>Ga0105044_10013767_pt1 | contig 10965 bp, 3 predicted proteins | sample MAT01_FD_78092 | JGI IMG/M metagenome (GOLD analysis project Ga0105044, IMG submission 78092) | Freshwater microbial communities from Lake Fryxell liftoff mats and glacier meltwater in Antarctica - MAT-01 | ecosystem: Environmental > Aquatic > Freshwater > Ice > Liftoff microbial mat | place... | reverse complement strand
TCGCTCTCCGGCGCGAGCACCCCGCGCTGCGCCGCGGCGGCTTCCAGGTGCTCGGCACCTTCGACGATCAGCGCACCCTCGCCTTCCTGCGCGGGAGCGGCGCAGAGGCGCGGCTGGTGCTCCTGAACCGCAGCGAACAGGCGCAAAGCATCGCGCTGAAACTGCCCGCCGGAATCGCGGCGGATTTTGCCCGGGCGCGACCGCTCTTCGCCTCGAGCGGTGAGACCGCGGCGGTCGCCGTGGCCGCCTCCGCCGAAGCCCTCACCGTGCAGGTGCCCGCGCTCACCGGGGTCGTGCTCGCGCCCTGAGCCTGGCTACCGATCCGGCCCGGCGATCTGGAAGCCGTTGAAGTGCGCGTCGGATTTTTCCCCGTCGCGATTGAAGATGCAGAAACTCTCGATCGGTGCCCCGGAGGCGCCGCCGAGCTTGCGCGGCTTGAGCGTCGTCGTCTTGCGCTCGCCGAGGGTGGTGATCTCCAGCTCGTACGTATCCGGCGTCAGCAGGGTAAAGCTCACCGACAAACCGCGGTCGGTGAGCGCGAGGCCGGTGTCATGCTCCGCTTCGCCGTCGTAGATCCGGTAGGTCGCCTGGCCTTCGTAGGCGCCAAACTCGAAGCGCGCCTCCCGCTTGTAATCCTCCACACCCTCGGCGGGGTGCCCGCTGCGCAGGGTGAGGCCGATCGCTCCGCTGGCCGCATCGTCGCGGTCGGACTTCCGCTCGATGGCCGTGTGGCCGACGAGAAAGGAAAAAGTCTGCCCGACGCGGAGCGGCTTCTTCAGCGCGCGGAAGGCGGCGGCGACTTCAAAGCCGGCCCCGTTCGCGTAGAGGCTGAAGGTCTTGCCGCGCAGCGCGACCGGGCTGGGCTCGCCCGCGCGCTCGCCGCCGCCGATGTAGAAACCCGCATGGGAAGCGCCTCCCTCCGGCTGGCGGAGGCGCAGCGACCACCCGCGAAAACCGGTGCCGCCGCCTTCGCCCTTCCACCCGGAGCGGTAGCTCGCGGCGCTCGCGTCGTCTTCGGCGAGGATGAGCCGGTCGTCGGCCGACGCCGGGACGGCGCCCAGCGTGGCCAGCAGCAGCGGGAGGAGGATCTTCATGGCACAGGATCGAGCGGCTCATCCTGCCGCAAGGCGGCGCACCGCGGAGCAGTATTTTTTGAACCGTCCAACAACCCGGGCTTCGCGCGCTTCCGCCACTCGGCTTGGATGCGCGGCTCCAGAAAGTCTCACTCCGCATGCTCAGGATCATCCGCGCCGCTCCCTGCGACCCCGCCCTTTGGCCCACGCTTTTCCCGGCGCCGTGATGCTCTTTGGCCAGAAACTGCACCCGCTCAATTTCGAGTACGGTCGCCAGATCGCCGTCTGCAAGAGCGCCATCGAGGTCGCGGGCCGATCCTTTCAGGCGCGCATCACTTGCGCCGAGATCACGCCCCACTGCACCCGGCTGCGCTTTGAAAACTCGCACGTCGCCGACTCGCGGAACTACTCCGACGCCGTGGTCGAGCCCCTGCGGACGGGCCGGGCCGTCGCCCCGCAGCGCGGCTCGCCCACCTTTTCCACCGCCGCCTGCACCATCGAAGTCGGCGCCGCGCGGCTGAAGATCCGGCTGGCCAGCGGCGCGACCCTGGAGACCACGGAGGACGGCTTTGGCTTCAATGGCGAGAAGGCGATCTTCTGCTTCCAGACCGCGACGGCGACCGGCTACTACGGCTTTGGCGAGCGGACCAAACGCTTCAACAAAAGCGGGGACAGCCTCGACTTTTACAATGTGGATGTCGGCGCGGTCTTCCCGCACACCTTCCAGCGCGACGACTACGATCCCGCCTACGTGGCCATCCCCCTGGCCATCGTCCGGGCCGGGGGGCACTGCTTCGGGCTCTTCATGGATAATCCCGAGCGGCTGATCTTCGACGTCGGCCAGATCGCGCCCGGCCAGCTCCTCTGCCAGTCCCTCGGCGGAAACAACGATCTCTACCTCCTCGATGGCCCCACCCTGCGGGATGTCGTCCGCCATTTCACCACCCTCACCGGTCGGGCCGAGGTTCCACCGCTCTGGAGTCTCGGCCATCATCAGTGCCGCTGGGGCTACAAGACCGCGGCCGAATTCCGCGCCCTCAAGGAAAACTTCCGCCAGTGCGACATCCCCGTGAGCGCGCTCTGGTACGACATCGACTACATGGACGAATACCGGGTCTTTACCTGGGATCGGGTGGATATGCCGGACCCTCGAAAGCTCAACGAGGAGCTGCGCCGGGCGGGCATCCGATCGGTCGCGATCGTCGATCCCGGCGTGAAGCTCGATCCCAGCTACGCCATCTACGAGAGCGGGAGAAAGGCGGACGTCTTCTGCAAGACGGCCAGCGGTCGCGACTATGTGGGCCGCGTCTGGCCGGGCGACAGCGTCTTCCCGGATTTCCCGACCCCGGCGGCGCGCGACTGGTGGGCGGGGCACCTCGCCACCTTCATCGCCGAGAGCGGGCTGGACGGCGCGTGGCTCGACATGAACGACCCGGCCACCGGCTGGAGCTGCCCGGAGGACATGTGCTTCGAAGGCGGCACCGCGCCGCACGCGAAGTACCACAACCAGTACGGGCACTTCATGGCCCGGGCCAGCCGGCAGGCCCTGGAGCAGCTCGATCCGCACGCGCGCCCCTTCCTCCTCACCCGCGGCGGCTGCACCGGCACCCAGCGCTACAGCGCCATCTGGACCGGCGACAATGCCAGCAACTGGGAGCATCTGCGCATGTCCATCCCCTGCACGATCAATCTGGGTTTGTCCGGCGTGGCCTTCAATGGGCCGGACGTGGGCGGCTTCTTCGGCCACACCGATGAGGAGCTGATCACGCGCTGGTATCAGGCTGGGTTCCTCTTCCCCTTCCTGCGCAACCACTCCACCAATCACACCAAGGAACAGGAGCCCTGGAATTTCGGGCCGCAATGCCTCGCGCGCATCCGCGACGCCGTGGTCACGCGCTACCGGCTGCTCCCCTACCTCGCGAATTGCTTCTTTGCGCACCATCTCACCGGCGACCCGATCCTGCGCCCGCTGCTCTACGAGTTTGACGACGCCGCTTTCGAAAATCTCGACGACCAGTTCATGGTCGGGGCGAGCATCCTCGTCGCGCCCATCCTCGAATGCAGCGCCGTCTGCAAAAGCATCTTCGTGGACGGCGTGAAGCGGCAGCAGCGCTACATCACCCTGCCCGAGGGCTGGTGGTTCGACCTGCTGGCGGGCGAGTGGGTCGCCGGCGGTCGCACCGTTCTCTATTCCGCCTGTCTCGACGAAGTGCCGCTCTTCATCCGCGACGGCAGCATCCTCCCCTACTTCCCCGGCAAGTTTCAGAACAGCGCGATGAAGCTCACGCGCATCGAACTGCACACCTTCCTCAAGGAGCGCAGCGCCCAGCTCGACTACTACATCGACGATCGGGAGACCCGGCGCTACCTCACCGGCGAGTATAATACCGCGACCATCCGCGCCGAAATCGTCGGCCCCGAAGTCGCCCTCCACCTCACGGAGACGGGCTCCTTGCCTCCGGGCACGGTGAAATTTGCGCCGGTGCTCTACGGCGGCGCGAGCGCCACCGCCTCGCTCACCCAGCAGGGCCGGCGCGTGACCCGCCAGCTCGCCCCCGCCACCCGGCGCTGGGTGGGCACCGACGTCGCCGTGCGCGCGTGAGCCCACACCCGGCCGGTTAGTGAACTGTTCAATCGCCGTTCGTTTGTCGGCCCCGCACTTTCGGGGCACGCTGGCGTCCGCTCCCCGCTCACGGGCGAACCTCCGCCATCGGACCCGCTCCGCCCCTCGACCCATGCCCTCTTATTTCTCCCCCTCCCGGCGTCGTCCCTCGTGGCTCTGGTCGCTGCTTGCCGTCCTCCTGCTCAACGCCGGCGCCGGCGCCCAATACGGCCTCCCTTCCCGCCCGCCCTTTGCCGCCTACCAGAATGGCGTGCTCCCCACCTCGGCCCCCACCTTCTCCGGCTCCTGGTCGGCCGTCCCGGCGTTCCCCAATGTCACGCTCATCAACGCCCTTGGCGTCACCGAACTGCCCGGCCAGCCGGCCAACACCCGGCGCATGGTCGCCTGGGAGCGCGAAGGGCGGATCTACTCCTTTCCAAAAAGCGCGACCGCGGTAAATGCGGACAAACTGCTGCTGCTCGACATCTCCACCAAGTGCCAGGGTTGGGATGACTCGGGCCTGATGGCCGTCGCCTTTCATCCAAACTTCGGCACCGGTCCCGCCAACAATCGCTTCGTCTTCCTCTACTACACCTGGGTCGCCCCAGGCACCGTCACCGGCTCGGCCGCCGTCCGACCGAGCACCTTCAAGCCCTGCCGCGACCGGCTCGCCCGCTTCACCGTGCGCCCAGATGGGACGATCGACCCTGCGAGCGAGACGATCTTCATCGACCAGGTCTCGCAGTCCGTCTGGCACAACGGCGGCGGCATGTTCTTTCACCCGGACAATGGCTTCCTCTACCTGACCAATGGCGACGACGCCCAGGCCAGCGTGAATACCCAGCGCATCGACCGCGGGCTCTACAGCGGCGTGCTGCGCATCGATGTCGATCAACGCGGCGGCGCCATCTCCCACCCCATCCCGCGCCAGCCCCTGCCCTCCGGCTCGGTCGCGCAGAATTACTTCATCCCGAACGACAACCCCTTTGTCGGACGGCCTGGCGTGCTCGAGGAATTCTTTGCCATCGGCCTGCGCAGCCCGCACCGCATGACCTGCGACCCGGTGACCAGGCGCATCTTCATCGGCGATGTCGGCCTGGCCTCGTGGGAGGAAGTAAGTGTCATCGGCGCCAACGAGAGCGGGCTTAACTTCCAGTGGGATCGTATCGAGGGGATCAACGGCGACCTTAACCCACCCTTCCTCGGCACTAACAAGCGTCCCGTCATTCACTACTCCCACTCCGAAGGCAGCGCCGTCATCGGCGGCTACGTCTATCGCGGCGCCGAGTTTGCCAGCGATCTCGGGGGCAAGTACCTCTTCGGCGACAATGGCACGGGGACCGTCTGGTATCTCGATGAAGGCACCACGCCGCCGACCAAGGTCGCACTCTGCCAGCTTCCCTCCGGAGCCGGCCCGAGCAGCGGCTCGAATTACGTGGGCCTCTCGAGCTTCGGTGTGGATTTGGACAACGAGCTGTACCTCTGCCAGATGTCGAGCCTCGGCGGCCGCATCTTCAAGCTCTCGCGCACCGGCTCGCCGCCCGTGGCCCTGCCCCTGACGCTCAGCGCCACCGCCCTTTTCAGTGATCTGGCCACGCTCACCCCAGCCACCGGCTTCGTGAATTATGGCGTCACCAATCCCCTCTGGAGCGATGGCGCCCACAAGGAGCGTTGGTTTGCCATCCCCACCGGTCAGACCATTGGCTTCGCCCCCACCGGCGAGTGGACTTATCCGGAAGGGTCCGTGTGGCTGAAGCACTTCGACCTACCCACCGACGACAACAATCCCGCCGTCCTCAAGCGCCTCGAAACCCGCGTGCTCGTGCGCAACAACGAAGGCCGCGTCTATGGCATGACTTACCGCTGGCGGCCCGACTATTCCGATGCGGATCTCGTCACCAGCGCCCAGACCGAAGACGTCCCCATCGTCGGCAGCACCAGTCTCGGCACCCTCACCAGCACCGACATCGGCGGGTCCCAAGCCGGGACCACCCAGCCCTTCAATGGCGGCCACGCCGTGACCGGCGGCGGCTCCGACATCTTTGGCACGAGCGATTCCTTCCGCTTCGTTCACTCCCAGAAGACCGGCGATTTCGACATTTCGACGCGGATCGAATCGGTCGGGCGCACCGACCTCTACACCAAAGCCGGCCTCATGGTGCGCGAATCCCTCGCCGCCAATGCCCGCAACGTCATGGCGCTCGTCTTCCCGACCAACGAGGCCCGCAACAACAACACCGGCGGTTACGAATTCCAGTCCCGCGACACCACCGGCGGCCCCAGCGCCGCGATCTATCCCGCATCGCCGCAGCCCGCCGTGCGCTACCCCAATGGCTGGCTGCGCCTGAAGCGCCAGGGCCAGGTCTTCACCGCCTACTCCAGCCGCAACGGCTTCGATTGGACGCTCTATGCGACCAAGACCCTCGCCCTGCCAAACACCGTCTTTTTCGGCATGGCCGTCACTTCCCACAATACCGCCACCCGGACCACTGCGCGTTTCCACTTCAGCATCGACCGGCTCCAGACCTGGTATTACCCGAGCCGCGAGGATTGCCTGAGCTGCCACACCCCACCCTCCGGCGGCGTGCTCGGCATGAGCACCGCCTCGAGCAATGGGAACCATGTCTATCCCGGCAACATCGCCGACAACCAACTGCGCGCCTGGAATCACGCCGGTTACTTCAACCCTCCGCTCAACGAGGCCAGCATCCCGGGCTACCTGAAGCACTCCGCCATGGACGACACCGCCGCGACCGCCGAGCAGCGCATGCGCAGCTACATCGATATGAATTGCGCCCACTGTCACCGTCCCGGCGGCGTCCATGCCTTCTGGGACGGGCGCATCGAGACTTCGCTCGGCAGTGCCGGCATCGTCAATGGCATCGTCCAGGATCTCCTCGGCGAATCCGGCGCCAAGGTGCTGGCCCCGCAGAGCGTCGAGCGCTCCACCATGTACAAGCGCATGGCCACCGCCACCGAGCATTACAAGATGCCGCCGCTCGCCAAGAATCTCGTGGATCAGAAAGCCATCGCGCTGCTCGAGCAATGGATCGGCGAGGCCACCCAACCGCCCGCCGATCCGCTGCCCACACCCTGGCTCCGCACCGACGTGGGGAATGTCGGCTTTCCGGGCGACGCCACTTACGCCGCGACCACCGGGACTTTCATCATGTCGGCCAGCGGGCAGGACATCTGGGATGCCGCCGACGCCTTTCACTTTACCTACCAGCCGCTGAACGGCGACGGCGAGATCGTCGCGCGGGTGACCTCGCTCAGCCCCACCGATCCCTACACCAAGGCCGGCGTGATGATCCGCGAAAGCCTCGCCCCCGGGGCGAAAAACGTCCTCGTGCCGCTCATGAGTTCGCAGGGCACCCAGGTGCAGTATCGCGCCGCGACCGGTGGCCAGACCGTCTTCCTCGACGGCCCGAACCAATCGGCACCTTACTTCCTGCGGCTGCGCCGGCAGGGGGACGTGCTCACGGGCTTCGTCGCCGCGAGCGACGGCGCCTGGCAGCAGATCGGCACGGTGAATCTGCCGATGAACCAGAATGTCCTCATCGGCCTCGCCCTCACCGCGCATAACAACGCCCAGACCGCCACCGCGCTATTCGATGCCGTGCGCGTCACCGGGGGCTCGCTGCCGCTCGAGTTGAGCGTGAATTTCCAGCCCCCTGGCGCGCCCGTGCCCGAAGGCTATCTGGCGGACACCGGAGCCACCTATGGCCTGCGCAACAATGGCTTCACCTACGGCTGGGACGTGGACAACAGTGCCGACGCCCGCGATCGCAACAACGCTGCGGCCCCCGATCAGCGTTACGACACCCTCAACCACCTGCAGCGGCTGCCGGCCAACCCGGCGCGCTCGTGGCAGATCGCCCTGCCGAATGGCACCTACTCGGTGCATCTCGTGGCCGGCGATGCCACGGCTTTCGACAGCACCCACGTCGTCTTCGCCGAGGGCGTCCAGATCCTCAATGGCACCGTGAACTCCGCCAATCGCTTTGTGGAATCCACGACCAACGTCACCGTGACCGACGGGACGCTCTCGCTCACCCAGGGAGCCGCCGGCAGCAACACCAAACTCTGCTACGTGGATATCGACACCGTGCAGGGCGCGGTGAGCGTCACACTCACGGCCCCGGCGCATCAGAGCACGCACTACGGTGCGGCCGCGGCCACGGTAAATTTCGCGGCCAACGCCGCCACCACGAACAGCAGCGCGACCATTGCCACCGTGGAGTTCTACGATGGCTTCACCCTCCTCGGCAGCGACAGCAGCGCTCCTTACTCCTACGCCTGGACCAATCCTCCGACCGGCGCGCACCGGGTCATGGCGCGGGCCATCGACAGCACCGGAGCGACGGGCTTTTCGGTCTTCTGCGACATCGCGGTGAGCGCCGATGGCGCCTTCGGACTGGAGGGGGAATACTGGCCGAATCTGACCATGACCGGCCTGCCGCAAACGCGGAACGACGCCAATGTGCAGTTTGACTGGGTCGCGGGCAGTCCGCTCAATGGCATCCCGAACGATAACTTTAGCGTGCGCTGGCGCGGCCGGATCAAGCCGCAGTTCACCGAGACGTACACCTTTGCCACCGAGAGCGACGATGGCGTCCGGCTGTGGGTGAATGGCCAGCTCCTGATCGACAAGTGGATCAATCAAGGCACCACCCGCTGGACCGGGACGATCACGCTCACGGCCGGCCAGCTCTATGAGTTCGAGTTACATTACTTTGACAACGCCCTGAGCGCCGTCGCCCGCCTCTTCTGGAGCAGCGCGAGTCAGCCCGAGCTGGTGGTCCCATCCACCGCCTTCTTCAACCCCGTGGTCGGGACGAATCATCGCCCCCGCACGCCCGAGATCCTCTCTCCGACGGTGGACGGGGAACTCACCGACCCGGTCGGGATCGCCATGCAGAGCAGCGCCTTCGAAGATCTCGACGCCGGCCAGACCCATGCTGGGAGCGACTGGCAGATCTGGACCACCGGCGCCTCGCCGCTGCTCGTCTGGTCGGCCGTGGAGACGAGCGGCCTGCCGCTCACCTACGTGACCCTCGGCGACGGCGCTTTTGCCAGCGGCTTCACCGCCCTGGCCAATAACACCACTTACCAACTCCGCGTGCGGCACAAGGACAGCAGCGCCGCCACCAGCAGCGAATGGAGCGCCACCTCCGTGCGCACCTTCATCACCACCCCACCCGACGATCCACGCGGCGTCTTCGGCGAGTATTACCCGGGCAACACCCGGCTCAGTGGCGCGCCCCTCACCCGCCACGAAACGATCATCAACTACAACTACGGCGGCGGCGAACCCTTTGCCGGAGTCGGCACGGATAACTTCAGCGTCCGCTGGCGCGCCCGGATCAAGCCGCAGTTCAGCGAGACTTACACCTTGACCACCGAGACCGATGACGGCGCGCGGCTCTGGGTCAATGGCGTGCTCCTCGTCGATCAGTGGGTCGGCCAGGGCGCCACGCGCTGGAGCGGCCAGATCACCCTCATCGCCGGGCAATACTACGACCTCGAGATGCAATACTTCGACGGTGCCTTTGGCGCTTCGGCCCGGCTCCTCTGGGCCAGCCCCAGCCAGCCCGAGCAGGTCATCCCCGCCCTGCGGCTCTATGCCATCGCTCCGGGGGCCAATCATCGCCCGCTCGTACCCATCGTCACCGGCCCGGCGACCGACGAGGATTTCGTCGAAAGCGCGACCGGCACGCTGACCGGCGGACCCTTTGAAGATCAGGACGTGGGGCACACCCATGTCGCCACCGATTGGGAAATCTGGACCATCGAATCTGCCGCAACCCGCATCTGGTCCGCGCTGAATCAGACCGGGGCAAAGCGGGCGACCGTGACCATCGCCGACGGTTCCTTTGAAAACAGCCACAGCGGACGCACCAGCCTCATCGGGGAACAAAGCTACCGCATCCGCCTCCGGCATCGGGACAGCAGCGGCGACGTGAACAGCGAATGGGGAGCCTGGAGCGGCTGGCGCACGACCATCGCCAGCGATTCCCTCCTCCCGCATGGCTTGACCGCGGAGTTCTATCCGAACACCCAGACCTTCCAAGGCACCCCGCTGGAGCGCGTGGATCGCGTCGTGGACTTCAACTGGGGGGGCGGCAGTCCGATGGCCGGGATCGGCAACGATAACTTCACTGCCCGCTGGCGGGGCCGGGTGCGGCCCGAGTTTGCGGAGACTTATACCTTCAAAACCGAGTCCGACGACGGCGCGCGGCTCTACGTGAATGGGCAGTTGCTGATCGATCAATTCCAATACCAGGGCACCACCCAGTGGACCGGGACCGTCACGCTCCAGGCCGGCCAGCTTTATGACCTCGAGCTGCATTATCTCGAGGGCGGCTTTGGAGCCAATCTGCGGCTGCTCTGGAGTAGCGCCAGCCGCCCGGAACAAGTGATCCCGAGCGCCCGGCTCTACCTGCCCGCCGCCGGCGCGAATCGCCGCCCACGCGCCCCCGACCTCACCCTGCCCTCCGGCTCCGGCACCGAAAATGCCGCCACCCTCGCGCTCCAGACCGGCCCCTTCACCGATCTCGATGCCGGGCAAAACCACGCCGCGACCGATTGGGAGATCTGGACGACCGGCCCCACCCCGGTCCGGGTCTGGCGCGCGGCGGATCAGAGCGGACCGCGGCGGCTCAATGCCACGCTCGCCGATGGCGCCTTCGAGGGCCCGCTCGCGGGCCGCAGCACGCTCCTCTGGAATACCACCTCCCAGCTCCGCGTCCGTCACCGGGACAGCAGCGGCGACGCCAGCAGCGACCGCAGCCCCTTCACGACCCGGAACTTCAGCACCACCACCGCACCCTGGCTCACCTGGCGCAATGCCGAATTTACCCCTACGGAACTGGCCAATCCCGCGGTCAGTGGCGAAACCGCCGACCCCGAGGGCGACGGCCTTGGCAACTTGCTCGAATACGCCTTCAAGCTCCCGCCAAAAAACGCGTCCACCTCCCCGGTCACCGTCAGCCAGCTCGACCCGGATGCGCTCTACGTCACCTTCCCGCTGAACGTGAACGCCAGCGATCTGCTCATCGCGGTCCAGCACTGCCCGGATCTCGCGAGTTGGACCGACTCCGGCGTGACCTACGAGCTCCTCGGCGTCGTCGGCGGCGTGCAGACCATCCGCGCCCGCGTCCCCCGCAGCGCGCCGGACCCGCGCCGTTTCATCCGGGTGTGGATCTCCAAGCCGTAGCCCGGGCTCCCGCACCGCCGAAGAGGCACCCGTGCCCGATCGTTTGAACGGTTCAAGGCCGGACCTCTGGA
>Ga0105044_10013765_pt1 | contig 10967 bp, 9 predicted proteins | sample MAT01_FD_78092 | JGI IMG/M metagenome (GOLD analysis project Ga0105044, IMG submission 78092) | Freshwater microbial communities from Lake Fryxell liftoff mats and glacier meltwater in Antarctica - MAT-01 | ecosystem: Environmental > Aquatic > Freshwater > Ice > Liftoff microbial mat | place... | reverse complement strand
CGGATATTATTATACAAATGCTGATCTTTTGGGACTGTATCAACCTTCTGTTTTTTTAGAGAATTTATGGGAACCGGGATTGTACGAATTTATTCATCATAATCCTGAATTGAATTTTACCTATTTTCTAAAAGGTGATTCGATCTATTTTAAATCTCCTCAAATGAACTTGAGTGTGAGTAAAAAAAACGGAAAAATTATTTTTGTTCAGCCTCTTTATTATGAGGAGCCATTACCAAATTTTGAACTTTATCAAATCGAAAACAATGACACTATTTTTTATGGAGAAAAAAAATTAATTGACGGGCCTGTTACAGTTTCGAGTATTTCAATGCGCGGCGATTTATTGATTATTAATGATCACACAAGCTCAGTCGACAACTCGTGTATAGAACGTTTTTCAGGGGACAGTCATTTCTATACCAGTGAATTGCATTTTGAATCTGAATCCTCGTCAGCCTGGAAAATAACGGAGAATGGCTGGCGTAAAATCTCAGCGGATTATGCGACGTTGATACCAATTAAAAACGGCGAATTTATCGCGTCGTCTGGTTATTTTTATGAGCAAACTGATTTTTCTGGTAAGTGGGTAGAAACTGAAATCTCTAAACGTTATTTTTTACTTGACTCAAATTTCAACGCAATTTCTTACATGGATTATTTCGATTTTCCCTTAATTGAAGATTTAGGTTTTGGCTTAAAGGTTTGTATGGATAATGCCGATTGCTTTTTTATGACCTATAATCGTGTTGCTGTTACAAATGCTGAATGGGACGACTTTGAACTTTACAACAAAAAATTAAAAGCAATTAAAAAAGAAGTTCCCGCTATAGATGCTGATGGTGTGCCCATGTTTGATGAGTTTGGTGCACCTATTAATACATCCGAATCGGTGATTATGTTTTTTAAAATTCCATGATAAGTTCAGTTGATTTCTAAAAATTTACCCCCACAGATTACGCAGAAAAAAACGCAGAAAAAAAGATGATTTTATTTGCGATTCTATTTTAATTTTCAAAGAAAAAACGGCAATCGAAACTGTAAGTTTCCTTCTCCTGTGGAGAAGGTGTCCGAAGGACGGATGAGGTTATACGCTTTATTTCCCCAAAATCCGCTTCACATATTTTCCAATAATATCAAATTCAATATTTACAATCGATCCAACTTTCAGCGCATGAAAATTTGTATGCTCAATAGTAAAAGGAATAATGTGGACAGAAAATAATTTATCGTCTGATTGAACAACAGTGAGTGAAACACCGTTCACGGTAATAGAACCTTTTTGCACCGTTACTTCATCAAAATCATAGTCAAAAACAAATTCTTTGCTTCCATCAAAATTATTTATGGTAATACATTTTGCGGTTGTGTCTACATGACCTTGAACAATGTGTCCGTCTAATCTTGAGCCAACTTTTGTGCAACGTTCTATATTCACATTATCACCAATTTTTAGCAACCCTAAATTGGTCCTTTTTAATGTTTCATCTATTGCCGTGAGCGTGTAATTATTTCCTTCAAGCGACACTACGGTTAAACAACAGCCGTTGTGCGCCACGCTTTGATCTATTTTTAATTCATGCGTAAAGGGAGATGAAAAAGTAAAATGAACGTTTGAATTTTCTCGTTCTATTTTTTCCACTTTTGCAAGTGCTTCAATAATTCCTGTAAACATTTTTTAGTGCGAATTGATGATGGTAATATTACCTTGGAATGATCGAGGAACAAGACCAACTAATTTAATTTCGTTAACAGTTACAACATAAAAATAAACGCCATCGTTTAATTTTTTTCCTGATTTGATATCTGTTCCATCCCAATAAATATAAGGGTCGGTTGTTTCATACACTAATTCTCCCCAACGGTTATAAATTTTTATATCAATGCTTTTAACAAATTTAATTGGTAACAAGGGGTGATATAAATCGTTCACCGAACTCGCATCTGGCGTAAACACATTTGGCAAAACATAATAACCATCACAATTATCTATACATGCAATGTTTGACGGTAAACTTTCATTGTTGTATTGGATAGAATCTATCGCAGTTACATAATAGCAGCCTGCAATACTTCCGCGGTCTTTGTGAATATAAAATGTATCAAGGTCTGATGAAAATGATGTCAATAATTCTAACGAATCTCCTTCAAATTCCGCAAAATATAAATTGTATCGCGTCACGTCATCGGCACACGAATTGTTTGGATTGTTCCAACTTAAATAAGTTTCTTCTAAATCACAATTGCCATCAATTGAAAGTGTGGGTGCACATGGTGCTGTAAGGTCAACGGGCTCGGCACAAACTTCTTGCGACCAATTGATGATTGGATTAATAATTCCACTAGATGTATAATGACCAATTGTTTTTATTTTATAGCAATACGTTGAGCCATTTATTAATCCAGCATCTGTAAATCCAATTGTAGTTCCAATTAAAATAAAATTTCCGCTAGAGGTTGGTGTCTCTTTGTAAATTTCATAAGCGTAATTTGTCCACGGTATATCTTCTACCCAGCTTAAATAAAGTTGATTGTCGTTGGGTGTTAATGTTAAAAAGATAGAAGAGGCATTGAGTGAACTTCCAAGTAATAAATTGTTGCTGAATAATTCAACTCGATAGGTATAAGGAATTGTTTCGGTTGCCAAAGTAACATCTGTAAAAACCGTATCAGGATTTAAAATTGAAACTTGAGGTGATGTTGTAAGAACGAGTGTTTCAACTCCGCCGCCGTAATTATCTGAACGATACAATTGATAATGATAAGGCCCAGGATATAGCACTGTATTTAGTTCTTTAGGATACGACCATAAGATAGAATCTTTACCAATTGTAGTGGATGTTTCGTAAACAGATACATGTGTCATTACGGGAATTTCAAAATTTAAATGTTCGCATATTTGACTTGAAACACAACTTTCAACATTTGTTGCATTAACAGCTGTGATTAAATAACAATAGTCGTTTCCAACAATAAGTCCACTATTATCAACATAAGAATTTGTAGTTGAAGTTCCAATCAACACATAACCCATTTGTTGTGCAGTATTGTATTCGCAACAATTGTCAATCGCGTTTGTGCTATCTGTGCTGCGATAAACATTATAAGCTGTAATTCCTGTGCATGTTGAAGCATCCCAATTTAATGTCATTGAATTTCCTGTTGGTGTGCAGGTAAAATTTGTAACAGGAGGAATATTTACTTTTATTTTAAATGTTGACAAATCGGCTAAAGGAACACTTGGGTCATTATCATTTGCATGAACAATGATTGTGTAAGGTGAGTTTGATGCGTTTGAGCAATCCGGTCTCCACAAAAAGAATCCGCTAACGCTATTCACTGAAGATTCTTCTGCAAAAATTGCTGGATTATTGTTGATATGAAAAACGGCTCCTGTTCCATAAACAGTAACAATATCGCCTAAGTCAATATCGGTTGCAAGAAATTCAATAGACATCGAATCACCTGCAAAAACACAAGTGTCAGCAACATCAATAATTACAGGCGGATTATTTGAACAAGCCTGCACAGTAATTTGCATGTCTTGTAAAACAGAGCCAACATAAAATCCATTTCGCCATTCAGAAATTTTGATAGCTAAATTATATTCGCCTGCAATTTGGGGTGTATCCCAGCACATGGTTCCGGTAATTGAATCAATACTTAAATTTCCTCCACCAACTTCATCCGGGTAATTGTATATTGCGGGGATACTCATCTCTAAACATCCTTCAGCCCTGCAAGGCACTAATGAATAACTTAAACTATCACCATCAGGATCATAAGCAGATAAATTATAACAATACAATTTATTTAAACAAGCAAATTCAGGACAAGGACAATCTTCAATTATTGAAGAATTATTGGGTGCTCCAATAAAGGGTGAAATAATTAATTGGGTTTGAATGCAAAAAACTTTATCAACCGAATTGCTGATATTAATTACGCCGGCATTACGGTTGGGGTCTTCAACACTAATAATATAGGCAGCTGGCCCCGTATATGTATGGGTACCAACATAAGTATTTATTTGAACATCATAAGGCGCAATCGGCTCAATTAAAATTCGCCCAATTGTATCCGAAGATCCATCGCCCCATTTTATTTCTAATTCTGGTCGGTCGGCTTCACTGCTTGATTTTGTGCAGGTTTGAACTGTGAATTGGTATTCATTACCACCCAGATGAATGTAAGTAATCGTTCCTGAACGATTGTGTGTTGCCATCACCGAATTGGTTATGAAAACAAGTAAAATGATATGACAAAAAGATTTTATCAATCTGCTTAAGACTTAGTTGGATGCTAACAAAGTTAACAATTTCGCTTCTGTTTCTTATTCAATAACGCAAAAACAAAGAACAAAGTTCAAATAGTGCGACTTAATTTGAATTGCGGACTAAGTGAAACCGCTTTAAAAAATGAATAACTTTGACACAAAATTTTAATAGCCATGTATTTGTTTCCCGAATTTTCTGCCAACCAACAGTCAAATAATGTTGTTTATTTAATTTCAGCCAAAGATTCTTTAGAAAAACTCAAATTATCTAAAGAACAAAAATCGTTTTTGGAAGACGTTTTGAAAGAAGATGATTTTGTACAAATTAATAACTATAACACTGTTACTACTTTTTGCAATGTCAAAGATTTAAATCAAGATGCTAATAAAGAAAAACTGCGTCATTTAGGATATAAAGTTTATGAATCAACTAAAAAATCATGCGTTGATTTACAAATAGAAAGTTCTTCTCCGTTGGCAGTTGAATTATTTTCAGAAGGTTTTTCTTTAGGCTCATATCAATTCAATAAATATTTTACCGATAAGAAAAAAATAAAATTAAAGCGAATTTATACAACCAATAAGTCAGCAAATTTGACAAGATTATCTGGCATAGTTGACGCAACAATTTGGGCAAGAGATTTAGTTAACGAACCTGTCTCTTATTTAACGGCGCCACAGTTGGCTAAAGAAATTGCAACGAAATGTAAAGGAACATCTATCACTGTAGAAATTTTAGGAAAATCTAAAATTAAAGCATTAAAAATGGGTGGACTTTTAGCGGTTAATTTTGGTTCTGTTGATCCTCCAACATTTACTATAATTGAATACAAAAGCAAAAGCGCAAAAAATAAAAAACCAATTGTTTTGGTTGGAAAAGGAGTTGTTTATGATACGGGTGGTCTTAGTTTAAAACCAACTAAGGGCTCTATGGATTCCATGAAATGTGATATGGCTGGCGCTGCTATGATGGCCGCAACTGTTATTGCTGCGGAAAAATTAAAATTACCTGTGCATCTTATTGCGTTAATTCCTGCTACAGATAACCGTCCTGGCGGCAATGCTTATACACCTGGAGATGTAATTACAATGTATCATGGCACAACAATAGAACTATTAGATACCGATGCAGAAGGCAGAATGATTCTTGCTGATGCGTTATCGTATGCAAAAAAATTCAAACCAGAATTAGTAATTGATGCAGCCACCTTAACGGGTGCAGCTGCTGCTGCTATTGGTCCTCATGCTTCTATCGCTATGGGAAATGCACCACAAAAAGAATTTGATTTATTGAGCAAAGCAGGTTTCGCAAGTCATGATAGAATTGTTCAATTTCCTTTTTGGGAAGAATATTTAGAGCCAATGAAATCAACCATCGCTGATATGAAAAATGTTGGCGGATCTTATGGCGGAATGATTACAGCCGGAAAATTTCTAGAACACTTTACAGATTATCCTTACATTCACATTGATATAGCTGGACCTGCGTTTTTAGAAACTAAAGATTCATATAGAGGACTTGGTGGAACAGGTGCAGGAGTTCGTTTGTTAGTTGAATTCTTAGCAAGAAAATAAAAATGGAAAACAAAATAATTAAAGTAGGAATTACGATTGGAGACATTAATAGCATCGGTTTAGAAGTAATTATAAAAACCCTAAACGATTCAAATGTTTATGCCAATTCAATTCCTATCATTTACGGAAATGCCAAGGCAATTTCATTTCATAAAAAGGCTTTGGATCAAAATGAATTTAATTATCTCACTATAAAAGATGCCACTGAAGCGATTCCTAAAAAAATTAACTTAATAAATTGTTGGGAGGAAGAAGTGAATATTGTGTTAGGTGAAAAAAATGCAAATGGTGGCAAATATGCGCTAAAATCGTTAGAGGCTGCGATTGCAGACTTAAAAAGCAATAGAATTGATGTACTTGTTACCGGACCAATTAACAAAGATTGTGTTCGTGAAGCGGGCTTTGAATTTCCTGGTCATACTGAATATTTAGCTCATATTTCTGAATCTAAGGATGTGCTGATGCTAATGGTGGCTGGAGATTTACGCGTTGGTGTTGTTACAGGTCATGTGCCTTTAAAAGAGGTCCCAGCCTTAATTACAAAAGAAAGAATAGAAAATAAATTAAGACTTTTATTAGCGACTCTTAGAAAAGATTTTATGATTCCTAAACCTAAAATAGCTGTCTTGGGTTTAAATCCGCATGCTGGTGATAGAGGAACTTTAGGAAATGAAGAAATCGATATTATTATTCCTGTTATTCAAAAGTTTAGAGAAGAGGGTGAGTTGGTTTTTGGTGCCTATTCGGCCGATGGATTTTTTGGTTCGTCAAACTTAAAAAATTTTGATGCTATATTAAGTATGTATCACGATCAAGGCTTAACAGGGTTTAAATCTATTTCGTTTGACGAAGGTGTTAATTTTACTGCTGGTCTGCCAATTGTGCGCACTTCACCCGATCATGGAACGGCTTACGATATAGCTGGAAAAGATAAGGCATCCCCAACTTCATTTAGAAATGCCTATTATTTAGCGCTTGATGTGTATGAAAACCGTGTGAATTTCAAGAAATTACAAGAAGGAGCATTGCAAAAACAAGCACCAATTAAGTAGAATTTCGATTTCAAGTAGTTGAAATAAACATTTTATTAATATCTTTGCCCCTCTATTTTGGAGAGTGGGTAAAAAAAGTGAATACGTTTTAGGATTTACAAGTTTGCCAGATGGTAAACACTTATTCAACTTTGAAATAGGAAAAACGTTCTTTGAGCAACTTGATCATTCAGAAATTAAAGATGCAAAATTAAAAGTCAAATTAACGCTTGAAAAAAAGCCGACAATGATGATGGCTAATTTTGAAATCGTTGGTAAAGTAAAAGTGATGTGTGATTTGTGCACAGATGATTTTGACTTACCAATAAAAGGAATTGGAGATCTCATCTATAAATTTGGTGAAGAGGATTTAGATGACGAAAATGTAACAACCGTATATCCACACGAAGCCGAAATAGATGTAACGCAACCAATTTATGAATTCTCGTATCTGCTTTTGCCGGCGCGACGAGTTCATCCAAAAGGAAAATGCAATCAAGAAATGCTAAATGATATTGATCAATACTTAATGGTAAAAAAAACGGCCAAAAAAAGTAAAGAGGAGATAGCAAAAAAGAACGATGAAGAAATAGACCCGCGATGGTCGGCATTAAAAAAATTGAAATAGTAATTGAATTAAAATAAAAAGTAATGGCACATCCTAAGAGAAAAATCTCTAAAACTAGAAGAGATAAAAGAAGAACACACGATAAAGCGGTGATTGATAATATCTCAACTTGCCCTACAACTGGTCAACCTCACCTTTTTCACCGAGCTCATTGGTTCGAAGGAAAACTTTACTACAAAGGTAAAGTGGTGATGGAAAAAGAAGTCGCAATCTAGTCAGGTAAACAAAAGTATTTGTTGAAGGATAATTGAAATCATTCGTTTTGGATGGTTTTAATTATCCTTTTTTGCGTTTTGATAGATTCATTTTTATTTGAATTTCCACCAGATTTAACCAGTTTTTTACTTAAAATAATGTTTTTTTGCTAAATTTGACCCTCTTTTACAATTTTGATACATTTACATTTTTAAGGTAATTAGCAAACCAAACCGTAAACAAGAGTATGACTAAACCCACAGCAGCCGTTACCGCAGTTCAAGGCTATGTTCCGGAAAGGATACTGTCTAATCTGGATCTTGAAAAAATGGTTGACACAAATGATGAGTGGATTGTAAGTAGGACAGGTATCAAAGAACGCCGAATAGCGGCCAAAGGTGAAGCATTATCTGATTTTGGAATAAAAATCGTTGAGGGTATTTGTAAAAAAAGAGGAATTTCTCCGCTTGAAATAGACATGATTATTGTTGGTTCTATTACTAGTGATTACCGTTTTCCAAGTGCTGCCAATATTATTTGTGATAAAACCGGTTGTAAAAATGCTTGGGGTTTTGATTTAGGCGCAGCGTGTTCAGGATTTCTTTATGCTTTAGATGTTGGTCGCGTTTATATCGAAAATGGAACACACAAAAAGATTATTGTTATTGGTGCAGATGTAATGTCAAGCATCATCAATTATAAAGATCGTGCAACTTGTATTATTTTTGGAGATGGTGGCGGTGGAGTTTTATTAGAACCAAATCAAGATGGTTTAGGTGTATTAGATACCATTCTAAAATCGGATGGTTCAGGTAGAGAGTTTTTATATCAAGCAATCGGAGGATCTGCGGAACCTGTTACCAGAGAAAATGCTGAGTCGGATGGAATGTATGTTTATCAAGAAGGCAAAACAGTATTTAAGCGTGCCGTACAAAATATGGCCGACGTGGCTGCTGAAATTATGGATCGAAATAAATTATCAAGTGACGACGTTGCATGGTTAGTTCCACATCAAGCTAACCTAAGAATTATTGATGCTACAGCCAATCGAATGGGTTTAGGCAAAGAAAAAGTAATGATTAACATTGAAAAATTTGGAAATACAACAGCCGGAACAATTCCACTTTGTTTGTGGGAATGGGAATCAAAACTAAAAAAAGGAGACAATATTGTTTTAGCTTCTTTTGGTGGTGGTTTTACTTGGGGAGCAATATATTTAAAATGGGCGTACAACGCCAACTAATAGATTAACGTGCAAATTATGACTATGGATATTAAAGAAATTCAAAATTTGATTAAGTTTGTCTCTAAAGCAGGGGTAAACGAAGTGAGTATTGAACAAGGTGATTTTAAAATCACAATTAAAACGGAATGTGGTTCGGTTGGAACCTTTGATTCACCACTGGTTCAACACATCCCTCAACAAATGGTAAATATACCGCAACAAGTTGTTCAAGCTCAAACGCAAGTTGTTAATAATCCTGCAAAGGAAGACACTACAACAAATGAAAATGGGTATATTACAATTAAATCGCCAATGATTGGAACGTTCTATCGCCGCTCTACACCGGAAAAAGAGGCCTTTGTAAATGTGGGTTCGGTTATAAATGTGGGTGATGTAATTTGTATTGTTGAAGCAATGAAATTATTTAATGAAATTGAATCTGAAGTTTCAGGTAAAGTGGTAAAAGTGCTTGTTGATGATATTACACCAATTGAGTACGATCAACCATTATTCTTAGTAGACCCGTCATAAATCGGGTTCAAAAAATAAATATATAAAACATGAAAAATACATTTTTAAGATTGACATTGTTAACAGGTGTTGCATTTGTTTTTACGGCTTGTCCTTATATGAGTTCAGTTCCAATTTCTGAAGCGAACGAACCATTGAATGAAGCTATTTTTGGTAAATGGGTGGCAGCATCAGATGCTGAATATGATCATCCTACTTTTTACGCTATTTCTGAAAAAGATGCAAATCATTATGAAGTGGTCGAAAACCAACATTATGATAAAAAATACAACAAGGTAGAATATGTTATGCACACTTCAACAGTGGGTGATAAAACATTTATCAACGTGCAAGAGGCCGCAGGTGGTGACTATCACATTCACATGGTTGATATTAGAACAGATGGTTTTACATTATGGGAAATGTCAGATAATATCGACGAAAAATTTAATTCATCAGCAGAATTGAAAACATTTATTGAGAAACACATGGGCCTAAGTTTCTTTTTCACAAAAGATGAAAAAAGATATATCAAGAAATAAATAAAATTATAAGTAAGGCATGTTCCAAAAAATATTAATCGCTAATAGGGGTGAGATTGCTCTTCGAGTTATTCGGACTTGCAAAGAAATGGGAATTAAAACGGTTGCTGTTTATTCGACAGCCGATCGAGATAGTTTGCATGTTAGATTTGCCGACGAAGCTGTTTGCATTGGTCCTCCGCAAAGCTCACAATCTTATTTAGATATTGTAAAAATTATTTCCGCTTGCGAAATTACCAATGCTGATGCAGTACATCCTGGTTATGGGTTTCTTTCTGAGAATGCTCATTTTTCAAAAGTGTGTCAAGAAAATGGCATTAAATTCATCGGTGCTTCGCCTGAAATGATTGATGCAATGGGTGATAAGGCTTCGGCTAAAGCAACAATGATAAAAGCAGGAGTTCCTTGTATTCCGGGCTCTGTAGGTTTACTAAAAGATTTAGCCGATGCAAAAACAACAGCAATAAAAGTTGTGTATCCAATAATGTTAAAAGCTACTGCCGGTGGTGGTGGTAAAGGTATGCGTGTTGTTTGGAAAGAAGAGGAATTGGAAGACGCATGGAATTCGGCACGTACAGAAGCAAAAGCTGCTTTTGGTAACGACGGAATGTACATGGAAAAATTTATTGAAGAACCTCGTCACATCGAAATTCAAATAGCCGGCGATCGTTATGGAAATGCTTGTCACTTATCAGAAAGAGATTGTTCTATTCAGCGTCGTCATCAAAAATTAGTTGAAGAAACGCCTTCTCCTTTTATGACGGCTAAATTGCGCGATAAAATGGGTAAAGCAGCAATCAAAGCTGTAAAGTCTATTAAATATGAAGGTGTAGGAACAATCGAATTTTTAGTTGACAAACACCGTAACTTCTTTTTCATGGAAATGAATACGCGTATTCAAGTTGAACATACGATTACAGAAGAAGTTATCAATTACGATTTGGTTAAAGAACAAATTAAATCAGCCGCCGGCGAAAAAATTGTT
>Ga0105044_10013764_pt1 | contig 10968 bp, 9 predicted proteins | sample MAT01_FD_78092 | JGI IMG/M metagenome (GOLD analysis project Ga0105044, IMG submission 78092) | Freshwater microbial communities from Lake Fryxell liftoff mats and glacier meltwater in Antarctica - MAT-01 | ecosystem: Environmental > Aquatic > Freshwater > Ice > Liftoff microbial mat | place... | reverse complement strand
ACTTTAACGTTTCGCCAAATGCAAAGCGAGTTGTGTTCCACGTTAGCGAGGTCCAATCTTCATGACACTCATTGAAAAAACATTCGGCAAGAAACGTCACAACAAGCACATTGGATACAATCAAAAAATGCACGGCAGCATGAGGTTCATTCGCGGTGGCAGACTCATGCCCGTTCAAGGTGTCGGTACCGCAAGCTGGACGTGCAGCTAGGCTTTTAGCAACGGTTTCATGATCCGGCCATGGACATCGGTTAGCCGGAAATCGCGACCTTGATATCGAAACGTTAAGCGTTCGTGATCCAAGCCTAAGCAATGCAAGACAGTTGCATGGAGATCATGGATATGGACGGGCTCGTTCACAATGTTGTATCCATAGTCGTCTGTGTCACCGATCACTGCACCCGATTGCATACCACCCCCTGCCATCCACATAGTGAAACATCGACCATGATGATCGCGACCGTAATCGTCCTTTAGCGAGCCTTGACTATAAACCGTTCGGCCAAACTCCCCTCCCCAAATCACCAACGTATCCTCCAGCAATCCGCGTTGCTCAAGATCGGTGACGAGTGCTGCTTGAGCCTGATCGATATCCTTGCATTGCTTGGGAATATTCGAAGCCAAATTACCATGATTGTCCCACCCTCGATGATATAACTGAACAAACCGAACACCGCGTTCGACCATCCGCCGTGCCATCAAACAGTTTGCTGCGAAACTGCCTGGGATCTTGGCTTGTGGACCGTAGAGTTCCATGATTGCTTCCGATTCTTGCGAGACTTCGGTCAGTTCAGGCACAGACGCCTGCATTCGAAATGCCATTTCATACTGCTCGATGCGAGTTGCAATTTCTGGGTCGCCATCTTGCTGCTGTCGAAGGTTATTGAGCTTTGCTAGACCGTCCAACATCTTTCGACGCATGTCGCGATCCACACCAGTTGGGTCGTTGAGGTAGAGTACCGGATCGCTGCCACTTCGGAACTTGACTCCCTGATGATTGGATGGCAAAAAGCCGCTCCCCCACAATCGGTCGAGCAATCCTTGGTTGGAATCGGTTCCCGATCCATGCGAGATCATGACTACAAATGCCGGTAGCTCCTCAGCTTCACTCCCAAGCCCATAGCTCAGCCAAGAGCCCATTGATGGACGACCCGGCTGCTGCGATCCTGTTTGAATGAACGTGATGGCTGGATCATGGTTGATGGCTTCGGTAAACATGGACCGGACGATACACAGCTTGTCTGCGATCTTTGCGGTGAACGGCAACAGATCGCTAAACCAAGCGCCGTTTTGACCATGCTGTTCGAACTTGAACTTGGGAGCAACAACTGGAAAACTCTTTTGTCCGGAGGTCATGCCTGTCAGCCGTTGCCCTTGACGAATACTATCAGGCAGCTCCGTTCCATGCAGGGAAGCCAATCTGGGTTTGTAGTCCATCATCTCCAATTGCGAGGGTCCACCCGATTGAAAGAGGTAGATGACCCGCTTGGCTTTCGGAGCAAAATGCGGAAGTTGATTCGAGTGGGTCAAAGGAGAGCTCAAACCCGAGTTCATCAACGAAGACAATGCCGCCGAACCGGTAATCGATGAACGCAGAAAAGCTCTTCGAAGCCACTGATTGCGTTGACGTTGGTACGATGGATACATGATTATCGCTTCGAAATGGTTTCGTCTAAGTTAAGAAGTGTACTCGCGACGATAGTCCAGCTAGCAAGTTCGATTTCGTCGATTGTCGAATCTGCAGGCGTTGCCCCGATGCCGAGCAGTGCGGTAGCTTGCTTGGGGTTGGCTCTGAATCGGTGCGAACAGTCGTAAAGAATTTCAAGTAGAATTTTTTGCTCGTTCTGGCTCGGCTCGCGTGCCAAGCAACAACGGAAGCCGTGGTCAAGTCTGTCTTCGTTCTTTGCTCCGCCACGTTGTATCATTTGGTTTGCAAACAATCGCGAGGCTTCCACGTAGGTTGGGTCGTTGAGCAAAACCAAGGCTTGCAACGGTGTATTCGTGCGTGCGCGGCGAGCCATACAGACTTCGCGATTGGGTGCATCGAAACTCATCATCGACGGTGGAGGACAAGTGCGTTTCCAAAAGGTATACATGCTACGGCGATAGAGTCCCTCACCACCGTCGGCGACATACTTGCCTTTACGTTCGACTGTCACGTCCTCCCAAAGTCCTGTGGGCTGATAAGGTTTGACGCTTGGACCCCCGACTCGATTTCGCAACAAACCGCTGATGGCCAACGCATTGTCTCGAACCGTTTCCGCAGCCAATCTGAATCGTGGGCCGCGAGCCAGAAGCCGATTCTCGGGATCTCGGTCCATCATCTCAGGCGTGACGTTGGATTCTTGCCGATAGGTTTGACTCATGACGATCAGCTTTTGTAACGCTTTTATGTCCCAACCACTATCGATAAACTTTGTTGCCAGCAAGTCCAATAGTTCTGGATGGCTTGGCCGTTCGCCCGTGGCCCCAAAGTCTTCGGCGGTCTTTACCAAACCGGTACCAAAGTAATTCTGCCACCAGCGATTGACAGCAACGCGGGCTGTCAAAGGATTTCTCACATCAACCAACCACCTAGCCAATTCCAAACGACCGGCCGGTTTGTCCGCTGGGAACGGGGTCAAGACGGATGGCACGTTGGCCATCACTCGGTCGGTGGGTTGATCGTACTGCCCGCGTTTCAATACAAAGGTTTCGCGCGGCGTTGACATTTCTCGCATGACCATCACCGCCGGGGTTGCTTCCTCGAGTTTCGTTCGCTCTTTAGTCTTGCTTTCAAGCTCTCGCTTCCAAATCGAATACTCGGCATCCATGTGGTCGAGATAATGCTTTTGTAATTGCTGCTGCTGCTCGCTGTTTTGTTGGTCGGCTGGCACACTGATCCAATCCGCGACATTAGCAATAGGCTGGTCGTTAAACAATTGAACGATTTGATTGGGCAATAGCTGGCCTCGATAGACACTCAATTCATCGATCCGACCGTGGAATGGCAAGGTCTTTTCTCGAAGGCCTAGGTGAAAGGACTTGGTCGTTGCGATCGAATCGTTGAGCGAGTCGTTGGCGACATCGACAGCCTCGCTTTTTGAATCTACGTAAATCTGAAGCGATGAGGCTTTGCGTCCACCATCATAAGTAAGTACCACGTGATGCCAAGCGTTGATGGAAAGTGGTTTCTTTGCGATCACCTTGATCGCATTGTCAGGCCAATGGTGGATCATATGGACCGCAATCTTTCCATTCTCGATTAGCAAGTCGTAACCTCGAAAGCTGTCCGCTTCGTCCATCTTTGAGAGGATCGCCATCCCGTCGTTTGAGGTAGGATGCACCCAAACACTGATTGCAAACGGCTTGCTACCATCGAATTCACCTGTGTTCGCTAGGTCGATACTCGATTGGCCTTGGAATTGAATCGATTGGCCTTTCTTTCCTTCCTGGCGTGAAGCCTCAGGAGTCGAGAACGCGAACGATACGGCTGTGATCGAGTCAGTGATTTGTTTAGGATCAAGTTCATCCATGGAGAATTGGTGCAGTGTTTCAAGGCCAAAACGGACTCGGAATTCGTCGATCGGGTGTTTCCGCAGCCATTCCTCTAGCTTGAACGCCGCGTGCTTTTCTCGATCCAACATGCTGTCTCTCAGCCGCTTGATTTCCGCATCGATGGTTTGGATCGCTGCTTCTTGTTCAATGGAGGGTACTCGAATAAATGGTTCGGCTGCGGCGAACTTGTTGTAGCTGGCTTGCTTTTCGTCGAGGGTATTAAAGAAAGCATAGAATTGGTAGTACTCCGATTGCGAGATCGGATCGAATTTGTGATCGTGACAGCGTGCGCACTGCATTGATAGACCGAGGAATACGGTTGCCGTGGTGTGAACGCGATCTGCTACGTACTCGACGCGGTACTCCTCAGGAATAATGCCCCCCTCGGTGTTATGTCCTTGATTGCGTAGGAAGGCGGTGGCGACCAATTGATCGCGAGTCGGGTTTGGCAATAGATCGCCAGCCAATTGTTCGACTACGAATTGATCGTAGGGAATGTTGTTGTGGAAAGATCGAATCACCCAGTCCCGCCAAGGCCACATCGTGCGATCTTCGTCATTGTTGTATCCGTTGGTATCCGCATAGCGAGCTTGATCTAACCAGTCCATGGCCATGCGTTCGGCATACGTTTCAGTAGTCAGCAATCGATCGACCAACGCTTCGTAGGCGTTATCGGAAGAGTCTTTCAAAAAGGCGGTCAGTTCGTCGAGCGTAGGTGGCAACCCCGTCAAATCTAAGCACACGCGGCGAATCAATGCTCCACGATTTGCGGCTGGTGCCGATGTGAGTTTTTCGACTTTGAGTCGCTGATGCACCCAGTAGTCGATTGGATTGGTTGGAGGAAGCTGTGCCAGTGCCAGGGACGATGCAGTACTTTGAGGAGGCTCGAAGGCCCAATGTTTGGAATACTCAGCACCCTGTGCGACCCACCGTTGTAAAAGATCCCTTTGATGATCGTTGAGATCCCGTTTGAACGAAGCGGGTGGCATCCTTTGTTCTGGATCACTGGAATGAACCCTTTCGATCAACATGCTTTTTGCGACATCTTTCGGGACAATCGCCAGTTTTTCAATGGCTTGGTCGCGAACATCCAGTCTTAAGTCCGCTTGTCGACTGGTTCCATCGGGTCCGTGACAGTTCCAACAATGATTGGCAAGAATCGGTTGAATCTCACGCGCGAAGTCGACTGGCTTGTCCGGTGTTTCGCCTAACGACCAAGGAGAAAAAGCGATCCAAAAGGATGCAGCGAATAGTGTTACATATCTTGTCATAATGGATTAACGTCTATTTTTGTCTGCAGCACCACAATTCGTCGCAAAGGATGCCGCGCGATAGGGTCTGCTTGAATTCATAATTGTATTATAAAATTCACTGGGGAAGTTATTCTTCGGCCAAATCGCAAAACGCCAGCACGTCCTGGGCGGCATGTCGATTTAGTCCGCTTTCTTCGGCTTCATGCGGGCGGGTGGAAAGCCCGAGGCTTGGTCCCGAGCACGGCTAGTGCAGAATGAATTCTGAGTTGAAACGCAAGGTCTACGTGTTTCGTTTAGACCATCCACGGCGAGGATTAAACCGCGGGCTTAGGGTACTCGCGGAGGAACGCAGCCACCGCAGTGAAACCGTGTGTCAAATTGCGATTGGCCAGTGGCGCGAATTCTCCGGCGGCAAAGATTCCCGCAAGTGGCAATCCAGGAAAATAACGATCGATCGCCAATGCATCGTGATTGGGTTGTGAGAACATTCGGTGCCCTCGACCATTGCAACTGAACAATAAGCCAGCTTTGCTTTGAATATCCGTTTTGCTGACACGACTGAGTAGATTCAGCAGGTCGGCGTCAGCACTTTCTGCATCTCGAACATGAAATTGGACAGTCTGACCGACTTGAAATCGATCTGTCACTACGATTCCTTTGTTTTGGTCATCAATCGCTTGGACATTGCGGATCAGAAAGTCGCCATGAGAGAATGTTTCTCGGTACTCCGTGATTGCCCGACCAATGAGCAACGCTTCGATCGCCATATCCCTTTCGTGACTGGGCAGATTTTGAAGCATATCGTGCAACACACCCAACGCATGCTTGCCACCGAGACCTGTAATCGAGTTCCCTTCGAGTGACGTAACAATCATCGGGTCGCCAATCGGTCTGCAGCCTTGACTTACGATCGATTGCCATTGCAACTCTGCCGGCAGGACCATTCCTACAGCACCTCGATGGAGCACTTGATCATCGCAGAACAGTACGCTCGAACTGGGCCAGCTTTGGCTGCTGCAATAGCCTCCCAAGATGGGAACCACTGGTTGCCCTCGGATTGGTTCGATCGTTTGGATGAGCATCTCGACGGAAAACGTAAGCGGGCAAGCGGCGATGAGCAGGCCATTGGAAGCTTGAGCCCGCTCAATCACCACGTCCGAGATCCCCGATACGGTAGGTCCGTCGGGTGTTTTAAGGCATTCGAGCGAAAATATGCTGGGAACTTCGGAAAGCCCGCTGAGCAGAAGAATACTCGCCGCGGTTTGCCCCTCGATCTCTCGGCCGGTTCCCACCACACTTTCGGCTGAACAACCAAAAACGGGGATGCCTGGCGCCAATCCATCCAACGCATCTCGAATCGATTGTGATTGCTCTGCGATTCTATCTCCGCTGACGAATAGAAAGATGCATGAGAGCGAACTTCGTAGATTGTCCGAGGCGTTTCGAAATGCGTTCCTCACCGCAATCACGATAGAGTCATGTTCCGCTACACCTGAGCTTGCAAACATCCAGCTCAAGCCCCTGCCAGGATTGCGACCAGATCTCGATCCATTTGCCCTCGGGTTAGAACAGCGTTCGCACCTGATTCTTCGGCGAGCGAGAGTCTTTCAACGTCGACATGTGGCCCGTAGGCCAAAATCTTGGCGTTTGGAAAAGCTCTCTGCATGGTGGGTATTTCCTCGGCCAAGTCAACGGTTCGGAGAGTCAAATCGACCAGCACTAACGATACTGTGTCGGGAAGCGTAGCACGTTCCAGCAGTTTGGCAACGGTTCGATCGACGATGCATTCCTTACCCGCGGCCCGCGAAGTCGAACTGATTCGGGACTGGAACATTAAATCACTAGACAATAAAAGAATCACTAAACAGCTCCTGGTCCTCTTAGGCCATCATCGATCGTGATGGCTTCGTCGGTTGGTAAAACAAAGATCTTACCATCCCCGATGCATCCCTCGCTACCGGTTCTGGCAATGGCCGTAATCGTATCAATCGTACGTTCTACAAAATCATCGTTGACGCAAATTTCCAAAGTGACTTTCCGCAACAAATTAACTTTATACTCAATCCCTCGGTAGGTTGCAGACTGCCCTTTTTGCCGTCCATACCCCTGGGCCTCAACGACCGTGAGTCGTTGAACGCCAGCGTGGTTGAGCGCTTCTCGGACCGCTTGAAGTTTGTTGGGTTGTATTACCGCGAAAAGCATTTTCACTGTGTGGCTAATCCTGTTGAGCGGCGTCGTAGCTAGTGACCGTCAGGCCATCCGCAGTGTCGATCGAGGCCTCAGCGTACGATTCGTCGGTTTCCCAGATGCGAACTCGACTTGCGACGCTTCCGGTCCCGCGCAGCATCTCTGGACAGACCTCTTCCAACAGATACTTGGCCATGTTCTCAGCCGTTGGATTGTACGGCATCACGAACAATCGGGACGGCTTTACCATTCTCAAAGACTGAATCGCATTGTCATCTTGATCGGAGACGAGAAAGCTATGGTCCCAATGTTCGTCGATCCAGCCTTTGCATCTTGCTTTCAAGTCCGCAAAATCCATCACTCGACCAACTGAGTCTTGCTCGTCGCCGGTGACAAAGAAATCCGCGACGTAATTGTGGCCATGGAAATGTTCGCATTTGCCACCATGCTCAAAAAGGCGGTGTCCCGCACAAAATTTAATACGACGCATAATCGTTAGGCTCATGATGGCAACGCGCTCTCTTTCGATGGGTTGGATTGCAATTTCGGATTGTTTTTGTGACGTTCGGCATCGCGGGCAGTCTTTTTCGCCAGATTGTCCGCCATGGCACGGGTTAAGTCGACACCCGTCTGGTTCGCTAGGCACACCAGGACGAACAGAACATCTGCCATTTCGTCCGATAGACTATACGCAGTATCCGTTTTTTTGAAACTTTGATCACCATAAGTTCTCGAAAGAATTCGGGACAGCTCACCTACCTCTTCCACCAAAACGGCGAGATTGGTCAGCTCCGAAAAGTAGCGAACGCCGACGTCGCGAATCCAAGTGTCCACCTGGTCCTGCAAGTCCCGCAGGGTTAGCGACTCCGCGTTCACTTTTCCAAGTGCTTGCTCCCTAGAATCGACGGGATCATGGGATTCAAGACTCATCATTTCTTGCTTTCCGTTCTGGCATGGGTGCATAGTAACAACGCTGGCTTCCCATGGGCAGAGCAGAGCCAGAGAGAACGAACGAGAGCGTGAAAATGCCCTCGGCCCTACTAACCGGCTTTTCGTGAGCAAATTACGTTCCACTGTCGAAAAATTTTGCAAGAACAGTCTGCACTTACCTTGCGACAGGTGATACAGTGGAGGTACTGATGTGGAGAGCGTTCGTCTCTCCACTGCTCCTTCAAACTCATTGGATTCCATTATGCGTCTGTCGTTCGGACTCGAAGCACGTCAGATTCAGACTCAAAAGCTGGCTCCTAGGATGATCCAGTCGATGGAGATTCTGCAGTTGCCGATATTGGCATTGCAGGAACGCATCGAGCAGGAGATGAACGAAAACCCGATGCTCGAGGTGGAAGAGGGGGACGAGACTCTACCGGACGAAGCGCCGCTGGATGAGGAGAGCCCGATGGCATCCCGGACCGAAGACGAAAAGGAATTGATTGTCAAGGACAGTCAGTCCAATGCCGAGGACTTCGAGCGGTTGGCGAACATGGACAACGACATGCCCGACACGTTCGATGATTTTCGGCGTTCCAGCAGTCGCATTCAGGAGGACGGTGACCGGGCTCACGACTTGATGGCCAACGCGGCTGAACGCCCGGAATCGCTGAACGATTATTTGCTCCATCAATTGGCGGAGATGGATGTTGACGATGACGTCGAGCGAATCGCGGAGAGAATCATCTCGTGTCTCGACGCCCGAGATGGCGGATATTTGAAGACATCGCTGGCGGATATTTTGCCCCCCGATCACAAACCGTCAGATTTGGTTCTAGCGGAAAAGGCGCTGCTTATCGTGCAGTCGCTAGAGCCAGCCGGCGTGGCTGCACGCAATCTGCGTGAGTGCTTGCTCAATCAGCTTCGTCCCGAGATGCGATTGGTAGACGAGATGCGGACGCTCATCTCCCAGCATCTGGATGACTTGGCCGAGAATCGCATGCCCGTGATTCAAAAGAAGACCGGCTACTCGATCGATTTGATCAAGGAGATACGGGAGCAGATGCACCAGTTCAATCCGAAGCCGGGTGCTGCCTTCATGGAAGTTTATGTCCCACTGGTTAGTCCAGACGTCATTGTGGAAGTTAATGAGGACGGAGTCTACACGGTGCGATTGATCGACGACAGCTTGCCACCGTTGCGAATCAGCGAGTATTACAAACGTCGGCTGGGCGATCCGAAAGCGTCGGAGGAAGAGAAAGAGTTCATTAAACGCAAAATCGGTAGCGCCCAGTGGCTGATTGAATCCATTCAGCAACGTCGCCGTACGTTGACCCGGGTTTCGCAGGCGATCGTGGACTACCAAAAGAAATTTCTCGACGAAGGCCCGGAAGCGATCGAGCCTTTGAAAATGCAGCAGATCGCCGATCAAGTCGGCGTTCACGTCACCACGGTCTCACGTGCTGTCGATGACAAATGGATTCAGACGCCACGTGGTATTCTGCCGCTTCGGCGATTCTTTGTATTCGGTACGCAGAGCGCCGATGGCGAAGATGTTGCCTACGAAACCATCCGAATGAAACTGCAGGAGATCGTCGGCAAAGAAGACAAGACGAATCCTCTGAGCGATGATGAAATGGTGGATGAATTGAAAAAGCAGGGGCTAGGGGTCGCGCGGCGAACGATCACGAAGTACCGCAAGAAAATGGGCATCCCCAGCAGCCGACAACGCCGCGATTGGTCCAAGAACTAAATCACTCCAACTTTTGTTTTGCAATGAACATCATCGAAGAACTTCAGTGGCGTGCACTGATGCATCAATGTACCGATCTCGTCTCGGTCACCAACGAACTCAAGAATCCCACCGTCGTTTACGCGGGCTTTGATCCCACCTCGGACTCGCTGCACGTCGGCTCGCTGCTGCCGTTGATGATGTTGCGACGCTTCCAGCAGGCCGGTCATCGTCCGATCGCGCTGGTCGGCGGAGCGACCGGAATGGTCGGTGATCCGAGCGGAAAGTCGGACGAACGAGTTTTGCTTTCTAAAGATATTCTTCAGCACAATGTTTCCAGCATTGAAGCGCAGATGGGCCGTTTTCTCGATTTCGATGGCCCGAGTGCTGGCTCGCTCGTGAACAACTACGATTGGATGCATTCGTTTTCGTTCTTGGATTTCTTGCGAGATGTCGGCAAAAACTTTCCTGTCAATGTCATGCTGGGCAAGGACTCGGTGAAAAGCCGTCTGGAGCGGCAGGACAGTGGATTGAGCTTCACCGAGTTCAGTTACATGCTCTTACAAGCCTATGACTTTGCCTACCTAGCTCAGCATCACCAATGCAAACTGCAAATCGGGGGCAGCGACCAATGGGGAAACATTACGGCCGGGATCGATCTGGGCAGGCGAATGTTAGGTCAGCAACTCTACGGCCTCACCTGTCCTCTGCTAACGACTTCCGACGGTCGCAAAATGGGTAAAACCGAACGCGGAGCGGTCTGGCTATCTGCGGACAAGACAACCCCTTATGAGTTCTATCAGTACTTTATTAATGTCGAGGACGCGGACGTATTGATGACGTTGCGATTCCTCTCCGATGTCGATCGGGACGAGTATGTTGAGATCGAAGCTGCCATGCCGAGCAATCCTGGCGCGGCCCAACGTCGGCTAGCAGAATCCCTGACTCGCCTAGTGCACGGTGAAGCCGGGTTGCAATCCTCTTTGCGGGCCTCAAAAACACTTTTTGGAGGGGAAATCGACTCGCAGAGCGACAAAGAGCTCAATGCCATTTTTGCGGATGTGCCGAGTTGCACGATGCCTCGCGCTCGCTTGCAAGAAGGGGTAACGCTGATTGAAGCCCTTTGCAGCTTGGCTTTAGCATCCAGCAAAGGAGAAGCGAAGCGCGCCATCGAAGGTGGTTCGGCCTACATCAACAATCGCAAGGCAGAAGGAATCGATCGAATGCTGACCCCGTCGGATTTGGCGAGCGAATCTGTCATCGTCCTTCGTCAAGGCAAAAAGAAGTACGCGCTGCTCCGATTTGAGTAGCTGCTCCGACTCGAGTCGT
>Ga0105044_10013763_pt1 | contig 10969 bp, 11 predicted proteins | sample MAT01_FD_78092 | JGI IMG/M metagenome (GOLD analysis project Ga0105044, IMG submission 78092) | Freshwater microbial communities from Lake Fryxell liftoff mats and glacier meltwater in Antarctica - MAT-01 | ecosystem: Environmental > Aquatic > Freshwater > Ice > Liftoff microbial mat | place... | reverse complement strand
TTTGAACTGAACCAGCAAAAAGTAGGTAAAGTTTTCAAAACACTCATTGATAAAAAAGAAGCAGGCCGTTACCTGGGTCGTACTGAATTTGATTCAGTAGAAGTAGATAATGAAGTGGTAATACACTCAACCAAAAAACTTCCTATCGGAGAGTTTGTAAATGTAAAAATTACCAAGGCTTACGATTACGATTTGGAAGGGGAAGTAGTGTAGATTATCGGTTCTCCAGCAAATGCATCACATAATCCTTTTTACGGTGAGAGATAGGAACGGTGTGGCCTGTATCTAAGATAAGTGTTCCACCATCTGTTTTGTCATACATTTTTATGCGGGCCGAGTTAACTAAATAGGAGTGGTGTGTGCGGATGAAACCATAAACCCCGAGCAGTTCTTCGTAGGTGCTCAGGGTTTTAGATATTATAATCGGTTTTTCACTACTGAGATAAAATTTGGTGTAAGAGCCTTCGGCTTCGCAGTATAGAATATCAGCAACTTTTACAAAATAACTGGCTTCACTGTCTTTGAGAACAATTTGTTTGTCACCTGCTTCTTTGTTGCTGAGTTGCTGCATCAGTACGGTTAATTGCTTACCCAGGTTGCTGCCGTCAATATTAGTATTTGCTTTTTGTAAACTGTTTTCCAGTTCGGTAATGTCAATTGGTTTTAATAAATAATCAATGGCACTGCATTTAAAAGCCTGCACGGCATATTTATTATGTGCTGTGGTAAAGATGAGTTGAAAAGAGGGGTGTGGAATTTTATTCATTAAATCAAAACCGGTGCCGTCGCCCATTTCCACGTCCAAGAAAACAATATCGGGTTTAAAAGCATTTATTTTTTGCAAGCCGTTGGCTACCCCATCAGCTTCATCTAACTGGTGAATGCCCGGCGCCACTGCTTCAATCATATCTTTTAGCAGCTCCCTTACTTCTTTTTCATTATCAATTAGCAGTATTTTCATTGGTATAGAGTAAAGGCAGATTTATTTTTACTATAACTCCCTTGCCTTCTTTATTATTGTTGATGCTAAAATCGGCTTTTGTTTTCAGTTTAATATTCAGCAAATATATCCTGTCTTTTATTATTTGACTGGCCCTGCTTATATGTTCATTTATTTTACTACCGGGCAAAGAAAGCCCTTTGCCGTTGTCCTGTATTTCTATTAGAATAGATTTATTCACCTGCTTAAAGTCAATCCGTATTTCTCCCGGATAATCAATATCTGCAAAACCATGTTCAATACTGTTTTCAATAAAGGGCTGAATAATCATGGAAGGTATCATTACATCGGTTGGTTCCATTTCGCCATCTACCATCAGGGAGTAAGAAAACATTTGCGGGAACCGCATTTTCTGTATTTCCATATATTCTTTCAAAAATTCCATTTCCTGTTTCACCGTTACATATTCTTTGTAACTGCTCTCCAATGTTTCCCGCATAATGTTGGAAAACTTAGAGAGGTTGGAAGCCAGTGCTTTTCCATCGTTCTCCTTCATAGCAATACGTTGTAGAGCAGTAAGTGCATTAAAGAAAAAATGCGGATTCATTCTTGCCCGGTTCAATCGCTGTTCTGTCTCCAAAATTTTTTGTTTGTTTTTTAGTGATTGCTGCCGGAAATAGAAGGCAATCAACCCGGCTATTAATAAGCCACCAAGGCCTAAAAGTGCATAAATTAATTTTTGCTGCGAAAGTTCCTTTATTGTTTTTTCATTTTTTGCCTGGTTGTATTTTTTCTCTACTTCGTTTACAGCCTTGGTTTTATCGGTGGTATTGAGGCTGTCGGTAATTTTTTTCTCATGGTACAAAGAAGTGTAAGCTGTTTTATAATCGCCGAGACTGTCGGCTATTTCAGCCACCAGGCTGTAGGCATTTGAAATTAGTGGGGGAAATTTTTCCTGCATATTATAATACAGGCAGGAGTCGGCCCATTTTTTTGCTTCTGCAAATTTTCCCATCTTCAACAAAATGTTTCCTTTGTCGCCAAAGCTGCTGGCAAGGATATTTATATTTTCACCCGGCTGGTGCATGGCAATGGAAGAATCTAAATAAAGCAAAGCCAGGGCATAATTCTTTTTCCGGTAGGCAAGGGTATTCATTTTATTATAAGAAACCTGTTTGCCTTTGCGGTAATTAATTTCGTTGGCAACAGTAAGTGCTTCATTGAAAACAACAGATGCTGCATCAAGTAACGATTGGTTTTTTGTATCCTGGAAAAAGAAATAATAACGGGAACCCAATTTGTTCAGCATATCAGCTTTGTCAACCGGGTTTTTAATTTTTTCAATAGCAGGCACTGCCATGCGGCAATAGTCAAGTCCTTTTTCCGACTGTCCCATACGACCGAAAATATTTGAAATGCTCAGAAGAATATCTGCCTCTTGCTGGTTATTATTGTCTTTTTGAGAAATAGCCAACACCTTAAGGCTATAATCTAACGCTGGTTGATATTCTGCTTTTAAAAAATGCAGGGAAGCTCTTAGTTTATATACTGGGAACCATTGTTCTTCTTTACAAGCGGCTTGTTTGTAAAATGTTTCTGCTTGCCGCAAATATGATTCTGCAGAGTCTAATTCTTTTTTATTTAAAAAATCAGAAGCTACCCGTTCATAACCTTTTGCCTTGCAAAATATATTTGAGGAAGTAATGAGAATGGTCGCACTGATTTTTTCACCTTCTTTATTTTCATCGCAACGACAGTTTTGCGAAACAGCGTTTATAGAAAACAGTGCAGTAAAGAATAGCAGGGAAACAGTTTTTATCATATTAGCCTCTCATTCAGTTATCAGGTAATACATCCAACCGTTGCCACCAGTGTTCCATTCATCATGGCCATACTGCAAACGGCGGAATGCAGTGCCTGTAAGATAACAAAACTGTCTGATTCGCAAATAAGTTCGTCGTTCAGTTGAAGAGCGAAATCGTAACACTTTCTGCTCCAGTTTACCAGTGGCAATAGCTCTGGTATTTCCTTTTTATCTGCATTTAGTACTACAAAGCGAAGTTTCCAGTTAAGTGGTTTTTTAAAAGTATAATGTTTTTCATTTATGTTAAGAACAACGGTGCCGCCCAGACTTACTTTAACGGGGGCTATCTTTTTTTCATCCTGCGAATATGCAGTAATCCAACTGCCCTCTAGTTTTCCGACGGTATATATATTCCCCGCATTTTAATGATGCTTCAGAAAGCGAATTGTCTGTGTAAATATGAGAACCGGCAAAACTGCCATCTTTATTTACCGATGTGTAAGCGGTTCTGCCGGTTGCAAAAATTCTCATCAAGCAAATTTATTTTACTACTATGACCATTGCTCTGCTATTTTGTAGTCCTATAGTAGTTGCCTGCCCGTTTTTCCAGAGTGTTGCATAATCAGATGAGTTAGTGCTACCCTGTACTTCGCCACACAAATACACATCTGTTCCCTTAACAGCAATTCCATTAGCCCTTGAATTTCTTATTCCATCACCTAATACGATGACAACCCCATTTTTCCAGAATTTAGCCACTGCTTTGCCCGCTACAACTTCATTACCGGCTATATACACATCACCATTGTTAACTGTAATGGCATTTGCATAGGCGGTATTTGTTGTGGGAATATCTGTGGATACTCCGTTTTTCCAGTACCTTATGATACTACTATAGGTATATCCTCAGTATATACATCTGCTCCATCTATTGCTAAAACCTTTACATAGCAGTTTCCGAATTGTTTAAGGTCATGGATACACCATTTTTCCAAACTTTAGCTGTACCGGCATCTTGCCCGCATACATATACATCACTGCCAGAAATTACTACTCCTGTAGCTTCAATACCTGTACCCGTCGCAAGAATATTTATACCACTAATATCATTGTTTTTCCAGAGAAGGGTACGGTGTAAACCTGGTCCATCATATGTTGCCCCTGCCACATAAATATCATTACCCGAAAGAGCAATACCGTTTCCATAGCTATATACATCTCCCAATTCATATTGATGTTGCCCGTTTTTCCAAACATGGCATTTCCATTCACTTGGTTTGTTTTAAACCCGGTGGTATATACATCATTGTTACCATTCACCGCAATGGCATAGGCAAAATGGTTTCTGGTGACACTTAGCGTATTGGTGGTAATTGCTCCGTTTTTCCATACCGATGAGCTTTGTCTGCCGGTAAAAGCATCCGATTGAACGCCGGCTACATACACATCGGCAGAGGTAACAGGATTTGTAACATTTGTATCCTTTTTACAGGAAGCGAAGAGAAGGGCTATGGCCAGCATAGCAAATAGTTGGTTTTTCATAATTGACTTTTTTAGAGTTAAAGATTAATTGACAACCAAATTATAGACCGGGCGGTTAGTATTCCGGGTAAATTCATAAGTGTTCGGTGCATATATGTAAGTGTTGAGGATATTTACTCAATTGTGCAGAACGTATTAACGTTTCAGGGAAAATATCTGTTCAAACACTTATATAAGACCTGCTTACACTTGTATAAACGGTGGATACAAACGTATAAGCAGCCAATATTCTCGAAAAGTGCTTTCTACTTTTACGCTGAAATAAACTTTTAGTAATATGAAAACACTTCTTTCTTTACTCCTAATCCTGTTAACCATGAGTACTTCGGCCCAAATTGGAACGTATAATGGGAAAGCACAAATATTTGTACTTAAATTCTGGAAATGTATGGAAATGATAAAAAAAATTGAATCAGAAAACCCTCCTGACAAAATAAGGCTGTGCCGGGTACAAGCAGAAAACGCAAGCAGTCAGATTGATTATATCAAAAAAAAGGACCCTGCTTATGATGCTGCTTCATTGGAAGCCATGATAACCCCATATCTGGAAGCCGCAGCGGCAGAAGTTAAACTAAAAAATGAAAAAGTGAGGGCAGCTGGAAATAATGCCGACAAGGAGGGTGATGGTATTGCCGGATTATTTATGGGTACTACTACTACCGAAGTACGAACTACCGGTAATACAGATGAAGATATTGCTAACCATAAGTTGCAGATTGTTGCCTACAATCAGAAAGTAGAAAAATTGATAGCAGCCGGTATATCCGGTGCAAATCAGTATGAAACTTATATTCGAAACCTGTCTGCTCCTTCAACACAACAAATAAAAAAACTGGAAGAGCAAATTAGTAAAGCCGATAATAAGCTTGGCTTGATTGCGTACAGGGATTTAGTTGGTATAGAAACGTACTGGAGTGCCGCAAAAAAAGTATTCATCAATGTACCTGAAACTGGTCAGGTACAAAATCTAGCTGCTGCTGCTTTACAAAGAATTGGAACTGAAGAAGCGGTAGCGGTTAAAATCAGAAAAAATTATGAAGATAAAATAAGGAATAAAAAAATGCCTGCTGCGGAAATGGTAAATGCCGGGCTTGAAAGTGAATTTAGAAAAGTATTCAACAACAGTTTTAAGGAATTAACGATTATAAAAATAAATATCATAGCCAGGGAATGGACAGTTATTCGAAACGAGGTAACAGGAGTAATATTAGGAAGAAAACATAGTGCAGCAATTGCAGTAAAGACTAAAGAGGGTAATTGTGCTTTATACTATTTTCATATTGGGCAGCCATATACCGGAAGTGGCTATGGCCTTTCTGCAGAAAATGCCAGAGGCTTTGATGGCGAATTGTTATGTGATAATATAAAGTAAACGTTTTGACACTCTATTAATCACTTATTAATCCATATTTATAGCATGATAACCCAATCCGGGCACTTATTCATTAGTGTTTATTACGGATGGCTACTAAGTATCTTTAATTATTCTGAATATAACTAATAACATCATAAAATCTTTACAAATGAAACTTACTATTCTTATTCTCGTATCTGTATTTTTTGCTTCTTGTTCTGCTACTGCAGACAATAAGGTGCCAGAATTAGCTAATGAAATGTGTGGTTGCTTTACTGAATTTCAGCAATCATTGAGTCCTGAAGGAAAAGACCTGATGAAAGCGGTATCAATTGCAGCTAACCCGCAAACAGAACTGATGACAGGGATGTCGAAAATAAAAACAGAAGATGCTGTTTCTTTTGCAGAAAAGATAAAGTCAATTGGAACAAAAGGCTCCCAGGTGTACAATTGTATGGAGGCTTTTGATAAAAAGCATGGCAAAGAAACAACAAAAGACAAAGGAGCATTAACAGAAAAGTTACTCAAAGAAATGCAGTCTCAGAACAACTGCCCGGTAGGTGCTGCTATTGTAAACCTTAGCCTGGCAAATACCAAATCAAAATAATTGAGCGGTTATGATTTGATGGCTTTCTCAATATTCCGGTCTGGTATCAGCCATATAATGTAAATAAAGAGAATTAAAGCACCGGTTAAAGCCGGGTGAATAAATGCTGCCGGTATAGCCAGTGTATTAATAACATTCGAAAGCATTCCTTTCTTTGTTTGTTTTCGCAAAACTTCCTGCAATGCCTCATTATCCGGATTAGCTTTCTTAATTGCTAACAGCAAAATATAATAGGCAATACCACAGAAATTTGCCAGCAATGCATACACAAAAACAGGATTTATCCCAAAATGATTCTCACCCACCCAAGCTGTTGCAAAAGGCATAAGCGAAAGCCAAAACAATAAATGAAGATTAGCCCACATGATGCCGCCATTTACATTTTTTATGGTATGTAACAAATGATGATGATTCCCCCAATAGATACCAAGCATTAGAAAGCTAAAAACGTAGCTTAAAAAGATGGGCCATAAGCCTTGTAATGCATCCCAGCTGGTATCATGCGGCACTTTTAATTCCAATACCATTATGGTCATAATGATGGCAATAACTGCATCGCTGAAAGCTTCTAACCTGATTTTTGTCATACCGCAATATTAAAATTAAATTTACCAATAATTTATTTTTTCATGGTCAGTATTGAAACAGTTCGGAAAATGGTATTGTCATTTCCTGAAACGGATGAGCATCCGAATCCGATAGCTATCGGATTTGAACGACGGGCATTTCGGGTAATGAAGAAAATATTTGCTACACTTTCAGAAAAAGATTTCACAGTTAGTTTGAAATTATCACTACATGACCAATCGGGGTTTTGTGCTTTTGATAAATCCGTAATCTATCCTGTTCCCGGTGGATGGGGGAGAATGGGCTTTACATTTGTCAATTTGAAGAAAGTGAAAAAAACAATGTTTAAAGACGCATTGACAGTTGCTTATTGTAATACAGCACCACCTAAGCTTACGGCGGCATTTCTTCCCCGTTAATTTATTAAAAGTAGTTTGTAAAACACCATCATCTTCCTGCACTTTTATTTTCCTACATTTGTTATGTAATTGCTTGCACATGAAAAAAATTGTAACCGCCGTGGGTAGTATGCTCATTGGCATACTTGCCATGTCACAGGAACAGGATAGCCGTTTGCTTCATACACCGGTACAGGGAAAAGGAATAGAAGTGGCTTCCAGAATAATACAATTAAAATTACCATACACATTTACCGAACAAGGAACAATTGAAGAAGCAGCTAATGATAAGCTTTATTCTGCCAATATAAAAGGCAGAAAGCTTCATGGTGACTGGCAAAGCTGGTACCCGGATGGGTTGCCCTGTGATTCAGGGACCTTGATAAAGAATTTGCCTGATGGTGAATGGAAGCACTGGAATAAAGAAGGGCAATTAATAGCAATCCGGAATTATGATGCCGGTAAATTTCACCAGGTGCTGGAAGAAATATTGCGGTATAATCCCAAAAGAAATTTTTATTATCTCAGTACATTATTTCAAAAAAACAGGCAAGCGGCTCTGCATTACCTGGATGTATCTTATTCTTTTCCGGGAAATAATGTTGCAACCATTTATTCTTCTTTAAAAGAATTGGTTAGTGCTAATATTTCAGGTAATTATCATTACAAACCGGTGTTCGAAAAATGCATCCAGGATGGGTTATACATGAATTTTTTTGCCGACGGGAATATAAAAGATTCCGGGTATTATAAAAATGGTGTTCGCTATGGAAAGTGGATTCTCCGGGATTCGGCTGGCTCCAGCTGGCAGCAGGGGGCATACCATAATGGCAGCAGAATAAAAGAGTGGAAAGTTTATAATAATGATAATAAATTGCTGGAGTTGATTTTTTATAATAACACCGGGCAGATAAGCTGGCGCAAAAGGATGAACCGCCAGTAGTGCCATTAAGTCCTGTGTGTCAACCGTTGCTTTACTAAATCTGATTTTTTGGGACATTTTAGCCCTTAGTATTCCCAATACTGGTGGGAAATATTTATGCTGCAATAACTTTTTTCCATAGGTGATAAAACGGCAAAATCATTATCTTAGCCCATAAACCTTTCTATGGCAGAAGATAATAAGTATGTTTTTTTGAACCGGGACCTTAGCTGGCTTAGTTTCAACCACCGGGTATTGATGGAAGCAGGGGACAAGAATGTTCCGCTATACAGCCGCATTTCTTTTTTATCCATTTTCTCATCCAACCTCGATGAATTTTTCCGGGTGAGGATGCCGTCCATTTTTGCTTTTACGAGTATCGAAGCAAAAAAAACGTCCATCCGGGAAGAATATCCAAAAGACCTGGTGCAGCAGGTGCAAAGCACTGTTCACCAGCAGTTGGAAGAATTTGGAAGCATATTGAAAAAGCAAATACTACAGGAGCTGGCCGACAATCATATCTGGTTATATTATGATGACCATATCCGCAGTGAGCATAAAGAAACAGTAAGAGAATATTTTTTATCGAAAGTGCTGTCTTTTTTGCAACCGATTATTTTGCGAAAAGAAAATCAGCCTGATGTTTTTTTAGATAATAATGCCCTTTATTTTATCGTGGATATGGAAACGGAAGATCAGCCGGGTGTACATATCTATGCCGTATTGAATATTCCTTCTGCCAATCTTTCCCGTTTTTCAGAATTGCCGATGCTGGGGGATGATCATTACATTCTTTTCCTTGATGATGTAATAAGGGAGAATTTGCAGGAAGTATTTCCTGCCTTTACCATACATGGTGCATGGAGTATCAAATTAACCCGTGATGCTGAAATGAGCATTGAAGATGAATTCATCGGGGATTTGGCAGAAAAAATTGAAAAGCAATTAGAGAAAAGGGAAGTGGGCCATGCTACCCGTTTATTGTATGACCAAACCATGCCCGAAACAGTAAAAGATTTTATACAGAAATATTTAATTATTCGCAACGAGGAAATGGTAGAAGGCGGCCGTTATCATAACTTAAAAGACCTTGGCAGTTTGCCCAATCCTTCAAAAAATAAACTCACCCATCCAAACTGGCCATCAGCAGTGCACCCCGGGTTTCATAATCATCGCTCCGTCTTTCAAAGTATTACCGAGCAGGAGAAAATGCTTCACCTTCCTTATCATTCTTACAACTATATTCTTCGCTTCTTTAATGAAGCAGCTATTGATCCGAATGTAAAAGAGATTTACGTTACCCTCTACCGGGTGGCTGCAGATTCGCATATTGTAAATGCATTGATCAGTGCTGCAAAAAACGGTAAAAAAGTAACAGTGTTCGTGGAACTGAAAGCAAGGTTTGATGAAGCTAATAACCTGAAGTGGAGCAAGAAGATGAAAGCGGCCGGTATAAAAATCATTAACAGCATACCGGGTTTAAAAGTGCATGCTAAGGTGGCATTGGTTAAAAGAATTGAAAACAAGGAATGGAAGAATTATTCTTTCATGGCCACTGGTAACTTTAATGAGGCTACCGGAAGATTTTATACTGACCATGTACTTTTTACCTCCAATAAGGATTTTGGTATTGAACTGGAATGGTTGTTTGACTATCTGCAAAGCCGCAAGCAGCCTGCGGAATATATGAAAATACCTTTCGAACATTTATTGGTTTCACAGTTCAATCTTATAAAACGTTTTGATAAACTGATAGAAAGAGAAATAAAAAATGCAAAGAAGGGACGACCTGCCGGCATCATCATTAAGTTGAACAACCTGCAGGAACGGGCCATGATAGAAAGGTTGTATGAAGCCAGCAGGGCAGGGGTAAAAGTGCAGTTGCTTGTTCGCAGTGTATGCAGTCTGGCACCGGGAGTAAAAGACCAGAGTGAAAATATCACTGTTCATCGCATCGTGGACAAGTATTTAGAACATGCAAGGGTTTTTGTATTTCATAATAATGGAGAACCGCAATACTATATGGGCAGTGCCGACTGGATGAACAGAAATATATACAGCCGTATTGAAGTGGTATTCCCGATATACGATGCAAAGTTTGGCGAAGAGCTCAATCATATTCTCCAATTGCAGTTGAATGACAACACAAAAGGAGTAATGGTAACAACAGCGTTAGACAATCCAAGGAACAGTAATGATAAAGCCCCGCTTGCTGCGCAGCAGGCAATTTATGAGTTTGTGAAAGGGATGGGGAGTTAGGAAAATCATCACCCCCTTTACCGGATTTATTTATTCACGGCTAATATTCTCTCATTTTTCTTAAAACAAAAAGCCATCCCACTGAAAGGGATGGCTTTTATTTTGTGTAATATATTTCTATTGTATCAAAACAGTACCTGATGCAATTCTCCTGCCCGTATTATCAAACAATACTACATTATATATTCCTTTACTATTTCTTCGTATGTCAACATTCATAATTTGGTAAAGGTTATTTAAAACGTAGTTGCTATTATATACCAGCCTACCCTGACTATCATAAATTATTAACCTTGCATTTACATTGGTGCCCGGTAAATAATATGACACTGAGAACTGCCCTCCATTCGGACTTGGAAATATGAACAGCTTAGTAGTTGCTGAATCAGAAATAGGCATTGCCGCAGATGTATTGCTGCACGGCAGGCCTGAAGTATTCGCAACGGTTACAGTGTAATTGCCCAATTTGCTTAAATCAATTCCCGTTAATGTTGAACTAGTAGCCCCAGCCACAGGCACACCATTTTTCAACCAAACATAGTTGTAAGAACCTGGAGGTGTTACATTCGCTGTAAG
>Ga0105044_10013762_pt1 | contig 10969 bp, 11 predicted proteins | sample MAT01_FD_78092 | JGI IMG/M metagenome (GOLD analysis project Ga0105044, IMG submission 78092) | Freshwater microbial communities from Lake Fryxell liftoff mats and glacier meltwater in Antarctica - MAT-01 | ecosystem: Environmental > Aquatic > Freshwater > Ice > Liftoff microbial mat | place... | reverse complement strand
GATTGGCACCTCGGCGCCTGAGGACAAGCTCGTCGAAAGAACAAGCAACGTGGTAAGCAAGTAATGGATGGATTTCATGGGGAGAGAATTGGACGCGGCGCGATCGATGTCGTGCCACGCGAGCGCGCTAAAGCCGCGGGCGGCGCGCTGGAACGATTGGCAGCGAGTGAAGCGGAGCGGTGTGTTCATTAATGGCATTTGTTGCAACGTTTCTCCAACAGCGGCATCACCTCGCGCTCAAAGCTCACTAGCGCGGCGAGAGCTGAGGTCACAGCGGCGATGAGAACAAAGGGGGCAAGACAGTTCATGGCAAATTTTCCTGTGGCACGCAAATCAGCCGCACATCATCGAGAAAATGAGCATGACGATTTTCGATCTTTCCCTCCATGGTTGCTGCCCAGAACGAGGCGACAAGAATCCGCGCGCCTGGCGGCACATCGATGGTCAGCCTAACCGGCTGCCAATCTTCCTTGCCCGCCGCGACAGCGACTCCCCGCGCCGAGTGTGCGAGTGCGTGTTCGTCCATCTCCGCCCAGCCTTCCTTCATCCAGCGGGGATCGATGTTCGCCAGTTCTTCATCAAAAGCCGCCGCACGCAGCACATACCGCGACCTCCGATCCGTTGCTTCAGGACGAAGGGAGGCCGTCAGCACGACCTGATGCAAACCCGCAGGAAGCGCGTGCCGTGTGAGATCGACAACATAATGCGCGCGGCCGAATAGCTCCATCGTCGTCGGCTCCATCCTGAGCATGTGAGCGCCCTCCTTCGGCCGGACAGCGCCATCGCCGCTGATCACTCGCGACGTGTCCCCACTCCACTGGCCAGTCTTCGTCGGGAAGCCCTCCGCCCATTTCAGCGACGCATCCTCGAAACTTTCGTGCAGCAAAGTGACGGCCTTCCCCACACGCGGCATCGCATACCCAAACACCACCGAGGTGCAGAGCATCCCAAACACAATCCCCGCCGCCGCCGCGGTGAGCGGACGCCATTGGAGCCAGCGGGACTGAACGCGATTCTTCTTGGGAGAAGTCGTCACCTTGATCTCCAAGGACGTGCGGTTCTCCGTGCCCCAATCCCGCATCGCACTGTGGACATGGGCTTCCTGCCAGAAACGCTCCCGCACTTCAGGACGGGTCTGCAACAAGGCGTCGAGTTCCGCCATTTCTTGGTGGCCGATGTCTGCATCGAAGTATTCGCGCAGCAGATGGTCGAGGCGTTCGGTGTTCATGAGTGGCTTTGGTTGAGGTGATGCTGCTCGATGCACTTGCGCAGATCCGTGCGCGCGCGGGAAGTTGCCACGCAGACTGCATTCGCCGTCCACCCCACCAGCCTCCCGATCTCCGCCGGTTTCATGGCTTCTTCATATCGCAAACGCAGCAGTCGCTGCACAGTCGGCGTGAGTTTGGCGAGGCAACGGGCCAGCCAATCGCTGCGATAGTCCGGCCGCGTCGCCGAATCGCTGGCTGCGAGGAGAGCGAGCGTCTCTTCGCCCAGGCAGGGCTTGTTTGCCTGCCGCAGCGCATCGAGCGCCCGGAATCGCGCAATCGTGGCCGCCCATGCGATGAAGTTGGTGCTCAGGTCAAACTCATGCGCCTTCCGCGTGACCACCAGAAACGCGTCCTGCATCACATCCTGCGCCAGCACGAAGTCGCGCACGATGGTCAGCACATAGGCCCGCAGTCCCTGCTGATGCTCGATGAAAAGCTGCTGAACGCGGGTCTGATGATCAAGTGGTTCGTCCGAAAGCGGCATGCGAGTGACACATTGCACGACCCCCTCCATTCCTTAGCAACGAACCTCGCGGCGGCGCATGATTCATTCGCCTGCCCGAGGATGACATGAAGCTTTGGGAGGCGGGCTTGAATCCAAGCTGCGGCCCGCAAAAGGCGCCACGAGGTGGACAGGGATGTTCCTGATGAAGTTGCAAATCCGATGATTCTTCGCGAGGCGGTCACGGGTTGGCGGTGATCTCATTCAGCTTCGACAAAAGCTCGCCGACACGCAGCCGCAGGGCGTCCATGTCTTCCACGGACTTGATGGTCGGAGCCAGCGGGCCTGCGGTGCAGAGCTTGCGCGCTTCTTCGAGTGCCTTCGTTTTCACGACATCGTTCGGCGGGGTGTCTTTGAGCGCGGTGATCTTCTCGCGCAACATCCACAGCGCGGCGTTATCCTCAAGGCCGTCGCGCATCGCTTCGAGGCGGATGGTGGAGAGGATGCCGGTCTCGTGCGGCCACGTGAGGATGGCTTCGAGGTATCCCACGTCATGATCATTCCAGATGCTTTCCTTCCAGTCCTTGATGCCGACCCAATCTTTCACCGTCCTGTTGTAGGAGCTTCAATTCGATGACCTCTATCCGCTGGCCCGATTCTACCAACACTCGCGCCCCGTTTCCGGCGGGACGCGTCTGCGCGCGCCGGACCGCCAAAGGCTACGGTTTTCCTTCCGCCAGGAGTCGTCGATGGACCTCGGGATAATGGACCTCGAGGCATTTCGGGCAAATGCCGTGGCTGAAGTCTGCGTCAGTCTGGACGCTGAGATACTGTTCCACGCTGCGCCAATAGCCCTCATCGTTCTTGATGCTCTTGCAGTGTGAGCAAATCGGCAGGAGGCCACGCAACGTCTTCACTTCGGTGAGCGCAGCGGCGAGTTCGGCAGCGACGCTACGCATCTCGCAATGCTTCACGACCTGACGCGCAAGCATCTCCAATGCTCGCAGTTGCCCCTCAGCCAACTTGCGCGGCTTGCGATCAATCACACAAAGCGTCCCCAACGCCGAACCGCCGCTGTCAATGAGGGGAGCACCGGCGTAAAACCGGATGTATGGATCCGAGGTGACCAACGGGTTCCCGGCAAAGCGGGCGTCCTCGGTCGCGTCCTCGACGATCGTCAGGCGGTCCGAAAGGATGCTATAGGCACAAAAGGCTTGTTCGCGAGGCGTCTCGGAAACCTCCAGCCCAATCTTCGCCTTGAACCATTGCCGGTCGGCATCCAGCAGCGAGACCAAGGCAATGGGAGTGCCGCAGATCTGGGAGGCGAGAGCTGCGAAATCATCGAAAGACTGCTCAGGCGAAGTATCGAGCAGGCCATAACGTCGCAGCGCCTCCAATCGTCTGGCCTCATTTTCCGGGAGCGGAATTGGCGCGGTGGAGCCGCGACGTGCGGCCGGTCGCTTCGAGTCGTCGTCTGGAATTGGGGCTGGCATTGTGAGTGATGGAGCGGTCAATGGCTCGCTCATTGAGATCTTCAGCGGCAGAAGCCTGCGCCGAACGTGGACGAGAGAGCGAATGGATGAGAGCCGCGTCCCTCTAAACTCTTTGTTGGAGTTCGACAACGAGGCTCTTCGGAAGTGTCAGCGCGAGGCTGTGTCAGGCGAGGCTTGCTTCCAAATCCACTCACTGCCAGCCTCCCTCGCCGTGCTCAAAGGGCACGGGCAAAGCGCACTGGCCATGACCGATTCTCCATCCGACCTTTTCCTGAACCGCGAACTTAGCTGGCTGGAGTTCAACCAACGCGTCCTCGCTGAGGCGGCAAACCCGGCCAATCCGCTGCTCGAGCGGGTGAAGTTCTTCTGCATCGTCAGTTCGAATCTCGATGAGTTTTTCGAGGTCCGCGTCGCGGGGCTCAAGCAGCAGACCGAGAGCGATGTGGCGCAGCCCAGCATGGACGGGCGGACGGCACCCGAAATCCTGCGCGCGGTCACCAAGCGCGTCCGCCGGATGGTGGAGGATCAGTATCGCCTGTGGCGCGGCGAACTGCGGCCCAATCTCGCGCAGGCGGGCTTTCGCTTTCTCGAGTTCACCGAACTCCGCGACAAGGACCGCGCCTGGCTGGACGAATACTATCGCACCCAGATCCGCCCGGTCCTCACGCCGCTCGCGATCGACCCGGCCCACCCGTTCCCGCACATCCTCAACAAGTCGCTCAACATCGGCGTGAGCCTCGACATCGAACAGGACGGCGAGACCATCTCCCGCCTGGCCGTGGTCCAGGTGCCGAGGGTCCTGCCGCGGCTCGTCCGCCTGCCCCGCGACTCCGATGTGGCGGAGTATGTCTTTCTCGCGACCCTCATCGGCCACTATCTCGATGATCTTTTTCCGGGCACGAAAATCCGCGGCCAGTGGCGGTTCCGGGTCACGCGGAACAGCGAGCTCTACGTGGATGAGATCGATGCGGGCAATCTCCTCAAGGCCGTCGAGGAGGAATTGCGCAACCGCCGCCGGGGCGAGGCCGTGCGGCTCGAAGTGGACGAAGACTGCCCGCAGCCGATCTGGCAACGCCTGCTGGACACGCTCGGTCTCACGGAGGACGACCTCTACATCATCGACGGCCCGGTGAATCCCACCCGCCTGATGGCGATCTACGAGGGAACGCATTCACCGCACCTCCGGGATGCGCCCTACATCGCGCCGACCACCGCCGGCATCCGTGATCGCGCGGCGATCTTCTCCACGATCCGCCGTCGCGATGTGTTGCTCCACAGTCCCTACGAAAGCTTCACCACCGTCGTCGATTTCCTCGAACTGGCGGCCCGCGACCCAAACGTCCTCGCCATCAAGCAGACGCTCTACCGCACGGGCGGTGACGCACGGATCGTCGGCGCACTCATGCAAGCCGCGGAGAATGGCAAGCAGGTGACGGCGGTCACCGAATTGAAAGCCCGCTTCGACGAGGCAAACAACATCGAGTGGGCGAAGCGCCTCGAAGCCGCGGGCGTCCATGTCGTGTACGGGCTCGTGGGCCACAAGGTCCACGGCAAGATCACGCTGGTCGTGCGCAAGGACGACGACCGGTTGCGCCGCTACGTCCACGTCGCCACCGGCAACTACAATCCGACCACCGCGCGCCTCTATACCGATCTCAGTCTCTTCACGGCCTCGCCCGACATCGGCGAGGATGCCACGAATCTCTTCAACCTCCTCACGGGTTTCGGCCGCTTCCAGCCGATGAAGAAGCTCATCATCGCGCCCTTCGAGCTGCATCCGAGAATCATCGAGCTGATCGGACGGGAGGTGGAAAATGCGATGCGGAAAAAACCGGCGCGCATCATCGCCAAGATGAATTCACTCAGCGACGCGCAGACCATCCAGGCGCTCTACCGCGCCTCGCAGGCCGGCGTGAAAGTGGACCTGATCGTGCGGGGCATCTGTTGCCTCCGGCCGGGCATTCCCGGCCTCAGTGACAACATCACCGTCCGCAGCATCGTGGGGCGCTACCTCGAGCATTCCCGCATTTTCTGCTTCGAGAATGCCGGCCACCCGGAGGTGTACATCGGCAGCGGCGACTGGATGTCGCGAAATTTCTTCAATCGGGTGGAGATCGTCATCCCTGTCGAAGACGAGTCCATTCGCACGAGAATCCTCGATCAGATCGTGGCGACCCAGCTCGCGGATAACACCAGGGCCTGGTTGCTCGATCCCGAGGGCAGCTACTTCCAGGTTCCACGCGCAGAGAACGAACCACCGCGGGACAGCCAGTCGGAATTCATGGCACAGGCCCTGGGCGAAGATCGTCCCAACCGGCGGAAACCTCGGCCCATCCGTCCGAAGGTCAAGCCACGCGCGCGGGCACGCTAGCCACGCGCCTGTCTGCTAGCCTGCACTTCTCACACGCTTGGGTAAACGGGGGACAGCGTGTCGCTGCCCGCGGTTCTTTTAAGTGCTCAGTTCTCAGTGCTCAGTGCCCAGTCTCGGACGCAAACTGAGAACTGAGCACTTAGCACTGAGCACTTGCCATCGACGGAGTGTGAGAAATGCAGGCTAGGTCTGCCGCACCGATTGCGCTGCCACCGCGGGATGGAACTTCGCGCAACGTTCCAGTTCCACGGCGATGGCGCCAGGCCGCGCGGCATATAGTTTCCGCGCCGTCTTGATGGCCGCCGCCTTGGCCACCTTCTTCTTCCTCGCGATTTTTTTCCGCAGTCCTTCACCGGGCGGCTTGCCGACCAGGGCGTTCAGGAGGTGGAGGTCATGCAATTTCCCGAGCCGTTCCGCCAGCCGGTCGGCCCGCATCCGCCGAACCTTCATTCCCGTCAGCGGCTGCAGCACCTGTGATTGGTAGAAGAGATCCTTCGCAGCTCTGCGCCATTTATGAAATGACGCCGCCGAACGGTTCCGCAGGCACGCCTTCAACGCCTTCCGTCCATCGCGATAACAGGCCACATAGCGTTCAATGACCTCCCCCCAGGTCAGACCCTTCAGCCCCAGCTTCGAAACCAGCCGGACCAGCCGGGCGATGTCCGCCCTGACCAGCTTGTCCCCGGCCCGTGCCTTCAGCGGTCTGCCGCTCCCCGGCGCAGCCCCGGCGCGTCCGTCGAGCTTGGCGCGAAGAAGCGCGACCACCTGCGCATCCCGCTGTTCCGCGAAGGCATCCTTCACCGCGTCTGTGAGCGCGATGAGAATCTTCCGTTGCTCCTTTGCAACGCGCGCCTTCACCAGCCCGAGAATCGCCCGCAGATTCTTCATCCGAGTCCGCAGGGAATGGATCGCGCGGGCCGGCCTGGTCTTGATCCCGTCGAGATCACGACGCGCCTCTTCAGCCAGGTGCAGCAGCACGAGGCGAAATCTTCGCGACAACAAGGTGCCGGGGGCGACGCGCTCCGTCATGGTCCGCCATGGTTGCGGGTCTGAAGCAGCCGTCAACCTCCATCGCCAGCACCGCGCCGCCAGATGCCATCCAATCGTAACGATCCGACACCTCTTCAGCGCTGCGCGACCGCCTCGGTCGCCAGCAGCACCGCAATCCCGCTGCGGATGGGATAGAACCACGCGCCCTCCGCGCTCAGCAACCCACCCTCGAACGGCTCGACCACTTCGTTGCTCCGATTGCGAAGCGAGCCCCCGTGCTGCAACTGTTGCAACGTGCGGACCAGTTCCTCCGGTGCGACCTTCATCGCCTGCGCGGAGATCGGGCACCGCAGCAGTTCGACCGGGAAATTCATCGCCGACCCGCCTCCCATCGGCGAATCAAATTCGAGACCGCTTCGTCGCAACCTTTCGCAGCCTCTTCGCCCGCCACGTTCGTCGCAGCGACGACGGCGAAGTCCCGCTCAGGCGCGACCCACATCACGGCGAAGTTCATTGTGTTGCTCCCGCTGTGCGTCAGAACCCGCCCGCCGGCCCATGGACGCTGGAGGACGACCCAGCCGAGCGCATAGTCCCCTCCCCCGACCGCCGTGTGGAGCTTCGCAAACGACCCCGCCCCAAGCAACCCGTCAGAACGACGCGCCTCATTCGCGTGCCACCCCGCATACCGTGCAAGATCGCGAATTCTCAAGTGAACGGTGCCTGCGGGACCGATTGCGGGCGGATTGTCCGCCAGCGGCCCCGGTGTTACCGGGCCGTTGTGCATCCCCGCGCGGAGATGCCCCCAAGGCTGATCCATGGCGTCCGCCGAGCCGGGCGCACCAAAGCCCGCGCCATCCAGCTTCAGCGGATGAAAGAGCATCTCGCGCATAAGTTCCTCCCACGGCTTTCCCGTCACCTTTTCGATCATCGCCCCCGCGATCGCGTAGCCTTGATTCGAATAGGCAAACTTCGTCCCCGGCGCCGGGTCGGGCGGCGTTTGCAGGAGCCCGCGGACGAACGCCGTCCTCTGCGCCGTCGGCGTCCCCGCCCTCATCCCCGCCGCGATCAAGAGTGCCGGTGGAGGATTGGCCGGCGCGCCGGCGCGATGCGCGAGCAACTGCTCGAGCTTCACCTCGCGCCACGCCGCATCCATTTCCAATTTCGAAAACACATCCGCCAGTGTCGTCTCCCATTTCAGCGCGCCGCGTTCGGCGAGCATCGCCGCGAGCGAGGCGGTCATCGACTTCGTGCACGAGCCCAGATGCCATTTGTCGTCCAGCGTCACGCGTTCCTTCCCATCTGCCCGGCGCAGCCCGCAGGCTCCTGCATCGAGGATTTCGCCGGCGGCGATCGATGCTGCCGCCAGGCCCGGAAGCCCATAGCGTTCGCGAATCGGCTCAAGCAGCTCCGACACATCCGCCGCCATTGCACGCACCGCGAGGGCGATGAGGAGAGCGGTGCCGACTCGCATGTTGCTTCAGCCTAGAATGTGATCCGCATTGGATCGTAGGCGCGCCCAGAAGGGCGCGGACACAGGCTCCCGCCTGCGCCTGCGATCTTTCGCCGCATCCGCCGGCAGCGGGAGTCCGAGGATTGGTGAAAGATCGCATCATCTGCGTCATCCGCGTGCTCCGTGGTTTCCATTTCCGGATCCAAGTTCAGTACTTCGGCAGCGTCGCGTCGATTCGATCCGACCAGTCGAGCAACCCGCCCGCGACATTCCACACCCGCGTGAAGCCCGCCTCGGCAAACATCTTCACCGCATGCGCGCTGCGTGCGCCGTTCTTGCAGATGAGGATCACATCCTCCGCGCTGTCGAACTCGCTCATCCGTCCCGGCAATTGCGCCATCGGAATCAGCACACTCTTCTCCAGCCGGCAGATGTCCCACTCGAACGGCTCGCGCACGTCGATGAAACGGAACTTCTCCGCGCAATCCAGCCGCGCCTTCAGTTCCTCCACGCTCACGTGCGGGACCATCGCATCCTCCTCCTCGCGCTTGCGCTGCTGCGGGATGCCGCAGAACTGATCGTAATCAATGAGTTCGGTGATCGTCGGATTCGGCCCGCACACGGGGCACTTCGGATCCTTGCGCAGCTTGAACTCGCGGAACTTCATCGCCAGCGCATCGAACGCCACGAGCCGCCCGATCAGCGTCTCACCGATGCCGCAGATGAGCTTCACCGCCTCGATCGCCTGGATCACGCCGATGATTCCCGGCAGCACGCCGAGCACACCACCCTCGGCGCAAGTCGGCACCATCCCCGGCGGCGGTGGCTCCGGGAACATGCAGCGGTAGCACGGCCCGCCGAGATGCGGCGCGAAGACCGTCGCCTGTCCGTCGAACCGGAAGATGCTGCCATACACGTTCGCCTTCTTCGTGAACGCGCAGAGATCGTTCGTCAGGTAGCGCGTCTGAAAATTGTCCGTGCCATCGATGATGATGTCATACGGCTCCGCGAGCTTGCGGGCATTTTCCGAGGTGAAATACGTCTCGTGGATGTCCACCTGCACGTTCGGATTGATGTCGCGGATCGCCTCGCGCGCCGACTTGCACTTGCTGCGCCCCACGTCCTTCGTGCCATGGATTATCTGCCTTTGGAGGTTTGAAAAATCGACGACATCATTGTCCACGATGCCGATACGCCCGATGCCCGCCGCCGCGAGATACATTAGCAACGGCGACCCGAGCCCACCCGCGCCGATGCACAGCACGCTCGCCGCCTTCAGCCGTTTCTGCCCCTCCAGCGTCACCTCCGGCATGATGAGATGGCGCGAATAACGCGCAATCTCATCGTTGCTGAACTCAATGCGCGCCGTGCGCGCCGGGTCGATGATGCTGGGAATCGGCATGACAGTCTTGGAAAAGGGCGCGGAGGATAACACGCGAAGCCCCGTTGGAAAGGGCGATGACACACCATCAGCCCAGGAAAGCGAGTCGGGCTCAAATTCCCGAAAACGCCCCGGGCCACCATCATTCAGAACCCCTGGCTGGATGACCAGACGACGGCCCGCAAGATTGGACTCACCGGCGCAGCCCTTGCCCGTGGACTTGGAAAGACCATGAGCCTTGCCGTGCTCTTCCATATCCCGCACGAGGCCGAGCAGGGCATCCAGGTGAAGTTCACGACCAACTCCAGAGTTCAGATCACCGGCTCGATTCAAAACGCACGGGACCAGTGCGCTTTCTACGCCTATCTCGTCCAGAAATTCATCCTCTGCACGGGCTACGCGCCGGCTCCGATCTTCATCGGCTTCCTCGCGGTGCGGACGCTGCGATTCCATCGCCGTCGGATTTTTGCTCGGTTACGTCGGCGTGCTTTGCTGGCCGCTCCCCGAAGACACGCCCGGCTGGAATGCCTCACGACGCAGCGTGACATCGCCTCCGAAAATCCCGTAAACACTCCCCGATGCCCCGCCCGCGAAAAGCAACGACCACTCCGCGTGGGGAGAAGCGCCCCGTCGTGCAATACACGCACGACACGGAGACCCGCGTGAACAACCCGCCCGTCGGCCTCGTGGATGCCGCCAGCGACACGCCGGAGCCGCGCGAAAAGACCTACGCCTACGACCCGCACCTCGACCCCGACCTCTCCTTCGATCAACAGGCTGCCCGTTGTGTTATCGAGGAGGCGTTTGGAAAAATCCGCGCCTTGACCGCTGCGGCGGCTGCCGCTTTTGCCGCGCTGAGAGCCGAGGAGGAAAAACCCGAACCAAAGCGTTCACCGGAGCGTCTCGCTGAGTTGCGCGACAAACTCTCCGCCGCCTTGGCACAGTCACGCGAAGCCGCTGCCGCCTTGGAGAAAGTTCAGAATCCCCACCTCGCGTGGGCCGGCAAGGCCGAGCGCACCAGCTTCGAGGTCCCCACCGTCTCTCTCCACGTCCACGAGCGCATCGACCCGCGTTCCATCCTTGAGGCCGTGCGGAAAAAGAACGGCTCCAACTACGAGCAGCTCTCCCTCTGGAATCCCGCCGCCGAAAACCCGCCCCTGCGCGACGCCATCGAGTTTTACCACCACCGTCACGGCTGGACGAACCGCCTCGTCGCCGGCGACTCGCTGCTCGTCATGAATTCCCTCCTCGAAAAGGAGGGCATGGCCGGCAAGGTGCAGATGCTCTTCTTCGATCCGCCCTACGGCATCCGCTACGGCAGCAACTTCCAGCCCTTCGTGAACAAGCGCGACGTGAAGGACGGCAAGGACGAGGACCTCACCGCCGAGCCGGAGATGATCGGGTGTGCCGTCGACTGGATGTAGAGACGCTTTTCCGAAGGTGTTTACCAGTGGTATTCTCCCTTGAAACCTCTTCATCGCGTTATTCCTCCAGTGTGACAATACATCGGATCGGCGGCACACCCAGCCAGTCAGCCCAAGCATGAGTATAGACGTCGCAAAGAGCTTTATTAG
>Ga0105044_10013760_pt1 | contig 10970 bp, 11 predicted proteins | sample MAT01_FD_78092 | JGI IMG/M metagenome (GOLD analysis project Ga0105044, IMG submission 78092) | Freshwater microbial communities from Lake Fryxell liftoff mats and glacier meltwater in Antarctica - MAT-01 | ecosystem: Environmental > Aquatic > Freshwater > Ice > Liftoff microbial mat | place... | reverse complement strand
GATCGCGACGAGCCAGTTCGCTCCGCCAGGAATACAAGCTCGCTTCGCTGATCCCGCGCGCCGCGCAGAACGCCCGCACCGACATGCCCGAGCGTTTGAAGTCCGCCAGCAACCCCCGCCACTGCCGCTCTAGCACCAACCTGCGCTGCGTCGTCCGTGCCGCCCTCCCCGAAAAGGAAAAGTCGCACGATACCTGGGCGAGGGCAAGGAACGGAAGACGCACATTCGCCGGGCGGTTACAAAAATTGGCTGCACATCGGCGGCGACGGCGGCCTCGCGCGAGCCGCCGTGCTGTTGAGCCTCGCCGCCAGCGCGAAGCAACATCACGTCAACCCGTGGGAGTACGTCAAGGATCTGCTGACCGAGATCCCGACCCGTGCCCCCAACGCCGATCTGAGCGACCCGCTACCGGACGCACGGGCGAAAGCGCACCCCGCGACGTAAGCCGACCAGGTCCGGGGGCGGGAATGGGTGGTACTTCCGGTGGCCGGGCGCTTACCGAAAGTGTGACCCTTCCAGGGTCGAAAGCAAAGGTTTTCGGTAACCCAGGGCTGCCGCCCCGGGCTGTATCATGCGACCCTTTCAGGGTCGAAGGCCGAGACCGGCGAATTGACTGAGTGCGGTAACTTATTTTACCGCAGATCTTAATGATGATGCCGTGTTGCGCTTCTCAGGCAACCGTCGCCCGGGTACTGGACCTGCGCTCCCTCAAACAACTTGCTTTGAACTCAATCAGTTACAGCGGTATGACCGAAGCCGAAAAGCGCATCGCACTTGCCGCATGGCAATTGCAATGGGATGCCTGGTTGAAAGCAATGCTTGCAAAGTAGATATTGGCATGATGGTCAAACTGAAGGGCGGATGCTGATATCGCCGCCAGTGCGGAAGTCGATGGCGAGCGTACAGCCGTGCAGCATGCCGCGGCCAAGAAGCGGCTGCACCTCGAAACAGTGAACATCGACGATTCGCGGCTGCTCCATCCACATCACGATCCCGCGACCCTTCGAAACAACTGCTTCACTTCCATCCCCGAGCATCACGTTGTCATCGGCACCGAGGCTCCAGCCGAGTTGATCAAATTGCCGGCGCGGGATGCTCAAGTAACCCGTGAAAGCAGTGTCGATCTCCGCCAGAATCTCCACTTCGTTACCGCCGCCGCCCGCGAGGGTTAAAAGAACCTGTGGTCGCAGTTCGGACGATACCTTGCCGGTAATCATTCAGGCTCCTCCGGCACCCCACCCGCCAAGCTGTGCACCGCCTTGTACCCGATCCGGAAGCAGACGATGTGCGGGTTGCCCAGCCGGTCGTTCAGTCGATCGATGGCCGTCCACTGCTCTTCGTCAATCTCATACTCGCCGGTAACGAGATCAACCGCGAGGACCTTCCCTTTGTTTCCCGCGCGTACTCGATCCTTGAGAGTTGCATAGAGCGCGTTGGAACGCTCTAACATCATCGAGCGGGGATAGTGATTTTCCCGTTCTGTCATCGGTCAGCCCTCCGTGTCAGCCAGGATTATCGCCACCGTACGGCCAACCCGCAATACGGAGTTTCCCTGTTCGAGACAGGTCCGCTCGTTGACTCGACCGGCGATCATTCCGATTCCCCGCGCAGTCCACCGCCAATTGTGCAGGTCGTGATGTAACCGCTTGAACAACAGATCTCCGGATTATGCCCGCATCGCGACGAACTCGCAACGCCGAGTGGCACCGATCTGCTATCGATGGTCCATGCCGAGGCTGGCCGATCACGTTGCTGCCGGTACGACGGTCTTGAAGAGTTCAAGCAATGTCTCGGCATCCACGGGTTTGACGTAGTAGTGGTCAAATCCCGTGTCCTGCTGCCGCTGACGGTCGGCTTCACTGGGCGAGTAGCCCGTCAGGGCGCAAAGCACCGTACCCTTCAATTCAGGCTTCTGCCGCAATTGCCGGGCGACCTCGTAGCCGTCCATACCGGGCAGGCCGATGTCCAGCAATACGACATCGGGCCGGTAGGTCGCGGCCATCTCAAGCGCCGTCGGGCCAGTTCGCGCCACCTGGACATCCTGCCCGTACAACTGCAGCAGCATGCTCAGGCTGTCGGCGGCATCGACGTTGTCCTCGACCACCAGCACCCGCAACGACCGTTCATGCCGGCCGGGCAGCAGCGTGGTTTTTGTTTCCTGCACGACTGGTCCGGTCAGGATCGGCAGTTTGATCGTGAACTCGCATCCTTTACCGGCTCCTTCACTGGCCGCCAGAAGTCGCCCGTCGTGCATTGCCACGAGGTTGCTGGCAAGGGCCAGCCCGATGCCCAGCCCCCCATAGGTCGACCCAGTGAGCCGTCGACTTGGGTGAACAGCTGAAAGACTTGCGCCAGCAACTCCGGTGCGATACCGACGCCATTGTCCCGTACACGGATCACCGCTTCGGTTCCCTCCCGACAAACGGCCATGCGAATGAGTCCGCCGGTGTCGGTGTACTTCGCCGCGTTGTTGAGCAAGTTGACGACGACCTGTTCCATCCGGGCCGGGTCTGCTTCGACCCAGATCGGTTCGGTCGGAAGCGATACTGAGAAGTCGTGCTTGCGGGCGACCATGAATGGGCGGGCTGACTCGGCTGCGTGGTTGACCACGATCCGCAGTTCGACCCGCTCTTTGGTCAGCCGCAGCTTCCCTTTCGTAATCCGGCTGATGTCGAGCAAATCATCCACCAGCTTCACCATCTGCGTCACTTGGCGGTCGATGATGTTCCCGGCCTGCTCGATGATCGGGTCGTTCGTCCGCATCTGCCGCAGAATGCCGAGGGCATTGCGTATCGGGGAGAGCGGGCTGCGGAGTTCGTGGGACAGCAGGGCCATGAATTCTTCCCTGTTGCGGTTGGCCTCGGCCAACCCGTCCGCTCGCTTCGTCTGCACCCGCGCCGCGTCGCGGTCGGTCAGATCGTGCATCACGCGCGCGAACGAGCGTGCCTGTTTCTTTTCATCCAACAGGGGGCGTTACGACCGACTCACACCAGAAGCGGGTGCCGTCTTTCCGTACCTGCCAGCGGACACTGTCCGACCGACCTGCGTCCGCGGCCGAGCTCAGTTCGTGCTCCGGCTGACCGTTGCGGATGTCCTCAGGCGAGAAGAAACGTGAGAAGTGCTGCCCGATGATTTCATCCGGACGATAGCCGAAGAGGCTTTCCGCACCGGGGTTCCAGCAAACAACCTTGCCGCTCGGCTCAACCATGAAGAGCGCGTACTCCTTCGTACTCGCCGACAGGATGTCGAAGCGCTCGCCTATCTCCTGCGGAGATAGAGTACTCGCGTGATCGCGGTCATAGGCTCTCTTGTGCGCGTGCGGACGCTGCCCTTGTCGTCGACAAAAGCATCGGAATTGGGATGGGCAGATTGGTCAGGTGTCCGTCCGCAAACGGTCCGATGACGGGGTTCATCCGGCCAATACAAAGGTTCATTCTATCAGATCTGCGGAATGCTTCCCTTCAAAAGTCTAACCATCAACTGAACATCAGTGTGAAAAGACAGCGATCGTCGACGCTGGCTGATCCATTTGCCGATCGCGATTGTCGGCCTGACCCCCTGAGGCCGGCCGCATTACAGCCGCGGATCGACCGGTTCGCTTTCCATCGCCAGCACACCGAAGACGCACTCGTGTACCCGCCGCAGCGGTTCACGGCGGACGAATCGTTCGAGCCCTTCGATGCCCAGCGCGAACTCGCCGAGGGCAAGGGCGCGCTTGTGGCCCAGCCCGCGCTGACGAAGACGGGACAGGTTCGGTTCGGCGGTGTAGTCAGGTCCGTAGATGATGCGCAGGTACTCCGGCCCCCGGCACTTCACGGCCGGCTGGGCAAGCCCCTTCTTCCCCTGAATGATGAAGTCGACCGGCTTGACGACCATCCCTTCGCCGCCGCGACCGGTCAGTTCGGTCCACCAGGCGATGCCCTCCGCAACGCTGGTTGGATCGGTCACATCGACTTGTTTGCAGGCGGTGGCCAGCATCACCTCTGTGTCATGAGCACAGACGGATGCAAGTGTTTCCATGTGCCAGGTGTTCGGCTTGTCCGTGTGAACGTGCCCCTCTGACGCCAGCAGGTGAAACGGGGCCAGCTTCAAGTCATTGAGTGAATCAACAGGCCAGCAGTACTGCCGATATGCGGTTGTGAACTGGATGACCTGTTCCTCCCGCTGTCGACTCACGGCCAGGACCTGCTCTGCCCGTTCTCGTTCGACACCGTTCAACCGGCTGGCCGCATCCGCCAATGAGTCCACGGCGCACGGAAGTGCCGCCTTGCCCGCGGCACCCACCGCGGCGTACTGCGACTTCAGCAGCTCCTGCGCCTTCACCGACCACGGCATCAGTTCGCAGTCGAGGCAGACCCACGTCGTGTTCATGCTGCTCCACAGGTCCGCCGATGTCAGCGCGGCACGAACACGGTCGAGGAGCTGCCCTTCCAGTTCCGGTTCATTGAAGAACCGCCGGCCGGTACGGGTGATGATGATGCCGCATTCGCCATCGGTGACGCCGAAGCGTTCGCACGCGGCCGCCTCATCGCGGCAGACGATCACCACCGCGCGCGAGCCCATGTGCTTCTCTTCGCAGACGACGCGAGTGACGCCCTGATCGCGGAAGTACGCGAACGCCTCGGCCGGGTGTTCGAGCAGCCCCGGTTCGCTGGTGGTTTCGCAGGGGGACATCGTCGGCGGCAGGTAGATCAGCCACTTCGGGTCGACGGCGAAGCGGCTCATCACTTCCAGCGCTGCCGTGGCGTGTGCCTCGCGAACAGTCACGTTGCCGCGCAGCCGGGTCGCGATGATCCGCTTGCCGAGGACGTCGTCGATATCGAGAACATCGTCTGTTGCCTGCTGGGCGGTCAACTCGGACTGCGGTCGCAGGAACGGCCGCGATGGTTCGCAGTAGGTGCGAGCCGCGGGGATCGAAACGAACTCCCTCTCCGGGTAACGCAGAGCGGTCAGCTTGCCGCCGAAGACGCAGCCGGTGTCGATGTCGACTGTATTGTTCAGCCACTCGGCTTCTGGTACAGGCGTGTGGCCGTAGACGACCGTCGCCCGGCCGCGGTACTCCGCGGCCCAGTTCAGGCGCACGGGCAGGCCGAACTCATCGGTCTCGCCGGTCGTTTCGCCGTAGAGCGCGAACTCGCGCACCTTGCCCGACGCCCGGCCCTGCATCTCGGCCTTCATCCCCGCATGGGCGACCACGAGTTTGCCGTCGTCGAGAACATAGTGACTCACCAGACTGTCCAGGAATGCCGCCAGTTCCGGCACGAGCTTCCCGCGAACGTCTTCAGGCAAAGCGTCGATCTCGGCCATCGTCTGCGCCAGCCCGTGCGAGATGTGCACATCCCGGCCGCTCAGTTTCTTCAGCAGTTTCACATCGTGGTTGCCGGGCACGCAGAGTCCGGAGCCGGCGTCCACCATGTTGCGAACGATGCGCAGCGTGTCCAGTACGCGCGGACCGCGATCGACAAGGTCGCCAATAAAGACGGCCTTGCGGTTGTCGGGATGTCGAAACGCCAGCGGCACTTCCGATTGGTACCCCAGTTTCTCCAGCAGGAGTTCCAATTCATCCGCGCAGCCATGCACGTCGCCGATGATGTCGAACGGGCCGTGCTCGTGCGAACGGTCGGTCCAGAGCGGCACGCGTTCGATCATGGCGGCATCGACGTCTTCGACACTGTCGAGAACGAACACCTGCCGGAACCCTTCGCGCCGCAGCACGCGCAGCGATCGCCGCAAGTGCGACCGCTGGTTGCGAACAACGTGCGGGCCGAATGATCTATCGGGCCGCACGCGGTTTCGTTCGAGGCAGACCTCTTCGGGAAGGTTCAGAACGATGGCGACGGGCAGGCAGTAGAACTTGCGCGCCAGAGCCACCAGCGGCGCGCGAGCCTCGGGCCGGACGCTCGTCGCATCGATCACCGTCAACCGCCCCAAAGCCAGCCGCTGGGCAACGATCGAGTGCAACAGCGCGAACGCCTCCCCCGTGACCGCCTGATTGTTCTCATCATCGCTGACCATCGCCCGGCACGCATCCGACGAAACAATCTCCGTCGGCAGGAAGTGCTTCCGAGCAAACGTACTCTTCCCCGACCCGCTGGGGCCGATCAGGACGACGATGGAGAGTTTGGGGAGGGGGATGGTCATGCTCAGTTTCCTTCACGCTGTTCAACAACTGCTCCGGAAGGAGCCGGCCAACGCACGATGTGTTCGCTCGCTGCCTGGGCCAGTCGCAGTTTGATTGATGTGAAGGCAGTCGACCCGCCGCAGCAACCATTCATCTTCTGTGATCGGCTCGGTTTCTACCTTCATCCGTGTCGACCGAAGTGGGGAGAATCGGTGAGTAGAACCTGCGCTCAGCGGGTGAACGACAACGGCTTTGCCGAAGCCGAACCACCGTTGACTTCACGGCAGTCGGCCTTGCCGGGTGCGACAACTTCAACTTCGCGATAGCCGGCCTGAGAGTGCCATTCAAAAAAGATTGTCCCGTTGATACCAGCATGAACACGGCACGGTGGTGCTTCGTACTGAGAGAGGTTTTGGGCAAGCAGTACAGCGCTGTCAACCAGCTCCGATCCGGGAGCGGGCGAACCTTCGCCATCCCAATCATCATGCAACTGCCGGATGCGATGAAGTTCACCGAATACACTGGCCCATTTGTGTGAATGCTCCGTCGGCAACGATTCACTTGCGTTGTACTGCTCGACAACGTCATCTGTCCCGGCAGGTCCCGCCGGGGCGTCAAACGATGCTTCTAATGTGACGATCAACTCGGTCATTGCGGTTTCTCCCGGCGCGAATGTTTCAGCGTCAACAAACCGCGGAGCACTCTGCACTGAGCGCACGAACGGTCGTGAGTTTAGCAGAACACTTCCGGTGACGGGAGACCATCATGGCGAAAGCACTCCAACTGCGTCGGCGATTCGCTCTCCCCGTGCTATTGCCAAGCCTCTGCCCGTGGGACCACCTTCGCAGGCTGTCCGCTCTGACGTGGACGACCTGGGAAGGCCGTCCCACGGGCGACAGGTCTCCGTCGGCAGAAAGTGCGTCCGCACGAACGTACTCTTCCCCGACCCGCTGGGGCCGATCGCCATGACATCTGCAGCCTTCGTTCATGAAAGCAGATTCTTAAGCAACGCCGAATACTCATCCTTCATCGGCAACTCGAGATCACGGCGGACCCGTCTGCGCTTCGCTAGGACTTTCGCGCCAGTGAGCGGGTTCTCGGCAGGCCGCTCGTACTCTTCCCAGTAGAGTCCCGAGCCTCGCTTCTGCCACAGCGGCAGGTCGTTGAAGTTGACACCCTGTTGGAAGAGGAATTCGTTCTTCCGGGCGACCGACAGGCCATTCATCGCCGCCGTCGCCTCGCCGACTGACTGCCCTTGTTTGCGAAGCAGCCAGTAGCCGTGAGCGTTCAGAGCGTTACGGTGGGCGTCTTCGTTTCGCCAACGGAAGTAGTCGACAACATGCCCGACCGAAGGCAGTTGCGAGATACGGCAATCGAATACCGCCACGGCTCCCAGCAACAGCGAGAACTTGGCGCTGGCCTCACCCGACAAGACGGATTGCAGTTTGCGGAGTTTCCGCCCGAAGCCACTCTCATCGTGAGCGAACAGCAGCGAGATCTCATCGCTCTGGGTGTAGCCGTAGACCACGTTGAAGCCACTGCTGGTCATCAGGTGCTCGGCGGTCGTCAGCATCAGATCGCGGAACCGGACATCGAACGGTGCTTCGAACGGGTGCACCTCTTTAGTCAGTCGGGTGAACCCGCGTCCGTCCAGTCGGGCCACCATGTACAGTCCCGGCAGAACGCACAGGTCGTGGGCCGTCTCGAACACCCGCATCTTTGCGTCAAGTTCATCAAACTTCATCTTGCCACCCCTCGGTCACAAACTTGCCGGTTTCGTCGATCCGCACGTAGAACAGATCATCGAAGCCCTCGGCACGGGTCGGCAGTTCCATGCGGCCCGCCGTACCGAGGATGCCCTTGAGCGGCACCTTTTGTTCGGGCGGTCGCTGGTCGTTACGCCGCTTGCAATCCTCGATACGGGACTGAAAATAGTACCCCACAACTCGAAACCCGGCGTCCTTCGCCCGGCGGATGTAAACCGCCCGATCGCCCTGGCTCGGGTTCGTGTTATCCACGACGAACGGCTGACGGGTCTCAATGCAAACTTCAATCAGCCTCTTCTCACGATGACGAGTCTTGAGCATGTCCAGGTTGATTCGAATATGCGTGGTGTAGAACCGTTCCTTATAGAACGTCGATTTCCCGGCACCTTGAAGCCCGATGAAGATCACGGCTTCCACGACATTTACCTTTCACTTCGAGCAGTTCGCAATTGCGGCATCGAACCGACCGCCTTCAGCGCCTGCTGCATGTTTCAGCCGCTCCAGCACCCCTAGCAACCGGGGATCCGCAATCTCTTCAGCGGCCTTGACCAGCAATGAGTCAATTTCAGTGGGAGCCCGGACATTGAGTTCGTCAATCAGTGGCTCAACGGCGTGTTCGTCTCCCCGGTGTGCCAACCCGAACAAGGCTTCGCAGCGAACAAAGCTGTCGATGTCAGATGTCCTGCGAAACAATGCTTCGCGGATGGCGGGCGTATCATCATCAATCTGGCGGCCAAGTCCGAAGGTTGCCCAATCACGTACCAGTTCATGGGTATCAGAAGAAAGTTTGATCAGCGTTTCAATGGCCAGAGAATCGGAGTGGCCACTCAGCCCATAAACAGCAGCATATCGAACCAGGTGGCTTGGATGCGTATGCAGTCGGGCGATCGCGGGAACCGCCATGAGATCATGCAGGAAGCTCAGTGCGATGCAAATGGCCCGAAGTACATTCTCTTCCACCTCTGCTTGAAGCAAAGCGAGGAGCACTGCAACCGACTCAGCAATAAATGGACTGTCCGGGCAGCCCAACTGGCCGAGGATGTTGGTACCAAGAGTTCGCTCGATCGCGCAAGAACTTTGGCACAGCAATCTCGCCGCGTCGAAAGTCTCACGGGTCCCGCGGCGATGCAAGATCGAAACGCATTCCCAGGCAGCGTCCTCATCAGGTTCGCACAGCGCCTGTGAGATCAGTTCGTACAACGTGCGAGAGTCGTTCCGGGCCTCACGAATCAGTTCGTCAAACCTCAGTTGCCAATCACTCTTCATGATTGAACACCCCCATCTGCGTTGGTGAGCCGTACTCCGCATGTTCCGGCCCCACCGGTAGGAAGCGCACCGTGTACCCGAAGCGGTTGGCGATGCCCGTGGCCCACGACTGGAACTCCTGGCGGGTCCATTCGAAGCGGTGGTCGGCGTGGCGGAACTGGCCGGCGGGGAGGGTTTCCCACATCACGTTGTATTCCCGGTTGGGCGTCGTCAGCACAACCGTGCGCGGCTTGGCGAACTCGAACAGCACGCGCTCGAATGCCTTGAGCCGGGGCGGGTCAAGGTGCTCGATCACTTCGACCACGCTGGCGGCATCGAAGCCTTCGAGTCGCTTGTCGCGGTACATCAGCGAGCCATGAATCAGTTTGATCCGGCTGGCCTGGGTGTCGGGCAGGCGCTCCAGCTTCAACCGGCGGGTTGCCAGTTCGAGTGTGCGGATCGCGACGTCCATACCGACAATCTCTTCAAACTGTCGGTCCTTCAACAACTCACGAATCAGCTTGCCCTCGCCACAGCCGAGATCCAGCACCCGCTTCGCACCGCTCGTTTGCAGCACCGCTATCACCGCGCGCAGGCGCTGCTCATTAAGGCTGATCGGTTTCTCCAGCGACTCCTCGGCCTTCTCCTTCTCGGGCGTTTCGTCGTCGCCTTCGTTCGGCTCCTCTTCGCTGACGAGCCGGCTTAGCGCCATGCGGAACAGGCTTGGCTGGAAGCGCAGGTAGCGTCGGGCAATCTCTTCCTTCTCCGGGTGCCGGGCCAGCCAGCCTTCTCCCTTGGCGAGCAACTTTTCGGTTTCGTCATCGCCGACGAAGTAGTGTTTGCGCGTGTCGAACACCGGAATCAGCACGTACAGATGCGACAGCAGTTCGCGCAGCGTGGTCGTCTTCCGCACGGTCACGGTGAAGCATTGGCTGTCGCCCCACTCGGGGAAGTGTTCGTCAAGCGGGTGGCGCACAGCGTCGACTTCGTAGCCCAACGGCTCAAACATGGCGCGAAGCAGTCGTTCGCCGCCACGTACTGACAATGCTCCGATTCTGGCCTCGAGCGGGATCGGTTCGCCCGTCATCGCGGGGCGGTCCTTGCTTCGGCCCTGCAGCGCGGAACCGAACACCTGGGCGATCGCCACACTCATGTACGACGATGCCACATACGGCCGATCGTTGACGTACTGCCCCAGCAGAAAGCTCTGATCCGGATTGCGGCCGCGGACAATCCCGACGGCATCAACATCCAGCATCAGGCAAGCAGTACAGCGATCGGCCGTGCTTTCGGGGTAAAAGACATGAACCTTGCCGAAGCTCATTGCAAACGATTGAAACCGATCGGGATGCTTGTGCAGCAGGAAACCCAGTTCGCTCGCCGCGGGGCCGGTCGTCGTGATGGTCAGCAACATGGGGCGGATTTCCTGGCGCGGGAGTTCTGTTGAACTTGTGTGCGAAGAGAGACACTGCGCGGCTGCGGTGGTTCGGGGCGAAGACGGCCAATCAACGGGATTGTCACTGGAAGAGAAATGAACCCTGCACTTCCGATGACGCAGCGGTCGGGGATCGGACGCATGGAATGATGATCGAGTAGCACCAATAATCCGCAAGCAGATCATTTGGTAAGATCGGAGATCAGGGCCAACTCAAGTGCTTCCATTGCCGACGCAACCGGGATCACATTGATCTGCGAACGGAGCTCCTCATGCAATTGATTCGGGTGTGACCGGCATCGCTCGGACCATTTACACTTGTATTTCCGAGCACGGAACGACCAAAATTCTGAAATTCATGCGAATCTTGCTTGTGTTCTCACGATTTCGAGCGCTATTTTGG
>Ga0105044_10013758_pt1 | contig 10970 bp, 12 predicted proteins | sample MAT01_FD_78092 | JGI IMG/M metagenome (GOLD analysis project Ga0105044, IMG submission 78092) | Freshwater microbial communities from Lake Fryxell liftoff mats and glacier meltwater in Antarctica - MAT-01 | ecosystem: Environmental > Aquatic > Freshwater > Ice > Liftoff microbial mat | place... | reverse complement strand
TCATCGGAGCGGCACTATTTCTTCACGACCTTGTCCTTGTGAGGCATCGGCGAAGGATCCGTTGCCATTGATGATCAGCACCACCTGTCCGCCCTTCCTGAGAGCAACAAAGTGTGCCACCCTCAATCCGGGACCAATCTCCCATAGTCGCTTTGCGTAACACCTCTCATCGGACTCCGACGTGATTCCGAACTGCGCTCCGCGCTCCGACCGTCCCGCCCACTGCGGCGACAAGCAGTCCGAGCAACAGCCCGACAAAAGCCCAAAGGTCGACGGCGGACAGATGGCCCGCGGCTTCGTCGGCAGCGATGCGGGCGCTTTCATCGGCCCGCGCTTTGACGACCGCCAGTTCCCCCTGAAGATTGCGATAGGACGTCGTCCAGTCGTCCACGGTCTTCGTGGCGTCTGCCTCGCTCATGGCGCCATATTTCGTCAGTGCCTGGATGGCGGCAGTGCGGTTCTCCACCGAGTTCACATCATTGCCCGGTGCGAAAAGCCGGGTGACCGCAAAGCCGATTTCGCGCGTGGCGCGGGCGGTTGTCTGAGGGGAGCCTCCGGGTGCGGCCGGAACGGTTTCATCAACGAAACTGCCTGTCTGCGCGAGGGAACGCTGGGCGGCGTCCTTCACCACTTGCGCTGCCGTGCCTGCGGCTGTCTGGCCTAGGATCGCGGTGCCTTGGCCGAAAACTTTAAGCGCGCCCCCGAGGATGGTGCCGGTGCCGACTGCGGCGAAGGTGAGCGCCATTACGAGTGTGATGCTCCAGACCAGAATGCCATGCACGAAGCCGCCATGGAGCGAATGCGAGAAGCGCCCCGCCACCACACCACCGCACCCGACGGCTGCCAGAGCGCAGACTGACCATCCGATGGCCGAGCCAAGGCTGAAATTTTCCACTGGATGCAAGTCTGTGAGGGGCGAGAACATCGCCAACCCGGCCCCCACGGCCAGAAAGCCAAGGAGAAAATGAATGGACATGGCCGTGAGTGTGCCGCCGAGGATGGCACTCCAGTTCAGAAACGGAAAACGGGATGCATCGGAGCGGTAGTCGTGGATGGCGGCATGCATAGGTGTGGCGGGTTCGGAATTCATGGGATGGCAATCAAGGTGGTTGTGGCTGAAAATGCCGGTGGATTACTTGCCGAGCATTTTCGCCAGAATGAAGATGAGGACCGCGCCGCCCAAGCCACCTCCAAAGATGAGATAGACGAGGGAATAGCCAGCGGCGGCCACGACGGGAGTGAGAAGCAGGGTGAGCATGGGATTGGGATGGATTTTTGTTGGGTGGAATCGAATGGTTCGTTGGTCTCAACCGGCATATCGCGGCGGGTGACTGTGTTGGATGCCTTGCCGACGCGATTCTCGCAAATTGTCTGTCGAGGCACCCGGCATTCGAGCATCGCCCATGCGCGGTTGAGCCTAATGGGCGTCCATTGCTCCTCGGCAAAGGAGAGCCGCCCTATGGCAAAATCCAACTGATCTCCTCTCGCAGTCGCCGACTTTCACAGGCGGGCTTCGGGTCGTGTCCTTTACCACGGATGGCGATCACTTGCGACCTCAACAGTGGCGACCTCGAAGGAAATGGCAACCACCTACACGGTCTCGTGCGATTCAATGGTATGAAAACTGAAGCACAACTGACTGCCGACGACATCTGCAAAGAAATTTCTGATGAACTGCAGAATGCTGCACGCAGTCTCTCAGGGGGAGTGCTCAGCCCGGACCGATTTCGGCGGTTTGTGGATGAGTTGGAAAGGCAAAAGCTCAAACGGCACGGCTTCACGTTGACTAGCTCCGTTACCGATGGTCGGCTGGTTCATTTCACGCTGAGATTCGCGGACACAGATGAGCTATGCGCGAGCATTGACGTTGATCCAATGACGGGGAAGCTGAAGGCTCACCACGCCTGCAACTAAAGGCATACCGGTTCGTCCAGTGCGACTTGAGAGGGGGCAGGAGAGGTCGTGGCATTCACGGGGTTGCCCTCTGCTGGATTCACGGGCTGTGTGAAGGGCGTTCCGAGGTGGTCGTTCCCCGGTGCCTCTGTTGGAAATGGGATCTGCAGTTGAAGTTCAGACCGTTGACGACGGGCAGAAAGAAAGTGAGTTCCATACCATTGGATGGTTCCCGAATGGAGAGCCTGTTGCTAGAGCAGTGAGGGAGGCGCTTTTATGCTCGGGTAGAGCCCAGTATCGAAGCTAGGGCGAATCGTGCTGACGGAGTTATTAGCGTCGAATCATCAGACCCGCGACGAAACCTGCGCAGATTGCCGCGAGGAGTGACTGGCGCGGGTTGTGCCGCACATACTCAGTGCCGTCCTCCAGCAAGTTGCGGGCACTCTTCCGGGCGGTGTCGTAAGCCGCGGTGGCCTTCACCTTAGCATCTTCGCCGATTGCCGCCGCTTTCTCTCTGAACGCTCCGGCCACCTCTCCTGTCTTTTCGCGGGCGGCCTCCGCGAACTCACTGGCTGTTGCTTTTATATGCTCCAATGTTCCTCCTGCCTTGTCGCGGACTTCATCGAGCAGTGCCTCGAAATCGTGTGCCGTCAGTCCGAGCTTTCCCCGGAGGCGCGAGAACAGTTCTTCGCCTTTGCCTTTGGCTAAGGCCAGGTCGTCGTCGGTGAGTTGTGCAAAGCGCTTTTTAAGCTGGCCTTTGATTGCGTCCCACTCGTGTTCGATGTCTGTGTGTTTCATAAATTTCAGTTCGCACTCGGTGCGGCTTCCGGCTGTGTCGCATTCTTCGCCGGCTCCTTTTCGGAAGTAAGAATCTTGACGATTAATGCCTCGAGCCGCGGGAAGTCTATCGGCTTGGTAAGATGTGCGGCGAAACCGAGCTCGCGGCTTTTCTCCACGTCGGAATTCATGCCGTAACCGCTCATCGCGATGGCGCGCACCGGGCCGTGTGGACGCAACCTTTCCAACAGATCCCACCTAGTGCCGTCCGGCAGTCCGATGTCGCAGACGAGCAGATCCGGCGGTGCGGCGGCGAATTGCGCCGCTGCCGCTTCCACGCTGCCCGCCGCGACCACCCCGAAACCCTTGCGCCGGAGAGAGCGCGCCAACACCCGGCGCGTGTCCTCGTGATCCTCCACGACCATGATGACCTTTCCGCGCACCTGCGCGCTGGGGTTGATCGGCAATGGCGGGGCCGGTGTCTCTGCGGCCTTCGTGCCTGGCAGGCATACGCGAAAGGTCGCGCCCATGTCCTTGCCGTCGCTGATGGCACGGATATCGCCGCCGTGCCCCTCGACGATTGCCCGCGTGATCGCGAGGCCAAGACCCAGGCCGGTCGCCGTTGGCTGCGGATTGCCCCGGCTGAATGCGCCGAAGATGCTTGCGAGGCGCCCTGGCTCGATGCCCGTTCCATGATCGCGGACCTCGATGACGACGCTGCCGGAATCGTTCGCAGTTGAAATGGTGATGCGGGCGTTCACTGGCGAAAACTTGATCGCATTCTTGAGCAGATTCCACAGCACCTGATTTAGCCGCGCAAAGTCACCCAGAACCGTCGATTCCGACGCGCCAAGGTCGGTTTGGACGACGACGTTTTTGTCATTGAGCTGGTGTTGGCAGACATCCAACGCCGACTCGACGCAGGCGTGGATGTTAATCGGTTTCCGCTCGATTTTGAGACGTCCGCTGGTGATCTGCGTAAGGTCCAGCAAATCCTCGATGAGCCGCGCTTCGAGTTCCACATTGCGCTGGATGATGGAAAAAGTTTCGCGCAGATCCGGCGACAGCGGCGTGTCGCCCAGCGTCGCGGAGACGACGGAAAGCACCGGCGCTAGCGGCGTGCGCAGCTCGTGGCTGAGCATGGCGAGGAATTCGTCCTTGGCCGCATTGGCGCTGCGCAGCGCATCGTTGTTCACGCGCGCTTCTCGGTAAAGGCGTTCGAGTTCAAGCCGCTGCTCGTCTAGTTGCTGCCCGGCCTGCACTTTGTAGATCGCGTTGTCCACTGCGAGGCGGATTGAGTCATCGGTGGCTTCGGCTTTCACGAGGTAATCCTGAGCGCCGGCCTTCATCAGTGCGACGGCTGCCTGTTGATTGCCGGCCGCCGTGAGGATCACGACGGGAAATGGAACGCGACCCTGCGCATCGCGCGCGCCACGCAGAAAATCCATGCCGTTGCCATCGGGCATCGTGTCATCCAGGACCACGCAATCCGGCTTCACTTCCGCCGCCGCCCGCAAGCCATCGTCGATCCTCGCCGCCTCGACGAATCGATATTCGAAGTTCGCATCACGATTGAGATGGCCGATGAGCGTTGCGCGATTTTCGGCACTGTCGTCCAAGATGAGGAGAGTTCGTTTTTCCATGAGGTTGAGCGGGAGTGCAGTTCACCTTCCGAATCGTCCACTGTGGGTGTGACGGTCTTCTCAATCTCGCAGACGCATCATTTCCGTTCCTTTTTTTTCCGATACGCGCAACCACACGATGGGCCGCGATGATTTGTGTGACATGAAAACGGATACACCTCCCAACTCACCGGCGACGATTGACGGAATGATGCAACGTGCGGATGAATTCGCGCGGCGCGAGCCGCTTCGCGCTTCGATGTCCGCCTTTGGCGCGGGCTTCCTCCTGAATCTCCTTCCGCTCAGCACCATCGCATCCGCGCTGGTGGGCATCGCATTTTCGTTCCTCCGTCCCGTGCTGCTTTTTCTCGGGCTGTACAAGGCCTGCGAACTCTGCCGCTGCAAAACCCAAACCGATCCAAAGCCATGAATGAACCTACTGCCGCTGAATCCTCCGCCACTGAATCCACGAACGCCCCCGCTGCATGCTGTGCGGAAGTGGATGAATGCATCCGCCGCAATCCCGGCACCACGCTGCTCGTCGCAGTGGGCGCGGGGCTGGTCATCGGACTGATTGTGCGGGGCCTGCGCCCCGCGCCGCCGCGGCATCGCCTGATGGAATTCCTCGATGATCTGCAGGATCGCGTGGCCCCCATCTCCCGGAAGGCCGCGACAATGGCAGGCGACGGAGCGGATGTATTGCGTGAGCACGCCCACGACGGGGAAGCGTGGCTCCAGCGATGCTTCAACGGCGCGCGATGCCGGCTCGGCAAAATGTTTTCGTAAACGCGAAAATGAAAGCCCTTCCTGTCATCACGGTCGTCGCGTTGCTTATGAGCACCGCCGCAGGTCAGAATTTGTTGCCGCCACCGCCGCGACCACCTCCGCCGAAGACGGTCGGCGGTCTGAATGCGCCTCCACCGAAGAGCGTCGGCGATGTCGTCACCGCGATCAGTAATGTGAAGCATAAGGCGCGGAAAGCCTGGGCGAATGCGAAGGCATCCATGAGCGATGACAAAGGCATCTACACCGAGGGTGCCCGGCAGGCTCTCGCCCATCTCGCCATGGAGATAGATACGGTCGCGACTAAAATGGGTGTAGTGGCACCGACATATTTTCTCACCCGGCTGCAGGCGCTCCGGCAGCACCACGAGTATCTCAGGCTGAAACTCGGTGAGTTGGGCGGCAAAGACATCCAGAACCGGAAGTCGGGGACACGCCTTGCCTTCGACCATTGCGTCGCCTCATTGGAGGCCGCGATCGATCAGGCGGGCGACGAGGCGGAATTGCTGGCGAAACTTTACAGCCCAGCCAACCTCGAAGCGAAGCAGTGAGGATTTCCAATGGAGCCGGGGTGTGCCGTGAGGCCGCTCCGGCTCCCACTTTTTTTAGCGAACCATGAGACCCATCTGGAAAGGCACGATCAGCTTCGGGCTGGTGAGCATCCCCATCACGCTTTACCCCGCGACGCGACAGGAGGATTTGCGCTTTCACTTTTTGCGAAAGGGTGACCTCAGCCCGATCAACAACAAGCGAGTGGCCGAGGCCGACGGGAAGGAAGTGCCGTGGGAGAATATTGTGCGCGGTTACCGATACGAGAAGGGGAAGTTCGTCGTGTTAAGCGATGACGATTTCTCGCGGGTGGATATCGAAGCGACGCAGACGGTGGACATCCAGGAGTTCGTCGAGGTGGAGGAGATCAACCCGATGTTCTTTTCAAAGCCCTACTACATGGAACCGGGGAAAGGCGGCGACAAAGCCTATGCGCTGCTCCGCGAGGTGCTGGGCGGCACGAAGAAGGTGGGCATCGCCAAGGTCGTCATCAAGACACGCGAGCATCTCGCTGCGGTGAAGGCGCACGGCGAGGCGCTCGTCCTGGAGCTGATGCATTTCAGCGAGGAGATCATTGACTCGGGTGAACTGCATGTGCCGGGAGCCACGAAGATGGGGAAAAAGGAAACGGACATGGCGAAGCAGCTCGTCGAAAGCATGAGCGGCAAATGGGAGCCGGAGAAATACAAGGACGATTACAAGGAGGCGCTAATGGAAGTCATCGAGGAAAAAGTCGCCGCCGGTGGCAAGGACGTGGCAAAGCCGAAGAAGACCAAGGGCGTGAAGGCCACCAATGTCATAGACCTCCTTTCCGTGTTGCAACAAAGCATCGCAAAACATGGCAGCCAGGCCGCCAAGAAATCCGCAAGGGCAAAGCCAAAGGCAAAGCGCAAAGCCGCGTAGCTCGGGCCGCGCAACACTTGAGGCGTATCGCGGCAAACGCGATTTCCGCGAAACGAGCGAACCCGCGGGCCGGGTGGCAAAATTGGCAGGCGCGCGTTTTGTCATTCAGAAGCACGCGGCGTCGCGGCTGCACTATGACTTCCGGCTGGAGGTGGACGGAGTCTTAAAATCGTGGGCGGTCCCGAAGGCGATCCCGCTCCACGCGGGAGAGAAGGCGCTGGCGGTGATGGTCGAAGATCACCCGGTCGAATACGGAAAGTTCGAGGGCACGATTCCCAAGGGCCAATACGGTGGCGGGACGGTGATGCTGTGGGACCATGGAACCTATCGGGCCGAAACCGAAGACGCGGCTGCGGCCATCGTGGAGGGCAAGATTCATCTCCATCTGACCGGGAAAAAGCTGCGCGGCGAATGGGCGCTGGTGAAAATGCGCGGCGAAGAAAACCAATGGCTCCTTATCAAAGCTGGCGACGACTTCCCTCCGGCCGCGAAGACGTGGGATTTGTCCGCCACGACGGGCCGGACGATGGCGGAGATCGGTGCGGCGCAGGGAAAGAACAATTCCGCGCGAGCAACGGTGCCGGCCTTCATCGAGCCAATGAAAGCGAAACCCGCCCCGCGCCTCCCGAGCGGCGATGACTGGCTCTACGAATTGAAGTTCGATGGCTATCGTTTTCTCGGCGCGAAAGCTGGGGTCGAAGCGAAGCTTTGGTCGCGCATGGAGCACGACTTCACGCCGCGCTTCCCCGCAGTGGCAAAGGCAATGGCGACGTTGAAAGCGCAATCCGCGCTCGTGGACGGCGAACTCGTGGTGACCGATGAGCGAGGCCACCCGTCCTTTCAACTGATCCAGAATGCCGACGAATCCACCCACGTCCGCGCCTTCCTGTTCGACTTGCTGGAAGTGGATGGCGAAGACCTGCGGCATGAGCCGCTGCATGTCCGGCGTGCTCGGCTGGCGACACTCTTGCCGAAGCGATCCGAGGTGCTGCTGCTATCGGGCGAACTGTCTGGCGAACCGGAGCGCTTGCTGGCCGAAATCAAAGAGGGCGGTCTGGAAGGCTTGATCGCGAAGCGCCGCTCCTCGCCCTACGAGGCCGGCCGCCGCAGCGGCGCGTGGGTGAAAGTAAAGTGCCTGCGCGAACAGGAGTTTGTCATCGGAGGTTTCACCGCGCCGAAAGGGACGCGTTCGCATTTCGGCGCATTGCTTGTGGGTTATTTTCGCGGGAAGAAACTGGTCTTTGCCGGCAAGGTCGGCACCGGGTTCGGCGAAAAGATGCTCGCCGATCTGCATAGGCAGATGGCCGCGCTCCGCGTTGCGAAAAGTCCATTCTCCGCCCTGCCGGCACACCGGAGCCGGTGGGGCGCGGCATTCACCAGGGCGGAACTCGCGCACTGCACATGGGTCGAGCCGCGGCTCGTCGCACAAGTGCGTTTCACCGAATGGACCGACGATGGCGTGCTCCGACAGCCGGCTTTCCTCGGCCTGCGCGACGACAAACCGGCGCGCGCGGTCGTGCGGGAAACTTGATGAGTCCAAGCGCCTGCACGCGCGCGATGCACCCTTTGAAATGGCCAACTACTACGCCACCGCACGCAGCAACTACTTCGCCGTGAAAGATCGCGCCGCATTCGAGGCGTGGGCGACCGAGGCGGGGCTGGAAGTCCTGCCGGGCGACGATGACGGGAACAAAGGCAGGCTCATGATCACGCCGGCGCCGGAGAGCGAGCTAGGCTGGCCATCACAGCGCCTGAATCGCCAAACCGGCGAGTGGGATGAGTTCGACGTTTACGGGGAGCTGGGCGGTCACCTCCTCGACCACGAAATTGCCATCCTGTTTGAAGTGGGCAGTGAAAAGCTGCGTTACGTCTCGGGCAGCGCCGTGGCGGTGAACTGGCAGGGGGACGTCGAATGCCTGGATCTGAATGAGATCTACAACCGCGCATCCTCAAAATTCGGCGTTCCCGTCGCTAACATCTCGACCGCGGAAAACTGAGCGCCCATGCTCAATTGCAATTGAACGATCGCCATCCAGTTCCGCCGGAAGAAACACTGCCAGTCCGGCCAGTTCGCATCGAACGCGCCGTGGAAGACCCGAAGAGCGCCTTGATCGCAGCCCTCATGGATACGGCCTTCGTCATTCCCGGCACGAACATCCGCTTTGGATTCGACGCGCTCATCGGCTTGTTTCCGGGTGTTGGCGATGCAGTGGGAGCCCTGATTTCAACGGCCATGATCGCCCGTGCCTCGCATTTGGGAGTGCCAAAAATCGTCCTGGCTCGAATGGCTGGCAACATCCTGATCAACGCAATCGTGGGTGCATTGCCGATTCTGGGCGGCGTGCTGACCGTCTTCTACCGATCCAACGCGAAGAATTACGACCTGCTCCAGCGTCATGCTGGCGGTGTGCGCACATCCACTGGCCGCGATTGGATCTTCGTATCTGGTCTCGTATTGGCGATTCTCGCAGTTTTGACTTTGCTGGTGGTGGGTGGTGTCGTCCTTGCCAGGCAGCTTTTCCGTGGCGTTCAAACATGGTTCTGATGCGGGCCGGGCAGAGCGTGCGTGGATGGTGATGCGGCGCCCGTGGAGGAAATGCCAAATGCCGCGCGAATCCTAATGGCCGCCGTGGCGGAAATGCGGAAGGGGTGCCGGCCTCCGGGCGGTGAACTGAAGTCACCGCGTCCCAAGTGGCGCCCTACCAGACTCCCGCGTCCGCGAGCGCACGGGTGAGCAGCGCCTTGCCATCGCGTCCGATCACCTGCCCGTGCCCGACGATGATGCGGTCGAAGTCCGCGGCCAGAATCGGTTCCAGCGAGGCCCGGAAAGCGGCGCGATCCTTGATGCAAAAGCGGAAGACGCGGCTCATGCCCGGATAGCGTTTGAAACCCACGATGTGGCGATGGAAAAAGCGATCCCAGCCACGTTCGTCGGGCGCGAAGTTGAACACCAGATCGGCGACGATGAGCGTCCGCGTCGGCACATGCACGCAAAGGTGCTCATTGAGCCGCGGCACGCCGGCCAGCGCGAAGACTTCGATTTCACCCTGCCACTCACCCGGAGCGGGCCGCATCGGAGTCGTCGGAAAAGCGACCGCTTCGCTGAATCCCGGCGGTGCGAGAAACTGCACGCCGGGAAAAGCGTCGCGGCCCTCGCGCGCATAGGTGTCGTGCAGGAGCATGGCCTCCAGCAACCAGCCCGTCGGACCGAGGGATTGCATTTCTGCAACGTCCGCACGCGAGAACGGCGCCATCGAGTGAACCACCACTTTGCCCGACGCCAGCCGGATCAAAGTCACGTTGCGCCCATGCTGCGTTCCCAGTATCGAAAGCGGGTAGCTCTTGATCCAAAGATTTTCCGCGAGAGGGCGGAGGCTCGTTGGTGCAGTGTCAGTGGTCATGATTGTTGATCGCGTGTGCAGATTGATTTTCGCAGACTGACGGCGGGCTGGTTGTGCAATTCGCAAGAAAACGACTGGGTCCGAAAAATCTGCGTCAACGCTGCGATTTGCCCGCACACTTCGCTGTCCGTTTGCGAATAGGAAGGAATGAGAACTATCATCGCATTCATCGCCATCGCCCTTCTCATCTTTGTTCAAAACGGCTGCACGTCCCGAACCGGCGCTTCCGTCGGCCATGACGGTCACAGGCACGGCGTCGCCGCGGAAGGGAGCACCGAAAGCGGCGTATCAGGCGGCGTCCGCGCATACTAATGTTTGCACTCTGCCGGCTCGGAACGCACTGAACGCGGATCGTTGCCCCTGGCGACCGCTGGGACCGCGCTGGCCGACCGCTTCCGGCCCTGATGGCTCTGCCCGCAAGTGCGCTCCGACGGAAAAGAAACTCCGCCGCTCCATTCTGAAAACATCCATCCTGCCTCATGCCCGCCCTGAAAAACAAAATCACCGCCACGGATGCGCTCGTCGGCATCTGGACGGTCCTGCTGACGTCCTTCATCATCGGGTTGCTCTATTTTGGCCGGGAGCTGCTCATTCCGTTGGCACTGTCGGCGCTGCTCACCTTTCTCCTCGCGCCGCTGGTCACACGCATCGAGCGCTGGATCGGTCGCATCGCGGCGGTGCTGCTCGTTGTGGCGCTAATCTTTACCGGTTTGGGTGCGGCTGGCTGGATGCTGACCCGGCAGTTTGTCGATCTGGCGGCGAAGCTGCCCGAATACAAGGGCAACATCATTGCCAAAATGCAGGCCTTCAAGACTCCGAAAGGCGGGGTGTTCACGAAATTTGCGGAGACTGTCGAGGAGTTGAAAAAGGAGCTGCCTGGAGGATCAGCGCCCGTCGCGCCCACTAAGACACAGGAGCCCGGCAAGCCGGAGACGGCGGTCGCTTCGCCACCCGCGGTGCCCGTGCAGGTGGTCGAGACTTCCACAGCCAATCCCCTCCAAATGTTGGAACTGTTCATCGCGCCGCTGCTGGGGCCTTTGGG
>Ga0105044_10013754_pt1 | contig 10973 bp, 9 predicted proteins | sample MAT01_FD_78092 | JGI IMG/M metagenome (GOLD analysis project Ga0105044, IMG submission 78092) | Freshwater microbial communities from Lake Fryxell liftoff mats and glacier meltwater in Antarctica - MAT-01 | ecosystem: Environmental > Aquatic > Freshwater > Ice > Liftoff microbial mat | place... | reverse complement strand
GGGCCACCCGCTGGCTCGGCTTCGGTGGCTTCGTCATCCAGCCCGCCGAGCTCATGAAGCTGGCCCTGGTGCTCTGGATCGCCGACCTGCTCGACCGCCGCAGCGACCGCATGCACATCGCTCGCGCCACCTTCCGCCCGGTGGTGGTGGCCGTCGGCGCGATCTCGCTGCTGCTGCTGGCCCAGCCCAGCCAAGGGACCCTGGCGATCATCGCTGTCATCGCCTTCGTGATGCTGTTCGTGGGCGGCACCTCCATGGTCCGCCTGTTCGCATGGATGGGGGCCGCCTCAGCCGCCGCCATCGCCCTCTCGACCGTGGTCGACTACCGCCGTGATCGCCTGCTGGCCTTCCTCGACCCGTGGGCCGACAGCGCCGGCATCGGCTACCAGACCGTGCAGTCGACCGTGGGCATCGGGTCCGGCGGCCTGCTGGGCGTGGGGCTGGGGGAGAGCCGAGCCAAGTGGGGGTTCCTCCCCGAGGCCAACACGGACTTCATCTTCTCGATCATCGCCGAGGAGCTGGGCCTGCTCGGCGCCTTCGCCGTGCTCACCCTGTTCGCGGCCTTGGCCGTCACCGGGATCGTCATCGCCCGAGGCGCCCGGGATCGCTTCGGGATGCTGCTGGCCGCCGGCATCACCGCCTGGTTCACCTTCCAGGCCGTGGTCAACATCGGGGCAGCCACCGGAGCCCTGCCCGTCACCGGCGTGCCGCTCCCGTTCGTCTCGTCCGGAGGCTCGGCCCTGGTCGTCAGCCTGGCGGCGGTCGGCGTGCTGCTCAACATCGCCCGCCACGACGCCGAGCCGCCGCGTGGCGGCTCCTCCTCGACCTCGGCATCGGTGCCCGCCCGTCCGGCCGGCTCACGACGCACGAAGACGGCGGCCACCGCTCGCCGGCAGGTGTCCCGCCGGCATCCCGCCGCTCCCGTCCGTTGAGCGCCGACGATCGCACCACGCCGTCCGGCACCTGGGCCTTCATCGCCGGCGGGGGCACCGCGGGCCACACCCTGCCCGGCATCGCCGTGGCCCAGGCCCTGGTGGCCGAGGGCCACGACGCGTCGAGCATCCGTTTCGTCGGCAGCGAGCGGGGGAGCGAGTCCCGCCTGGTGTCCGAGGCCGGCTTCCAGATCTCGGTGCTCCCGGGACGAGGGATCGAGCGCAAGGTGAGCCTGCAGAACGTGGCGTCGGCTTGGGCACTGCTCCGGGCCCAGAAGCAGGCGCTCGGACTCGTGCGTCGCCACCGGCCCTCGGTGGTGCTGGCCCTGGGTGGCTTCGCCAGCCTCGCCACGGCCTTCGCCGCGGTGGCCTGTCGCATCCCGGTGGTGGTGGCCGAGCAGAACGCAGTGGCCGGTGCCGCCAACCGGCTGGTGGCCAAGCGGGCCGTCGCCTGCGCAGTCGCCTTCGAGGGCACCGGGCTGCCCAACGCCCACCTCACGGGCAATCCCGTGCGCGCCGAGATCCTGGCCGTCGACCCGGCAGATCGGGCCGCGGCCCGTCGGGCGCTGGGGCTGCCGACCGACGCCACGGTGGTGCTGGCCTTCGGCGGCTCCCTGGGCAGTCGGCGGATCAACCAGGCCGTGTTCGGCTTCGTCGAGGCCCTCTCCGAGCGCGCCGACGTGGCGGTGCACCACGTGGTCGGCTCTCGGGACTGGGGAAGTCGGGAGGGAGCGCCCCCCACCCTTCCGAAGGGCGGCCTGCACTACCAGGCCGTCGAGTACGAGCAGGACATGGCACGGGCCATGGCCGCGGCCGACCTCGTGGTGTCGCGAGCCGGGGCCACCACGGTGGCCGAGCTCTCGGTGGTCGGCCTGGCCTCGATCCTGGTGCCCCTGCCGATCGCCAGCGAGGACCACCAGACGGCGAACGCTCGGGCCCTGGTGGACGCCGATGCCGCCGTGCTCGTGCCGGATGCCGAGCTCGACGCCCACCGCCTGGTGGCCGAGGTGGGCGCGCTGCTGGCCGGTGAGGACACACTGGGCCGGATGGCAGCTGCTGCTCGTGCCCTGGGACGCCCCGACGCGGCCGAGCGGGTGGCCGATCTGGTCGGGTCCGCCGCGACCGGAGAGCTGAGCCGTGGCTGACCAGGCCGCCGACCCGGTGACCGACCTCGACCTCTCCCGGCCCCGCCGCATCCACGTGGTGGGCGTGGGCGGCTCGGGCATGAGCGCCATCGCGTCGGTGCTGGTCGCCATGGGCCACCAGGTGAGCGGCACCGACCTGAAGGACTCCACCGGCCTCGATCGCCTCCGCGAGGCCGGGGTGCAGATCTCCGTCGGCCACGACGCCGAGCACGTGGGCGACGCCGAGCTGGTGGCCATCTCCACGGCGATCCCCGCCACCAACCCCGAAGTCGTCCAGGCCCGCGAGCTGGGTGTGCCCGTGCTCCGTCGGGCCGAGGTGCTCGCCGCCATCTGCGCGACCAGGCGCACCATCGCCGTCGCCGGCACCCACGGCAAGACCACCACCGCGTCGATGCTGGCGCTCGTGCTGATCGAGGCCGGCCTGCGGCCGTCGTTCATCATCGGTGGCGACGTGACCCAGATCGGCAGCGGGGCGGCCTGGGACGAGGGCGAGTGGTTCGTCGTCGAGGCCGACGAGAGCGACGGCACCTTCGTCGAGCTGCCCCGAGCGATCGCGGTGGTCACCAACGTCGAACCCGACCACCTCGAGCACTACGGCGGCTTCGCTCCGCTCGAGGCCGCCTTCGCGAGGTTCGTGGTCGACGCCGACGCGGCCGTGGTCTGCGCCGACGACGAGGGGGCGATCCGCCTGGCCGCGGCCACAGGCGCGGCCACCTACGGCACCGCTGAGGGCGCTGACTTCGAGATGGTCGACCTCGAGGCCACCGGCGCGGGCACGTCGTTCGTGGTCCGCTGGCGGGGCTTGCACGGCACCGCAGACTCCACTCCGGTGCACCTGCCGATACCCGGCCTGCACAACGCCCGCAACGCGGCCGCCGCCTTCGCGGCAGGCGTGCAGGCCGGCGCAGCCCCCGAGGCCGCGGCCCGCGCGCTCGCGCGCTTCGCAGGCGTGGCCCGCCGCTTCGAATCCCGTGGCGAGGTCGACGGCATCACCTTCATCGACGACTACGCCCACCTGCCCACCGAGGTGGCGGCCGCCATCCAGGCAGCCCGCTCGGGGGCGTGGGAGCGGGTGGTCTGCGCCTTCCAGCCACACCGCTACAGCCGCACCGCCGCGCTCTGGCAGGACTTCGCCGACGCCTTCGAAGGGGTGGACGCCCTGGCCCTCACCGACGTGTACGGCGCCGGCGAGCATCCGAGGCCCGGGGTGACGGGCAAGCTGCTGGTGGACGCGGTGCTCGACGCCCACCCCTGGCACCGGGTGGCCTACCTGCCCCGCCGCGAGGACCTCGTCGGCTGGGTGGTCGCCGAGCTGCGACCGGGTGACCTCTGCCTCAGCCTCGGGGCGGGCGACATCACCAGCTTGGCCGCCGACGTGCAGCAGGCCTTGGCGACTCGCGCCGCGGCGACGGCGTGACCCCGCTTCACGGGTTGGCGGCCGCCGCCGCTGCCCTCGCCGGGCGGAGCCGCGCCGACGTGCCCCTCGGACCGCTCACCACCTATCGGGTGGGCGGCGCCGCAGCCCTCTTCGTCTCGCTGGAGACCGACGAGGACCTCGAGGCCACCGCCACGGCGATGGTGGCCAGTGGGCTTCCCGTGCTGGTGGTGGGACGAGGGTCCAACCTGCTGGTCGCCGACGCCGGGTTCCCGGGCATCGCCGTGCAGCTGGGCGAGCGCTGGTCGCAGGTCGAGGTGGGCGACACGACGGTCGAGGGCACGGTGGTTCACGCCGGCGGCGCTGCCTCGCTGCCCGTCGTCGCCCGTCGCACGGCCGAGGTTGGCCTCACCGGCTTCGAGTGGGCGGTCGGCGTTCCCGGCTCGGTTGGCGGCGCGGTGCGCATGAACGCAGGCGGCCACGGCTCTGACGTGGCCGCCAGCCTGCTCGGGGTCCGCGTGCTCGACCTCCGTCGGGGGGAGGATGAGGTGGTGCCTGTGACGGACCTCGACCTGGGCTACCGCCGCTCGTCGCTTCGCTCCGACCAGGTGGTCCTGCGGGCCGACCTGCAGCTCCATCCCGGTGACGCTGCACAGAGCCGAGCCGAGATCGCGGAGATCGTCCGTTGGCGTCGCGAGCACCAGCCAGGCGGCCCCAACGCCGGATCGGTCTTCACCAACCCAGAGGGCGACAGCGCCGGCCGCCTCGTCGAGACCGCCGGCTGCAAGGGGCTGCGAGTGGGCACCGCCTCGGTGTCGACCAAGCACGCCAACTTCATCCAGGCCGATCCGGGGGGCTCCGCCGACGACGTGCGGGCGCTGATGGACGAGGTGGTCCGGCGGGTGGCCGAGCACGCCGGCGTCGTGCTGCACCCCGAGACCCGCATGGTCGGCTTCGAGGAGGAGACCCGATGACACCTCCGCCCGTCGGCGCCGACACCGAGGCCCCGCCCACGCCTCGGCCTACCCCCATCGACCCGCGCATCCGCGCTCGGCGCATCGAGGTCCAGCGCGACGCGGGTCGCCAACGCCTCCGGCGCCTCACGGGGGTCGGGATCGTGGCCGGGGTCCTCGTGCTGCTCGCCGCATCGGCCTTCACCCCGGTGGTGGACGTAGACCGCATCGAGGTGGAGGGAATGTTCCGCACCGCGGCCGATGAGGTGGTGGCGGCCGGTGGCATCGACCGGGGCGACCCCACCTTGCTCGTAGACACCACCGCGGCCGCCGATGCGGTGCGAGAGCTCCCGTGGGTGGCCGAGGTCGAGGTGCAGCGCACGTTCCCAGGGACGGTGCGCTACGTGGTCCACGAACGAGAGCCGGCCGCGGTGGCGGTCACCGCCGACGGTCGCAGCGCCGTGGTCGACCGCGAGGGCCGCGTCGTCGAGGTGCTCGACGGCGAGCCGTCATCGCTGGGGCTCCCCGTGCTCGAGGGGGCCGTGGTCTCAGCCGAGCGGGGCGCCGACCTCGAGGCCGCCGGCGGCGACCTGCTGCGCGTCGCCCGTGCCGTGCCCGGTGGCCTGCTCGAGTCGGTGGCAGCCGTGCGGACGGGGGAGGACGGCATCGAGCTCGCCCTCACGCCCACGGGCACCGCGCACCTGGGCGAGTCCGACGACCTCGCCGGCGCCTTCGTCGCCCTTGCAAGCGTTCTCGGCGCGGTGCGCCCGGAGTGCGTCGACGTGATCGACGTGGCGGTTCCGCCCGCGCCCGTGTTGACCCGCGTTCCCGGGTGTCAGTAGGTTGAGCCGACCAGTTTACATAACTCTCGACCCGACGTCGAGACCTGGGTCGAGGGTGTCGCCCCGACCCTCGACCACCGCTGGAGGGTCAAGACCCCGCGCGAGGCACCACCACGCCGGCCCGGGACCCCTCCTCGAACCGCATCGAGCGAACGTGACCATGCCCCCGGACGGCTTCGAACCCCGTCCCTCACATCCCCGCCCCCCAGGTGAGCCCACGCTCGCCCCGCGTGGCCCGGCGTCTTCTGATGCCCGGCCGCCCGCCCCGCCCAGCCGAGGGCTCGATCCGTACGGAGGAACCCCCATGGCCGGAGCGCCCCAGAACTACCTGGCCGTGATCAAGGTCGTCGGCATCGGCGGTGGCGGCGTCAACGCCGTCAACCGCATGATCGACGCCGGCTTGAAGGGCGTCGAGTTCGTCGCCATCAACACCGACGCCCAAGCACTGCTGATGAGCGACGCCGACGTGAAGCTCGACATCGGGCGCGAGCTCACCCGAGGCCTGGGTGCGGGCAGTGACCCTGAAGTCGGCCGCCAGGCCGCCGAGGACCACAAGGACGAGATCGGTGCGGCCCTCGAAGGCTCCGACATGGTCTTCATCACCGCCGGCAAGGGTGGCGGCACCGGCACCGGCGCCGCTCCGGTGGTGGCCGAGATCGCCCGCGCCATCGGGGCCCTCACCATCGGCGTGGTCACCCGGCCCTTCACCTTCGAAGGCCGCCGGCGCACCGTGCAGGCCGAGCAGGGCATCCAGAAGCTGCGTGAGCACGTCGACACGCAGATCGTCATCCCGAACGACCGCTTGCTCACGGTCTCCGACGAGAAGACCTCGATGCTGAACGCCTTCAAGAAGGCGGACGAGGTGCTCCTCCAGGGCGTGCAGGGCATCACCGACCTCATCACCACGCCGGGCCTGATCAACACCGACTTCGCCGACATCCGCATGATCATGCACGGGGCCGGCTCGGCCCTGATGGGCATCGGCTACGCGTCGGGCGACGGGCGAGCGGTGCAGGCCGCTCGCAACGCCATCTCAAGCCCGATGCTCGAGGCCTCCATCGAAGGCGCCCGGGGCATCGTGCTCAACATCTCCGGCGGCAGCGACCTCGGCCTCTTCGAGGTGAACGAGGCGGCCGAGATCATCCACGGCGTGGCCCACCCCGACGCCAACATCATCTTCGGTGCGGTGATCGACGACGACATGGGCGACGAGGTGCGGGTCACGGTCATCGCCGCCGGCTTCGACCGCTGGGACGACGAACGAGATCGCAGCCGAGGCCGGGACCGCGACCGGCCGAGCCTCGACTCCGGCGACGACGAGCCGCCCACCACCACCGACCTCTTCGGCGACGACGACCTCGACCTCGACGACGGCGACGAGTTCGACGTGCCCTCGTTCCTCAAGTAGCGGGTGCCGACCGCCACGGTCAGCTCCGTCCGCCGGGCGGCGACGCAGGTCCGCGAGCGGATCACCGCCGCGGGGGGCGATCCCGAGCGGGTTGCCCTCCTGGCTGTCACCAAGGGCTTCGGCCCCGAGGTGGCGCAGACCGCGCTGACTGCAGGGCTGCTCGACCTGGGGGAGAACTACGCCCAGGACCTGGTGGCCAAGGCCGAGCTGCTCGGCGACGCGGATCCCGCCCCCCGCTGGAGCTTCATCGGCAGGCTGCAGCGCAACAAGGTGAAGCTGCTCGCCCCCCACGTCGGCCTCTGGCAGTCGGTCGACCGATCCGAGCTGGGTGCCGAGATCGCCCGCCGGGCGCCCGGTGCGGCCGTGCTGGTGCAGGTGGACCCGCGGGACGAGCCGCAGAAGGGCGGCTGCGCTCCGCACGCCGTGCCGGAGCTGGTCGAGCAGCTGGGCATCCTGGGTCTCGATGTGCGTGGCCTGATGGCCGTGGGGCCCACCCCCGAGGACGACCTCCCGCTCGACGCCGCCTCTCGAGCGTTCGAGTCGGTGGCTGAGCTGGCCGACCGGCTGGACCTGCCCGAGCGCTCCATGGGCATGAGCGACGACCTCGAGGCCGCGGTGGCCGCCGGGTCCACCATGATCCGCGTCGGCCGGGGCCTCTTCGGCGATCGGCCACGACGGTGATGCCGGTCGGGAGCATTGCGGTCGTGGCGCCGGTGGGTTGCCGCGATCGGCGAAGGGTTGCGTCGTACACTGCACGCACACCCGTACCGGCCGAGCCCGGCCCTCTTCCACGGGGATGGAACTGATGTGGCGCAAGACGATGACGTACCTCGGCCTCGGCCCTGACGAGGAGTACGCGGACGAGGACTACTACGACGATCCCCTCGATCCGGCGCCCCGTGCGGCACCGACACCGCAGACGCGCCCCCGGCCGGCCCCGCAGCCCACACCCGGACCCCGCATCGTGCCCACGCCGATGAACGAGGACTCCGACGTCCGGGTGGTGTCCGCCGTGCGCACCCTGCCGGCGGAGACGACGCCCTCCCGTCCCACCCCTGAGGAGGGAGGCACCACGTTCGATTCGGCCGGACCCGCGGTGCGCGCCATCCCGTCACCGGCGCGCACCCGACCTCATGTGGTGTCGCCGACCTCGTTCGACGACGCCATGGACATCGGCAACGCCTTCCGCCAAGGCCTGCCCGTGATCATGAACCTGGGCGGCGCCGACCGCGACCTGGCGCGCCGGCTCATCGACTTCGCCAGCGGCGTGGTCTTCGCCCTCGAGGGCAGCATGGAGCGGGTGGCCCCGCAGGTGTACCTGATCACGCCCACCGACGTGGAGGTGTCCGACGACGACCGGCGGCACCTGCGCGAGAGCGGCCTCCACCGCTAGCGGCACGCGGCCTCCCCCATGATCGAGATCCTCTGCTTCCTCCTCACCCTGTACCTGCTCGTGGTGCTGGCCCGCATCGTGCTGTCGTGGTTCCCCCTCGACGGCAACGGCGTCATGTCCACGGTGCAGGACGTGCTGATCACCATCACCGAGCCGGTGCTGGGACCCATACGACGGGTGATGCCCCGGCCCCGTGGCCTGCCCCTCGACCTGTCGCCCCTGGTGGTCATGCTGGGCATCTTCGTGCTGCAGGCGGTGCTCGGCTGCGGGTAGCGGTCTCGGACCCGGCTGAGCGCCATCGGCCGGATGTCACGCTCCGCGCGGAACCGTTCGGTACCCTGAACCGCCATGGACGACGTCACCCCACAGATGCTGCAAGGCGTCGAGTTCCGCGAGAAGTTCCGCGGCTACGACCCCGAAGAGGTCGACGAGTTCCTCCGCCGCACCGGTGGCGCCGTGCAGCAGCTGCAGGCCCAGCTCCAGGAGCAGGCGGCGCGGGCCGACGCCGCCGAAGCCGCCCTGGCGGCCGCACCGGCACCAGGGGTCGACACCTCTGAGACCGACGAGCAGCTGCGCCGCACCCTCCTGCTGGCCCAGCGCACCGCCGATGCCGCCGTGCAGGAGGCGGAGACCGAGGCTGCTCGCCTGGTGGGCGAGGCCCAGGCCGAGGCCGATCGCCTGGTCGGCGACGCGACAACGCAGCGCGATCGGGCCGTGGCCGAGGCTGAGGACGAGGTGCGCCTGGCCATCGACGAGACCCGCGAGCGGCTGCTCGGCGAGATCCGCGACCTCGAGCAGCGCCGCGAGGTGCGGGCGGCCGACGTGGAGACCCTCGAGCAGCAGATCGGCGGCCAGCGCGACCGCCTGCGCACCTCCATCGAGCAGCTCAACGCCCTGGTGCAGATCCCCGAGAACCTCGGCGCGGTGGCCCAGCCGGTGCTGCCCGAGCCTGAGGTCGCCCGCGTCGAGCCCGAGCCCTTCGAGCAGGCACCCGTGGCGGAGACACCCACCTTCGTGAGCCCGGTCTTCGTGAGCCCGGTCTTCGAGCCGGCGCCTTCAGCCGAGCCGTTGCACGAGGTGGCCGCTCCCACCGCGCCGGCGTTCGACGCGGCGCCGCCCCTCGAGCCCTCGCCCTTCGCGGCAGCACCGCCCTACGAGGCGCCCTCGGCGCCGACGTTCGGCGCCCCGGCCGTCGACCCAGCCCCGCCGTTCCAGGCGCAACCGACCGACCTGGCCGCCGACGCTCCACCGGCGCCGACGATCCCGGCCGACGATCTCACCGGACCTGGCGTGCTCTCCGCCCCTGGCTTCAGCGCACCCACCGTCGAGGATCCGCCCTCGCCCTCGCCCGATCCGGCCCCAGAGCGGTCGTCCATGTTCGACGGCGGGATCTTCGGCTCCTCCGCGGAGGCCCAAGCCGCGGAACCGGTGCCCGAGCCGATGACGGCGCCCGAGCCGCCCACGCACCAGGCTCCGCCGGCGCCGCTGCCTCCTCCGGCCGACCCGACGCCCGCCCCGTGGGAGTCGATGCCGGCCACGTTCGACGCCGACCCCTTCGAGGGTGGGGCCGTGCCCCCGGCGCCGTCGCCGGCGACCGTCCCGGTGCCCACGGCCGACCAGGCCCCGCCACCGCCACCGCCACCGCCACCGCCACCGCCGCCACCACCCCCGCCGCCGCCTCCTGCGGCCGGACCCGTCGACGGTCCCTTCGAAGCCGCCGCGCCGCTGTTCGCCGAGCCCACCGTCCCGGTGGCGCCGCCACCTCTCGAGCCCCCGCCGACCGTCGGTTTCGGTGGCCTCAGCGGGCCTGGGCCGGCCGTCGCCGACGACCCTTGGGGCGCGTCCGCCCCCGCTGCTCCGGCCGCCACACCCGAGGTGGCCGAAGGCGACAACGCCTTCCTCTCTGAGCTGCGCCGGACGATGGACGAGGCGCCTGCCGCCGATGAGCCGCAGGCCGAGGCGGCCAAGCCCTCCCGGTGGCGGCGCAAGGGCTGAGGCCTCCCAGCTAGACCCTCAGGAGCGCCTGAGGCTCACGGTGGCCTCGGTGCTCCCGAGGGCCACGGCGTGGTCGCCACCGACGGCCACCTCGACGGCCGTGGCCAGGACCTCGCCGGCGATCCAGTTGCCGTGCTGGGCCACCAGCTCGACCACCTCGGCATCGCCGTCGACGGTGAGCACGATGCGGTCGGTGAGGGCGAAGCCGAGCTCTTTTCGGAGGTCGTTCACCGCCCGCACCAGCTCTCGGGCCCGGCCTTCGCGCACGAGGTCGTCGTCCAGCTCGAGGTCGAGGGCTACGGCCCATCCACCTTCTTCGGCCAGGGCGAAGTCGGCGTGGCGCTCGGCCCGCACCTCGACCTCCTCGGCGGTGAGGCGCTCGCCGGCGACCTCGAACCATCCCTGGGCGTCGAGCTGCTCCTTGAGGGCGGTGCCGTCGGCCGCGGCCAGCGCAGCCTTCACATCGTTGACCTTGGCGCCGAGCCGGGGCCCCAGCACCTTGAAGCTGGGGATGATCACCCAGGACATGACGCCCGCCACCGACTCGATGTCCTCGAGGGCCTTCACGTTCAGCTCGGTGGCGATCTCGGCCCGCACCTCGTCGTCGAGCTCGACGCCCGGGTGCAGCAGGAGGGCTCGGCTGAGGGGCTGGCGGACACGCACCTTGGCGTCGGTGCGGGCGGCGCGTCCGAGGGTGACCAGACGACGGGCCGCGGCCATGCGCTCGGCCAGTCCCGCGTCGTGCAGCCCGGCGGGCACGGGCCAGTCGGCCAGGTGCACGGAGTCGCCGCCGGTGAGCGAGCGGTGGAGCTCGTCGGCGAGGAACGGGCAGTAGGGCGCGAGCAGGCGAGCGAGCTCGAGCAGGCAGCGGTGGAGGGTGGCGTGGGCGGCAGGGTCGCTGCTCTTCCAGAAGCGAGGCCGCGAGCGGCG
>Ga0105044_10013752_pt1 | contig 10973 bp, 10 predicted proteins | sample MAT01_FD_78092 | JGI IMG/M metagenome (GOLD analysis project Ga0105044, IMG submission 78092) | Freshwater microbial communities from Lake Fryxell liftoff mats and glacier meltwater in Antarctica - MAT-01 | ecosystem: Environmental > Aquatic > Freshwater > Ice > Liftoff microbial mat | place... | reverse complement strand
CTGGCGGAGACGCAGGGATTCGAACCCTGGGTACCCCTTACAGGGTACGACGATTTAGCAAACCGTTGCCTTAAGCCACTCGGCCACGTCTCCGGCAGGCGGCGTGGATAGCGGAGCGCGCGGACGGGCGCAACGGGGCAAGAGCGCCGTCGTGCGTTAACGGGACAGTGAGGGCGGGCGTGCATGATGGTCGTGAAGTCCCGCGCGAGCCCCATGACCGACGCCGCTACCCGCCGCCAGATGTTTGACGCCGACCTGACCGGGCCGGACAGTCGGGATGCGTCCGCCCTGCAAGCGCTGGCCGCGGAAGCCGTCGCCGGCGCACCCGACGCCCAGGGTGCCGCACGCCGCGGTCCCTTCCGGCCGGATGTGTGGCGGAACGCCCGCCAGCGGCACGCCTCGCGGCTGGCGGCCCACTATTTCCGCTCGATTGACGTTCTGGCCGTGGCCGCTGTGAGCCTGTTGTGCGCCTGGGCCGCTGCGCCAGGTCCGCTGGTTCACGCCCAAGTTTCGCAGGTAGCGCCGTTCGCGCTGGGGGCCATCACCGTGCTCGGCCTGATGGGATCGCTGGGACGCTACCGGTTCGCCCGCGGCCAGCGCACGTCGTTTCATCTGGCCTCAGTGGCCGCGATCGTTGCGACGGGGACGATCGTCACCCTGCTGTCCGGATGGGCGCTGCAAGGCGCGGCGGCTCAGTGGTCGGCCTGGCTGGTCTGGGCCAGTCTGGTGCTGGTCACGCTCAATGCCCTGCACACGGGCTGGAGCGACATCGTCGGCCGCTGGCGCGCGTCGGGGGCCCTGACGCCCAACATCGTGTTGGTCGGTGCCACGCGTCATGCCGAGGCCCTGATTCGCGAGGCGCTGAAGCGGCGCGATCTGAACGTGCTGGGCATTTTCGACGACCGGATGGCGCGCAGCCCGCGCGCCATCGAGGGCGTGCCGGTGCTGGGCACGGCCGACGACCTGCTGACCCACCGGATGACGCCCTATGTCGACCGCATCGTCCTGGCCATCGACCCCAGGGCCGAGGCGCGGGTGCGCGATCTGAACGCCCGGCTGCGGACCCTGCCCAATGAAGTCAGCCTGATCGTCGAGCCCCGGGACGAGGCCGAGACCCGCCACGCCCTGAACCGGCTGGCGGCCGCGCCGCTGGCGGATGTTCAGGGGCCGGTCGACGACGACCGCCGCGCCTTCAACAAACGGCTGCAGGATATGGTCTTCGGCCTGACCGCCCTGGTGCTGCTGGCCCCGGTGATGGCGGGCGTGGCGCTGGCCATCCGTCTGGACAGCCCCGGCCCGATCTTCTTCCGCCAGCGCCGCCACGGCTTCAACCACGAGGAAATCGTGGTGTGGAAATTCCGCTCGATGAAACAGGAGGCTGCCGACGCCACCGCCAGCCGTCAGGTGACGCAAGATGACGACCGCGTCACCGCCGTCGGCCGGTTCATCCGCAAGACCAGTCTCGACGAGCTGCCGCAGCTGCTGAACGTGCTCACCGGCGAGATGTCGCTGGTCGGGCCGCGTCCCCACGCCATCGGCATGAAGACCGGCCACATCGAATCGGCGCGTCTGGTGGCCGAATACGCCCACCGCCACCGCATCAAGCCCGGCATGACCGGCTGGGCCGCCGTGAACGGCTCGCGCGGACCGCTGCACACCGCCCAGGACGTGCGCCGCCGGGTGCAGCTGGACATCGACTATGTCGAGCGCCAGTCGTTCTGGCTGGACCTGTGGATCATGGCAGTCACCCTGCCGGTTCTGCTGGGCGACCGCGCGGCCATTCGATGATCCCCTCAATGACAGACGGGGGTCGCTGATGTTCTGGCGTGGCGTCTGGGGCTATCTGCCCGCCAATATCGTACAGGGCGTGGTCGGCTTTCTGGCCATCATCCTGTTCACCCGCCTGCTCAGCCCCGAGGACTTCGGCCGCTACGCCCTGGCCTTTTCGGTCATGACCCTGGCCCATGTGGCGGTGTTCAGCTGGCTGGAGGCGGCCATGGCGCGCTTCTGGGCGGCGCAGTCTCCCGGTGCCGAGACCTGGGGTCATTTCGCCAGCCTGTACCGGACCGCCTTTGCGCTGAGTGCCGGCTTTATCCTCGTAACGGGCGTGGCCGTCTGGCTGTTTCCGGTCGATCCCCTGTTCAAACTTGCGCTGGCGGCGGGTCTGGCCGGAGCGCCCGCGCGCTGTCTGGTCAAACTGGGTCAGGAGCGATTTCGCGCCGCCGGAGAGGTCGGCAAGGCTGCGGGCCTCGACATCGCCGTGGCCATCGGCGGGCTGGTGATCGGCGTCGGCTTCGCCCTGATCGGCGCGGGAGGCGCGGCACCGCTTTTGGGTCTCGGGCTCGCGCCGCTGGCCGCCCTGCCCTTCGTCCTGCCCGGAGAGCTGAGACAGGCCCGGAAGGGCGCGTTCGAGCCGGACCGCGTTCGCGCCTACGCCGTCTATGGCTATCCCATCGCGGCGTCGCTGGCGCTGACGGTGGTACTGTCCTCGACCGACCGATTCCTGCTGGCGATGTTCATGGATGAGGCCGCGGTCGGTGCCTATCACGCCAGCTATTCGATCGCGAACCGGACGCTGGATGTCCTGTTCCTGTGGCTGGGTTCGGCGGGTCAGCCGGCGCTGGTGATGGCGCTGGAGCGGGGCGGGCTGGAACGGCTGAAGGAGGCCGCCCGTGAACAGCTGTCGACCTTCCTGCTGATCGGCCTGCCGGCGGCGGCCGGCGTGGCCATCGTCGCCCGCCCGCTGGCAGAATTGCTGATCGGCGAGGACCTGCGCGCCGCCGCCTCTGGCGTGACCCCGTGGATCGCCCTGTCGGCCCTGCTGTTCGGCCTGACGGCCTATTATTTCGGCCAGGCCTTCACCCTCGGCAAGAAGACGAAGCATCTGCTGATCGCCATGGCCATTCCAGCCGGGGTGAACGTCATCCTGAACCTGATTCTCGTACCGCGTTTCGGCGTCATGGGCGCGGCGTGGGCGACGGCGGCCAGCTTTGGGCTGGGGCTGATCGCCACCATGCTGATCGGACGCCGGGTCGTGGCCCTGCCGATCCCGTGGGAGAGCCTGCTCCGGTGTGGCATCGCCACGGCGATCATGGCGCTGGTCGTCGCGCGTCTGCCCGCCTTCGGCGGCTTCCCCGAACTGGCGCTGGACGCCACGGTGGGTGGCCTCGTCTATGCCACTGCGGCCCTGACGCTGAACGCGGCCGGCGTGCGCGATGTCGCCCTGCGCCTGCTGACCCAGTTCCGGGCGCGGGGGGCGACAGCATGAGCCTGCGGGTCGAACTCCATGACAACGCCGCCTGGACGGTCGCGCGTCCGGCTTTGTCGGTGCTGATCCCCTTCCTGCGTGACGATCCGACGGACCTTCTGGCGCGGCTCGAGAGCGAGGCGTTGCGTTTGACCGGAATGGTCGAGGTCATCGTGCTGGATGACGGCACGGGCGACGCGGCCCTGACGCGCCGGCTGACAAGCCAGATCGACGCCATGGCCCTGCCGGTTCGCCTGATCAGCCTGCCCGCCAACGAGGGCCGGGCGATCGGCCGCAACCGTCTGGCGGGTTCGGCGCGCGGGGGTTCGCTGCTGTTCCTCGACAGCGACATGCGGCCCGACCATGCCCGTTTCCTGAGTGACTGGGCGGCGCTGGTCGCAGACAGCGATCCGGCGGTGGCCTTCGGTGGTTTCTCCCTGCTGCAGGCCCCGACCGACGCCCGCTTCCAGGTCCACCGTGCCATGGCGGCCAAGTCGGAGTGCGTACCCCAGTCCGAACGGGCGAAACAGCCCGAGAAATACGTCTACACCTCCAACCTTCTGGTCCGCCGCAACGTGTTCGAGGCCGAGGCCTTCGATCCCGGCTTCACCGGCTGGGGCTGGGAGGACGTTGAATGGGCCATGCGGGTAGCTCGCCGGTTCGAGGTCGTCCATATCGACAATCCGGCGACCCACATGGGGCTGGATACCGTCGCGGCACTGGCCGGCAAGTATGAGCAATCGGCCCCCAATTTCGGCCGCATGGTCCAGCGTCATCCCGAGGTCGTCGCGGCCTATCCCAGTTACAGGGCGGCCAGGCTGCTCAAGCGGTTGCCGGGCTTGCCACTGCTACGGCGGGCAGTGCGGAGGGGCGCAGACGCGGCCTGGCTGCCGGTCGCCGCACGCGCCTTCTCGCTGCGCCTTTACCGCGCGGCCGTATATGCGGATGCGGTGTGATGGACGACGTGGCCGTCATCGTCCCGACCCTGCGCCGGCCCGAGAGCCTGGAGCGAGCTCTGCGGTCGCTGTTCGGCCAGACCGGCGTGGCCGACCGCGTGGCCGGGATCGTGGTCGTCGATAATGATCCTCTGGGCTCGGCGGCGAGCCTGACCGAGGCCTTGGCTGGGTCGTCGCCCTGGCCGCTGATCTATCGCCATGCGCCGACGCCCGGTGTGGCAACGGCGCGCAACGCGGGTTTGTCCGCGACCACCGCGCCCCTGATCGCCTTCCTCGACGATGATGAGGCCGCCTCGCCCGGCTGGCTGCTGGCCCTGCTGAAGGCCCAGGCCGAAACCGGTGCCGACGCCGTGTTCGGCCCGATCACCGGACGCGCGCCCGAAGCCGAGGCCTGGCTGGCCCCCTATCTGGAACGGTTCTTCGGACGGGAAGGCCCGACCCGAACGGGCTTGATCCCCGGGCCCTATGGCTGCGGCAACTCCATGATGCTGCGAGCCACTGCCCTGCCCGGCGCTGCCCCGTTCAATGTCGCGGCGGACCACGCCGGCGGCGAGGACGACGCGCTGTTCGTGGCGCTGGCGGCGCGCGGCGGCCGGTTCGGATGGGCCGCCGACGCGTGGGTCGAGGAGTTTGCGCCGGCCCACCGGGCCACGCTGCAATATGCCCTCGCCCGCGCCTTCGCCTATGGCCAGGGACCCAGTCAGACGGCGGCCGCCGCAAAGGATTGGCCCGGCGTCGCACGCTGGATGCTGATTGGGGCGGCGCAGGCGGTGGTGTGGGGCGCGGCGGCGGCGGCCTTGACCCTGACCGCCAATCCGGGACGCGCCGAGATGTACGACCGCGTCGCGCGCGGCCTTGGCAAGGTGCTTTGGACCCGGGGGTTCGAGCCGCAGTTCTACGGAGCGCGCGAGCTGGCCCGGCTGGACGCCGCGGCCTAACCCGTCAACCGCCTGAGAAAAGCCGGCGGATTCCAGGTCGAGCGGTTGACCACGACGCCGGCGATCTTGCCGCCGACCGCCTCGATCTCGTCGCGCAGCATGAGCGGCTCATTGGTGGCGGTGCTTTCGGCGGCGACGACCAGCACCGTCGCATCCACGAACGGCGCGAGGATGATGGCCATGTCGCTCCGGTCCGCTGCCGGGGCGTCGATCACCACCGTATCGGCGTGCTTGCGCAAGGCGTCCCAGTAGCGGGCGTCGCTGACGGACTCGGCGCGCTGGCCGGACCGCAGGTGTTCGGCGGCGAAGCGCGTGACCCACAACCGCCCGCCCAGACACGGCCGCGCCGTCATCAGCCGGGCCGGATGCACCGGCTTTCCGTTGCGGTCCGTCAGACGCGGGGTGACCGCAAAGAAGATCGATCCGTCGGGCGTGGCGATCGCCGCCTTGCCCAGGGCACCGAACCGGTCGGGCCGGGCGGCGACGGCCTCCATCTGTCCCTGCTGCGACAGATCCGCGTCGATCAGCCAGACGGGACGACGGGCGCGGACGGCGGCCAGTCGGGCGTATTCGCGGGCCACGGTCGAGACGCCCTCGCCCGAGCCGGCGGCGGCGATCTGCACCACACGGCCGCGATGGCCGGGCGCCGGCCCCAGTGCGGCCCAGAGAGCCGCCATTTCGGATGTCAGATCGACCATCGAATCGCTACGCGCCCGGTTACAGGTCCCTGATCTATCATGGCTTGGAAAATCACCGGGCGGCCTTCATAGGCGCGACGGCCAGCACCGGCATCTCCAGCGTGCGGCCGGTCGAGGCCGGTGTCGTGTAGCCGCGACGGGTGAACACCCGCAAAAGGCCGGCGCACAAGGCGGTGAAGCCGGCAAACAGGAAGACCAGGGCCAACAGCGGGGCCTTCAGGCTGGTCCCCTTGGTCGGGGCCTCGGCGCGTTCGATGACGGTGACATTGTCGGCCCCGGCGGCGACCAGGGCGCTGTCGGCGCGGGCGGCGCTCTCGCGCTGCTGGAAGTCGCGGATATTGGCGGTCAGGACCTCGCGATTGCCGGCCAGATTGGCGTTGGTCGATTCCAGCCGGGTCAGCTCGGCCTGACGCGAGCGGATCTGCCCCAGCTGACCGTTGGCCACCGCCAACCGCGCAGACAAACCGTCGCGATCGGCGGCGGCGGTGATCCGCGCTGTCTCGATCTCGGTGAAGATGGTGCTCGGCCCGGTGCGGACCTCCCTGGCCCCCACGGTCGTGCCCGTCGCGACATAAGCCTGCAAGTCGGCGATCTGTTGTTCGATGTCCTTGACCGGCTGGGCGTCGGGCGTGTAGCGCGACAGCAGCGCCTCGCGTTGCGTCCGCAGTTGCAGGATCTGGTCTTGGGCGGAGACGTTCAGGTCCTGCTGCAACACCACCTCGGCGGGCTGCTGCGCCAGCTGGACCTCCAGCGTGGACAGCCGCTGGCTGGCCTGATTCAGCTGCGCCCGCAGCGACAGGGCCTCGGCATAGGTGGTCTGATAGGTCGCGGCGAGCGTCGCCTTGGCGGTGGCAAAATCGCCGATGTCATTGGACTGCATGAAGGCCGCATAAGCTTGGTCCGCCGTGTTCAAATCGCTTTCGAACGCCTCGCGCTGTTGCGCGAGGGCCGGCGTGGTCCGGTCGCGGAACACCACCCGGCGCTGGACCAGATACTGGTCGACGACGGCATTCAGCACCTGGGCCGCGCGCACCGCGTCATCCGACTTGTAGGAAACCGAGATAATGGCGCTGCCCGCCGTGGTGGCGACCCCGAGGCTCGAGTCCAGAACCTTCAGCGCCGCCGATTCCTTCTCGGCAGCCGTAACAGAAGCGTTGGGGCCCAAAACCGTGTCGGCACCGACGGCGCGGACGGCTCGGCGCTTGACCTCGAGACTACCCAGAATCTGGGCCTCCGATCCGGCGATCGCGTCAGCCTCCAGCGGCTGACTACGCTCGGAGGCACCTACGCGGGGCTGGTAGACATATTCCGATCCCGCGCCGGCATAGACGCTGGCTTTGGCGGTGTAGGATTTCTTGAGCGTCAGGATCGCCGCCGTGCCGATGGCGAACACCAACAGGAAGATTACGACCATCACCGGCAGTTCGCGGAACAGCAGGCCGACGACATCGAAGAAGCCGTAGCGCGGGCGGACTGTGCTGTAGGCCGTCGTACGCATGCGGGCGGACTGATTCCATCGAACAGGACTGACCCGCCAAGCCTTGGGCCAGCGACGTTAACCCATGATTACCCATAAGCGGCGACCCTGCCGTCAAAGTCGCTTTCAGGAACGAATCCGCCATGTCCATCGACCGCCGCCTGATGCTGCTGGGCCTTGTCGGGGTTGGCGCGCTGACGGGCGGCTGCGCAGGCGTTGCGAACAGCCTGACCGGCGACGACGATGGGTCGCGCATGCCCTTGCCGCAGGGATCGCGCGGCGACCGGGTGCAGAATGCGGGCCGGACCTCCTTCCCCGAGATCGGCTTCGCCGACTGGACCGAGACCGAGCCGGAATACGTCCTCTATCCGGGCGACGAGATCGAGATCGCCACGCCGACGGCGGTGGAACTGACCCGGACGCAAAAAGTGGGGCCGGACGGACGGATTTCACTACCGCTGGTCGGCCAGATCATGGCCGCCGACCGCACCATCGCCGAGCTGGAGGCTGATGCCTCGTCGGCCTATGCCAGCCAGCTGCGCCGCCCGTTGGTAGAGGTGACGCTGAAGACGGCGGGTCCGATCCGGGTCTGGGTGGACGGCGAGGTTCGCACCCCCGGAGTTTACGACATGATGGGCGACATCGACGCCTATCAGGCGGTCATCCAGGCCGGCGGCTTCCTGCCGACCGCGAAACAGGGCGAGGCCGCTCTGATCCGGCGCGGACCGGGCGGGGTGCGGATGATGCGGGCGGTCGACCTGAGGCCCCGCCGCGGCGAGGTCGTGGCCTTGCGGCGCGGCGACATCATCTTCGTGCCGCGCTCGACGCTGGGCGAGCTGGCCAACTTCGTCAGCCTGTTCCGCAACGCCCTGCCGGTCGGCTTCAGCTATGCCATCGGCGGCCAGTATCAAAACTTCTAGGGCCACTGTCGCTCGCCGCACGGCGGCTTGCGGCCTGAGAGCGGATCATGCGCGACGCGTCTGGCCGTGTCGGGTCGAAAAGGCGGAGCCTTTTGACCGCGGCCCAACAAGAGTACCGCGAGCGGACTAGGCCGCGAGCGACACCACGCCCGCGTCGATCCAGCGGCGGGCGGCTTTCTGGGCCTCGGCGATCTCGTCCTGCTCCATCTCCTGGCTCATCTCGCGGCGATAGACGCGCGCTTCGATGCTGCCTTTCATGGCGGCGAGGTTGAAGATCATGTGGGCCGAGACGCGGTCCATCGGGCATCCGCCCTGGCCGCTCGAATACATCATCCCCAGCCGGAACAGATCGTCGCCGTTCATCTCGGCGGTCGGCAGGGGAAGGCCCTGCCCCTGATCGACTTCCGACGCCATTTCTTGCGCGTTCATCACCGTATCTCCCAGGTTCGGAGCCGTTCTGGCCCTGCCCTCTGAAGGCGATAAAATACCGGCGGCTTGAAGTTAAAGTTAACAACGGAACGACCCGCCAAACTTTTCAGTAAAGCGAAAATGAATACTCGTCAGACAATTCAGAACTCTGAAATCTCTCGTAAATCCCTCGGTCATACCGCCTAACGAACCGTCACCGCGCCCGCTGGCCGAACAGGACTTTGCGCGCCGCCTCGGCCGACTTGCCCGAAGACGCCAAATTCCCCCGCATGGCCTCACCCAGCGCCCGTCCGGCGATGACGCCGGGGCGCTCGCCGACCCGCTCCATCCAGGCCGCGAGGTGCGGAAACTCGTCAATATTCTGCCCTTGGTGCTCGGGCAGAACCCAAGGCCAGCTGGCCATGTCGGCGATGGAATAATCGCCGGCCAAAAAGTCACGGTCGGCCAGCCTTTGGTCCAGAATGCCATAAAGCCGGTGCGTTTCGTCGGTGAAGCGGCGCACGCCATAGGCGATCTGGCGCTGGTCCTTGATGATCGCGGGGGCATACTGGCGGAAATGGTGGGTCTGGCCCGCCATCGGTCCCAGGCCGCCGACCTGCCAGAACAGCCACTGGTCGACCTCGGCCTTGCCGCGCGGGTCCTGCGGATAGAAGCGGCCGGACTTGACGCCGAGATACTGCAGGATCGCGCCGGATTCGAAGATCGACAGCGGCTTTCCGTCGGGTCCGACCGGATCGATGATGGCCGGCATCCGGCCGTTCGGGCTGATGGCCTGGAAGTCCGGGGTGAACTGTTCCCCGGCGCCGATGTTCACCGGCTTCATCTCATAGGCCAAGCCCATCTCCTCGAGGGCGATTGAAACCTTCCAGCCGTTGGGCGTGGGCCAGTACCAGAGTTCGATCGGACGGGTCATGCGGGCTCCTCCAACGTCATGGCCTCAGGTGGGCACAAGTCCGCCCGTGCACAACCGGGTTGACGACGAAGCTGACAGGCGTGTTCAGGACGAGTTCATGTGCGCGGGGAGAGCGTGCGGTCATGATGAATGGGCCGGAGCCGGATTTCGTCCCTTTATGGAGAGAGTGATCATGAACCGCTTCACCAAGGCCGCCGTGCTCGGACTGGTGCTTGCCACAGCCGCACCACTGGCCGCCGAGGCCCAGAGCCTTGCCGACCGTCGAGAATATCGCCAGGACCGACGCGACGACCGCGATGACTATCGACGCGAGCGACGCGACGACCGTCGTGACTGGCGCAACGGCGAATACGACAGCCGCAACCAATACCGTCGGGACCGCCGGGACGATAATCGCGACTTCCGGGCCGAACGCCGCGACGACCGCCGGGACTTCCGCCGCGATCAGCGCTGGGATCGCAACAATCGCGACTGGTGGCGCGGTCGGGACGACTTCCGCGACTATCGCGGCGCTCGCAACGGCTACTGGTACGCCCCCAGTTACGGCTACTATCGGGTTGAGCCGCGATATTACAATCAACGCTGGTCGCGCGGCGGCTATCTCCCGTCGCACTATCGCGGCTACTACGTCCGCGACCCGTACACCTACGGCCTTCGCCAGGCCCCGCGCGGCTACCGCTACGTTCACGCCGGCAATGACATCGTCCTGATCGCCACCGCCAGTGGGCTGATCGCCAGCGTTCTGTCGGGTACCTACTAGAGCCTGACCGGTTTGGCAGGAATCGCTTCGCGATTCCGCTGATGCCGTGAACCAGGCTCCAGGGCATATGGCTTTGCCTGAGAAGCGTCCGCGAAGACCTCGGTCGACGGGACGTTTTTCTGTCCTAAGATTAACATGACGACGCCGTTCGTTCAGTCACCGTTCATCGGGCAAGCGCGACCATTCGATCAAGCCGTCTGACAGGGACGTGCGGAGAAGACGACGACCATGAAACGCTCACTTATGATGACTGCGGCCCTGGCCGCCTTCGCCCTGCCCGCGGTCGCTCCGCTGACCGTCCTGGCCCAGGACGCCCCGCAGGATGCCGAACAGGTCGCCGAAGAGGCTGGATCCCGTCGCGGTGCCGCGCCCCAGAACGGCGTCGAGGGGGACGCAGGACCCCGGCCGCAACAGCAGGAACGCCGCGAAATGCGGCAGGAGAATCGCCAGGAGCGGCGCGAAGAGCGTCAGGAGGCTCGTTCTCAATCCCCGGAGAACCGCGAGCAGCGGCAGGAAAACCGCCAGGAACGGCGCGACGATCGTCAGGATGACCGCGCGCAGCAACCGGTTGATCCCAACCAGCCGCTGTTCCGCAACCGGCAGGACGTCCGCGACGCCCTCGCCGCCGACCAGCG
>Ga0105044_10013751_pt1 | contig 10974 bp, 8 predicted proteins | sample MAT01_FD_78092 | JGI IMG/M metagenome (GOLD analysis project Ga0105044, IMG submission 78092) | Freshwater microbial communities from Lake Fryxell liftoff mats and glacier meltwater in Antarctica - MAT-01 | ecosystem: Environmental > Aquatic > Freshwater > Ice > Liftoff microbial mat | place... | reverse complement strand
TGGGCGCCAACCCATCGCTCTAGTTCGAGACGGTCGGTGGGATCCAGTTGAATAGTCCGAGCAACACGAGGCACGAACGCATTCTGGTGGCAAAAAAACAATAACACCAGTCATTTATGCGACACTACACTAGCGAACTCCGAAATGCGCGAGCACGTTGCGCATCAAAACCTGAAACTTGGGATCGGAGGCCAAGCCCAGCCCGAGCCGATACTGCCCGCGTTGAAGACACGTCCGCCATCGGGCCGTTCCCAATAGATCATCTCTCCTCCCTGATTGGTCTTCGGATGGATGGGACGAAAGAAATAATCGAAAGCGGAACCGCCTTCCTTCCAGGGAATGATGCCGTTGGCGAGCGGAACTATCCCAGCGGGATCAGCCGGTACGCTGGCGCCGGCGGGCGAGGGTTGTTCTTGCAACGCCGACAAGGTGGAAAGGCGCAAATCGAATTCATGTCCGTTGGCCAGGGGGAGGATTCCGCCCGTTCCCTGGCCGAATCGTTCTCCGCTTTGGATCCCGGTTTCCTCAGGTTGGTGAAACAGAAAATGATCGGTTCCGGTCGCCTCGTACGGGCCAAAGTTCTTGGGATTGCTTTGGTTATTCCAACCGAGTGTTTCCAACCCGGTGTACTTCCAGCCCGGATGGCCACAATCGCGCAGCAGTCCGCCGCGTAGACCGTCCTGACTGTGCCAGCTTTCACCCCGCTCGCGCGGGAGCATTTGGTCGCCCGGAGCGTCCACTTTGCGACATTCCATGACCGTCGTGTCCGGATCAAAGCTAACCCGCCAGAAGAGGGAATTGCCGGACAGCACCACTAAATTGCCGCCACCGCGGAGAAATTCCTGCAACCCCTGCAGCATGGGTAACGACCAGTACTCGCTGTGACCATTGAGCACGACGGTGCCGTACTCCTTGAGCAGATCCGGAGCGCGATGGAGATCGTCATCGGCCGCCACGTCGAAGGCATACCCGGCGCCTTCCAGCCACGAATGCAGGAAACGTTCGGCGCGCATCAGATGCGAATATCGGGTGGGCCCACCGTACAACACATAGGGGCCGGCGACCGGCCAGGGCATTCGTAAGCCGACCTGGTAGGTCCCTTGTCCGGCGGCATGACGGCGATACAGATTGAAGGCCGGGGGATTTCCGGTCGAGTTCGGCAGGCCGTCGGTGCCGATCTCGGCGTGCAACGAATCGGGCCAGACGCCGAACGGAGCGCCGTTGTAAGCACGCCACGTATTGGTGGAACACAGAACCAGTAGCCGAGCGGGCGGTCGTTTGGCGGCGCGCTTCACCAGAAACGTCAGATCGTACTGGCGGGTTTTCTCCAGTCCGCCGAATCGGGCTCGGGCCACATAAATTCCGGGCCGAGCGTCCCGCGGGACCGACCAGTCGAACGTGGGGTTCCAACGGCAGTCATAGAGATCGTCGGAGGCCAACCGCAGCCCATGTCCCCGGGCGGAGTCCTGGGTCGGGTCGTATTCGCCGAAACGAGGAACCTCTTCGGCAAAGGCGGGTCCCCCGATCATCCAGGTTCCGTGGTTGATGATGCGGCCGTGTCGGCGGTTGTTGGAACGATCGTTCACGATCTCGCCGCGCTCGGCGGTGAAATCCCAGCAGGCTAAAACGTCTGGTCCCTCGGCGGGTTGGCGTCCGCGCTGCTGAAAGCGGCTCTGGATTTCGGCCGGAGTCAGAGCGGATCCGTAGATCGCCGTCATGGCCAGGTCCCCGTCCAGGAATCGGGTGGTGGCGCCGCGTTCGCCCATGGCCCCCAGGCGGAGCGGATGCCGGCCCGGTTTCAACGGATTGGCAAACGGCCACGCTCCGACTGCTATTCCGTCCACAAAAACCCGTTTGGTGGTGCCGTCGAAGGTGGCGACCAAGTGATGCCATCGGCCGCGTTTAACCAAGCTGGGAGCCGTTCGATGTACGACGGCTTCATCCGGAGACACCCCATCACCGACAAAAAAGCCGACATACCCGTCCGGGCCAATCCCCAGAGCGAAGCCCTCCGAGTCTTCCTTGTCCTCTTGGCTGATGATTCCCTGCAGACGGGTCAGCGCCCACGGTCGGACCCACGCTTCCAAGGAGAGTGAGCGACGGCTGCGGCGGAGGCGTCGTTCGATGTAGACATAGGATCCTGGATGGATGGGTTGCGTCTGTGCGCGAACGCTGCCGGCATTGAACACGACTTCGTCCCCCGCCGGGTCATCTACTTGCCGGCCGAGTCGGCAAATCTGAACTTTGAACGGTACGTCCGAGCTGAAGCGAAAGCGGAGCGTTCGTCCGGCGGTAATGCTGTGGGCGTCTGCATAGCCGTGAATTCCGGCCGCGGTTTGCGCTTGGTGGGGAGGAATGGGCGCGGAGTCTGCTTCGGCGGCGCTCAGTCGGGGCAGGGTGCTGAGGGTGACTGTTCCGGCCGCGGTGGTTTTGAGAAATTGTCGTCTAGTGCCGTAGCTCATGGGGGTACGAGACCAGGTAGCAGACGACGTGAGGAGTCTCCATTTGGGTTTCCCGGCTACCTGGCGCCGGAGGGGGGTGAATGGAATCTCGTAAGGACGAAAAAGGCGCAGCCGCCGAAGCGACTGCGCCGATAATTTTCGGACCAAGCCGAGCGTGCTGGACTTAGTAGTCCATGCCGCCGCCGTGGTGCGGATCAGACGCTGGCTTTTCCTTCTTCTCCGGGATCTCCGTGATAAGGCACTCGGTCGTCAGCATCAGGCCGGCGATGGAAGAGGCGTTCTGGAGGGCGGAACGGGTGACCTTCTTGGGATCAACCACGCCGGCCTTCACGAGATCTTCGTAATCACCGGTGGCGACGTTGTAACCGTCGTTGCCCTTGCGGCGCTTGACTTCCTGAACGATGAGGCCGCCTTCGACGCCAGCATTGAATGCTAGTTCGCGGAGGGGTGCCTCGACGGCGCGACGGACGATGTCCACGCCGATCTGTTCATCGACGTCTTCGAGCTTGAGGGCTTCGATGGCCGGGAGGGTGCGGAGCAGGGCAACGCCGCCGCCGGCGACGATACCTTCTTCGACGGCGGCACGGGTAGCGTGCAGGGCGTCCTCAACGCGGGCCTTCTTTTCCTTCATCTCGGTCTCGGTCGCAGCGCCGACGTGGATGACGGCCACTCCGCCCGCCAACTTGGCGAGGCGCTCCTGGAGCTTCTCTCGGTCGTAGTCGCTGGTCGTCTCTTCGATCTGACGGCGGATTTGATTCACGCGGCCTTGGATCTCGGAGCTCTTGCCGCTGCCTTCGACGATCGTCGTGTTTTCCTTCTCGACGACGATGCTCTTGGCGCGGCCGAGGTCGGAGAGTTCGAGGTTCTCGAGCTTGATACCGAGATCTTCGGTGAGGCACTTGCCACCGGTGAGGATCGCGATGTCTTCGAGCATGGCCTTGCGGCGGTCACCGAAGCCCGGGGCCTTGACGGCACAGACATTGATGGTACCGCGGAGCTTGTTCACGACGAGGGTCGCGAGGGCTTCGCCTTCGACTTCCTCGGCGATGATCAAGAGGGGCTTGCCGGTTTTGGCAACCTTCTCGAGCAACGGGAGGAGATCCTTCAGATTCGAAATCTTCTTTTCGTAGATGAGGATGTAGGAGTCGTCCTGCTTCGCTTCCATCGTCTCCGCATTGGTGACGAAGTAAGGAGAGAGGTAACCCTTGTCGAACTGCATACCTTCGACGACGTCGAGGGTGGTCTCGATCGACTTGGCCTCTTCGACCGTGATCGTGCCGTCCTTGCCGACCTTGTCCATGGCGTCGGCGATGATCTCGCCGATCGTCGTGTCCCAGTTAGCGGACACGGTAGCGACCTGCTTGATCTCTTCCTTGTCCTTAACCTTCTTGGCGATCTTAGCGAGGTGCTCGACGGCGGCCTCGACGGCCTTCTGGATGCCGCGTTGCAGGGAGATCGGGTTGGCACCGGCGGTCACGTGCTTGAGTCCTTCGCGATAGATGGACTCGGCGAGCACGGTGGCGGTGGTGGTGCCATCGCCCGCGGTGTCGCTGGTCTTGCTGGCGACCTCGCGAACCATTTGAGCGCCCATGTTTTCATAGGGATCCAGGAGTTCGATCTCCTTGGCGACGGTCACGCCGTCTTTGGTCACCGTCGGGGAACCAAATTTTTTGTCGATGACGACATTACGGCCTTTGGGGCCGAGGGTGGCCTTGACGGCCTTGGCGAGAAGTTCGACACCGCGGAGCAAGCGCTGGCGGGCGCCTTCATCAAAAACGAGTTGTTTTGCAGCCATGGTACTAAATGAGAGTTTCTGGTTTTAAATTGAAGGTTGAATCAGACGACAACGGCAATCAGATCATCGCCGCCGAAGATCTTATATTCCTTACCATCGACTTTGATTTCGGTGCCGCCGTATTTAGAAACAAGGACGCGGTCGCCGACTTTGACCTCGAAGGCTTGCTTCTTTCCGTCGTCATTGGTTTTCCCGGTTCCGAGGGCACGAACGACGCCTTCGGTGGGCTTTTCCTTGGCGGAATCGGGGATGATGATTCCGCCCTTTTTGGTTTCCTTCTCTTCGACGAGTTCCACGAGGACGCGGTCGCCGAGGGGTTTGACGTTAAGTGCCATACTATATGTATCGCGTTTATTCTGTGTGTAGTTACCGGTTAAACAAGTCCCGCCGCACCCGCGGCGGGGAAAATTGGTGGTGCGGAACGGACCTGAGTCCGCCCGCCCCAAAGATCTTCCGAGTTAGGGTTTTTTCTCGTCCACAACTTCGGCATCAATGATCGGACCTTCGCCCTTTTTGGAGTCGCTCGCGGACGGTTCCGCTTGCCCCTGAGCTCCCGGGCCGGCCTCCGGACCGGCCTGCTGCCCTTTGGCTTGTGCGTCCTTGTAAAGTTCGGCGCTGGCGGCCTGCATCGACTCGTTGAGCTTGTCGAGCGCACTGCGGATGGGGGCCACTTCGCTGCCTTTCATGGCCTCGCGAACCGCTTTGGCGCCTTCCTCGATGGTCGATTTGGCCCCGCCCAGCTTGTCGCCATTGTCTTTAACGAATTTCTCGGCCCGATACGCGGTGTTGTCGGCCTCGTTCCGAATCTCGACTTCCTCTCGACGCTTCTTGTCGTCCTCGGCGTGGGAATCGGCATCCCGGCGCATCCGCTCGACTTCGTCCTTGGAGAGCCCGCTGGAGGCGGTGATGACGATCTTCTGTTCCTTCCCGGTACCCAGGTCCTTCGCGTTGACGTTCAGAATGCCGTTCGCGTCGATATCGAAGGTGACTTCGATCTGCGGAACGCCGCGGGGAGCCGGAGGGAGCTCGGAGAGTTGGAACTTGCCGAGCGACTTGTTGTCGCGAGCCATCGAGCGTTCGCCCTGAAGGACGTGAATCTCGACCCCCGGTTGACTGTCGCTGGCGGTTGAGAAAATTTCCGATTTCCGGGTGGGAATCGTCGTGTTACGTTCGATCAACTTGGTGAGAACGCCGCCCATCGTCTCGATTCCGAGGGAGAGAGGAGTTACGTCGAGCAGCAGCACGTCTTTAACGTCGCCCTTGAGCACGCCGCCTTGGATGGCCGCGCCGACCGCTACGACTTCGTCGGGATTAACGCCTTGATGTGGAGCCTTGTTGACCAGCGTACGGGCGGTTTCCACGACGCGCGGCATGCGGGTCATTCCGCCGACCAGCACCAATTCGTCGACTTGTTGCGACGTGATTCCGGAGTCTTTGAGACACGCCTTGGTGGGCGTAATCGTGCGCTCGAACAGGGAGTCGCACAGTTGCTCCATCTTGGCGCGGGAAAGGCTTTTTTGGATGTGCTTCGGACCGCTCGCATCCGCCGTGATAAAGGGCAAATTGATGTCGTACTGCTGTGAGGAACTGAGTGCGATCTTGGCTTTTTCCGCTTCCTCCTTGATGCGTTGGAGGGCGTCAGGCTGTTTGCGCAGATCCATTCCTGTGTCGCGGTTGAACTCGTTGAGGATCCAATCCATCAACGTGTTGTCCCAGTCATCTCCGCCCAGGTGGGTGTCGCCATTGGTGGCTTTCACCTCGAACACACCGTCGCCGATTTCCAGGACGGAAATATCGAACGTTCCACCACCGAGATCATACACGGCGATCTTCTCGTCCGCCTTCTTGTCGAGTCCGTAGGCCAGCGAAGCGGCGGTGGGTTCGTTGATGATGCGGAGCACTTCCAGGCCGGCGATTTTGCCTGCGTCCTTCGTCGCCTGGCGCTGGGTATCGTTGAAGTAGGCTGGAACGGTAATGACCGCCTGAGTAATCTTTTCGCCGAGACGCATTTCGGCGTCCGCCTTCAGCTTGCCGAGGATCATGGCGGAAACTTCGGGGGGGCTAAACAGCTTGGTCTTCCCTTCGATCTCAACCTCAACCGCGGCGTCCCCGTTGGGCGCTTTGACGACTTTGTAGGGGACCCGTTTCGCCTCCTCCTGGACCTCGTCGAACTTGCGGCCCATGAAGCGCTTGATCGAGTAAACCGTGTTTCGCGAATTCGTGATCGCCTGGCGTTTGGCGGCCTCACCCACGAGCCGTTCGCCATTCTTGGCGAAAGCCACGACCGAGGGTGTGGTCCGTTTTCCTTCTGAGTTTTCCAGCACGACGGGTTCGCCGCCTTCCATGACGGCCATGCAGGAATTTGTCGTCCCGAGGTCTATGCCAAGAATGTGTGCCATATGCGAAGAATGAAGCGTCTTTCTCAATGCAAGGACGATGCCGTGGGCCTGTTTTTGAGCGATTTGGCGGGTTTCCGAAGAAATGCGGGGTTTCCAATCCGTCATCCTTCAGCGGTAACGAGTCGAAGGTGTGTCAGGGTTGGGATGGATGGCACAGTCGCGTCCCGCCCGCGGCGCAGTTCGTTTACGCTTCGGTCGCTGGGCAGCGTCCTAACCTTCGTCCGACGCCTGGACTAAGGGGCCGATCGTCGAAAGCCCTCGTTCCAATTCTCCACCTGGAGAGGTGAAGTTTTGACCGTGTGAATCCAGTTCCCGGGAATACGAGCCGTGAAGCGGGTAGCGACCGGGGTCTTCCAGAAAAAAAGCGGATGAGTCGGCTTCAAAATTTGATAGCGGGTCGTCGTCCTATCTATGGGATTGCGCCGCCTACGCCGGCCTTTCTACGTTGCCCATTGATGGAAGTGTCCGTCCTCATTCGCAAGGCCACCGCGTGGCGCACCGTACGTGCGTCGCGGCGCGATCTTGCGAAGATACGGAGTTAAGACCCATCCCACCCCACTCCCAAATCTGACCGCAACCGCGCCCTCTCCGGCGCGGTTTTTCTTTTCCGCCCCGGGCTCGGGAGGCGCCGACACCATGAATGCCGCCCATACTCACCCGTCACCACCCAGCCGTGGATATGCCTTGATGCTCGCCTCCACGGCTTGCTTCACGGCCAACGTTCTCCTGATTCGAGCCCTTGGTTTGATTGAGTCCGTCGATGTCTGGATGATCAGCGCGGTTCGTTTCGCGGCGGGACTGGTGATCCTCACCGCGATTTACCGCCGCGAGACTCGATTCCTCCGCGTCTTTCAGAAACCGCAGTTGATCAACCGTGGCCTGATGGGTGGGCTTGCCGTCTGTGGCTATTACCTGACCCTTGTTCACCTCGGTGCCGGGAGGGCGACCTTCATTGGCAACACCTACGTGATCATTGCGGCCCTGCTGGCGGTCGCCTTTCTCGGTGAACCCCTTCGCCCCTCGCTCACCGTCGGTGGGTTGGCTGCGCTCGCGGGACTTGCGCTGCTGACCGATGCTTTCGGAGTGAACCACGCTTCTTCATTTTATGAAGGGATCGCGATCCTCACGGCCGCTGCTTCCGCCTACGTGGTGGTGACCATTCGGCAGTTACACGCCACCGAGCACACGGCCACCATCTTTGCGGCCCAATGTGTCTATGGGCTAATCCTCTGTCTCGGGCCCGTGCTGCGGCACCCGTCCAGCGCCTCTGCGACCGCCTGGGCTCTTATGCTCGCCGCCGGGGTTTGTGTCGCGGCCGGACAGTTGTTCATGACGCGCGCCTTTCGTGATCTCGCCGTGGCGGAGGGCACGCTGTTGCAGATGCTCGTGCCGCTGGGTGTTGCCTTGGGTGGATACGTCCTCTTCCAGGAGCACTTCTCACTGCGGGAGGCCGCCGGTGGCTTTTTGATCCTCGCCGGTACGGCCGTTACGGCCTGGAGGCGGTAACGGCCGCGTGGCGGGAGAGGGCTCAAGGATCCTCCGAAAACTTTGGAACCAGTCGGCTGAAATCAAGCCGCTCAATCCGAGTTGTCCGCGCACCGACATGCCGTTCGCATTCTGCGCAGGGCAGGGTAATGCCCGTCCCTCCCTTCTACGCCCAGAATACCGGAATGAATTTCCAAAAGCCCAAAGGACTAGCCGTCCGTCTGCTCGCCGACTTCATTCTACTGAGTATTTGAGGGGTATCCCTGCGGACTTGGCGATGGCCTCAATTGAGCCATGCAGTGTGTTCGGGCGTGCATTCTGGCCGGATCTCCCCTTAAGCTACGGGGTCTCTTCAAAACATATTATTCCATGAGTGATCGGATTGCATTTGTCGGTGTGGGTCGGATGGGCGCCAACATGGCCCGCCGGCTGAAGGATTGCGGCGCCAACGTCACGGCGGTCTTTGATAATCGGCCCGAAGCGGCCAAGGCCCTCGCGGAGGAGCTCGGGTGCGCCAGTCCCCAGAAACTCACCGAGGTCACGGACCTGGCGGATGTGATCATCACGGTGGTTACGGACGACAAGGCCATGGACCGAATTTTCGCGAAGCAAGGCGACAGCTTGCTCACCGGCGCAAAAGGCCGGACGTTCATCAATTGCGCGACGGTTTCCCCGGCGACCCATGTAGAGATTGAAAAACGGGCGAACAAGGTCCGCGCCAATTCGCTGGAAGCGTGCATGGCCTCCAGTATTAACCAGGCCCGCAGCGGTTCGCTGTATCTCATGGTCGGGGGCAAAGCGGCGGCCTACGAAAAGGTCAAACCCTTGCTTACCCAGCTTTCCGACGACGGCAAATTGCTCCGCTACATCGGCAAGTCCGGTCAGGCAGCGCAGGTCAAGGCTCTGGTCAATATGGTCATGAACATCAACACCGCCGGTCTCGCCGAAGGCCTCGGACTTGGGTCGGCGTTGGGTCTCGACTTGAAGGTTCTGATGGAGGTTTTTTCCCAGACCGGCGCCAACAGCCGGGTTCTGGTAACCGATGGCGAGGATATGGTGAACCGAGACCATTCGTGTTATTTCAGCGCGGCCCACGCCGCCAAGGACAGTGGCATCGCCTACGCCCTGGGGCAGAAGGCCAAGCTGAATCTGCCGCTGGCCAAGGCCGCCCTCTCCCAATACCGCAAGCTGACCAAGCTGGGTCTCGGCGAGCTCGATAAATCAGGCATTGCCGAACTTACCTTTAAGGGGCGCGGCCCCAAGATTCGTAAGCCGGCCAAGAAGTAAGCCCGGGCTCAACACGGCCGCGGACAGATTTTACGGGCCTCGTCCTGATCGGGCGGGGCCTTCTGGTTCAGGGTTGCGATGCCCGATAAAACTGTTGGGGACGTTCCCGACTCGCAGCCCATCCATCTATGAGGCTAAAGGGTCCATCCGATGCCCTAGGGGTGGTGAACTGTGTCCAGTTCTCCTCCGGCCCCACCGCCGCGCTGGTGGCGATAGCGCTGGGCATGGCGGGGGTCACAGAATCGACCGGCAGCCCAAAATTGTATCTCGGCACGGCAGAACACAATGTCAGGTCCCTAGGGCTCTCACGGCTCCTGAGTTTTCCCTTCCATATTTACCTGCATCACCAGATCTACGTCGCCCTGTTCGGTGAGGGTGGGGACGAAGTCGAGCATCAGACCGTTGAATGCGTCGCCCTGCGCAGCGCCCTGAATCACAATCTGGGCCTGCCGACCGCTCGCGGTGGACACCTGGGGCGTCCCCGAGTGTTCTACCCCGTCGACGGACTCGAGATGGGCGAGGAACGTTTTGAGTTGATCCGCGGTGAACATACCCACGGTCTGGTTGGGGGTACGGTAGGGCCGTCCCTCTGCCTCTGCCCGTGCTCGCTTCCCGTCCTCGCTGACGAACATCCCGCCCAGTGCCTGGATCTGGTCCTCAGTGCACTCGAACACCCGCGTCCTGATCTCGACCTGGGGTTCGTTGGGGTTGATCCCGACCGAGGTGGGGGTCACCAACGCAAAAGCGACTCGACCGGGGGTGGTCGTCCACTTGTCGGTCAGTAAGGTGGAACCGGCGGGAATGAGTGCCTGGAACTTGCCGGCGGGGGTCCGGCTGGGCGGAGGAGGCAGATCGACGGTATTCGTCTCCGGCGCCTTGGCGGGAGCCCCTACCGAGCGGCGCAAGGCAGCCAGATCCCCCCGCAGCCGCAGCAGTTCTTCCTTTGATTGGGCCGAACGCGCGCGTTCCTCCTCAGCCTGTCGCAGGGCCTCCTGGGTGGATTGCAGTTCCGTGATCGCCCGGTCGAGTTGGCCGGTCAGGTCCGCTTCCCGTCGATGGTGCACGGATCCCTGACGGACGAACAAGAGGGTTGCGGCGATACCGCAGGCCAGGGCGGCGGCCGTGATTTTGAGGGGGGGCGAGGTCATGACGGTGAACAGTCCAGCGGTGGTCAGGGCGAGCGGAGTGGCAGCGAGCGCTGCCGAGGTAATGGAGGCGGCTAAATGGGACGGGGAAGTCGCGACCGCGGGACCGCCGAGGGCGAGGGTTAGCGCAGTCGACGTGGAGTGAATCCCCAGTTTCGCCAGGCGTTCCCGCAGTTTGTCCAGAGCCCGATCCACGCGCATTCGCGCCGCGTTCTCGTTCAGGCCGAGCCGGTCGCCGACCTCCGAAAAGGGCCGACGTTCGAAATGGCGACCTAGCAAGAGCCTGTCCCTAAAGCGGCCGTTTCCGAGGGGCGGTTATATTACATGTGTAATAATTTACGGCGACAGGTGTCACTGGGATAAATTCATCGAAGGATTTGAGTCAAGTGGCTGTTGGGGTG
>Ga0105044_10013747_pt1 | contig 10976 bp, 8 predicted proteins | sample MAT01_FD_78092 | JGI IMG/M metagenome (GOLD analysis project Ga0105044, IMG submission 78092) | Freshwater microbial communities from Lake Fryxell liftoff mats and glacier meltwater in Antarctica - MAT-01 | ecosystem: Environmental > Aquatic > Freshwater > Ice > Liftoff microbial mat | place... | reverse complement strand
TGATAAAATTACTCGTCTAGTTAGAGCAAAAATACACGATCCATTTTTGATAATAGCCTGAGGAGTATTCTTATAAAATATTTCTGGTATAAAACTCTCATCAGTTAAATCCAGTCTCATATTTTGAATATTAGCTATTTTGATTATTCTTACACCTTCACTTGAAAAATCACCACTGTTAAATGAATGCCCATTTACAATATTCCCACAATCTTTGACTCTCTTAACCTCCCACTCCGCAGGAATATCGCCTAGCCAGTCTAGGCCGCTGGGTTTGTAGTTTTGGTATTTGGATAGTTTAGCAGGCATTGGTTTGGTTATCTAGGTTTGATTCTATTTGGTGTTTGGCTTTGTCAATTAGTTTTTGCAGTTGGTCTTCATTTGGCATTATTACTTTATACTGGCTAGCAAAGATTTGAGATTTTTGATTTAAGACGTATTTGACTATGGCTTTATCTTTTTCTGGGCATAGGATTAGCCCTATAGTTGGGTTTTCAGCTGCTAGCTTTTCTTCCATATCAAAATAATTTACATACATTTCCATTTGCCCTACATCTTGGTGAGAAAGTTTATCTATTTTCAAATCTATAATTACGAAGCATTTTAGGATTCGGTTGTACAGCACAATATCGGCGTAAAAGTGCTTATCTTCAAAGGTTAGTCTTTTTTGTCTGGCTACAAATGTAAAACCATTACCCATTTCCAATAAAAACTTTTGAATATTATCGATAATAGCAGTTTCTAAGTCTTTTTCACTATATTTTACAGATTCTTCCAGACCTAAAAACTCTAAAATATAAGGGTCTTTAATTATATCATCAGGGCTTTGAGGGTTGTGATATTTGGCAAGATTGTCTTTTATTACGCCGTCTTTATCTGTGCTAAGTCCAACTCTTTCAAAAAGTGCAGACCCAATTTGTCTGTTTAGCTCTCTTAGCGACCAGCTATTTAGCTCTATTTCAGTAATATAAAACTGTAGTTTAAGTGGTTGATCTGCAAAAGATAAAAGTCTGACATAGTGTGACCAGCTCAATTTCGTAGACAGCGTCTGCGTTTTTTTAAAAACCAAATAAAATAATCTCATCTGTTCCAAATTTCTCAGGCTAAAACCCCTCCCAAATTCTTCGATTAGCTTTGTAGACAATATTATAAGTGTATTTTTTCCATATTCGGCTTTGTTAGATCCATTTTGTTCATCTTCAACTATCATCCTGCCGATTTCAAAGTAAGTTTTAGTAATAACTTGATTAACTTGAGAAACTATTTGGTTTTTAGAATTACCAATTAAATCTTTGATTTGTAAGAATAGCTCTGGGTTGTTGATGGGTGCGATCATATCTTTTGTGAATAATTATCAGTTTAAATATTCAGGCTAGATTCTAGGTTTTGTAGTTCGCCATTTATTTTTTCCAAATCGCTAAGAATGTTTTCAAGCGGTTCTAATTGTTGTGGTTTGTAAAAGACTTTGTTAAAGTTAATTTCCACGCCTAGGGTATTATCTAAATATCTAAAGGGTTTACTAATATATTTAGACATAAACTGGGAAATAAATAGTTTGTTTTGCTCCTCGTTTTTAGAGTAGGGGATTATCTCATAATCTTTTTGAAAGTCGGTTTCAAGTGCTGTAGTAATTAGTAGTCTTTCAAGCTGGGTTTTGCTAGCCTTTTTGAGTGTAACTTTAATAGTTATTTTACCGTTTCCAAGCTCGGTAATAGTACCATTTTTGTTTTGTATCAGGGTTTCTTTGTCTTTATCAAAATAGTAAATACAATCTGCAACATGTACTTTCAAATCTTCTTCTTTGTAATCTAGAGCTTTGATTTTTTCTTGGGTTTCTAAAATTTGGTCTAGGGTTGGATTAGTTATTTCAAATACATCAATTTCCAAATCACCTTGAATAATTTTAGTAGGATTTAGTTTAATTTCAGTTTGTAAAAACTTCTTTGCATAATCAATATTAGTAAGCATAATGCTTTGTTTATTGAAGTAAAAATGCTCTTTCTCAAAGACTTTAGATATTTCTGTATCCTTAAAGTTTTTAAGCAGTTCTACTATTTCCATTCTGTATTCTTCAGTGATTTCTTTACGTTTTTTACCTTTAGATTTTTTAAGTGGACTAAATTTATCACTGGCATTAATTAGAATTACTTTATCCTTTTGCACAGTAGGTTTGTTTTTATTAAAGATCCATAAATAGGTAAAAATACCGGTGTTAAAAAATTCATCGGTTGGAAGCTGAATAATTGCCTCTACATAGTCATTATCAAAAAAATACTTGCGAATATTACTTTCCCCACTTCCCGCATCGCCGCTAAACAAAGTTGAACCATTGTGAACTACGACTGCAACACCATCAATATCTAATTGGCTAATAATATGTTGGGTGAAAAGTAGCTGACCATCGGAGATTGCAGGAAGGAATTTAAACCTGTCTGTTTGGTCATTATCTATGTCTGCTTTATAACCTTTCCAATCTACTCCAAATGGTGGGTTTGCCACAATTATTTCAAAGGCTTTATCACTAAACTTAATTTCAGTTAAAGTGTTGCCGTATTCAATGGTTGAATCTTCTCTAAATCTACTTTCAATCTTGGCCAAGGCGTATAGTTCGTCGTTCCAGTCTTGCCCATAGGTTTTGGTAAATTCTTTACCTTTAGACTTTAGATAGTCTTCAACACCAAAAAGCATATTTCCACCACCGCATGTAGGATCGTAAATACTTAGAATGTCTGTAGAATATTGCTTTTTGAGGTAGGCAATTTCGGATATTAGTGAAATTACATCATCGGGTGTGTATTGTTCTCCAGCAGTCTCGGCTGATATGTCTGCCCATTTTCTTTTAATATGTTCTTCTAATGTAGTAATTTCAGAGTTGTTATATTCTCTTAGATTTATTTCACTCCAGCCTTTGGTAAAAGCAAACAGTATCTTTTTCTTAGATAGCTGACCTATAATTCCAGAAATATTTAGGTATTTGGCATCTTCATTTGATTTATCTACACCAAGTAAGTTCTTGGTTTCAGGGTCAAAACTTTTTAGATATAAAGAAAAATCGGTGTCAAAAGTTTTATCATTTAAGCAAATATCTACCAGCGATTTATTGTTTTCAAGTATAAATCCATTATAACCTTGACCCCTATCTTTTACAGCTTCGGTAAAATCAACTACATCCTCGTACTCGCCCCTAAGCTCATCACTAGCTCGTAGTATTCGACTTTCCACCATCATTAAGGCAAAAAACGGCATCATAAACTTTGGAAAATCACTTTGTTTAATTCCAGCTCCTATCAGTAAATCGGCGGTTGCCCATACTCTTGATTCGTATTGAAGTATATTTTGATTCATAACTTACTTACTTTGATTTTTTACTCCCTCTATAAATTCTTCAAAATCCTTTATTTCAATACGATATTGCCTACCTAGTTTGTAAGCCTTTAGCTTTTTAGCTTTGATATACCTCCTTATAGTCAACAAGCTTAGTTTTAGCTCTTTTGAAACTTGAGTAACAGTTAAATATTCTGTAGTCATAAAATACCTATCAATTCATGACACTAATTTGTCAAACCTGAAAGCCTTATCTATTTCACCAAATCAAGCATAGCAGTCTTGTGTTTCTGTATTCTGATTTGTATTTCAAACTCTTTACTAAACTTGGACCAGTTTTTGCCATTTAGCTTTTTTTCATATATTTTTCTCATTTCTACCAAGCCTTTTTCTTTGGCTAGGATATGTATATATACCAATTAGCTTAAAAAACTCATTTGGCTTCATATCTGGCTTATTAAAAGTCATTTCTACTATACTTTCAGTAAGTCTTTCAACAACTAACTACATGTCCTATCGAATTTTTGGTAAGCCAAGGGATTTGGCCCTTTTTTAGTGTTTTTACAAAAAAATTATAACAACATTACCCCCTAAAACTTGACTGAAATTCGCTCCATTCTTAGGTTTTGAGAGTTTAATCAAAGGACCACCACTTCACAGCACCCTTGAAATATTATCTAAAAATGCCTTTTACTACTCACACTCAGGAACTGAGTACTCTAGCTCAGCTTGGTTTTCCTATAAATCCCTACAACAAAAACGCTAAGTCGCTAAAAGAAGTTTGGGAGATTAGCCAAAGCCTAAATAAAGAAAAAGATGATTTGCCCTACCCTATCGATGGGCTGGTGGTAAAATTGAATGGCACGGATTTAGTAGAAAGACTGGGAGTAGTTGGAAAAACTCCTAGGGGCTGGTGTGCTATCAAATTCCAGGCTGAGGAAGTAACAACCAGAATTCTCGGGGTTACCTGGCAAGTAGGTAGAACTGGAAAAGTCACTCCAGTAGCAGAATTAGAGCCTGTAGAACTGGCTGGGACCACTGTAAAGAGGGCTTCCCTTCATAATTACAAAGAATTTCTTGAAAAAGACCTCCACTTCCACGATACCCTAGTGGTTCGCAAAGCTGGGGAGATAATCCCTGAAGTAGTGAGTGTTTTATATAATTTACGCCCTAATGACAGCCAGACTGGCTTTCCATTTCCAGATCAATGCCCAAGTTGCAGAACTAGCCTTGTAACTTCAAACACAGAAGTAGATCTAATGTGTCCAAATACAGAAGGCTGCTCAGCTCAAATCATAGGGAGACTTAGCTATTTTACCCAAAGAAATCTAGGCAACATAACTGGATTATCAGAAAAACAGCTTGAAAAGTTTATTGAAAAGTTTGGAATTAGTGATATACCTGATATTTACCAATTACCTTTTGTAGAAATTGCCGAAATGGAAGGTTTTGGGGCAAAATCAGTGGAAAATCTCCAGGAATCAGTGGAAAAATCCAGAATTATTGAAGGTTACAAATTTCTGGCAGGACTAGGACTAGAAGGCGTGGGACCAGAAGTAGCAAAACTAATCTGTGAAAAACTGGAGGAAAATGAGGAAAATGAAATATTTGAAAGCTAACCCTACCCTGAAAAATTAATTTCTAAGCTTATTGAAAAGAAAGGCCATTATCCCTACAGTAATGTAGAAACTGAAAATAACTATATTCAAAATAGTAGTTAGAATCACCATGTTTAGAAGTGATAATACACTTCCAGCTAGCCAGAATCCAGGAGTTATCTGAGCTAAAAACCTCCTAACTAAATTAAAAATCCAGCTAGCCTGACTAAGATATTTATCCTCATTATTTACCAGAATTTCCTGGCCAGGATTATAAACACCGATTTTAGTAATTTCAGGAACTATTATGGTTTGAGACCAGTTATCACCTTCCCTGGACAGTGTAGCTATGTAGGCACCAGGCTTGGTTTTAAAAATATACTCTCCAGAATAATCAGTGGTAGTTTCACTAATTGATTTCCCGCTAACCAGCTCCTTTAGCTCGACTTGCAGATTTTGATAAGGCTCGTTAGTGGCGAGGTTGATAGCAGAACCATGAACTTCACGAATATTTCTACCCAAAAATAGCCCTAGAATAGTCAGCAGTAATATCAAAATTGCTAGCAAAGTATAGTATTGAAGGGTTTTTAGACTAGAGGTGGCTTCTCTAGCTTCTCTGGCACCTTGAAAAATTGGTTGACTGGCTGCTTTTTCAATTATTGTACCTTTGAACAAATTCAGATTATTTCCACCTTTTTCAGGATTATAAGGATCAGTATCTATAATATTTGGAACGCCGTCACCGTCAATATCATCATTAGTTTCCAGGGCAGGGCAAATCACCTCTTTAATCACAGCTGGTGGAATATTAAAAACTATCTGACCGTTACTTTTATTTCCAGCTAGATCACTAGTGTTTACTTTGATATAACTCTCTTTTGCGTCATTAAATTTGTTTTTGGGTTTTATTACAAAACTGTAATCCAAAGGAACACCAGTATAGGCCACTTCTGGGCTTTTTACAGTATAGGTGTCATCATTTAAAACAAAGATTAAGCTATCCAGATTCACACCGCTTTGGTTATCAGTAATTCTAATTCTTACATCTGAATCCAGTGGTACGCCGCTGTCGTAGTTTTTGGGGTACTGAAAATCAATCACCGGGGGAATTCTATCGGCTTGGCATGGTCCAGTTGTAAAAGTATAGCTCCCGTTGGTTACAGAAGTGAGTAAATCATCACTAGTTGAAGCGTCAGCTATGTTGCTATCAAGAGTTGCCCCTGCCCCATCAAATTTAATCTTGAAACTAGTGGAGGTTACACTAGGTTTACTAGTAAACTCAATAGTTGCAAAAGTTCTACGAGAACTCAAATTTCCCACAAAAGAAGCTCCAGCTAGGAGTATTTTTCCGCTGTTTACATCTACTTGATTTCCGAAATAGCTTTCATAGGCGTTACCATTTTTAATTTGAACCCCAGGAATATCCGAATTACTATCGAGAATACTAATCTCGTTTGGGTTATAGGCAACTTCAATATCAGCAGCGTTGCTTTGCTGGCCGCCCGCGTTTGCATCAATATTTATGGAGCTTTTACAACCAGACAATAACTCTTTGGAAACAGGAGAAAAGTCAAAACTAGCGGAGTGGACTCCCAAGCTCGTAAAAACTAAAAATCCAAGCCCTAGTACTGGTATAATTTTTGAAAAGTGCTTGAGTAAAAACATAAAAAAACTATTCTCCTAATTTATAAAAGTTAAAAACTGTGTTGGAAAAATCCAGGCTATTTACCTTTTCATCACGATTGAGGTCATTTTTCTCATCGTCTGTTTTGTAAAAGGCTCGAATCTGAGTGGAAGCGTCTAGTGAATTAATTTTGTTATCAAAAGTATTACTAGTTTCTCCAGCAAGCAGCCTACTACCGCCAGAACTAAAGTCAACCACAGAACTACCGTCTTTTACTACATTTACATTACCATAATATTTTCTAAGATGAGACAGCCCCCTGACATAAAAATTGTAGTTTCCGGACTCAATAGCGATTCCCTGGTCACATAGATTCACACTGGCTTTACCTGATTTATCACTTCTGGCTTGAATACTATTTGTAACATTTTTTCTGGAATCCAGGAAATCTACTTTCAAAGCTGTGCCCCAGTTTCCCTCTCTGGGAATACGTTTTTCTGGTTTTGCCAGGAAATTGAAAGGGCAGACTTTTTTATTAGTGTTAATCACCACGCCTGGGTTTGGAACTATACCAATTACTGCCAAAGACAGATTTGCACTATCAGTAGCTCCCGAAACTGACACTGTACTCAAAACAAATACACTAGCTAGGCTAGTAAAAATTACTAAATTTCTGAGTATTAAATACATTATGACTTTTTGTTTTTGTTTTTCAGGAACTAAAGAATTGACTCAAATGGCTGATTTAGGCTGGTTTGAAAGTTTATTTTTTAGAATATACCTACAAATTATTTTAGTTTATTTTAGTTTACAGGTTTTGGCAAAAAACTATCCTAAAAAAGCTAACTTGCCTAAAATAATAAATGGTTTTGTGGTTTAGCCATTACTATTTTTTATATGACTATTACTCATTTTGACTTACAGCCCTGGGAAAAAGAGTTTTTTGAAAACAACCTAGAAATGAAACAGAACTTCATCCATGATTCTAAAATTCAAAACTTTTTGGAGGAAATTAAAGATGTGGAAATTTTGTCGGTTTTTATTCACACTAAAGTTACTCAGGAAATTGTGGATAAATTACCAAATCTAAAGCTTGTGGTAACACGTTCTACTGGTTTTGATCACATTGATACAGAATATTGCAAATCCCAAAATATCACGGTTTGTAATGTTCCAGCTTATGGTTCGAACACCGTTGCTGAGCATGCTTTTGCCCTATTACTGGCTATTTCTAAGCAGATACCAGTATTGAGTGAGCGGACTAAAAAATTTGATTTTTCCTTTAAAGATAAACTTGGTTTTGATTTAGCTGGAAAAACTATTGGGATAATTGGAACTGGAAAAATTGGTAAAAACGCAATTGCAATTGCCAAAGGCTTTGGAATGAAAGTGGTGGCGCACGATATTTATGAGGATGCTGAGTTTGCTAAAGAAAACGATTTTCAGTACACAGGCCTGGATAAACTGTTAGGCGAGTCTGATCTTTTAAGCCTGCACATGCCTAAAAACGAATATACACAGAAAATGATGAGTCTTGAAAATATTCGAAAAATTAAAAAAGGCTGCGTTTTTATAAACACCTCTAGAGGGACTTTGATTGATAATAAAGTTTTAATTCAAGCCCTTGACGAGGGAATTTTTGCTTATGCTGGACTTGATACCATGGACGGCGAGGAAAAAATGTTTGCAGGGGAGGTAAGCAGTGACCAGAAAAACCTACTTTCAAGAACAAATGTAATTTACACCCCACACAGTGCCTTTTACACAAAAGAAGCTATGCAGAGAATACTTCAAACTACAATTGAGAATATTGAAGGTTTTGGAGCCCAGCCTGCATTATAAATCTCAACTGCACACTCCGGCACGCTCAAGTCATTACTACCTAAAACTAAAATCAAATCAGCTTTTTCAAAAGTTTGATTAACTTGGTTAAATTCCTAGATTAGTCTAATATGAGGAAGGAAATGTGAATCACGCATTTCAATAATTTTATTTTTTCTTACGAGTAATGAAAGCCGTTAAAAGCAGTAATAAGCCAATAATTATAAAAGTGAGAATTCTAATCTCGATAGGCATTAAGCCAATTTCCACAAACACAAGTCTGAGAATCACCCCAGTAATTGTAACAATTCCCACATAGTTCCAGTTTTTACTATCTTTTTGTTTACTAAAGTAAAGCAGTCCAATTCCAATTACAGTGAAAATTACAAGCGAAATAGCGTGGGCTAAAAAGCCACTACTCAATAGCCTTTCAAACAAAATCCATATAAAGGTAGATAGATAAAATAAGGAAATGTAAGAAGTTGCATTGGCAACAAAATTTTTGTTTTTGTTTTTTAGTTTGTTATTCAAATCATTAGAAACGAAGCTATTGATCAAAAATATTAAACCTGATAAAGCTGTGACTGTGATTTGGTAATCTTGGGAATAATTATAAAAAATAAAACTACTTTGCAAACCTAAGAAAAATGCTAATAACTGCAAAATTCCCACCACCCGGGACTGTTTTGGCTTTGAAAGCACGTATCCTAGAAATACTTGAGCTAGTAGTAACTCCGTAAAAATCAGCAGTAAAACTGGGAAAACATCAAAATTCAAAGCGTAGGCTGTAGCAACCCCCAGAAAAATAAGTGCAGAGTAAAACTGAATTTCAAAAAAGTTTATTAATTTTGTTTTTAATTCAAAACCAACCCCAATTAGAAGTGATACCGCTGCCAGCCCAAACATAATCGGGGAGATTAAGCTACGGTTGATATAACTCACAGTCCAGATGATAGCCACCAGATTAACAAGAACTGCGTTAAAGTAGTCTGTAGAAATCACTTTTTTACTCAGGAAAATTCCCAAGGCTTGAGAACTATAAAGAAGTATAAAAAAAGCCAAAAAATAGATATATTTCAAACCATCATTTAGAGTTAAAAGACTTGAAGAATAGACTAGTGCCGTCACTAAACTAATACTATAAACCGCTCTCCAGCCACGAAAAGCCATTATCAAAAGTGCTATTACATTGAGTAAAAATCCATAAGCCAATAAGAAGTCTAGCCCTACAGTCACTACTGCAAAACCTTGAAAAGGTATTAAGGCCGCCAAAATTACCGAGGCTACTGCTAGTGGTCTGGCCTTTAGGAAAATTGCCAAAACTGCCACAAAAGCAATCATTACAAACAGGGACAGTAACGTACCGAAGTAACTCAAAAGTCCGAATAAATTACCAGCAGACCAGATTGAAACTAGAGCTGAAGTGGTACCCACTAGAACTAATACTTGCCCGACTACTGGATTGTTTCTGGAAATTACAACACCACCTAAAATAATAAAACATGTTCCAAAAATCAAACCTAAAATCACTCTACCTGTTGGGTCAATCCAGTTATTTACAAAGGCATACCCCACAAACCAGCTAACTGCAAGAATGATAAAAAGTGCACCGATTTTCATCAAAAAATTAGTCTTCAACCACAGCCAAAAACTCGAAAAAACAGATTCTTTTTCAGGTACTTGAATTTCTAGTTTCCCAGTAATTTCTGGCGATTTAGCTACTTCTGAAGTGGAAGTTTTTGCCAGATTTAACTGCTCTACTATATGCTCATTATTCTTTGTATGATCTACACTGACGGGCTTTTTAGCCTGAGACTCCAGCTCCACTACCCTTTCATTCAAATACCTTAATTTCCTTTTTAAATCGATAATATCATTTGAATCAGTTATCATTCTTGCGATCACAAAAATAGCGAAAGCAATTGGTAAAAGTGCAAAAATTAAAATAAAGAGTTCCATAGTTTTAGATTTCAAGGTAAAAGTTTATGAAAGGATATTCTGAAATCAACAGTTAGTCAATCTCAATAAATGTTTTTGGGTGTACTCCTAAACACTACACAATTTTTTTTATTTTAGTTCAACGAACTTACCAGCTCTTTGTTTTTATGGTTAAGATTTTGAAAGCTTGCCTACAATTATTAAACAGGCTATTTTTCTATTGTTAGTCTTTTAATTAACCTATTTCCAATCATTTGAAAAATGAATCTAGTAACCTAATCCATGTCCCTAGAATCTCTATTTAATCCCAAATCTATCGCTGTAATTGGAGCTTCAACCGAAACTGGAACAGTCGGAAATGATGTTTTTAAAAATCTTTTAACTCAAGGGTTCAAAGGAAAAGTTTACCCAATTAACCCAAAAGCAGAACTACTTCTAGATCAAAAATGCTATCCAAATATCACTTCACTCCCTATAATTCCAGAAATGGCAGTGATTGTGGTTCCTGCAAAAATTGTACCATTTGTTCTAAAAGAATGCGGGCAAATCGGAGTGAAATCAGCCGTGGTAATCTCAGCTGGGTTCAAGGAAATTGGCAATTTAGATTTGGAAAATGATGTAAAAAAAATTGCCTCTGAAAATGGAATAACTTTGCTTGGAGTGAATTGTTT
>Ga0105044_10013746_pt1 | contig 10977 bp, 3 predicted proteins | sample MAT01_FD_78092 | JGI IMG/M metagenome (GOLD analysis project Ga0105044, IMG submission 78092) | Freshwater microbial communities from Lake Fryxell liftoff mats and glacier meltwater in Antarctica - MAT-01 | ecosystem: Environmental > Aquatic > Freshwater > Ice > Liftoff microbial mat | place... | reverse complement strand
GATAATTAATGCCATACCAACCATAATAGCAACAACGCCAGGTAGTAATTGTGGAACTGGCACTGTTTCTTTAGGAGCTACTTCTTCTGCTGGCACAATTAACTGGTATTCTGCATCAAGTGGAGGAACTTCAATAGGCACAGGTGCGACTTTTGTTACGCCATCAATTTCAACTACAACAACTTATTTTACTGATGCTACTAATAACGGATGTACCACAACTTCCAGAACGCCTGTTATTGCTACCATTAATCCAATACCTACAATTACAAGTTCAGTGGGAGCAAACCGCTGTGGCCCCGGAACACTAGCATTAACTGCCGCAAGTGCAACTGGAACTTTGAGTTGGTTTACAGCATTAACTGGTGGAATTTCTATAGGAACGGGGACGAGTTTCACCACACCTTCCATTTCTTCAACAACAACATATTTCGTTCAAACTACTTCTGCTGCAGGTTGTGTATCTCCTCGAACAGCTATTTTGGCTACAATAAATCCAATACCTGCATTAACAATTTCTCCAAATTATTGCTCAGATGCTGGCTTAGTCGTACTGTCTGCCACATCAGGTTTAACAAGTTATTTATGGAACAACCAAGCAATTACTCAAATCTTAAATGTTGATATTGCAGGTGAATACTCGGTAACTGCAACCAATACTTTTGGTTGTTCTGCATTTACTTCAATTTTTGTAGCGGAAGAAAAGGTTTTAAATGGAGATTTTACAGACGGGAATACCAACTTCATTACTAATTACACTTATCAACCAGATATAGCAGGTCAAATAGAATTATGGCCTGAAGGCACCTATGCTATTGTAAACAATGCAAACAATGTACATTCACATTTTAACGGAAAAGATAGATTTTTTGGAACTGGAAATATTATGGTAATAAATGGTTCACCTTCTTTAGGTGCAACTGTTTGGAGTCAAAATAACATTTCTGTTTTACCCAATACTACCTATTATTTCTCTGCTTGGGCAATGAGTGTGGTAAATGGGAATAATGCAACGTTGCAATTCTCCATCAATGGAGGCCAGATTGGAACCATTGCTTTTCTGCCAAATGGATACTCAAATAACAATGGTCCTTATAATTGGATAAGATTTTACGGTCAATGGAATTCAGGACCAAGCACTTCTGCAAATCTTTCTGTTGTAAATTTAAATACCGTTTTAGGTGGAAATGATTTTGCAATGGACGATATTTCTTTTGGAACACTTTCGCCCATTGAATTAGATATTAATCCAATTGCAAATAGTAGCAACGGAGTTTGTGTAAATAGCGAATTGTACCTCACTTCAAATGCAGTAGGTGGCGCAAGCCCTTTTACTTACAGTTGGTCAGGGCCTAACAGTTTTACTTCCACTGCTGCAAATCCAATCGTAACTAACAATACAACAACGCTTAACAATGGTATTTATTCATTAACAGTTACTGATGGATTTGGGTGTTCTAAAACAAAAACTATTACTGTTACCGCGAATCCTTTACCAAATAATCAAACAGCTACTGCGGTATCTCCTTCAATTTGTGCAGGACAATCAACTTCTATCCAAATAGCTTCTAGCGAAGTTGGTGTAAGTTACCAACTAAGAAACAATGCAAATGATCAGTTTATAGGAGATGAAATGCAGGGAACTGGTTCTGCTCTTCAATTCCCAACAGGAATATTGACAAATAATACAAGTTTCAATGTTTTTGCAATAAGATATACAACTAGTTGTGGTAGAGAATTGAGCAATGTAGTTAGCGTAACAGTTGCTATAACGCCATTTTTAGTAATTACAAACCAAGCAGTTTGTTCAGGCACAGTAAATTTAACTGCTCCTGCCGTAACTTTAGGAAGCATGGGTGGAGGAACACTTAGCTATTGGACCAATATAACAGCCACTACTTCGCTCACTAATCCCTCAGCAGTTGCTTCAAGTGGCACTTATTTTATACGAAGTGTAAATGGTTCTTGCAGTGATATTAAACCTGTGGTAGTTTCCATAACTCCAAATCCGGTAGCTACTTTCAGTTATGCAGGCTCCCCATTTTGCGAAAGTGGTATAAACCCTAGTCCTATTTTTAGTGGAAGTGCTATTGCCGGAACATTTACTTCCACTGCTGGTTTAGTTTTTATAAGCGCAAGCACAGGACAAATTAATCTTGCTTCAACTATACCTGGAACTTATACAATAACCAACCGAATTGCTCCATCAGGATCTTGCGCTGCAGTTACAGCTACTACTGCTATTACAATTACAGCAGCCCCTAACCCTAATTTTAGCTATTCTTCTAATGATCTTTGCCAAAGTTTGAATGTTGCTAATGCCTCACCCATCTTTGATATTGGAGCAAATGCAGGAACATTCTCTTCTTCCGCAGGATTAAATCTTGTAAGCACAAGTACAGGTGTAATTAATATTTCTGCCTCTACTCCCGGTAATTATGCTGTAGTGAACGCTTTGCCCGCAAATGCTGGATGTGCTGCAAAATCAGATACTTTTTTCCTTGATATTAATCCATATACAATAGCTGGATCAGTAACTTCTGCAGCTAGTAACGATATAATCTGTGAAGGCCAATCTGTTGATTTATATTCAAATGCTACTAACTATCAAACAGTTCTATTAAGAGAAAATTTTAATGGCGGTTTTTCCAATTGGAATGCAACAAATAACTCTATTTCAGGAACACCTGCAAATGCGGCTTGGACTTTAAGATCAAACAATTATTCATTCAGCGGAAACACTTTTAGCTCAAACGATCAATCACAATTTTACTTAAGTAATAGTCAAGCGCAAGGTTCAGGCGGTTCCACGAGTACCATTTTAAGGTCACCAATGATGAATACCGTTGGTTTCTCCACTTTAAACATAGATTTCTTCCATTTTTTCAATTTTAGAAATTCTGGGGATATTGCCAAAGTGCAGGTTTCTACCAACAACACAGCTTGGACAGATTTAGTAAGTTATACTTCAACACAAGGAAGTTTAACTGGATTTACAAACTCGGCTATAAACCTAAACGCTTACATTGGTTTGCCATCGCTTTATATTAGATTTTTATATACTGCCACTAACGACAGATACTGGGCTATTGATAATGTTTCAATTACAGGTGTGTCTAATAAATACAATTATACTTGGGAATCTTCCCCTTCTGGATTTAATTCAGCATTACAAAATCCGAACAATATTACTCCTTCGCTAAGTAGGTTTTACGTTTTGACTGCCACCAATACTTATGGTTGCGTTTTATCAGCAATTCCACTTCCTATTACTGTAAATCCTAAACCCGCCGACAATGCAGGTGTAGATAAAGTAATTTGTGGTTCAGGCGGTGTAATGATTGGCGAAACTGCTAGTTTTGGTAGCACCTATTCTTGGACACCAAGCACAGGACTCAGTAATTCCAACATTGCTAATCCTATTGCAAGTCCTACTAGTGCTGCAACTTATACATTAACCGAGACAATAACAGCTACTGGTTGTTCAAGCTCTAATAGTGCAATAGTTACCATCAATTCTGTTCCTTTAATTGCTGAAACAACTCCAGGTTATAGATGCTCATCAGGACCAGTTACTATTTCTGCACTTTCTTCTACTGGAACTGTAAAGTGGTATGCAAACCCTACTGGAGGAACTGCATTAGCAACAAGTGAAACATACACAACACCGTCAATTTCTTCAACAACAACCTATTATGCAGACCCTTCTTCAGCTGGATGCACCGCTGGAGCAAGAACTGCAGTAACAGCTTCTATTTTTTCACCTCCAACTATTATTTCGCAAACCACATCAGGAGCAACATATAGCCAAAATGCAATAACTACAGCCTTTACGATTAATGCAAACTCAGGAAGTGGTAGCATTTCAACTTACCAATGGTATTCAAATACATCAGCATCAAATTTAGGTGGGACATTAATAAACGGTGCTAATCAATTAACTTATTCTCCTTCCTCTGCTGCTGTTGGAACCTTGTATTACTATTGTAACGTTACTAATAGCAACAATTGCTCCGTAACCTCAGCTATATCAGGAGCAATTAATATTTTATTATCGCCTTCAATAACTTCAGTAATCCCAACTTTACCCTTAATTACTGATCAATTAAACAATACTGGTTATCGTGGTCAGAGAATTACCATAAATGGAGGTAATTTTATTAGCACCTCAACAGTGAGTTTTAACGGAGTGGCTGCAATCAACGTTGTTTTTGTAAGTGCAAATCAACTTACCGCTGTGGTTAACAATTTAGGAATTAATTCAAATGCCAATGTTACGGTAACCAATCCCAATAACGGTGCTTTTGCTTTAGCTCCCTTCAATTATATTGGATACATTACTAATTCAACGGGAGATTTTAATACTGCTGCAACTTGGCTTGCAGGAACTTTACCTATCGTTAACTCTGATGCAACTATTGCTTTTGCCAATACTTTAAATAGCTCATTTAGCCCAGTTATCAATAAATTAATTGTAAGAACAGAAACTGTACTAACTTTCGGGAATACCGCTTCATCTTTATCTACAGTTGGTGTTGACTTATCTGGAGATTTAATTTTTACAGCAACAGGCACCCTGAACATTAAAGAGAATTTTAATTTGTCTGCAAATGCAACTTTTACTCCTGGCATTGGTACGATTGCATTTAACGGAACAATAGACCAGATTTTGTTTACTGGTGCAAACTATTTGGAATTTAATACTATAACACTTTCTGGTGGTGGAAATAAAAGTTTAGGAACTCAATCAAGTATTAAAACATCAAACCTAAACATACAATCGGGGACAGGTTTTGCCCCTGGTACAAATTATCAAAATGTAGTTATTACTGGTAATATGGTTGTAAATGGCAGTTTGATATCAGGGAATTCTAAATTTCATTTCAATGGAACCGGAAACCAATCTATATCAATGATAGGAGCAGGCACCATACAATTAAATTCAATGAATGTAAATAAATCTGGAGGAAGTATCATCATGTCTAATAATATACAAGTAAGAGATACTTTACAACTTACCAATGGAATTATAAACACAAATGGAAACGTACTCGAAATTGGAACAGATATTAATACAACTGGTATTTTAATTTATACCAATGGGTATGTTTCAGGTAAGCTACGTCGTTGGTTTGGAGCCCGCACAAATTCTGGAAATAATAGTGGTCTGTTTCCAATGGGACAAACTGTAAATGGTGCTTGGAAAAGCCGATTTGCCTCGGTAGAATATACGGTTGCGCCTTCAGTTGGTGGAAATTTAACTGTAGAATTTATTTCTATTCCCATGATAAATGGAGTGCTGGGTTCTCAAAATTTTATTCAATCTACTAACACCGGAGGAGCAGGATTTACCGTGACAAACTTCTCAAACAATGGCTACTGGAATTTAGAAAATTTATCTGGAGCACTTACTAACGGAGAATTCTCCATAACTCTTGTAGGAGAAGAATTTAGTTTACCAAATGGCTTAACACAATTAACCATAGTAAAAAGAGAAAGTGGTGGCAATTGGTTTGCTCCCGGAACTCACATAGCACCTTCGGGCTCGTATTTGATGCCGCAATTAAAAAGAAATGGAATTTCGAGTTTAGGAAATTTCGGCTTTGCTGCTGGAGAGAACAACGCACTTCCTATTACTCTTATTAGCTTTGATGCGGTTTGTGAAGGGAATGAAATTTCTATAAATTGGAGTACTGCTTCTGAATCTAATAACAAAGAATTCAACATTGAAGAAAGTAAAGATGCGATACAATGGAAAACCGCGAAAACAATTGCAGGAGCAGGAAATAGCAACACAATTAGAAACTACAGCAATAAAATTACCTCTTCTTTTAGCGGAGATAGCTATTTAAGATTAAAACAAACTGACTTTAATGGAGATTTTGAAGCTTTTGACCCTGTTTTTATAAATTGCAAAAAGCAAAATAATAGCAGCGTAAAAATTTACCCAAATCCGGCAAGTGATCACGTATTTATTGAGATTACTACTTCTGAAAAATTCGAAGTGCTCCTTTCTTTATTTAGTGCCAATGGTCAAATTGTTTTCTCGCAAAAGGTGACAATTCAGTCAGGAACCAATCCAATTAAACTTGATTTAAACAATCTGCCATCTGGTGCTTATCACTTAAATATCAGCAATGAAAACAACATAGAAATAGAAGGCCCTCGATCTATAATTAAACGGTAACCCTAACCTTAACCGTTGAAAACCTCCATTTGCGTTGCAGTGGAGGTTTTTTTGTTTTCTAAGATTATCTACTTGATTTTCAAATTCTTCAAAAAAAATTATGAAAATATACCTTATTCTTATTTAGATTAATTATAAATAACTAGATTTGCCGCATCAAAAAATAAAATATGCGCCCCGTTATTGCTACAATTTGCCTTGCAATGTTTACTTGCACCATAATTAATGCTCAGAGTAAAGACACCCTTAAAGTTAAAACTCTTCCGATTGTTGAAATATCTACCAAACAATTCCCTCTTCAGATTTATAGAATGAATGAAGTGAACGATATGAATATTATGGCTGGTAAAAAAAATGAAGTGATAAATGTCGCAGCATTAGACGCTGACCTATCAATTAATAATGCCAGACAACTTTTTTCAAAAGTACCAGGTGTAAGCATTTGGGAAAACGATGGTTCTGGAATTCAAACAAGCATTGCAACAAGAGGACTAAACCCGAATAGAAGTTGGGAGTTTAATGTGCGTCAAAACGGTGTTGATATCAGTTCCGATGTCTTTGGTTATCCTGAAGCCTATTTCACACCTCCTACTGAGGCTATTGAAAGAATTGAATTAGTAAGAGGTGCAGCCTCCCTTCAATTCGGCCCTCAATTCGGAGGTTTGTTAAACTATGTTGTAAAAAAAGCACCAACAAATAAACCCGTTTCTTTTGAAGCAAAACAAACAATCGGAGCTTATGGACTTAAAAACTCGTATACTTCACTCGGCCTTAGTAAAAACGGTATTTCCTTTTTTGGATATTTCCACCATCGCTCTGCAAATGGTTGGAGAGAGAATAGTAGATATTTTATAAATACTGGTTATGCATCTTTAAGATGGGCACCTTCCCCAAAATTTTATGCTGAATTACAATACACCAAAATGAATTATGAAAGTCAACAACCTGGCGGACTAACGGACTCATTATTTAATGACAACGCTCGCCAATCGAGGCGTTCTAGAAATTGGATGAGCACTCCTTGGAATATTTTAAATTTGGAGACAGGATACAATTTCAATGAAAACAGTAAAATTCAATTAAAGATATTTGCATTAGAAGCAGAAAGAAATAGTGTTGGGAACCTAAATAGCATTGCAATGCAAGACACAATTAATAGTGCAACAAATTCATACAACAATCGACAAGTAGATAAAGATAGATACTCAAATTTAGGTGCCGAATTGCGTTTTATTTCAAATTGGAAACTCTTCAATAAGAGTAACACTTTTGCTGCAGGCCTAAGAACATTCAGGGGAAATACATTCAGAAGAGCAAATGGAAAAGGAAGCACTGGAAATGATGTCGATTTTAATCTCGCGCTCGGAACATGGGGCAGAAACATGTTTTTTCAAACATTAAATAATGCTGCATTTGCTGAAAATATTTTTAGAATTTCACCTAAATTTACGATAACACCAGGAGTTAGAGTAGAAATGTTGGAAGCTAAAAGTGAAGGATACTTAAATACTAGTGCCGCAGGACAAACAGTTCCTCAACAGCGTAAAAGAACGGTTATTCTTGCTGGAATTGGTGCTGAATTTAAGACTTCAAAAACAACAAATATTTACTCTAACTTCAGCCAAGGCTTTAGACCCGTTACCTTTGCAGAAATAACTCCTTCTGCTACAACAGATACAATTGATCCGAATTTAAAAGATGCATCAGGTTATAATGCAGATTTTGGTTACAGAGGTAATTTTTTAGATTACATTCATTTTGATGTTGGTTTATTTTATCTTTTTTACAACAACAGAATTGGAAACTTAACTAGAAATGGCAATCAATTTAGAACCAATATTGGCACTTCAATTAGCAAAGGAGCTGAAATTTACACAGAGATAAATCTATTTCAAGCAATTAAACCTTTAAGAAAATTAGGCAATCTTAGCTTTTTTGCTTCACTTTCTTTTATTGATGCAACTTACTCTCGTTGGGATGACCCTACAAAAATTAATGATCCTGCAAAAACTTTAGTAAAACGAAGAGTTGAAAATGCGCCTCAATATATTCATCGTTTTGGCTTAAATTATTCCTTTAAAAAGTTCTCTATTTCATATCAATTAAACTCGGTAGGATCTGCTTTTGCGGATGCAATAAATACAGAAAAACCAAATGCAACTGCAACAGTTGGGGCCATTCCTTCTTATATGGTTTCTGACGTGTCATTTTCCTTCACATTTCTTAAAAACTACAAATTAAATGGAGGAATAAATAACTTAAACGACACAAAATATTTTACCAGAAGAGCTGGCGGTTACCCTGGTCCTGGCATTTTACCAGCTATGGGAAGAACTTGGTATCTTGGGTTTGGAATAACCTTGTAAAACTAGTTTAATGCCAGATTTAGGTTATCTGATCTTCATCAAAATGAAAACGAAATCCTAAGCGTTTACCAGTTGCTGCATTCAAAACCTGAGCATTTTCAGTAAACTGAGTAAATGTTGCTTCTTGCACCGTTTCGTATGCTGGTGTCAATAAATCAAAATTTAAACAAAACAATATAGCAGATTCAATAACCTCTTTTACTTTAGTAGCACTCAGCTCATCAGTAGAAAAATTATTGTATAAAAAACCCATTTGGCGCTTTCCTTCCACAAAGAAATGATTGTCCTTGTTTACAAATATTCTTGCAATTAAATAGCCTACATCGTTCACCCTTTTGTATTTTAAAGAATCTGATAAGAAATTGTAAATACTTATCAGGCCGCAATAAGCACGACTTGCATCTTCTTCAATGTACGAAAGATTCCAAACTTTATGATTGCTATCAAAAAGAAAAACATTAGTATGCATCTCGAAAATTAGAATATCACCCGCAGTTCTCAATTGTATTGCAAACGGAGAATTCTCATGATATTCTATTACAATTCTAGAATCTATTTTATTAATTTTCTCATGCAGTGTTTTGGCTAGTTCTTTTAATTCTTTTTTAAAAGTATCAAAGGTTTCTATGGTACCCCTAAAGATATCCTGTTTCAAAGAAGCTTTCTCTGAAAGTGTTGATATAATTAATTCTTCGGCTGTTGGCATCTTTTAATTTTAATAAGCTTTTGCAAAAATAACCCTTTCTGAAGATGGATTACCAGAATAGACGCATTTTCCTTGTTCTTTGGGATTATTTAAAGGTATACAACGAATGGTGGCTTTTGTTAACTCCTTAATTTTATCCTCTGTTTCGGAAGTTCCGTCCCAATGTGCCGAAATAAAACCTCCTGGGCCGTCTAATATCTTTTTGAATTCCTCCCAAGAATCCGCTTTATTGGTATTGTTAATTCTGAAATCGAGCGCTTTATCATATAAATTCTGCTGAATCTGCTCTAATAAATGCATAATTTTAACCGACAAATCTTGTGTATGCAAAGTAGATTTTTCTAAGGTATCTCTTCTGGCAACCTCCACTGTTCCACTTTCCACATCTCTTGGTCCAATTGCAATACGTACTGGAACTCCTTTAAACTCATGTTCAGCAAATTTAAAACCTGGTTTATGCGTATCTCTGCTATCAAATTTTACACTTACACCATTTTTTTCAAGTTCCATTTTTATTTCCAAAGCCTTACTAAATACAGATGCCTGTTCATCATCAGTTCTGTAAATTGGTACTATTACTACTTGAAAAGGAGCCAACTTAGGCGGTAAAACCAAGCCTTTATCATCAGAATGAGACATAATTAATGCTCCCATTAATCGAGTGGAAACGCCCCATGATGTTCCCCAAACATGCTCCAATTTTCCTTCCTTGTTGGCAAATTTCACATCAAAGGCATTTGCAAAATTTTGACCTAAAAAATGTGAAGTTCCGGCCTGTAAGGCTTTCCCATCTTGCATTAGGGCCTCAATACAATAGGTATTTACAGCTCCAGCAAAGCGCTCATTTTCAGTTTTAACTCCTTTCAAAACAGGTATTGCCATAAAATTTTCTGCAAAATCTGCATAAACCTCTAACATTCTTTCTGTTTCTTCTACGGCCTCTTTTTCTGAAGCGTGAGCTGTATGCCCTTCTTGCCATAGAAACTCTGCCGTTCTTAAAAATAATCGTGTTCTCATTTCCCATCTCACAACATTTGCCCATTGATTAATAAGTAAAGGCAAATCTCTATATGACTGTATCCAACCTTTGTAAGTACTCCAAATAATTGCCTCGCTCGTAGGTCTAACAATCAGTTCTTCCTCTAATTTTGCTTGCGGATCAACCATCAATTTTCCAGGTCGGTCAGGATCGTTTTTGAGTCTATAATGAGTAACAATTGCGCATTCTTTTGCAAAGCCCTCTGCATTTTTCTCTTCTGCTTCAAATAAATTTTTAGGAACAAACAGAGGAAAATAAGCGTTTACATGCCCCGTATCTTTAAACATTTTATCTAATGCTTGTTGCATTTTCTCCCAAATGGCATAACCATAAGGCTTTATAACCATGCAACCTCTAACTGCAGAATTCTCGGCTAAATCTGCTTTTGTTACTATATCATTGTACCATTGTGAATAATTGGCCTCTCGTGTTACTAAATCCTTGCTCATTGAATGTTTATTATGGTATGGTATTTGTAAAATTTGAAAATGTTGGCTAAAATAGTATAAATCAACAAAAACAGCGTTCAACTTTTAATGAAAGAAATTATGAAAAGCATATTCAAATTATTCGGATTGATGCTCATTGGTTTGAGCATGTCTTGCACCAGCTCCAGAAACTCAAATGCAAAAGGTTACGAACCCGACGATAGATACTTTTCATTAGCTGATGCTAAACG
>Ga0105044_10013745_pt1 | contig 10978 bp, 10 predicted proteins | sample MAT01_FD_78092 | JGI IMG/M metagenome (GOLD analysis project Ga0105044, IMG submission 78092) | Freshwater microbial communities from Lake Fryxell liftoff mats and glacier meltwater in Antarctica - MAT-01 | ecosystem: Environmental > Aquatic > Freshwater > Ice > Liftoff microbial mat | place... | reverse complement strand
GCGGTTTCGGCAAACAATTATGAAAGTCGAGCCTACCGAGCGGAACTGCGTCGAATGGATGGGATCGTCGTGATTGACTTGCGATGTGAATGACCTGTCGGTAAATACAACCACCCGTGTTGCCGAGAGCCTCTCCCCTCTCCCGGCAACACGGTGTGATTTCGCAAGAGTCTCGGCGGTTGCAAACCCGAACTGCCTCTCCCAACAGCCCGCATTCCCAACCGCGTCCACACTAGCGAGATACAAGGATTGCACGGTTCGTGCCAAATCGATTTGCGCGTGTCCAAACCCCGATAAACGCCTGAATTGGCAGTCGTTTGCCATTTTCGAGAAACGGTGGGCCTGTATCAGCATCGTTCGAAGCGGGCTAAGATTGCTTGCCGCTTCGGCACCGTTTGCATAGCGATTCCGCACTCGACTCGGCGATGGGAAACTGGGATTGGCGCAATTTCCGTGGGCGGGCATCATTAGTATCGGTGGCGTTCGTTTGTCGCTGGAGGGTGGTACCGTGCGGAATTTCCTCGCATTCGTCGGGTTGGTCGTCGTCGGCTTCGTCGGCATCGGCTATTACATGGGTTGGTACAAATTCGATTTGTCGCCCGGTAAAGACGGGAAGCAAAACATCAATGTCGAATTCGATACCAAGAAGATCGGTACGGACGTCGAGAAGAAACTCGACCAAGGCAGCGAGCTCCTCAAAGAGAAGTTGAAGAAAGAGAACGACCCCGCCAGCCCCGAATTCGTCGGCCCGCCGGAGCCGAAGAGCAAGCCGACATCGCGCTGAGGATCGCCGGTGAAACACTCCGGTTTTGCGTTTGTTCTCGTGGTGGTGGTCACCGGTTTGGCCCAAGCTCAACCGGCCCCGTCGACCCGCGACCCGTTGCTATCCGAAAGCCCCTGTTCATCGAATCTGCCGTTCGAGCCGTTGCTCGATGCGACCCCGGTACTCGTTTGGCAACGCCGGGTCACGCGCCGCCTCGGGGCCACGTCACTCCACGAGCGGGGCGATAGTCACTGGGTCGGCATTCCGGTCGCGACGGTCGTCTTCGCCATTCAATTCTGACGCGATCCCCCGAGATCCACCGCTACAATGGCAACGCTCCGCACTCGACGCCGGGGATGCCATGCTCCGTCCACTGCTCGCCTTCGCCCTCGCGCTGACCTGCGCCGGCAGCACCTTCGCCGAACCTCCGGCCTTCGTCGTCCAATCGAAACCGGTGTCCGCGCTGATTGCCGAGTGGAAGTCGTTAGCCAAACTCGCCGGCGGCGACGCGGCTGCGGCGGATTTCGAAGATTGGCTCGACGCAACCTTCGGCGAAGACGGATTGAAAGGACTCGACCTCACAAAGCCGGTCGTCGCTTACGCCCCGCTGAAGGGCAAAGCCGACGGGGCGAAAGTGTTCGTGATTTTGCCGATTCGAAAGGAACAGGATTTTCTCGACTTGCTGGAACGGCTCGACCGCGAAGCGACGCCGATGCCCAAAGATCAGACGCTTTACCGCGTCGGCGAAGATGACGACTTGGAAGTGTATTACTTCCGCATCCACAAAGGTCACGCGCACTTCGTTCTGAATGGTGCCGCGAAGGATCTCGATGTCTCGAACCTGGTCGACCCCATACATTTGATCGACGCCGGCGAGACTGCACTCCTGAGCGCGATATTCCGTCCCGGCACCGCCGATGCCATGTTCCGCAAGTCGGCGCTCGAGCAACTCGAAACCGCAGCGAGCTTTTTCGCCGGCTTCCCCTTCCTCCCGGGCGATTTCGGCCTCAAGCTCACGGAGTTGGCCCAATCCTCGATCCCGCTGGCCAAAGCCGCACTCGAAGATGCGAAAACAATCACGTTGAAGCTCGACCGCGAACCGGGCGCGAAGGACGTGTCCGTCGAAATCGCAGTGGTGCCGAAACCGGGTACTCCGATGGCGAAGGCGATTGCGGCACGCCAACCGAATGCGAATCGCTTCGGCGGCTTGGTCGATTGGCCCGATGCCGCCGCGGTGCTGCTGGTGCAACAACCGAGTTGGAACGCCGACGCCCGCAAAGCGTTCGCGGGCGCCCTGCAATCGATGGTGAAGGGGATCGGCCCTGGACTCAGCCAAGAATTCGAGTCGTCGTTGACGACCCTGATCGACGGCTTGTTAGCACCCGCGAAAGCCGGAACACTCGAATTCGGCGCCGCGTTGACCGCACCGGACAAATCCGGTTTTGGCGGGGTGGCCTTCGCGATTTCCCACGACGACCCGGCCGGGCTGTTGAAGGCTCTGCAAGAGCTGATGAAGAAGCCGCCGGAGGAGTTCGGCGAATCGCGCGACGCGTTCGGCAAGGCCGTGAAACTGAACGCCGCGAAAGTCGGCGAGCTCGCCATCCACACCGTGGATATGAAGATATTCCTCTCCGAGACCGCGCAGGCCATCTATGGCGAGAAGTGCCTGCTCGCCGTCGCTTTCGACAAGCGCGAACTTTACGTCGCCTTCGGTACGGGGGCCGTGGAACTCGTGAAGCGCTTGCCGGTCGTGAAGCCGCGCGATGTCGGCGCCGTCGACCTGCGGGTAAACCCCAAGAAACTGGCCGATTGGCCGAAGGCGGGTCGCGAGGAATTGCGAGAGGCCGTCGAACGCTCGCTCGGCCAATCGGACAAGCTCGAATCGGTCGGACAATTGTCGATCGCCGGCACGGGCGAATTGAAAATCCGGGCGAAACTGGCCCCCGCGACCATCCGGTTCTTCCGGGAACTCGACGCGATCCTCGGTGGAAACTCCGCCCCCGTGCCCGCCCGGTGACAATGGGATGTCAGCCGAATCGCCCCCGCCCGAATACGACATCGCCACGGCGTACCACGAAGCGGGCCACGCCGTAGTGGCGCTGGCCCACGACCGCCCCGTCCACCGCGTGAGTGTGCTGCCGAATCAACTGCACCTCGGCGTCTGCGAGTTCCGCAAAGGCGTCCAGCGCGGCTCGGTCGACTTCGTCGAACAAGAAATCCTCATCTCGCTCGCCGGGATGGTCGCGGAAGCCCGGCACACCGGAAAATACGACCGCGCCGCCGCCGGACGCGATCTCAGGCACGTCCGCACGCTGGCACTGCAGCGCGCCACCGAAAAGCAACTCGACCGCTACGAGCGGCGGATGCTCGCAAAGGTCGAGAATTTGCTGAACGACGAGGCGACTTGGGCCGCCGTCGAGAACATCGCGGCGGAACTGATGAAGCACGGCCAGATCAGCGGCCGTGCGGCGTTACACCTGTATAACTTGGCCACCCGGGACGATTAAAGCGGAAATCGAGTTGATCCAACGGCGGCACTCAGATGCGGCGGTCGGCGGCATTCCCAACGACTCGAGGGCCGGGCCGCTTGCGCTTCCCGCTCCGATTGGCGCGTAACGATGATTAACCCCGAGCGAAAAGGATCGAAGCGATGCCCCTCCCCCGCACAGTCGCCCGCGTTTGGTTCGACCCCGTCGCCGAGGAGGGTCGTTTTCTCCCGGAAGGCCCGCGCGCCGTCGGCGAGTCGCTGCTATGGGTGAATATCCAAACCGCCTCGGACGCTCTGGCGGGGCAATTGTACCAAGCCGAACTCGGCGATCCGCAATCGGTGATTGTGCACGAACTCCCCGGCCGACCGGGGTTCGCCCTGCCGACGGATCGACCGGGGAAGTGGCTGCTGGGGATCGATCACGTCGTCGGCGTATACGACACGGCCATCGGCCTCTGGACGCCGCTGGCGATGCTGCCGAGCGCCGATCCGCGCGTCATCATCAACGACGGCGAAGTATCGCCCGACGGAACCGCCGTGATCTTCGGCACCAAGGACACCCGCTTCGCCGCGGCCATCGCCCACCTGTACCTCTTCACCCCCGCTGACAACCGGCTGACAGTACTGCTGGATGGGCAGACCTGCTCGAACGGCAAGGTCTTCGGCGACGGCGGGCGGACGCTGTTCGACATCGACACACCGCGCAAGGTCGTGGCGCGCTACCGGTTCGACGCGGCAGCGAGGACGTTGATCGAAGACGGCATCGCCATTGATCTGCGCGATCGGGCCGATTTCCCGGACGGTATGTGCGACGCTGGCGACGGTACGGTCATCATCGCCTTCTACAATCCGGACTTCGCCGAGGCGGGGCTGGCGGTGCGCTACGATTTGAAATCGGGAGCAGCCATCGAAGAATGGGCGACTCCCGGCTCACCGCGGGTCACATGTCCCTGCTTGGTGAATCGGCCCGACGGCGTGAAACTGCTGCTGACCACAGCGACCGAAGGGATGCCGGCGGAGATGCGGGCGCGCAGCCCGAACGCCGGGGCGTTGTTCCTTGCGGATACCGCGATCACTCGTTCTCCGGCACCGGTTTCGACGGTGCTTTTGCGGTGATCGTGAACGAGTTGAAGAACTTCTCGGCTTGTTCCGGCGGCACGCCTTTGTTGCCGACCTTCACGGCGATGAGGCGGTAGATGCGGTTGTCGGCCACGAGGACGCGCACGATCATCCGGGCGCTGCCCACCTTCGGATCGGTGACGTCGAGCACGAGTTCCTTCGCATCGACACCGGCTATTTTCAAGCTCCGCCGCGAGACTTCGCGCGGGTTGATCGGCTCCTTCATAATGTTGTCCAGAATCTCGGTCAGGATCGCGTCGCGGCTGGCCCCGCGCAGCTCGGCCGGAGTCACGTCGGTGTAGCCGATCAAGTACGCTTCCTGCCCGAAGATCCTCTGACCGACGAATTCGGTGGTCGTCCCGCCGCCCAAAGCTTTTTCGGTCGGCTTCGTTTCCATCTTCGGTTTGCCGGGGAACTCCGCGCTCCAGCGGGTATCGCTCGGCGTGAACTTTTCCCACTTCGGGTCGCTGGCTTTGTAGAGGAGGAAGCCGCCGCCGCCACAGCAGACGAGCGTGAGCACGCCGAGGATGCCGAGGATCCCGATCCAGATGCCGCAGCCCGATTTCTTCTTGGGCCGGTCGAAGTCGTCGTCGAGGCGCGATCGGGGTCGCGGGGCATCGGCATCGCGGTCCTCGAATCGGGCGCGAGGCCGGTCGTCTGCGTCGCGCGGTTCTGTGCGCCGGGGCCGTTCGCCGGTGGTGCGCGTGTCGATGACGCGCTCGCAGGCGCCGCAGCGGATGGAGCCACCTTCGAGTTCTTCCGGCACGCCGAGGATTTCTCGGCACCCCGGGCAAGCAATTTCGCGCACGGCAGATCCCCACTATCGGCGACACGACCCACGATTGGAAAGTACGAATCGGGCCGAGCCGGAACAAGCGACGCAGGGAAACCGCGTTGAGAATTTTCCTACTCTCGCATTCGCTGGACGTTCGTCTCGGGCGACTTCATTGAAACTTCACAACTGCGGATTTTGGCTGGCGACGGCCCGCAAATGGCATTCTCGCATCGGTTAACAACTCGCCGCCGAATCGACTCGATCCGGTTCGGCCAGCTGTGCGACACAAATCTGCGTGAGTGTGGCCCCGCCCTTCGAGTACTCGTTATCATTGACTGTGCCGCCGTCCGCCGGCGCAGACTTATTGTCTTCTCATTAATAGGTTCCCGTATGCGCTTCCGTTTGCGATCCGCCTTTACCTTGATCGAACTTTTGGTGGTCATTGCCATCATTGCCATCTTGATCGGCCTCTTGTTGCCGGCCGTCCAGAAGGTGCGCGAAGCCGCTGCCCGGATGCAGTGCAGCAACAACTTGAAGCAACTCGGCTTGGCCGCCCACAACTACGAAGGTGTGAACAGCAAGTTCCCCTCCGGCTACACGCAAGACCGCATCAACGCCGCCGGCCAAGTGTACGTCAGCGGTTCGACGAGCGGCTTCAGCTTCCAAGGCCACTCCGTCTTTTACTTCTTGCTGCCGTACGTCGAACAAGAAAACCTGTTCAAATCGATGGATAGTGCCGTTCCACTGAACAATACCAGCGCGGTGGCCGGTGCCAAGGCCGGTGTCGCCGTGAAGACTTTCCTCTGCCCGAGCGACAAGCTGCCGGCGGAAGCTTTGCCGTTCCCGTCGACCGGCACACCGACCGAGTACTACGGCGGCACCAGCTACCGGGCCAACGGCGGTTCGCGACCACTGTTCGCCACGAGTTCGACCAACGACGGTATGTTCATGGCGACCGGCACACAAGGCCGGAAGGCGGCCTCGGCGCCGGCCGGTGTCCAAGTACGAATCGCCGACGCGACCGACGGCCTGAGCAACACCCTTTTGTTCGGTGAATCCTCCCACCGCGATCCGAACTTCGATACCTTCACCACGGCGGGCTGGACCAGCGGCAGCACGATCGTGGGCTGGTCGCGATGGTACCCAGCCGGCGGCGACGCCGGACTCGGGAACATTATGGGCGGCGCATTCGCACCGTTGAACTACCGCACCCCTTTCGCGCACGGGGGGGCCGGTGCCCCGGCTGCCCGAAGCGCTTGGTTCGTGTTCCAAGATCAGAGGTTGGGGTCGTTCGGCAGCGAACACACCGGCGGGGCGAACGTGTGCATGTCGGACGGTTCCGTACGCTTCCTGTCCAACTCGATTCCGCAATCGACTCTGGCGCTCTACTGCCAACGGGCCGACGGCAACGTGATCCCCGAGTGAATCCTTCTCGACCGTCCGACCTCTGAGGCCCAAGTATGCGAAGGTATTCGATTCGGGGAAGTTTGGGAGCGTTCGCTTGCGCGGCGTTGCTCGCCTCGTCGGGCTGCGGCGACACCGTGATACTGACTCCCGTCGAAGGTGTGGTGAAGATCGACGGGAAACCGGCCGCGAATATCTCGATCCAGTTCTTGCCGGATGTGATGAAGGGCGGAAAAGGGCCGACTTCGTACGCCACCTCGGACGCCGACGGCAAGTTCAAACTGCAAACGTACGAAGGCAAGGATGGGGCCGTGCCCGGATCGCACCGCGTCGTCCTCGTCGACATCGACGAAGAGCGACCCGCCCAAGGCCAAGCCATGAAGAAACGCCCCCGGCTGGACGGTCGGTTCAGTTTACCCAACGCCGGCCTGGCCGCCGAGGTCACTGCGGGTAGTGGACCGTTGTTGCTCGAAGCGACCGGGCCTCGCTGATGCTGCGACTCCCCGGCAACACCAAAACGGCACGGGTTCGATCCCGTGCCGTTTTCGTTTCGCCGACCTGGCAATTTAATCAAATTCACCCAGCACCGCAGCTTGCAATACATTCGTATACAGTGGACGCGCTGCAAGTAGCACGTCGGGTATTCTCCCAAGAAGCCCGCGTTCCCATTCGCGCCCCCAATCGTTACAACGTCACGACCCCACCAACGGCGTTCCCCCCATGCAACAGGTTCTCTTCCACCTCCCGTTCACGGCGTCGTTCTTCCCGCCCGACGGCGTCCCGCTGTACGGCTTCGGGGCGATGCTGTTCTTGGTCTTCGTCGTCACCGTCATGATCGTCGGCGTCGTGCGCCTGCCCGCCATCGGCATCCCGAAAGAAAAAGTCCTCGACCTCGCCGTCGTGCTCTTCCTCACGGGGATCGCCGGCGCCCGCGTCGTCTACATGTGGCAGTACGCCGATCAGTTCCCGGATAAATCGTTGTACGGCTTGGGCAAGGCATTCATCCAGATTTGGAACGGCGGCATCGTCTTCTACGGCTCGGTCATCGGCGGCTTGCTCGGGTACATCGTCTTCTACCGGCTCGTCCTGCGGAAGTTCCAGATCTCCACGGCCCGCCTCGCCGACGCCATCGCCCCGCTCTTGGCCATCGGCCTCGCCATCGGCCGCATCGGCTGCTACCTCAACGGCTGCTGCTGGGGCCAAGTCGCGTGTACCGAATGCCAGACGGTGCCGCTGCCGCCGAGCTTGGGGGAATTCCCGCTGCTGCCGGCCCACGCGCGGGATCAGCTCGTCCGCCCGGCCTATTCCACCGACCGGCTGCAGCAAATCCGCGGGCTGCAAACCTCGACCGGGTTCACGTTGAAGCCGCGCGTCCTGGTCGGGCGGGATACGATCCTCGAACAGCCGATGGATCCGCGTTCCGCGGTTCAGTCGATCGAACCCGGCTCCGCCGCGGCGGCCGCCGGCCTGCAACCGAACGACGTCATCATCGGCGTCAACGGCGAACCGAACCGAATCGTGCTCGAAATCAGCGGGCCGGGGGACGCCGTCGCGGCCGCATTGGTGCAGGCCAAAGAATTGGGGGGGAACGCCATCGGCGATTCCGAGAACCCCTTCGGCGTGACGACGCGGGTGACTTTCGACGAACCGGCGCCGTACCGCACGGCGGTGGCCGCCCTCCGCGCGAACGACAAAGTCGTGCTCTCGGTCCACGATTGGCTCTGGGAACTCGCCCGCGACTGGCCCCGGGGCCGCAAAGGCCTGAGCTTGCAAGTGCAGCGCGGTACCGAAACGGCGACGGTCGAATTCACGCCGAAGACGGTGACCTTCTACCCGACGCAACTGTACGAAACCATCAGTATGGTGCTGATCGCGATCTTGCTGATCTGCTTCCAGCCCTTCCGCCGGCACCACGGCCAGATGATGGTGCTGTTGATGCTGACCTACGGCGTGCACCGGTTCTTGAACGAAGCCATCCGCATCGAACCGACGTATTCCTACGGCCTGACGCTATCGCAGTGGATCAGCGTTGCCATCGTGGCCGCCGGGATTCTGTTAGAGTTATTCTTGCGCGCGACGCAAACCAAGTTGCCCCCCGGCCTGCAGCCGCTCGGCCCACCCGCCCCGGTCGTGGTGGCCTGATCGCCGATCCGAGGTATCGCCATGCGAATGCTCCCGCTCGTGCTGCTCATCGCCCTCGTCGCCGGCGTCGGTTCCGCCGACGAACCGAAGCCGCCGGTGCCGAAGTTCAAGCTCGGCTGGGACACGACCTTCGTGGACGGGCCGCTCGACAAGGACGGCTATATCGACTACGAAGCGGCGTTGAACGAGCGGCTGAAAGGGAAGATCACCCCCGAGACGAACGCCGTCGTGCTGCTGTTGCAGTGCCTCGGCCCGAAGCCGGAAGGCACGTCGCTTCACAAGGATTTCTACAAGGCTCTGGGAATCGAACCCCCGCCGGACAAGGGGGAGTATTTTGTCGGGACAGACCGGCACTTCCGAAAAGGCCCGGAGCGCACTTTGCCGGAAGGCTTCTCCGATTTGGAAGATCGCCTCAGGAAGACGCCGTGGAAGCCTGCCGATTCCCCTGGAATAGCCGAGTGGTTGAAGCTCAACGAGAAATCGCTGGCGACGGCGTCGGAGGCGAGCCTGCGGAAGGACTATTTCCACCCGATGATGTCGCGGAAGTCGGATGACAGCAAAGGCCTGTTGATCGGGTCGTTGATCCCGGTGGTTCAAAAGTGCCGCGAGATCGCCTTCGCGCTGTCCATTCGAGCGATGTTGAAACTGGGCGACGGTAAGATCGACGACGCCTTCGCCGATGTTCTGAGCATCCACCGCCTCGGCCGATTGGTGTCTCGCGGAGCTACCCTCATCGACTTTCTCGTCGGCGTCGCGCTCCAAGCTATTGCGCACAGCGCCGAAACGGCCATCTTCGAACACGGCCGACCGACCGCGAAGCAGGCGCTGGCCTACCAAGCCGAATTGCGGAAACTGGCCCCGTTGGCGAACATCGCAGATAGTCTCGAGTCGTACCAGCGATTCGTACTGTTGGACTCGATCCAAGCGATGCCACGCGACGGCTTCGACGATGTACCCGGCACCGGGGACTTCACCCCGGAAGAGATCGCCCTTGCTTTGGACATCGAATTGATGCTCCGCCTCGGCAATTCTTGGTTCGACAAATTCGTGGCCGCCTTGCGAAAACCGACGCGGGCGGAACGCTCCGGAGCGAAAGATTTGACAAACGAAATCGACAAGCTCATCGGGCAACGACGGGACAAGGACATTAAGAAGCTACGGAAAGGCGAACCGGAGCCACTCCGCGCCGCCGTGAGCGAGCGGGTCGGATTGATCTACCTCGGCCTCCTGCTCCCCGCGATGGAAAGAATCTCCGACGCCGCCGACCGCGCCGAGCAGATCCACCGCAACGGACTCCTCGCTGCGGGGCTGGCGGCTCACTTCGCCGACGTCAAAAAGTACCCGGATACACTCGCCGCGCTCGCGCCGAAATACACCCCAAAAGTGCCTGAGGACGTCTTCGGCGCGACGGCGATGATCTACAAAAAGACCGACACCGGCTACCTGCTCTACAGCGTCGGGGTCAACGGGAACGACGACGGCGGCAAGCTGCTGACCGACGTTCCTCGCGGCGACGACATCGGCGTGCGGATGCCTTAGAATTACTCACCGCCTACTTGGCTCCGGGCACGGGCAATTTCCCGCCGGGAGGCAGCGCCGGTGCTGCTTTCGGTGCTTCCGCTTTTTGCACGCGCCAGCCTTCCGGCGGTTTCTGCGGCTCGAAGTGTTTCTTCTCGATCCCCTCCGGATTGACCTTCGGGTCGGGAAAGTCCCACGATTCCGTCTGTTGGCCGTTCGATTTCCGCAGGATCACCATCCGCGGGATGTACGCCCGGCCTTTGACGTCCGCATCGCAGAGCACGAGCGTCATCGTCTCGAACTCGGATTTGTCTTCCGTCGTTTTGGGTTTGGCTTCGATATAAACGTACGGATTCTCGACCTTCAGCAGCTTCAAGTCGAAGCGCTTCATCGCGGCATCGGCACTCATGCCGGTCATCAAGTCGAGCAGCAGATTGTTCCCCGCGCCGCCGGTGCCGAGGTTGATCATCGTCACCATTTTGGCACCGCCGTCGTATTCGTACAGCATGTTGCCGTTGCTGATGTAGGCCATGAAATCGGCCGGGTTCGGCTTTTCGTCCTTGGCGACGGCCTTGGCGATGTTCAGCCGGGCGAAGCCGCCTTTCATGCACCAGATGTTTCCGGTGAATTTCGATTCCCGTTGCGTGATCAAGTCTTTGCGGACCAGCGTCGCCTCGACGGCGAATTTGTCCACGGCTTTCATGGCCCTTTCCCAGCCTTGGAGGTGGGCGACCAACTTCGCATCGGGTGCCGCCGGACCTGGCAGCAG
>Ga0105044_10013742_pt1 | contig 10979 bp, 16 predicted proteins | sample MAT01_FD_78092 | JGI IMG/M metagenome (GOLD analysis project Ga0105044, IMG submission 78092) | Freshwater microbial communities from Lake Fryxell liftoff mats and glacier meltwater in Antarctica - MAT-01 | ecosystem: Environmental > Aquatic > Freshwater > Ice > Liftoff microbial mat | place... | reverse complement strand
TTTGCCGAGATGGATCTTCGACGACTTGTAGGAGCAGTGCTCGGACCACATCACCGAGAAGACTCCAAGTTCCACATGGTTGGGCTCGCGGCCCAGCCGGTCGAGGACGACCTGGTATTCATTCGGGGCGAGGCCGTATTCGGCGGCGAGTTCGGCGGTGGTCTTGGGAGGAGGAGCCATGGGCGGGCTTCTAGCGGGTCACGGGTTCCCTGTCAGCCGTCAGGGCCGAACATCCACCACACGCACCCCCTTCAGGGCCGAGCCGCCCGCTCGACGCCCGGCCTGGACTGAAAGGTCAGGACGACAGCACCGGCGAGCAGGGCCACGGCCGCGCCCAGGGCGAAATAGGCGAGGGGCGGGTTTCGATCCTGCTCGGCCGCGAAGGCCCCGAACAGGCCCCAGGCGACGGGGATCGGATAGGCTATCGTCCGGATGCGTTGCGTGACGGCCAGCGCGCCGAGCACCACCAGGCCGATCGCCGTCATGGCCCAGGCGCTCGGAGACAAGAGCGTCGGCAGGTCGCCGTTCCCGGTCGCGACGGTGATCAGATTGACCGGGGCGGCGATGGTCAGCCAGCCGGCGAGCAGGCTGAGCGGCCAGACCACGGTCCAGCGGTCCGGGTCGCCCATCGGCAGGGCACGGACGGCGGGCGCATGGCTTAGCAAGGCGATCAGCAGAACGCTCAGCGAGCCGACGATCAGCACGATGGTCATGACTTCCCAATCGAAGGCCGCCGCGACGATCCAGGCACCGATGCCCCCCAACGCGAGCGCCGAAGGCCAGCCGAGCCCCCCTATGATCCGGCTTTCCCCCGTCATTGGGAGGGCCTGCCGGACCGCATAGACGGCGAGCGCCAGATAGATCGGACCCCAGATGGCGAAGGCATAGCCGACGACCCGGAGCGTCGCATCGCTATCGGCCGAGAAGACCTCGGCGCTCTGACCCCAACCCATTACCCGCTGGCCATAGGCCACCGCCACGGAGAAGATCGCGGCGGCCAGCACGATCAGGCGGCGAGCCATCTGGGCGGATGTGGGGCGTGCTGCGGGCGACATGGCGGCTCCGGATGGCGGCGGTGCGCGGGCACCTCCCGGCGATGAAGGATCTTCGGCGGGAACCGGGGAAGCTTGGACGCGATTGGGTTCGGTAGCAAGGAGACTGTCCATGACCGACCCCGACGGATTGACCCCCGCCGAATCGCCGATCTTTGAAACCGACACGGTTCAGGCCGACCGCGCCCGCGACCAGGGTCTGGGTCTGGGTGAGCGCGAACTCAAGGCCCAACGCGACCCCGGCGGTGTCCGCATCGCCGATGAGACGGGCGAAGACGAGGGCGCGAGCGACGCTGACGACCCCGGGGCGCCGAACCCGTCAACCGGGATCTGACGCTTTCGCTTGACGGACGCCGCCCGCCGACCTCCGATCATGGCATGGCGAACACCGAACAAGCCCCTCGCGCCCGGCTGGATGCCGCCGATCGCGCCCTGTCGGTCGATCCGGGCGACCTTCGCGCCCTGATCGGCAAGGGGGACGCCCTTGCGGACCTCGGCGACAACCGCGCGGCGGCCAGTTTCTACAGTTCGGCCCTGCGCGCGGCGCGGGACGCAAAGGGGCTGGCGGTCGACCTGGTCGCCGAGCTTCGGCGGGCCCAGGACGCGGTTCAGGCCCAGGCGGCCCGGTTCGAGGCCCATCTGGCCGACAGCCTTGGTCGCGCCGGTTTCGACGCCGCGACCTCAAGTGACCGGTTCGCCCTGTCGCTGGACCTGATGGCGGGCCGCAAGCGGCTGTATCAGCAGGAGCCGCGCTTCTACCTGTTTCCGGGGCTGCCGCAGGTGCAGTTCCAGCCGCGCGAGACCCTGCCCTGGCTGGCGGTGGTCGAGGCGGCGATGCCGGATATCCGCGCCGAACTGGACGCCCTGCTGGCCGAGCCGGACCTGTTCCGCCCCTATGTCGAACCGCGCGCCGACCGTCCCAACCGGGACGCCGCCGGCATGATGTCCAACGCCGACTGGAGCGCCCTGTTTCTGTGGAAGGACGGCGAGGAACAGCCGGACATCGCCCACCGCTGCCCGCGCACAATGCAGGCGCTCGAGGCGGTTCCGATGTGCCGGGTCCCGGGACGGACGCCGTCGATCCTGTTCTCGAAGCTGAAGGCCGGTGCGCGTATCCCGCCGCATCATGGTCTGATCAATACCCGGCTGATCTGCCATCTGCCGCTGATCGCCCCGCCGGGTAGCCGGTTCCGCGTCGGCAACGACCTGCGCGAGTGGAGGGAGGGTCAGGCCTGGGCCTTCGACGACACCATCGAGCACGAGGCCGCGAACGACAGCGGCAAGGACCGCACCATACTGATCTTCGACGTCTGGAAGCCCGAGATGACGGACGAGGAACGGGCGCTGGTCTCGGCCATGTTCCAGGCCATCGACGGCTATGGGGTCGGGGGAAAGGCATGGGGGGTTTAGGCATTCAGCCGGGCCGGATTGCCTGCGGCGGTCGTCCCTTCGGGCACATCGCGGGTGACGACCGAACCGGCCCCGATCACGGCGTCGTCGCCGATGGTCACGCCCGGCAGGATGATGGCACCGCCGCCGATCCAGACATTCTTGCCGATGGTGATCGGCTTGCCGAACTCCACCCCGGCGGACCGTTCGGCGGGGTCGCTCGGATGATCGGCGGTCAGGATCTGCACCCCCGGCCCGATCTGCGTCTGATCGCCGATGTCGACCTCGCAGACGTCCAGGATCACGCAGTTGAAGTTCAGGAAGACCGACCGGCCGAGGCGGATATTGTAGCCGTAGTCGCAGTGGAACGGCGGCCGGATGATCGCCCCTTCGCCGACCTCGCCCAGCCTCTGGCGCAACAGGTCACGGCGGTCGGCGGGGCTCGAGGCCATGGCCGCGTTGTAGCGCGCCATCCACTGTTTGGCGGCGGTCTGGTCGGCCTGAAGCTCCGGGTCGCCGGGATCGTACGGCAGGCCCGAGATCATCTTCTGGCGTTCGCTCATGAACATCGGACGGCTCCCGCATTCCCTGATCGAGATCGGCCTGTCAGGCGGCCCGGGTCAAGCCCGTTGATCCGTCAGGCGGCGGCGAAGACGCTTCGGAACAGGGTGGCACCGTCGGCGGAGCCCAGCTCTTCCTCGAATGACCGGTCGGGGTGGGGCATCAGGCCCAGCACATTGCCGCGGGCATTCTGCAGGCCGGCGATGTCGGCGACCGAGCCGTTGGGATTGTCGACATAGCGGAACACCACCTGGCCCTCGCCTTCGATCCGGGCCAGGGTCTCGGCGTCGGCAAAATAGTTTCCGTCGCCATTGCCCTGGGTCATCACCACTTCGGCCTGGCCCTCATAGCCGGCGGTGAAACGGGTCTCGCCGTTGGCGACGGTCAGGGTGATCGGCTTGCAGACATATTTCAGTCCCGCATTCCGCAACAGGGCTCCCGGCAGCATCCCGGCCTCGCACAGAATCTGGAAGCCGTTGCAGATGCCGACCACGGCCACGCCGTCGTCGGCGGCCTTCCGGACCGCCTGCATGACCGGCGACTGCACCGCCATGGCCCCGCAGCGCAGATAGTCGCCGTAGGAAAAGCCGCCGGGCAGCACGACCAGATCGAGGCCCGATGGCAATTCTGTCTCCTGGTGCCAGACCATTTCGACCCGCTCGCCGGTCGAGCGTTCGACGGCGACCCTGCAGTCGCGGTCGCAGTTGGAACCCGGGAAGACGATGACGGCTGCGCTCATGGCGCGGGCGTTTAGCAGGGATCAAGTCGGTTGTCAGGGTGCCGAGGTCACGGTCATGTCGGCGGCGGCGGAGGTGGAAGCATCCCCAGCTGACCAAGCATGCCGAGGGCATCGTTCTCATTCCAACCCTCGACAATGCGACTGTCGGCGATGCGCTCTATGCTCATGCCACTGACGACCACCGAACGCCCCGTTGCCGGGCTGCCGTTCAGCGGCCCCAGATGCGTACCGCGCATGGTCAGCCTCGCGGCGACCCGGTCACCCTCTCCGATCATGTCCTCGACCGTAAACCGCGCGTCGGGAAAGGCCGCGCGAAAGCCCTGGAACCAGGCCGTCCAGCCGTCGCGATCAATGGGTTCCGGTGAGCCCGCCAGATGGCCCCTGTATCCCGGGGCCAGAAAGGCATCTCGCTGGGTGATATCGCCGGTACCCCAGACTTCGGCGAAGAAGCGACGCACCAATGCCTTGTTGGCGTCGGGTCCGGCACTCGCGCTCGCGCTCACAGCGCCGGGCAGCGCGGCAAGGGCGGCGCCCGGGGACGCGAGAAACAGGGTTCTGCGGTCGAGCATCTCGTCTCTCCTGTGGAGGCCGGATGTAACGCCGATTTCCGGCCGCGGGCAAGTCGCCTTGCGGGGCGTCAGGCCCTGTCCTCGTACACGCCCGTGATGGAGGCCTTGGCCAGCGTGTTGAAATGCAGGTTGAAGCCGAAGATGGCCCCCGAGTTCTCGGACGTGACGTTCAGCCGTTCCGTGCCCACCGCGAAAACCGTGAAAATGTAGCGGTGCGGCCCGTGCCCCTTGGGCGGCGCGGCCCCGCCGAAGCCCGGCGTTCCGAAATCGGTGCGGCCCTCGACCGCGCCCTTGGGCAGGCCGGAGGGCGAGGCCCCTTCGGCCAGTTCGGCTACGTCGGCGGGAAGGTTGGCGACGGTCCAGTGCCAGAAGCCCGAACCGGTCGGCGCGTCCGGATCGAAACAGGTGACGGCGAAACTCCTGGTCCCCTCCGGCGCGCCGGACCAGCCCAGCTGCGGTGATCGGTTGCCGCCGGCCTGGACCTGGGCGTCGGGCAGGGTGCCGCCGTCGGTGAACCCGGTCGAGGTCAGGGTGAAGGCCATGCTGGTGCTCCGTTCTTGCGGGACGACAGTAACCCAGGAAGCGCGGGTTCGTCGCTAGCCGGGCAGGGACCGCCAGAACCACGCAACGACAAGGACGGCCACCAGCAACCACAGGCCGATGACGACCGCCGCCGCCAGTCGTGACACAGGCCTGGACCGGGTCGCCGCCGCCGCGCGGAACTCGATCAGCAGGGGCGGCGGGATCAGCTTGACGGCGACCCACAGGCCCAGAGGCACGATCGGCAAATCGTCCAGATAGCCGAGCACCGGTATGAAGTCGGGGATCAGGTCGATCGGCGACAACGCATAGGTCGCGACCGCACCGGCGATGATCTTGGCCGCGATCGGAGTCCGCGAGTCTCGCGCCGCGATCCAGAGAGCGACGACGTCGCGCTTCAACGCCCGCGCCCAGGTTTTCAGGGCGCCGATCACCGGGACGTTCAGTGCGCCGCGTCCTTGGCGGCTTGGGTGAAGGCGCTGTCATCCGCCAAACCGCCGGCCAGGGCCGCCGCGAAGATCAGCACGCACACCAACACGAAGACCGCCACCGAGAACTGGATCAGCCGTTTCACGCTACCTCGATGCGGTAACTTTCGATCACGGTATTGGCGAGCAACTGTTCGCACATCTTTCCGGCCTCGGCGGCCGGGTCGGCGGTGCCGTCCAGGTCGAACTCGATCAGCTTGCCGACGCGGGCGTTGGCGACGCCTGACCAGCCCAGTCCGTGCAGGGCCCCTTCAACGGCCTTGCCCTGTACGTCCAGCACGCCGGGCTTGAGGAAGACGTGAACCTTGACCCTGGTTGAAGTTGTGGGGGCCATTCTAGTGCAGTCCCCCCTGAATCACGGTCGGCATGTCCTTCATAATGCCGAGCCGGCGGGCCACCTCGGTATAGCTTTCGATGACATTGCCCAGATCGCGGCGGAAGCGGTCCTTGTCCAGCTTCTCGCCCGTATTGGTGTCCCACAGGCGGCAGGAGTCCGGGCTGATCTCGTCGGCCAGCAGGACGCGGCTGAAGTCGTTTTCCCACACCCGGCCGAACTCTATCTTGAAGTCCACCAAGGTGATGCCGACGGCGCCGAACATCCCCGACAGATAGTCGTTCACGCGCACCGTCATGGCGAGAATGTCGTCCAGCTCCTGGGTCGTGGCCCAGTTGAAAGCGGTGATATGCTCTTCGGTGACCATCGGGTCGTTGAGCTCGTCCTTCTTGAGATAGAATTCGATGATCGAGCGGGGCAGGGGGGTGCCCTCGTCGATGCCCAGCCGCTGGCTCATCGAGCCGGCCACGATGTTGCGGCAGACGACCTCCAGCGGGATGATCTCGACTTCGCGGATCAACTGTTCGCGCAGGTTCAGACGCTTGATGAAGTGGTTGGTCACGCCGATGCCGTTCAGGCGCGCCATGATGAACTCACTGATCCGGTTGTTGATCACGCCCTTGCCCTCGAGCTGGGCCTTCTTCTCGCCGTTGAAGGCGGTGGCGTCGTCCTTGAAATACTGGATCAGGGTGCCGGGCTCGGGTCCTTCGTAGAGGATCTTGGCCTTGCCCTCGTAGAGCTTCTTGCGCTTGACGTTCATCATGGTCGGTCCGGGCGGGGCCTCGCCGGAAACAAAAAACGCGCGGCCAGCGCATGGGTCTGGACGGCGCGATCCGGAATCGACGAGGCGGGAGAATTTGACGCTCTTCACCCTAGCGGAACCCGGCCGTGGACACAAACCGTCGGCGTGGCGACAGACGGCGTCGTCACGCCGTCGCAACTCCGAGAGTTGCGGTTGCGTTCGGCCATGGGGCGGCTATAGACCACGTTTGATGCGGCCGTGCTCAAGGTCGCGTGACGGAGCTTGGCGACACCCATGACGACCTTCAATGATCGGGAAAAAGGCTTCGAAACCAAATATGCCCTCGATCAGGAGCAGGAGTTCAGGGCGATCGCGAGACGCAACAAGCTGCTGGGCCTTTGGGCGGCCGAAAAGATGGGCTTGAACGACGATGGGGCTCAGGAATACGGCCGCGCCATCGTCCGGGCCGACTTTGAACAGCCCGGCGAGGAAGACGTTTACCGCAAGATCGCGGGCGATTTCGAAGGCTCGGGCCTTGCGGTCTCCGAGGGTGAAATCCGCCGCAAGATGGACGAACTGTCGACCGTGGCGCGCGAGCAGATCCGCAACGGCGAATAGCCTCGGCGACAACCGAATATGGAAAGGGCCGCTCCATCGCTGGAGCGGCCCTTTTGCCGGGTCCTTTACAGACCCGGCCGTCACAGGGGCACCGGGGGACGCGCGCGCGGGTCCTTAAGGCATCAGGACCGTGTCGATGACATGGACCATACCGTTCGACTAGGCCACATCCGCCTGCGTGATGGTGGACTTGCCGCCCTTGGCGTCGGTGATGACCCAGGTGTTGTTCGGGCCGGCCGAAACCTTCAGCTCGCTGCCCTGGACCGTGCGCAGGGTCGCGGTGCCGCCGCCGGCCTGGGCTTGGGCGGCGAGATCGGCTGCGGTCAACCGGCCGGACACGACGTGATAGGTCAGGATCTTGCTCAGGTCCGCCTTGGCGGCAGGGGCCATCAGACCCTCAAGAGTTGCACCCGGGATTTTGGCGAAGGCGGCGTTGTCCGGCGCGAACACGGTGAAGGGGCCCGGGCCGGACAGGGTCTCGCCCAGACCGGCGGCGGTCACCGCAGAGACCAGGGTCGTCAGGTTGGAGGCCTTGCCGGCATTGGCGACGATGGTGTCGGTGGGGCTCATCGCGGCACCGCCGACCATCGGATCGGTCGGGGCCGGGACCACCACGGTCGCCGTGGCGGAGGCGGCAGGCGCTTCTTCGGGTTTGTTGCAGGCGGCGAGCGCCAACAGCGCGGCCAGCGAGACGCCGGCGAGGGCGGTGGAGCGGGTGATCGTCATGTCGCGTTCTCCTGAGTGATCCGCTTTCTTGGGGCGGGGTCGAGACGAATACCGATCAAAAGCCGAAAGGATGCGTCGCCGATCAAATTTCCGGGTGCGCCCCGTGATCGCAGGGCGGTCCGCGCGATGGTGCCGCCGTCCGGGCCGACCTTGAAACCGCTGTCGGGGCCGCATTGCTGCGACCCCGGGGCGGACCTTCAGTGTGGCGTCAGTACGCCGTCCAGAACATGGACGATTCCGTTTGAAGCCCGGATATCGGCGGCGCTGATGCCGATCCGGTTGCCGGCGGAGTCGGTCAGGGTCAGGCCGCCACGACCTGAGGTCACCGTCAGCAGACCGCCTTCGACGGTCGTCAGGGTGGCCGAGCCACCGCCCACGCGGATGGCCGTCGCCAGGTCTGCGGCCGTGATCCGGCCCGGCACGACATGGTAGGTCAGTATCCGCGACAACTGGCTCCGCTGCGACGGGCGCAGCAGCCGCTCGACGGTTCCCGAGGGCAGGTCGGCAAAGGCCTCGTTGGTCGGCGCGAAGACGGTGAACGGCCCGCCGCTGTTCAGGGTCTCCACCAGTCCGGCGGTCTGCACGGCGGTGACCAGGGTCGAGAAATCGGCATTGCCGGCGGCCACGCCGACGATGGTCTGGCCGGCGCGGTGATGATCGGCCCGGGCCGGAGCGCGGTCGTGGGCTGCGGCCGGAATGGCCAGGCCGGTCGTGAGGGCGAGCGTCGCCGCGAAAGCCGACGCCAGAAGGGAGCGGGAAATCGTCATGGGCAGGGTTCCTGAAGCTGGGTCCGCTCCGGATGAGCGGTCCTTGAACTACGGGCCCACAGTGAAGCTGGATGACCGCCGGAACATTAAATTAAAGTTATAAAACAAAAAGTTATCACAAAAAGACCGCGACTGTCGCCAGCCGCGGCCTCCATGTCTTCCTGAGTTTCGCGATCAGGAAATCAGGGCATCACCACCGTGTCGATGGCGTGGATGACGCCGTTCGAGGCTGCGACATCGGCCTGGACCACGCGGGCGACGCCGCCCTTCTGGTCGGTCAGGGTGACCGTGCCGTCGGCACCGACCCGTGCCGTCAGGACACCGCCCTGGACGGTGGTCAGGGCCGCGCTGCCGCCACCGGCCTGGATCTGCTGCGTCAGCGTCGCCGCATCCACCCGACCCGCGACCACGTGATAGGTCAGGATCTTGGCGAGGTCGGCCTTGCCGGCCGGGGCCAGCAGGGTTTCCATCGTCGCGGCCGGCACCTTGGCGAAGGCGGCGTTGGTCGGGGCGAAGACGGTGAACGGACCCGTGCCGCCGAGGGTTTCAGCGAGGTCGGCGGCCACGACGGCGGTCACCAGGGTGCTGAAGTCGGCATTGCCCTGGGCAACGGCGACGACGGTCCCGGCGTCGGCCGGGGCGGTCGCGGCGGCGGCCTCTGCTGCGGGGGCGGCTTCCTCGGCGGGACTGCAGGCAGCCAGGGCCAGCATGGCGGCGAGCGATACGCCGGCTAGCGTGGCGGTTCTGTTGAGCTTCATGTGTTTCTCTCCTGAGCGACCGCCGTATTGGCGGTTCCGGCCAATTACTGCGGGGGGCTGGAAAAGATGCAGGTCCGCCGAGGATCCGGGCGTGACATGTGACCGCACCCCGGTCAGGGCCGCCGAAGCAAGGTCCCCAGAATCGACCAGGCCGCCGCCTTTTCGGCCAGCGCAAGGGTGTTGGCGGGGCTCGAGGACGGCAGGTCGATGAGGTCGATCCTGGCCCCCGGCGTCAGGCTGCGGCGGCCGTGGCGCGCCGCCGTCGCACCGTTGAAGGCGATGGCTTTCAAAGCGGGCAGATCGTCGACGAGCCGGTTCAGGTCCGCTGCCTCGGCATGGCGAATGGCGGCATCCAGACTGCCGGGCCTTTCGGCGCTGGCGATCACATCCCACAGGCCCACACCCGCCACCCTCAGCGCCTGCATCCGTTCGGCATAGGGCAGGGCGACCAGATCGATCCCGATCACCCCGCCGACCAGTCGCCAGAAGCCGTTGCGCGGATGACCATAATACTGGCCCGCCTTCAGCGAGGCGTCGCCGGGCAGGCTGCCGAGGATCAGCAGGCGGGTGTTGGCATCGACGACGGGATCGAAGGCGCGCTTGACAGTCACGCGGCCCCGAACACCCGCCGGAACACGGTGTCGACATGCTTGGTATGATAGCCGAGATCGAACAGGGCCTCGAGCCGGGCTTCGGGCAAGGTCACCCGGGTGTCGGCCTTCAGGGAGTCGAGGAAGGCCCCCTCGCCGCGCCATACCTTCATGGCGTTCTCCTGTACCGCGGCATAGGCGTCCTCGCGCGATACCCCGGCCTGGGTCAGGGCCAGCATGACACGCTGCGAATGCACCAAGCCGCCGAGCAGGTTGAGGTTCTTTTCCATATTGGCCGGGTAGATGTTCAACCGCTCGACCACCCCGGCCAGCCGATGCAGGGCGAAGTCCAGGTGGATGGTGGCATCCGGCCCGATGCCGCGCTCGACCGACGAATGGCTGATGTCCCGCTCGTGCCACAGGGCGACGTTTTCCATCGCCGGGACCACGGTCGAGCGGACCAGCCGGGCCAGTCCGGTCAGATTCTCGGTCAGGATGGGATTGCGCTTGTGCGGCATGGCCGAACTGCCCTTCTGGCCCGGATCGAACGGCTCTTCCGCCTCCAGAACCTCGGTGCGTTGAAGATGGCGGATCTCGACGGCCAGCCGCTCAACCGAACTGGCCACCACGCCCAGGGCCGCGAAGAAGGCTGCGTGTCGGTCGCGCGGGATGACCTGGGTCGAGACCGGCTCGACCGCCAGACCCATCTTGTCGGCGACATACTGCTCCACCGCCGGATCGACGTTGGCGAAAGTGCCGACCGCGCCCGAGATGGCGCAGGTGGCGATTTCTTCCTTCGCCGTCAGAATCCGCCGTTTCGCTCGCTGGAACTCGGCGTGATAGCCGGCCAGCTTGAGGCCAAAGGTCACCGGCTCGGCATGGATGCCGTGGCTGCGCCCGACGCAGGGCGTGAATTTGTGCTCCATGGCGCGCGTCTCCAGCGCCGCCAGAACCCGGTCGACGCCCTCGACCAGCAGGTCCGAAGCCCGCGCCAGCTGGACCGCGAAACAGGTGTCCAGCACGTCGGACGAGGTCATGCCCTGATGCAGGAACCGCGCCTCCTCGCCGACGATCTCGGACACATGGGTCAGGAAGGCGATGACGTC
>Ga0105044_10013740_pt1 | contig 10980 bp, 12 predicted proteins | sample MAT01_FD_78092 | JGI IMG/M metagenome (GOLD analysis project Ga0105044, IMG submission 78092) | Freshwater microbial communities from Lake Fryxell liftoff mats and glacier meltwater in Antarctica - MAT-01 | ecosystem: Environmental > Aquatic > Freshwater > Ice > Liftoff microbial mat | place... | reverse complement strand
ATGTTTCTATATTTTGATTTTTCATGTCAATGATTTGTTTTTGTGTTTTGGCTAATTCCAAAGCTTGTTTCAGTGTGTCTGTTTGAGACTTCAATATCTTTGTCTGTTCTCGATTGAAATCCAACTGATTTTTAATTACTTCTGATTGATTACAAGTTTCGTTTACTTTGGCCCCAATGAGATTTGGTTTTTCAACTAAAATTATCTTATTGTCCTCAACAATGATATGAAATGGGTTTTGTTCTCCAAACTCGCCCAAAGTATCCCAACCATTTTCAGAATTTATTATTTTCCATTTTTTTCTTTGTGTAATAAAAATACTCTCTGGTAGAGTGATCATGATTATTTTTTCCATGTCAATTATCATATTAATTTGTGCCATGAATTCATCCTTTATGTTTGTTGATCCATCTAATCCAAAAATTGTCATTGAACAATTGCCTATTTTGCAAAGAAAGTATCCCCAATTTTTTCTGTCTTGACTTATTTTGAAGTTGCCTCTGAAATTTTTATCCAATGTCCCAAATAGTGAGATGAGTTCCACTGAAGATGCCCAAATATCATTTTTGTAAAAAGATAATGTAAGTAGTTGTTTTTCAATATTTTTGTTCCAAAAATGCGTTTTATCTTCATCACACTTATCAACTTTAAAGTGAAAAAAGTTTTCATTGTTTAAAAGCGGCAAAAATACATTGTGATCAAATTCTAGAGTCATTATAAATTCTAATGATTTCATTGCAACATCTTTTGATACTTCAATGACATTTTTGTCCACCATATTACAAGTCAAATCTAATTTTGTTTTGTATAATGAAACTTTGTAGTTTTTATTGTACTTTTTCAATTTTGTGTAAATATAAAAGAGTGGATAATCTAAATTTAGTGAGAATTTTAAATGATCATCTGAGTCTTTTGTGATTACATTCCCTATTCTACATAAAGTCTTGTTTTTTTTTAATTCGTAGTGAATGGTGTAATAATTAAATATGTCCATCAAAAAAATTTATTATACATCAAAAAAAATTATTATCTATCAAAAAGTTTTGCAATTAAAGAAATATTTCGATCACATGGCATTTGACCTGGAACACAAGGGCATGCAAATCCATCTCCGATAGCCCTTGGTAGGAAATTTGTTACTCCCGGTGCTGGATAGGTGTAATCTTGATCTATCAAATCGGAACAACTACCCGCGTTTCCATCAAATGGCACCACTAATCTGAAGTTTCCGTTACACATACACCCGTTCACAGTACCCTCTGTTGCACATATATTCTTTGTAAATGGAACTATAATAATGTTTCCTTGTCTATCGCGAGTTTTTGCACATTTTTGTCTGATTGCCCCCACCCTCGCTTCAACACAAAATATTTTTCTTGAAAATAATAATATATAAGGATAAACAATTGGCGGTTGTTCGTCTATGAAATCTATTGCTCCAATAGTCACCTTCTTTGGTCCCTTGTCTCTGTATATCATTTGATCGCATATACAATTGCTGTTCCCAAATGCAGGATCACATAGACTCCCCACAACTGTCTTTGGAAATATAATGTAACAAGTTTTTGCTATTAAACAATTGTGGAAATCTTTGAATATTCCACAAATTGCTGTATCTATTATTATCATGTATGTGATCACTACTTGGATAATTGATTGAATTGTAATTAAAATTATATTTTCGATTACCAATACAAATTTCTGATAAAATTTCAAAACGGCTTCATTATTTGGATTTTGAGATATGATGTTGGCATTTGCGACAAGTTCTGTTGCATTTCCACTTAAAACTGGTATCGAATCTAACCCTGTCATTATACCAAAGATGTTGATGAACCCACTGATAATATCGATAACAAAATAAAATGTTAATTTTATAATTCCAATTCCAATTTCAAAAAATATGGATACAATGTCAAATAGCAAAGCAATAAAAACACCAAAGTCAAATTGACATGGATCATTTTTGCTATACCTGCACAGTGATCCAGAACACACCCCAGTGTCACAAAGTAGACTTCCTACATTAATAAATATGGAATATAAAAATTCTGCTGTCAATTGTATAAAGTTAAGTATTACAAAAAAGAAATTAATGGCATAATTTAACCATGTGTCCAGGACAGGACACATGCCAGCCAAACCATTCGACACTTTTCCAGGACAAACTGCATGGAATATGATAGATATTAACTGTCCCATGTAAATCATAAGAGTGTTCCAAAGTGGTGCGACAATGGCCCTAACGGACATCATGATATTAAATGGTACAGATATGATGTTTGCGACGAATTTGTATTGCTCATAAACATTGTCAACAGCACCCAACATTCGACTATCGTTTTTTTGAACCCATCTTCCAAAATATACTATTATAATGGTCAATGCGATTATATAAGGTGCTGCTATAAGGATCACAATAATAATTCTAATGGTTTTCATAAGTGCTTTCATTAGTGCATTGATGAAAGAAACAAGGGCTCCGAGAAACTCCCGGAACATGCTTGTACCAGAAGGCGGGTGTGGTTTGTAATGAATATTATCCCTTCCAGATCTTTGGAGCAGTTTTTTTGTATTTGTGCCACCAAGTGATAAAACTGCATCCAATATTACAGTGAGCACTGTGAAACTTCCAAGTACAAGAAAAACAAAAAATTTGATGATTCTGGAACAATTTCTACATAGAAGTAAACCAAAACTCATTTTAATCATAATTTATTTTAATATTGTAGACATTTTTATCAGTGAGGTAATTGCATGAATCATTTTCTTCGACATTATTTCCATTAGTTTCAACCACCACAGGAATAACATATGGATTTTCATTTTCACTTTGGATTATTCTCACTGGTTTTATTGGTATTCTGTCATCAAAGAGTAAGTATTTGTAAATATAAATTGTAAGTACAACAAAGGATATGATCCAAAAAGTGATTGTTCCTTTTTCAATGAATGTGAATTCAGCAAATACCACAACGATGTTTGTTCTATCAACGATCACAGCAATAGAGAGTAACACAAATGTGACATGAACGATAATTTTATATATCACAAAACCCTTTTCATTTAAAAAGTTGAACCCACTAGTGTCCATGAAAAATAGTAATATGAATGCAACCAAGGACATGAGTGTCAGTACAAACGCCAAAAGAGAAAATGTGACCAATTCATATATCAATCCGACAGATAAAGCGTGAATGCCTCCGAGTACGATTAAAGCATACCTCATTTTAAAAATAATAAAATCTATAACTTATTTTTTAATAAAAAATAAATATAAATCATTGACCAACTTCTGTTTTCTATCGGAACACGAGGAAATATTGGTAAAATAATAAGAATCTTGATGAATAAGTCGTATTATGTGTGACAGATAAAGTATCAATAAATATTGTTTATTAAATATTTCATTTTAATCGGGATGCGGGATGTTCATACCATATCACATAGTAAATAAATGTTGTTTATAACAAAATATATGAACTACTTTTATATACTCCAATCCTGATATCCAAAAGGTATTATTTCCAATTAATTTTGATATGATGTAATATGTTATTCTGTAAACAAGTGGAACTAAAGGGTTTCTCTTATAAAAATACCCCGCAACCAAAATAAATGTGTAAAATGCAATTAATGTGTATATATAATCCCAATATTTTTCTGTTTGTATTTTTCCTATTAATAACTGGGTTTTGTCAAATTCGTTGATTAAATCCCCCATAATTTATTTCTCGGCTTCTAACCTTTCACGAGATTCACCTAATTTTTAAAACATGGAATCATACAAAGTGCATGAAGACAAATTTTTGACATATCAAGACCACATATTCCCATTTTCAAAGTAAAATCAAGACCCTCGTTGATTCTCCTTTTAATGTATTTTGGAGATCCTTTTTTTTGTCCAAAAATAACATTTTTCTTTGGATTTCTATTTTGTTAGAAATATATTTTTCATTTGCTTTCTTATATGAAAGAGCAAGAGTCTTCAAGTTATCTCTTTTATTTTTTATCATATTCAAAAGATCAAGGTTTATTTCTATTGATTGATTTTCTATTGATTGATTTTCTATTGATTGATTTTCTATTGATTGAATTTCCATTTTCAACAAGATATTTTGTAAATCCCGCATAAATTCTCTTGTATCGGTTTGTATTACACAAATATCGGATAACAATTCTGTTGTTTCATATATTTTTTTATATTCTCTTGAATTTTTTTTTCAAGTGTGGTAACTATTTCAAGTTTATCCATTATTATTATTGGTCACTTTTTTGAAAATTATTTATATCGACAAATAAACGTGATTCTTAAAATAATGTTTGATTGGAAAATTAGCAGTCAACCACTAGCTTTGATATGTGTTTGGGTATTTTTTATTTATAAAATATAATTATTCATAAAGATTTTATTATTATTGGTAGAAAATTATAAATTATTTCTGAAATATGTATTGTGAAAAATTGGAAGTATAATTATAAATTCAATTCAACTATTTATTCATATTTTAGTTTGTAATCTTCATAATCAAAAAAAATAAAAATTGTTCTTCACTATCATGTCTTGTTTTATGCAAATAAAAATTTGGATTCTATGACAGCAAAACATATTATAAAAAATACCAAAATAGTCAAAATAGAATCAATTCCAACGAAATAAGATATTGTTGAATTCCGCGATGCCATTTCAGGACATTGGCCATCATAAATGAGACAAAACAAACGTTGTGAGTTTTCCAAAATTAAAAAATCACTCCAAATGATGGGCACAAGTTTCTTTGGACATTTGTTGAGTAATAATCCTAAATTTTTCCAACTTCCATGTCTTTTATTTTCTCAGATATATTTGACAATATAATTTTTCTCAGCGCTGCTCAACATAAATTTAATTCATAAAAAATATTTTTGAAATGATAAATATTGTTACTGGATTATTCGGAATTTTGACAACAATAGCTTTCATCTTATCCATTGTCTCAATATCAGAAGTACAAAAAATAAATTCAAACATGAGTTCCATTAGGAGCAGAATTGTCCAAATACCAAGACATGCCAAAAAAATACACAACAACATTTACAGAATGAAATCCTTTTCCAAAAAACATCAGAAAATGGTAGATGGTTTCATTTTTATATCTCATTCGAAAAATCAGACCAAATTTAAAAATAGTGTCATATTACCATGCACAGGTCCAATTTTGGCAGGTGCTAGATGGAGGACAGTCGAAAACTACATGGTTGATTCCACAAATGAGAACGGAATGAGTGACAATTTTGTGAAATCAACAATTCAAACATCGATTGGCACTTGGATCACACACTTGGTATCGATAAAGCCACTCAATTCGATAACAACGGGAACAATCGATGGTATTGATGTGGATGTACCTGATGGAAAAAATGAAATATTATTCGGTCATATCGACGTACCAAACGTGATTGCAATGACAATTGTGTGGATAAGTGGTAATTCAATCATTGAAAGTGATCAAATATATAATGATGTAGATTACACTTTTGGGAACTCAGATTTGAGTGAGTCCCGCATGGACCTTCAAAATATCGCCACTCATGAGATCGGACATGCACTTGGTCTCAAAGATATATATACAGATGAATGTAGTCACGTTACTATGTTTGGGTCAGCATCCATTGGTGAAACCGACAAGAGAACTTTGACATCATACGACATAGATGGTTTGAAACATTTATATGGTGAACTGTCGAGTGTGTCGGAACCATCAAATTCTCTATTGAATGCCATTCATTTTTCAATTATTTTTATAATAACAATTTTGATTTTGTTTTGACATAACTTCAAATATTTTACCAATCAAATTCATTATTTTAAATTAGCAAAGGACAAAAATAATAGCATCATCGAAATCGGGACTGATAACTACATTCACGTAGCAGTCGATCTTGATTGTGTACTAATCAAAAATGTCAAATTAAAAAGTTCCAGGACTTATCATGATTAAACACAACACTTCATGATAAAACAAGAGTAATTATGAATAACACCACTTTTTATAAATAACATCCTACTTCATCATGAAGTGTTGTACTTACGAAATAACCATACTGTTTCAACCAAATAACAATTGTTTATTTATAATAGACGACCAATTAGAAGTTAGTTTAATTGAAGATAATGGAAGTTGCAAAAAAACAGTCCTTAGAAACGAGCAAAGTAATACTAAACATAAATAAATCTTTCTATTTTACCAAATACACCATCTTTTACACCTTTCAATTTTTTCAGGTCCTCAATATTTTGGTATGGCTGATGATCAAGTATTCTTTTCGCTAAAACATTTCCTATTCCAGCCAAAGTTATCAAATCTTCGAAATTTGCTTTGTTTATGTCCAATCTTTGGACATTTTTCACATGAATTTTACTTTTTTCGTTTAAAAGCTTTGCAATCTTCTGGACCATTTTAGTGTTACTTATAAATGAATGGAACAAGTTATCATTTTTAAAATCAAACCATTCTACTTCATTATTACCAGTCTTTTGATTTATTCTTTTTATTCTAAAATCTTGGAATATGAAATGTAATAACTTTTCCAGTAGATCCACACATTCTACATCAATAGACTTAATTAGCACCCTATCTTTCCATTCCAAAACTCTTTTTTTAGAATCTCTTGCTGTCTTCTCTATTCCCACAATACTGTTGCTATCACTTACTCTTTTGACAATCATGATTTCACCATTGCCAACATCTTTTCTTTTTAAATTAACAATTCTTTCCAGAGCATTCCTCGAGTATTGAAATTCCAGAAATTTATCTTCAATGTCAAAAGTCCAGTAATCGAACAACTCAAAATTCTCCATTGGAATGAATTTATAATCAAAAAAATATTTATTAACTATTAATTACTTTTTCAGTTTTCCTTTTTTTGTTTTGTGATTCTTCATTTTGAAGTTTTTTTGCAATTTTTTCTCCAATTTTCAAGTATAGCTTATTGTGAGTCTCAGCAGCCATTGCATAACTTTCCTGTGTCAACCTGTGGTCATCATCAAGGACATTGAAATTTATAATTTCATCAAAGAATTAAAAAAAAGAATTGGAACATTTGAAATAAAATTAGCCAATAATTGAAATAAAATAATTTAATTATGAAATCTGAGGCAATAAAAATAAATGAAGAATCCATTCGAATATATTATTTGGAAGAATATGAAATGAGACCCAAGTTGACTATTACTAAAGATAATATTATATTTGATGAAAGCATAAAAAAAAGTTACAACATAAGAGTCACAATGCGATTCAAAAAAGAATGGATGCATGATGACACGTTGAATGACGATGAAGTTCTGACAAGCAAAAGGTTAATGCATACATTGAAGAATGCACTAAAGAAATTAAATGATGACACTTTGTTTATAAATCCTCACAGATTCAACGAAGAATATGAACTTATTTATATTATACCAAGAAATGAAATCCAAAATATAAATAAGAATCAAACTGTTTTAGACAAATATTTGTACATCAAAATAGTTATAGGATCAGCAATCATCAAAAAATAAAATCATTTTTACTTTAATTATTTTTCAAATGTCTAAATGTCAAATTATATCTCACATCACATTGGCTCTTCGATTTTGGCAACTCATGTTTGTAAAGTTGTTGGGTTTTTCCCATCATCAAAAGTAAGCTCACACTCTTCAAAATGATTGATTTTTTTTCATTATTATTCTTGCTTATAAACGAAAACTGTCTATTTTCACCCACAGATAATGAAGCAATATGACTTTCTGGGATGATATCCTCTTCATTATCACTATGTGCACCAATGTAGTCGTTCTCATTCATGTATTTGTTTATCAAAACAAAGTTAAAGGTTTCATTTTCATCATCCAATTTTTGACACATTTTGAAGATCAAATCTCTCATTTTTTTCATGAATGTGGTCCATTCAACACTTTTTTCAGTTTTGCGTGTATAAGTGTAGGAAATATGTTCATTACCATAACTGAATACTCTTCTGGGTACAATGATTTCCTTCCCATACATTGATATAACTTCCTTTCTGAATTCAATAACACTGAGCTCTTCAAGTAATTCTTTTTCTTCTTGTTTGGAAAGAAAGTTTTCAATGTAAATAACTTTACAAGGACCTCTTCTTCCATTTTTTTAAATGAGTCCTCTGTTTAATTGGTCTAAATTTTCTTTTGTTTTTCAGAAAAATTTATTTTGACAAACAAAAGTTATTTCTTGTTCATTCTCCGAAAGGAATTCTTTTGCTTCTTTAATTTTTTGAATAGATTTCATTTTCAAAAACTTGATAACCTCTTGTTTGACACTTTTCTTATCCAAATTTCTCAAAATAATGATCTTCAAGTTTTGATTTTTAATCTCTTGACTGATATAATCAAAAAAGACTTTTCTTTCTGGAAATTTGACACTCTTTTCCTTCACAAAATTCTCAATCCAATCAATTTTTTTATAAACCGCATTCCAAAGTCTGTTACTAAAATCAATTAGTTTTTCTCTGTCTTCATCATTATTCAATACAGGTAAGACATCATCTATGGTCTTATCAAGGACAATTTTCCAAACATTTCCTTCAGATAATGATGTCCACTGGATCGACATTTTTGATTTGTGGACCATTTGATACCATTTTGTTTTGACCTTAAACATTTTACCATCATCAAATCTAAGTACAACACCTTCTATACCCGTTATAGATTCTACTTGTGATATTAGTTCCTTTGCACTTGAATATTTTAGTGTCTTACTCAAATCTTTAACATAATTGATTGATTCCTTTTCGCAATGAAAAGGAAGATCATCATACGAGATATAACTCCCATCTATAATATTTCTAAGACCTAATAGAGTAATTTTCTCTTTGTTATAATCTAAAATAATCTTGCATTTTGGACTACAAAATTCAAAAATTGGAGAGTAACCTTTTAATATCCATTTTATACAAAATTTAACAACATCAACATCATAGTCAGTACCTTTGATATCAAATCCATCATTGTCAACGATTATTTTTGGATATTGGTTTGGGTCTTTGGTTTTATAAAGAAATTCCTCAACAGATTCTGAACAAAAAGTGTCAAACCCCATTTTGGTGCACATTCTTAATATTTTGGTTGTTTCTTCTTTGGTATCTACAAGAATTGGTTGTATCATTGAGCCATCTAATTTCTCTAAAACCCAGTGTTTTTGGGAGATATCAATATTTGAATCACTGTTTTCAGAGTTTTCATTGAGGTTGAAAAATTTATGAAATGGTCTTGATACTAATTTCTTTGTTTTTGATTCAAAAATTAGTCCTCTAATTTCTCTTAACATTTGGTAATTCTCTTTTTCTTTTTCTGTTTTTGCATTTTGAGGATTAGGAAAAAAATTAGAAGTTCCTTGTCTATAGGAACAGAATATATATTCACCCTTTTCTTTAATTTTCCATTGTGGATCACCTTTTGTATATTCTTTTACTTTATCAAAATCAACCAAAGGAAACATTTTTTTTTTGTGTTTTTCCTATTGGTTCTTTATTTATGGAAGTAAAGAAATTTTTATTTTTATTATTTATCCTATCATCTCTTTCATCGGAGTTGGTGGTGCCTTCTAAGCTCCACAGAGACAGATTTGATGATATTTATTTTTCAATTGGGCAAAGTAGAACATTTTATGGAGATGTTAACACTTATAATATTATTTTGAGTCCTTTACTTCCATTTATAAACATGTCAAAGTCATCAATGGAATTATGTTCAGAAGGTTACTTCTTAATTTTTTAATTCTAGGAGAGAAATCTATTAGATTAATTAATAGAACAAATTTTAATTGTAAAGATTATTTTTGTTCTTCAAGAACACCTTATTTTATGTCAAACAGAACAAGAAATCGTAAGCGTCATTGGGATGTTCTTACTTATTGTACTCTCTGTTCAAAATCAATATCTCAAAATTTCTCCCTTAATTATATACAAGAAAACAAAAACTCATGTTTATCTATTGATATAGATGAAGTTTGTCCTTATTCAATTAAAAATACTGATTCAATATGTATTCCATTTATTATCCGTGGACAACCAAAATACCCAAATGGTTTTTACTACTTCCCAAAGGATGATAAATTTTTTTCATCAAGAGACTTTATGCATTTGTTCTTTTTACCACTCTCTGATATTTATATTCCTCATTTATTCACATTTACAGCCTGGTTACTCCTATTTATGACAATTTTTATTATTGTAATACCTGAAATAATATTTATATTAATCTCAAAAAGGAGGACAAATTTGATTCTTCGTTTTTTATCAAATGGATATAGAAATTTATCTATATTATGGTTATTATTATCTCAACTTTTATTGGTTGCTTCATTTACATTGTATTCTATTGGAATCCTCAATTTTACAAGATTAAAAACAGAACTGATTTTCGGAGTTATATTTACACTTTTCCTCTCACTTATATGTTATGTTGGTATTATATCACTATGGGTGCACATACTTGAACAAAGTGATCATCTCCATAAAGTGAATGTTTCCACAAAAAACAAGTAAGTTTATATACTCATTTCAAGGGTCATACTTGCTATACTTTATGTTATTATTATAATGATATGTGCTGCGGGTGCAATCATAAGATTCAATATAACAAAAGGATACTCTTTTGTTGTGGCATATGGTGTCTGGAATTGTGTTTTTTGTTTCATTGTGATTTTTCTTTCACTTTCCTCATTCACCGTAGCAACTTTTGTCTATGCAAAAATAAAAAAGACCATTACAGATGTTAGGTTCATACAACTACGTCTCACAAGACAAATGATGGTATTGGATTTCGTTTTATTGTCACTGATAATCTATTTGATTTATTTTGTCATTGCACATTTCCGAGGTTTAGATGTATTTAGTTGGGCTGTCCTTTTCCTTTCAGATATATTCATATTTGGATGGCTATTTGTCTGGTCATTCCTGAATTTTATCTTTTTACTTGAT
>Ga0105044_10013739_pt1 | contig 10980 bp, 12 predicted proteins | sample MAT01_FD_78092 | JGI IMG/M metagenome (GOLD analysis project Ga0105044, IMG submission 78092) | Freshwater microbial communities from Lake Fryxell liftoff mats and glacier meltwater in Antarctica - MAT-01 | ecosystem: Environmental > Aquatic > Freshwater > Ice > Liftoff microbial mat | place... | reverse complement strand
TAAGCATATATTATAAACTCCTGCCTCTGGAAAGGTATAAGTAAAACCATAACTGTTGAGAATTGTAGTATCGTTTCCTATACTCCAGTTTGATGGTGAACTTGACCCGGGAGAAGAAAAAGTAAAAGTTCTGGGAACTGTGTTACTTTTTGTATAAAATATAGGACAAGAAGCTTCTTGAATTGTATCAATGTTTACTTCTACTGTTTGAAGAAGACCAAAACACTCTGTAAAACTATCTATGTTTGGTCCCAATGCAAACATGAATACCCAATCAGACATCGGACCAGAATAGCTATGTGTAATTACATTACCACTAACTGCTAAACTGTCAATAGAACAGTAGGGCCAATAATTTGAAAAATTTCGCTCTAATGACCAATAATAAGTATTCAGTGAATCTTGTCCAATTGGAGGTATAAAAATATAATCTCCTGTATTAGGATTTTGATAATAAGTAAACTTAGGATAGCTAAAACTTTGTCCAATTAACAGCCCTTGAAAAAGAAAAAAGCTCATTAATAAAGTAAATAATTGTTTCATAGTTTTGAAATTATAGTATGTGTACTATCTAACACGAATGTAGTTAAAATATAGTTCACAAAGACTAAAATTTATTATTATTATGAGTAAAAATAATAAATGTCATATTGAAACTAATCTGAATCAATATGACATTTAAACTATCGTGATTGTAGACGCCTTACCTTGCAATAACTATCTTCTCCGTTTGCCGCATTTCACCTTTTATCATTTCCAAAAAATAAACTCCTGACCTTAAATCTGAAACATTCAAATCTTTAACATGATAACCAGGAAGATGATAGGAATTGTTTTCTATTTGTTTTACTAATTTACCTTCTAAACTATAAATTTTCAAACTTACACTTCCAGAATTTCCAATCGTAAAACCAAAACGGATATTATCGCCTGAAGGTGTTGGATTTACTGGATATAATTTATCTTTTGTTTGATAAATATTAGGAGCATTTACGGTATTATCATCGAAAACTATATTTTCATCTCCCTCTTGATACAAAAGAAAAGAAAAAGGCAAATAAAACATTTCATCTGAAGTTCCCTCGCCCCATGTCACCAAATCTGGTGGATTATTAGGGTTGTTAATATTGTTTGTCGTGTTGTCGTATTCGCAGAATGCATGGATAACAGAGCCGGCAGTCAATTTTATTAATTGTTGAAATAGATAAGCACCCTGCCAATTAAAATCCCATTCTCTTATATTGATTAATGGAATAGTATCTCCAGATGGTTCAACAGCGTAGACTTTCCAGTGTTGCGCTAATTTGTGGCAATGCGGAGCAATTGAAAAAAGACTCACATCAAAAGGAACTGTCAATACTCCATGAAATTCTTTTACTTGATTGGGAAGCATTATAAATGGACCATTGACCAAAGTATTTCCAAAAGGCAACATTATGTAAGTGTATAAAGGTCTTGTATTGGGAGCGTCTTCGAAGAAAATATTAATGGAAGAAGAATCAAATTCGTTTGTTGCTGATGGAGCATAATGCATCTGAAGCTTTAAATCTGCACCGGCATGAATGGTTTGTGTAATGCCATTGCTGTAAACAACTGGCGCGGCACCAGGCACAAATCCAGGAAGTTGTTGTTGATTTAAATCTCCACCAACACCTTGCGAGCCGCTGTAACCGTATTCAGGTGTCGCAGCATCTGAGGCTGCTGATGCTCCGGTAGTATCTTCCCAAATTAAGGCATGGTGTACAATATTCTTATTTCCCGGACGAAACTCTAAAGAACGAATGTTTTTATCTTCCGTAAGACCTGTAGGAATTACGAAATATCTATATTCATCTGTATTATTTCCTTGATGTTCAAATGCTTCTGCAAAAGATAGAACTAAATCAGGCACTCCAACCTGAGAACCTGTAGGAAAAATAGGCAATGCTGGTTCTAATGCTGGATTTCCCTGAGGCATTCCTTGATTTACCCAATCAGTAATTTGCTGCTTTTGTGCAGCAGAAAGAAAGTTTTCTTTTCGATACCTTCTGTATGTTGGATCTGGTTTCCAAGGTGGCATGTAACCAATTTCTGTAACATATTGAATGGTAGCTGCCCAACCAGCAACTTCTGTGTAATTTGTGAGAGGAAAAGGGCCAATTTCACCTGTTCTGTGGCAATTGGTGCAATGGTTATAAATAATGGGAGCAATATGTTCTGAATAAGTCACCGTTTGCGCATTCCATTTAACCGCAATAAAAATAAATGCTAAAAGAAATATAGTTTTAATGTTCATGTTTTTCTTTTTCAGTTTGTATAAAACACCCGACAGGTTGTGTAAAGGTAATAGATTCTGAAGTGTTTTTTAATAATGATTCTAATGCATTTCTAAGATAGAATTCTGTAGTTACGGTTCTTCTTTTTCCTACCGATTCAAAGGAATTATCAATTTTACCTCTATAGAGTATCTTTTGTTTCGGTTCGCTCCAAACAATAACTTCAGGAGTAATTGTGGCCGAGAACTGCTGTGTAAAATGTTGATTGGTATCACTTATAAGGGGAAAATTAAGATGGAATTTCTTTCCAAAACTAGCCCGGGTTTCTTGGGTTGATATGTTTTCGTTAGGAAATATTCCGATAAAATTATAGCCAAGTTTAGCATATTCAGTATGCAGTTTATTCAATTCTAAAGTAGCGTTTTTACAAATTGGACAAGTTTCGGAAAGGAAGATATAGACATTAATTTTATCTTGTGCTTTCGCTACAAAATGATTGAAAATAAGGGCTGCCATGAAAATTACTGTTTTCAACGTCAAAAATTTACCATTGCGAGACTTCATTTAAAATTTATAGTTTAAAGGAGTGAAAAATAATTTTGAGATCGAAAAAAAATCCAAAACTACTTTTTGTTTTTCTTAAGATAAGATTTCATTGCTTCCCAATAATTTTCGCTCCAGCCCTTTCTCAAAGCTACTGCTTTATGTTCGGGAATTCCAGTTTGTGTAAACGTTAATTTTGTTAGTTCTCCTTCTGCTTCTAACAAAAAAGCACAAATGGAATAATGCTCTGTAGGCCAACCATCTTCTTGGAAATGCCAAGCCTGAACTATTTTTTGACCTTCAACGAGTTCAATATTATACCCATGACAGTAACCCTCGAAAACACAAAATTCGCCCTTTACTTTTTTACTCATTTTAACAGGAGAACCTGTGAAAGCAGCATGCTTTTTAGCATCCATTAAAAGGTTATAAACCAAGGCAGGTGTAGATTTAAATCTTACAGTTTTAGAAATTGATTTGGTTTTCATTGTAACATTAACATCAAAAGAGTGGTGTAACGAAAGTATTAAAATAATTCTTTCATTCAACTAAGATTCCGAGCAAGAAAATTATTGAATTTGGATATTTCTATTTGAATGTGACAAATGTCACCCAACATGATTTTTAATAAGAATACATTTGTTGTCAACTTTAATTATCTTAATATGAAAAACAACATGGGTGTTACAGATAAAGTAGTAAGAATAGCCATTGCATTTCTAATAGCTGGGTTGTATTACTCCGATAAAATTTCAGGAATTACAGCAATTATCTTATTAGTCTTCGCAGGTATTTTTATTGTAACAAGCTTTTTAAGTTTTTGTCCGTTATATTTGCCTTTTGGCTTTTCAACAAGAAAAAAAGAAAAGTAATTGTTAATAGATTTAGTTTTTTTTCTTTTATTTAATTTGATATGGCTTCTAAATTCAATGATTTAATCAACAGTAAAAAGCTAACTTTAGTAGACTTTCATGCCGAATGGTGTGGACCATGTAAAATGATGAAACCTATTTTGGAAGAGTTTAAGAATAAAATAAAAGACGATATTACTATATTAAAAATTGATATAGATAAGAATCCTCAAGTAGCTGGAGCCTACCAAATTCAGGGAGTTCCAACTTTGATTTTGTTTAAAGAAGGAAAAATAAAATGGAGACAATCTGGAGTAGTTTCCGCACAGCAATTACAACAAATTATAACACCATTTATTCACTCATAATATGCATAAATACCTTTCAAGTTTTATTCTTTCTTTTTTATTTTTTTTCAATAGTTGCGGCAATGTGCAGAGCCAACAGGAGACTAATATTGATGCACTTGAGTTTTCAGAAAATATTAAAAAAAGTCCCAATGCACTTATTCTTGACGTGAGAACTCCAGATGAATTTTCTAAAGGACATCTTATTGCTGCAAAAAACATAAATTGGAACGATAACAATTTTAAGGATGAGGTAGAGAAGTTAGACAAAACTAAAGCAGTTTATATTTACTGTCTGGCAGGAAGTAGGAGTGAAGCGGCTGCAAAAAAAATGCGCGCTATTGGTTTTAAGGAAGTGTATGAATTAAATGGAGGTATTATGAAATGGAGAGGTGAAAACCTTCCAGAAACTACTGATACTGCTGTTGTTTCCGAAGGTTTGAGTTTAGATAACTTCAAGCGGCTTACAACTTCAGATAAAATTGTTTTGGTAGACTTTTATGCAGATTGGTGTGGACCTTGTAAAAAAATGAAGCCTTCTTTAGAACAAATTTCAAAAGAAATGTCGAGCACTGTTATTTTGCTAAAAATTAATGCAGATGACAATCAAGAGTTACTCAAAACCTTAGGAATTGATGCTTTGCCTGTTCTGCATGCTTATAAAAATGGGGAATTAATTTGGAAAAATCTTGGTTTTCTTGAGAAAAAAGAGATTGTAAAACACTTGAAATAGAAATTTACAACAACCTCAATTGCGCATCGTCATCTTCAATATCTAAAACAATATTTTGTTGAATTTGCGCTTCACCATCCACCTCATTTTCCGTCTCAATATTTGCATCGATTGGCTCTTCTGGCTCATCTAATGGGGCAAGTGCAATTATTTTTTTAGGTTCTTGTTGCGCTAATTTTTTACCTTTTGCTTTCAAGCCTTTAACTCCGATAAATTCATCCAAATTAATGTCTTGTGATGGCTTTTCAAATTTCCCCATCTTTCCAAATTCTAACCTAACCATTGGAAACGTTGCTGTAGAAACAAATTCTAAGTGCGAGTTTGGAGATTCTGAAATAAAGAGTGTTTTCTTATCCGTAGTTTCAATTAAAAAACGTTTTACCATTAACTCCTTCGTATCACCATCAAAATAAATCGCCGAAATTGGTCGCTTCGGATTGAATAGCTCAATAACAATTAAATCTTCTTCAAAATGGGTAGAAACGTCTGGATTATATAATTTGTAAAATCCACTTTCCATCAGCGTGAGTAATTTATCGCCTGATGAAAAAGCACCTAAAAGAACACCTCGCCCATCAAAGTTAATTCGTTTTACTGAATCGTCCCACCAAACTTGACGCGCTCCTAAAGTAGACAACCCTTTCTCTTTAAGCACAATTCTCCGTATTGGAATTTTACTCATTATATTTCCACCAGCAGCTCTTCCTTTTATGGTAAGTGTTCCAAAGTCAAATTCGAATGCTGTCTTTTTTAACTTCGGTCTTGGTTTTAAGAATATTTGCAAGGTTTCGCTTTCTCCATTTGGATTAGCACTTAAATAAATAACAGTGCTGCCTTTGCTTCCTTTTGTTAAATCGTATTCTTTATCTCTAATCACACCCGTTATCGCGAATCGTTTCACATAATACGGTCCTGTTTTTCCATCTTGAAACACCAAGTTATATATGGTACGTTCATCATTTTTCCGAAAAACATGCACGTGTAAAATATCCTTTCGTATAAAGGCTTTTTCAGATATTTTGGTCACAATCATTTTGCCATCCGCACGAATAACAATTACTTCGTCCATGCTAGAACATTCAGATACGTATTCGTCTTTTTTAATGTTGTAACCTACAAATCCTTCAATTCTATTGACGTATAACTTTTCATTATTTATAACAACCTTGGTTGCCTCAATTGTATCAAAGAGTCTAATTTCTGTTTTGCGTTCTTTGCCAGCACTGTATTTTTTCTTCAGTCCTTGGTAATAAACAATACAGTAATCAGTTAGATTTTCAAGATGAAGAAGGCAAGTTGCAATATTCGCTTCCAATCCTTTAATATGATCATCTGCTTTAAAAGCATCAAATTTTGAAATTCTTTTGATGCGAATTTCTGTCAATCTTACTATATCTTCTTGTGTTACATCTCTTTTGAGTAACTTTCTAAAAGGCTTCAAACCTTTGTCGATATTAGCAATTACGGCTTCCCAAGTTTCAGCTTCTTCGATGTCTCTGTATATTCTTTCTTCAATAAAAATCTTTTCCAAAGAGCTAAAATGCCAAGCTTCTTCTAATTCAGCTTTTTCAATTTCTAATTCACGTTTTAATAATTTACGTGTATTGTCCACAGAAAGAGTTAAAATTTCTGCAACACCTGCAAAACGAGGTTTATCGTTCTCAATAATACAAGCATTAGGAGAAATAGATATTTCACAATCTGTAAAAGCAAATAAGGCATCTATCGTTTTATCTGGAGAAATTCCAGGAGGTAAATGCACTAAGATTTCAACAAATTCGCTGGTATTGTCTTCAATCTTTTTTATTTTAATCTTCTCTTTTTCATTCGCCGATAGAATAGAATCGATAAGTGAACTCGTTGTGGTTCCGAATGGAATTTCACTAATAACTAATGTATATTTATCGAGTTGAGAAATTTTTGCGCGAACCCTTACTTTACCGCCACGTAAACCGTCGTTATATCTCGTAAAGTCGGCAAGACCACCTGTTAAAAAATCAGGAAAAATTTCAAAAGGCTTATTTTTTAAAACTGCGATGCTTGCATCAATAAGTTCGATGAAATTGTGTGGTAATATTTTACAGGAGAGTCCAACTGCGATCCCTTCAACACCTTGTGCAAGTAGCAAAGGGAATTTAACTGGTAAGGTTAACGGTTCTTTATTTCTACCATCGTAACTGAGTTGCCAAGTAGTAGTTTTTGGATTAAATAAAATTTCGCTCGCCAATTTGCTTAAACGCGCCTCAATGTATCGAGGTGCAGCAGCAGAATCACCCGTATAAATATTTCCCCAATTTCCTTGGCAATCTATGAGTAATTCTTTTTGACCTAAAGCAACTAAGGCATCACCAATACTTGCATCACCGTGCGGGTGGTACTTCATGGTATGTCCTATAATATTGGCTACTTTATTATACCTGCCATCATCCAAATCTTTCATAGAATGAAGAATGCGTCTTTGAACGGGTTTCATTCCATCTTCAATATACGGCACTGCCCTTTCTAATATTACATAAGAAGCGTAATCTAGAAACCAATTTTCGTACATTCCAGATAAATGTACCACCTTGTCGTCATTTATAACATGTTCTTCGATAGCATCGGTAGTTGGCAGAATTTCTTCTGGGTCGTTTTCGTTGCTATCTTCCTTTTTCTTCTTCGACATAGGGCGCAAAAGTAAGAATCCTCTTTAATTTAATTACTTAAAACTTAAATGGAATGCTAACAATTCATTGTCTATTTAATTATATTATTTTCATGCTTGCGTAACTCAATCAAACTTACTACTTTTGCCACCCAATTTAAAAAACTATAAACCCATGCTAAAACAGTATGAAACCGTTTTCATTATGACTCCCGTTTTGTCTGATGATCAGATGAAGGAAGCGGTCGGTAAGTTTAAAGCCATGCTTACTGAGAATGGCGCAACTATTATCCACGAAGAAAACTGGGGATTGCGCAAACTGGCTTATCCGATTCAAAAGAAGACAACAGGCTTCTATCACTTAATTGAGTATACTGCTCAAGGTGACTTAATTGCAAAAGTTGAAGTAGCTTTTAAACGTGACGAACGTATCTTACGTTTCTTAACGGTATCGCTCGACAAGCATGCAAAGGCTTACAGTGAAAAGAAACGAACTAAAGGTTTCGACAAAAAACCTGCATTATCACCAGTTGTTTAACTAAAAAATTTGAATCATGAGTGCATCATCAGAAATTCGTTACCTCGCGCCGCCGACGGTAGAAGTAAAAAAGAAAAAGTATTGCCGCTTTAAGAAAAGTGGAATTAAATTTATTGACTACAAAGACGCTGACTTCTTGTTGAAGTTTGTGAATGAGCAAGGAAAAATCCTTCCTCGTCGCTTAACAGGAACATCTTTGAAGTACCAACGCAAAGTATCTCAAGCCATCAAACGTGCTCGTCACCTTTCTTTGATGCCTTACGTAGCTGATTTAATGAAATAAGGAGAAAAAGACATGGAAATCATTTTAAAACAAGATGTTAAGAACCTTGGTAACAAGGACGAAATTGTGAAAGTTAAAAATGGCTATGGTCGTAACTTCCTTATTCCTCAAGGATTTGCCATCTTAGCGAACGACAGCACTAGAAAAGTGTTGAGCGAAACTTTACGCCAACGTGCACACAAAGAAGAGAAAATTAGAACGGAATCTCAAAATTTAGCTACCAAGCTTGCAACTGTTAAAGTTGAAGTAGGTGCTAAAGTTGGTGAATCTGGAAAAATCTTTGGTTCAGTTAACGCATTGCAGTTAGCAGAAGCATTGAAAAAATTAGGTCATGAGGTAGATAGAAAAAATATAACTATCGACACAGAAGCAATTAAGCATTTAGGTACCTATACTGCTCACGTTAAAATTTACAAAGACATTAAAGTTGATGTAGAATTTGAAGTTGTAGCGGAATAATACTTCCGTTATTCTATTTTAAAAAGCTCAATGTCTAACTAACATTGAGCTTTTTCTTTTTATGGGAAACGGGGAATACTTATTTTAAAACTGTTATTAATTACGATGAAATTTTATTTATTAGCTTAGAAGAGAAATATAATTAATAAAGAATATATCGATTTTTTTTATTAATTAGGGAAGTGTTTCAGTAAGAAGTGTTTTTTGAAAAATGATGAAAAAACTAATTATGCCTCTAGCTATTTTGCAAACTATTAAACCTTAGTTGTCTCTTACACGTTTAGTTTTATTCCTTCAAATTATTAAAATTTACGATGGTAAAGCAATTACCAAACTTTTATTTGTAATGCTTTTCATTTAAATATTTTTAAAGCGATGGATATAAAATAATTATTAAGAATATTAAGTGAGTATGATTGAAAAATAAATATATATTTGGAAACTGAAGATGGAATGCCAAACACGCGTAAATTATTTTTCAAAAGATTGCAATAAAAATTCTTAGGTCGATGATCTAATTAGTTCTAAATATGTAAATTAAAATGCGAATAAGGAAAATATTAATGGCCGAGGATGATGAGGAAGATGTTGAAATATTTAAAGATATGTTGACTGATCTTGCAGTTGACTTAAATCTTGAGGTGGCTGCTAATGGGATGGAACTAATGAAAATGCTAGAAGAAGCAGAAGTTTTTCCTGAACTCATCTTTTTAGACCTTAATATGCCTTTAAAAAACGGAATGCTTTGCCTAGAAGAAATTAAGGCTAACCCACTCTGGAAAGACATAAAAGTTATTATTCTCTCTACTTCTTCCCATAAAGACCAAATAATAGCAGCTTATGATAAAGGTGCAGATTTTTACATGGTGAAGTTATCCAACTATATCGACTTTAAAAACGCTATTGCTTCTTGCCTGAATAAAAATTGGCTATCAACTGAAATAATTAGCTAAAAAAACAAAAATGTTTTTACAAGACTTAAGAAGCCGTACTTCCAATCAACACAGCTTGCTTGAGCAAAACACAGCTTCAATAAATCTGCTTGGCTCGCAGGTAACTGTTGCTGATTATGCGGCTTACCTTTCTTTGCTGTATGGCTTTGTAAGAGGCTTTGAAAATATTGTTTTTCCCCTGCTAAAACACAGCATTACGGACATTGAAGAAAGACGCAAAACTCATTTACTTGTTTCTGATATAAACCTGCTAGGCATTGATGTAGAAGGCATTGCTGTTATACCTGATCATTTTTTTGCAGAAATATATTCTTCAAATGCAACAGCACTTGGCGGCATGTATGTGCTTGAAGGATCAGTGTTAGGTGGCGCTTTTATTTACAAACATTTACATTCAACATTGGGTATTGAAGCTATAGCTGGCAAAGCCAATTATTTAAAAGCTTACGGACCTGAAACGGGTAGCCGATGGAAAGGATTTTTGGAGGCATTTTGCTTGGCATCATCCGGCGTGGAAGAAGAAGTTATTAAAAGCGCCTCACAAACTTTCAGCATACTACATAATTGGTTTAGCAATACTTCATTAAAAACTTATGCAACGTGAATATTAAAAATATTGTCAATAAAGACAACATAACCATTACCAATTGCGATGAGGAGCCCATTCATATTCCAGGCAGCATACAATCTTATGGCTACTTGCTGGCTTTGAATAAAACCGATAACAGCATTCAGTATTGCAGCGAAAACTGCTCGACACTTTTTAATAAGCCGCTGAATCAAATTCTTGGCAAACCTTTTTCTGATTTTTTTAACAAAGAAGATGCAAATTCTTTGGCAGCCTATTCTTCAAAAACAGAAGATGAGGTAATGCCGTTCGCCTTGAGCTACGGTAATCAAGGCTTTCACGTTACCGCCTTTTCTACAAAAGAAAATATTGTAATGGAATTTGAACCATTTAGTAAGGAAGGATTTGAACTGCCTGATCTTTTTTTTCAAACTAAACGTTTTGCATATTCCACAGAAAGGGCCGACAATCTGCAAATGCTTTGTCAGGATGTGGCAGATGAAACAAGAAAGATTATTGACTACGATAGGGTAATGATATATCGCTTTGATAAAGATTACAATGGGCAAGTGTTTGCAGAAAGTAAGATTGATAGCATTGAGCCTTTCTTAGGTTTAAATTATCCAGCAAGTGATATTCCGGTGCAGGCAAGGGACTTTTTTTTACGGAATCCTATCCGTATGATAGCTAATGTGCATCTTCCTAATGTCCCACTTTATGCCTCAAATGAAAATTCAGATAATGGAAGTGTAGATCTCACTTTTTCTCTATTGCGCAGCTCATCACCCATGCATATTCAGTATTTA
>Ga0105044_10013737_pt1 | contig 10981 bp, 9 predicted proteins | sample MAT01_FD_78092 | JGI IMG/M metagenome (GOLD analysis project Ga0105044, IMG submission 78092) | Freshwater microbial communities from Lake Fryxell liftoff mats and glacier meltwater in Antarctica - MAT-01 | ecosystem: Environmental > Aquatic > Freshwater > Ice > Liftoff microbial mat | place... | reverse complement strand
TGGAAGAATACAAGCTGGAAGGCATTGATTATTTTCCTTACAAACAGGGGGAGCAGTGGGGATTTATTAATGAATCGGGTGAAATTGTAATTGAAGCAAAGTACGATTTTGTTGAAAATTTTGCTGAAGGAATTGCAGTCGTTTCGAAGGCAGGCAAAATGGGATATATCACTAAATCAGGAGATGAACTGGTTCCTCCTTTTTATGATGAGGCCGAAAATTTTCATAATAATCTGGCTATAGTTGGTGAGGATGAGAAATTTGGTGTAATCGACCGAAACGGGAAGATGAGGGTTCCTTTGGGGTATTCAGAAATCAGCGATTTTTCGGAAGGTTTGGCTGCCGCCGGAGATGGAAAATTTATTGGTTATATCAATCGTAATGGATCAGTTGTGATCCCTTTTCGTTTCGACGCAGGCGGTGAATTTAATCAGGGAACGGCTGTATGCGAAATTGATGAACTGTTTGGAATTATCGATTCGGCAGGCAATGAAATTATCCCTTTTTATTATGAGGGAATTGAGAATTTCTCCAATGGAATGGCTCGTGTAAGAAAAAATGGAAAGGTTGGTTTGATTGGCCGCGAGGGTGAAATAATTTTAGAAGCAGTTTATGATGAAGTTGGTAATTTCTCGAATAACCGCGCCATCGTCATAAAAAACCAAAAACATGGATACATTGATGGAAGTGGTAGAATTATAATACCTATGATTTATAAAGCAGGTCCTGAAACTAATAACAAAAGTTCATTCTTTGAAGGGCATGCAATAGTTCGAACAGGTGTTTTATTTGGTCTTATCGATACTTCAGGAAATCGTATGGTAGCTATGAGTTTTGAAGATATCGGCTTGTCAGGAGATAAATTGATTCCGGTAAAAAAGAACAAAAAATGGGGGTATTTTAATTTGTCTTCCGGCAAAACCATCATCCGAACTACCTACGAAAAAGCATTTCCATTTTCGCAAGGATATGCAGTTGTAGGTTCAAAAGGAAACATGGGATTGATAGATCAAACCGGAAAATTGTTGGTTCCCTTTAATTATGAATCTATTGTTGAAACATCACCGGGTGTGTATGTTGCCAATCTCGATGGAAAATATGGAATAGTAGATTTTGCCGGTCAAACACTTGTACCTTTTGAGTACGATTCGTTTTCGGTTCATGAGAACAACTTCGTTAAGTTCACCGGCCCTACCTATATTTTGTGGTTTGATTCGGCGTTGCGTAAAATTTTCTGGAAAGGCTGATCCCAAATCTCTTCACGTCCTCATTTTGGATTAAATTTGCCCAATGGAATATAACAAAGTTACCCGTGATGTATTAGATCAGTTCATTAAAATATGTGGTGAAGAAAATGTGATTACCACTCATGATTTATTGGAAAATTACTCTCATGATTATACCGAAGATCTGAAGTTTTTTCCGGAAGTGGTTCTCAAGCCCTGCTCTGCTCTCGAAGTGAGTTCCATTCTGGGCATCTGCAACCAGCAACGTATACCGGCCACTCCACGAGGTGCAGGAACGGGTCTTAGTGGAGGTGCTTTACCCATTTTCGGAGGCGTGGTTATTTCTATGGAACGCTTCAATAAAATATTGCAGATTGATGAACGCAACCTTCAGGCCACGGTGGAGCCCGGAGTAATTAATCAGGTTTTTCAGGATGCCGTCATCGAAAAAGGTCTCTTTTATCCTCCCGATCCCGCTAGCAGAGGCTCCTGTTTTCTGGGTGGCAATCTGGCAGAATGTGCCGGCGGACCCAAAGCAGTTAAATATGGCGTAACTAAAGATTATGTTCTTAATACTGAGGTCGTTCTGCCCACAGGCGAAATTATATGGACCGGAGCCAACGTATTAAAGAACTCCACAGGATATAATCTTACTCAATTAATGATTGGCAGTGAAGGCACCTTAGGCATCATCACCAAAATAGTATTCCGCCTCATTCCATATCCCGCTCATAACTTGTTGCTACTTGTTCCGTTTAAGGATCCCGATAGTGCCTGCCGGGCCGTTTCAGCAGTGTTCAGAGCCGGTATAACACCATCAGCCATGGAATTTATGGAGCGCGATGCAATCGATTATGTTTTGAAGTATGTGGATGTTTCTTTGTCTATTGCCGACGACATAAAAGCGCATTTAATTATTGAAGTGGATGGCAACGATTTGGATGCTCTTTTTAAAGATTGCGAAAAAATTACTGCAGTTATGAACGATTTTGGTGCCGAAGACGTTCTATTTGCAGATACTGCCCAGCAAAAGGCAGAACTCTGGAAAATGAGAAGAGCCGCCGGTGAAGCAGTAAAGTCACATTCGATCTATAAAGAAGAAGATACCGTTGTGCCACGTGCTGAGCTGCCTGAATTGCTAAAAGGAGTGAAGGAAATAGGCACTAAATATGGGTTTCGTTCCGTTTGTTACGGACACGCAGGTGATGGAAATCTGCATGTGAATATTATTAAAGAAGACATGAGTGACGACGATTGGAATACTAAAGTGCCACTGGGTATCCGCGAAATTTTTCAACTAACGGTGAAGTTGGGAGGAACGATTTCGGGAGAACATGGAATAGGTTTTGTCCAAAAAGATTATATGAACATTGCCTTTAATGATGTCCAAATTAATCTTCAAAAAGGAATTAAAAAATTGTTTGACCCTAATAATATAATGAATCCCGGGAAGATGTTTAACTGAGTTGGCGATCGGCGGCCTGAAGTCAGCAGTGTCGCCCTGAGCCTTCCGAAGGGTCGGCGGATAGCAATCCAGATAACAATAGCTTTTGCTTAAACGATAGTTTTAGCTAAAGCGATAGTTTTAGCTAAAGCGATATCAATATCAATATCAATAGCAATAGCAATAGCAATAGCAATAGCAATAGCGTCGAGCGTCGAGCGAAGCCGAGACGAAAAAACCGTCACGGTGAGCGGAGCCGAACCGCCGAGACGCAAAAACCGTCACGGTGAGCGGAGCCGAACCGCCGAGACGCAAAAACCGTCACGGTGAGCGGAGCCGAACCGCCGAACCGCCGCACCGCACCGCCGAACTTATCATTAAATCACTAACCACTCAACTTGCCATTTGTCACAATATTCCACAAATAAATGAGAGTAAAATTCCTTTTAGTTATTCTTTTTGTGTTGGCATTTAAACCTTCGCGTGCACAGGAAATGCTTGGAATAAGTAATTCTAATTTTGCGGGCAATATGGGAATGGGATTGAATCCATCACTTTTTGTGGGCTCACCTTATTTGTATGAATGGAATTTTATTTCAGGAGATCTTTTTGTTGATAATGATTATGTTTATCTTCCTAAAAGAACCTCATTGCTTGGAGCGAGTATAAGAGGTGAGTCGATACCTCAAGAAGATGTATTGGATTATTATACCACTCCGCCTAAAAATGCTTATGCCAATATTTTTCTCAGAGGTCCTTCGTATATACGCAACAACGATAAATTTTCATGGGGATTTCATACCGCATTTCGATCAAACCTAAGTGCAACTGATGTGCCATATCATTTGGCAAAATTTATTAAGGAGGGGTTCGATTATATTCCGCAACATGATATACGGTATGTTTCAACACCTTTCCGTTCGGCGACAATGGCTTGGGGGGAAATAGGGGGCACCTATGGTAAGAAATTGCATGAGGTTCGCAACAAAAGTTATTTCGCCGGTGCCGTTACGCTTAAATTGATTTTAGGATTCGATGCTGCTTACGTCAATTTAACCGACTTCGATTATGAACTTCCCTCATCAGATACATTAATCGTTTACAATGCAACCGGTGAATATGCTCACTCGTTATCAGATGGTGATCAATCGCTGGCCAAACCTTTTCGCATTAGAGGATATGGCGCGGGTATCGATATTGGATTCACCTATTACCGAGGAAAAGTTCATGGTGCCGGAGATTGCAACGAGACTGCCGAAAAGTTGAAAAAGTATAAATATCGGTTGGGATTTTCAGTCATAGATATCGGTATGGTTAAATTTAGCAAGCAGGCAAAAGTTTTCAAATTCTCCAATTCTTCAACTGTGTGGCCCGGCATTGATACTGTGAAATTCAATTCTATCAGCGCCATGGATACTTCTTTCAGTTATCATTTTTATGGCGATCCTTACCAATCTCAATCAGCATCCAAGTTCAATATTTTTCTTCCCGGTGCCCTCAGCGTTCAATTTGATTATTGCATTATGCCTCGCTTCTATGCCAATGCAACCATTGTGCAAGCAATACCAATTTCGAAATATGCCATTGTAAGGGCTTCGCAAATCTCAGTGTCGGCAAGGTACGAAACACGCAAGTTCGAAGTTACTGTTCCATTAACTGTTTACGAATACAACAAACCACACATGGGTTTGGCTTTCCGATATAAATTTTTTGTTTTAGGCACCGATCGATTAGGCTCTTTCACAGGCCTGTGGGATACTACAGGCTACGACATTTTCTTCGGTTTCAAAGCCAACGTTTGCGACCTGGGAAAAAGAGGCGGTAAGCAACCTTTTTGCCCGGTCAATTGAAAAAATGCGAGTAGGTTAGTATGGTAAGTGGGCGAGTAAAAAATGCGAGTGGATGAGTTAGTTAGTGGAAATTGGTCACTGGCTACTGGTTACTAAAATATTTTCAATGGTCACTGACTACTGGTCACTAATCAATGGTTACAAGTCAATAAAAACTTTACACTTGTCACTTTACACTTTACACTTTACACTTTTTTTTAAAGCCGGATGACACTATCAATTCCTTCGAATTTGTTGAGTAGTCGTAAAATCCTTTGCCAGATTTTTTTCCGAGGTTTCCGGCGGTAACCATATTTACCAAAAGCGGGCAAGGTGCATATTTAGGATTTCCAAAACCATCATGGAGAACTTTTAAAATAAAAAGACAAACATCGAGTCCTATAAAATCGGCTAACTGAAGAGGTCCCATTGGGTGAGCCATACCCAGTTTCATAACGGTATCAATTTCTTCAACACCAGCCACACCTTCGTACAAACTATATATGGCTTCGTTAATCATTGGCATCAGAATACGGTTAGCAATAAATCCGGGATAATCATTTACTTCGGTTGGGATTTTGCCAATTTGTTTTGACAGTTCCATAATTCTAATGGTCACCTCATCAGAAGTAGTAAATCCTCTTATTACTTCAACCAGTTTCATAATCGGAACAGGATTCATAAAATGCATACCAATCACTTTATCTCCTCTGTTTGTAACAGAAGCTATTTTGGTAATTGAAATAGAGGAAGTGTTGGATGCAAGAATGGTATGCGGTGGACAAACATTATCCAGCTCACGGAAAATGTTCAATTTGATATCGATGTTTTCGGTGGCCGATTCAATCACCAGATCAGCATTCTTAACTCCTTCTGCAAGTACTGTAAATGTTTTAATATTGGAAAGTGTACTGTTTTTGGTTTCAGCCTGAATAGTTCCTTTAGTAACCATGCGATCGAGATTGCCCGCAATGGTAACGATAGCTCTTTCGAGAGCATCCTGTTTTATATCGATAATAGAAACTTTAAAACCATTTTGTGCAAACACATGTGCGATACCGTTACCCATGGTTCCCGAACCAATTACAGAAATATTTTTCATAGCTTTATTTATTTACCACTACCTTTCAATATAGTTTTTAAGGTGTAAAATAATATTTTGAAATCAAGTGCCAACGACATGTTTTCAATATAAATTACATCATATTTTAATCGCTCCACCATTTCCTCAACGTTCTCGGCATATCCGAACTTAACTTGTCCCCACGATGTAATGCCGGGTTTAACCTTGTGCAAATGCCTATAGTGGGGAGCAATAGGCATAATCTGATCAATAAAAAATTGTCGCTCCGGTCGTGGTCCAACGAGTGACATATCGCCAATAAGAACGTTATAAAACTGAGGGATTTCATCCAGTCTGATCTTACGCATGAACTTCCCAAAGGGTGTTATGCGGGTATCGTTGTCGCTCGAAAGCATGGGTGTTCCACTTTCGGCACCCACTAACATCGACCGGAATTTATAAATGTTAAAAGGTACACCATGCAATCCAATTCGTTCCTGATCAAAAAATATTGGACCTCGCGAAGATATTTTGATAATCAAACTCACTGTAAAAAAGACCGGACTAAGAATAACCAAAAAAATAAAAGAAACAATAATATCTATCAACCGCTTCACACCTTGTTGCCACACCGGCATAAGGTCAGGTGAAATTTCGATGAGCGGTGCTCCAAAAATTCCGTTCATCTTTACAGAGCCGGATAAAATATCATACATATCAGGAATAATTTTGACAATTACTTGAGCATCTTCAAGCACATTCAATAATTTTCCGATGCTCTCATGTTCCGAGGATTCAATGGCAATAATTACTTCCTCTATCTGATGGATATCTATAACTTTTTTCAAGTCATTAATAGATCCCAAATGAGGTAAGATGCCTTTTAGAAGATGTCCGTTGTTATGATCAACATGAATGAAACCAATAAATTTATTACCTTGACTCTGCTTCGCCGATTCAAGCTCCTTGTACAACTTTAGGGCCTTTTGATTGCTGCCAATGAGGATAGTGTTGAAGCCGATTATTCTGTTTTTTATTTTCCTTCCGGTGACGGTGGTAAGAGTAAGTCGTACCACAGCAGTGATTCCGAAATGCAAACCTAATAAAGCCAGAAATGTGCTGTAATAACTTTTGTAGGAAACTATAGCATCATCAAGTAGTAAAGTGAAAAAGATAATCAACACACCAATAACAGATATATATAATGTTTGACCAAATTCACGCAATCGCGACTTTCTAAAAATATCGGAATAGGTTCCAGAGAAAGCATATACTACCACCCATAAAAATGGTATCAAGGTAATGCCAAGGTAAAATTTATCGTCGAGGTAGATGTCGGGAATGTAACCGTATTTTTCTGTTTCAATATAGAGTTTGCGGTAATAGTAAAACAGCGCCCATGCCAAAGCCGCAGCGAAGAAATCACCTGCAATGTATTTTAAAATCTGATACCTCTTGTTCATTAGAAATGCACAACTTTTATGTTATCCAAATAAAAAGTAGGATTGGCCAGATCGGGATTTTTAATTGCGCCAAAGTAGATTTTGAAACGCGTATCTGAATTATACGAACTCACAACATATCCAAGCTGAACATATATTTTATTCCATCCCTGAGTAGGATTAAGTGTAATCACAGGAATTTGATCGGGAGCAATATTGGGTTTAATTACGAATAAACCAACTTGCATACTTTGATTAATATTGTAATCCAATTCGAGATATACAGCTGAATTAAAAGCGGGTAATGGATATTCGGAAGTAGAGCTGATTTCGAATTTTGTATTGTTATTATCGAGATAAACCACACCACTTCCACTTCCTTCAAATACATTAGGGTCGCCGGCCTGTAATTGAATCATTGTGGTATCGCTGGCAACGGTTGCCGATAAAGCAAACCCGGATCCTTCAAAGGATTCGATGAATGCACAATCGGCTGTTTCAAAATAACTGGTAGTTGGAGTTATAGTTACTGTACCCAATTCCGGTATTTCAACATTATGTACTGAAGCGCTATAAAATGGATAAGGCGATCGTGTGGAAGAGATTCCGTTTAATGCAATACCCGGACTAAGTAGCAGTCGTCGAAAGCCAGTTTTTAACACCGGAAATTTAGCGGGCAATTCGTAAGCACCTAAGAATTCATCATCTACGTAAACCCACACATCTTTTATCTTAGTGCTAGTTGATGGTCCAAATTCGTTAAGTGTTGGTGAGGGATCAAAATTAAAGGGTTCCACCTGAACGTAGCCCGGAGGATCCTCATCGGGATTGATGAGGTTACACGCCGAAATAACCGCAGTTGCTAATACTATCAAAAATACTTTGCTCAGATGTGTTTGAAACATAATTGAATTTTAACAGATATACATCATGAAATCCGAAAGAAGAGATTAGGCTACTATTTGCGCCGAAAATTTTAATTTATCCACAATTTGGTGAGCCACTTCAAGAGCTTTCAATCCATCATGAATATTTACAATTGGAACTGTGTTATTAATAATTGCATGTGCAAACGACTCCAGTTCCATTTTAATCGCATTCGATTCTTCAACTTTAGGGTTTTCAAAATAAATTTGCTTCGTGCCTTTTCCTGCACCCAAATCTATAGTTACGGCAAGAGGATCAGGTTCTCCTTCCACACTTTTTAATCGCACTACTTCCGACGACTTCTTTAAAAAATCAACGGAGATATATGCATCACGTTGAAAGAAACGTGACTTCCTCATATTTTTTAATGAGATTCTGCTGGCAGTTAAATTCGCAACACATCCGTTATCGAATTCAATTCTGGTGTTTGCAATGTCAGGTGTATCACTCACAACGGCCACACCACTACTGCTAATTTTTTTAATGGTTGATTTAACCACACTCAAAATAATATCAATGTCATGAATCATTAAATCCAGCACCACCGAAACATCGGTACCGCGAGGATTAAATTGAGCCAATCGATGAGTTTCAATAAACATGGGCATTCCAATATATGGACGTGCAGCGATGAATGCCGGATTAAAGCGTTCCACATGTCCAACCTGAACTTTTACATTTGCTTCGGTGGCCAGTGCCATCATTGCACGCGCTTCATCAACTGAGTTGGCCAAAGGTTTTTCAACAAAAACATGCTTCGATTTTTTCAGTGCTGCAACGGCGCAATCATAATGTGAAAGTGTGGGAGTAACTATATCAATCACATCACATTGATCGATTAATTTTTCCATTGAATCAAATGCGGGGATGCCGTACTCAACAGAAACGGCCTCTGCCACCGCAGGTGTTTGATCATAAAAACCTACCAATTGGTAATCAGAAATTTCCTTGATGAGTCGTAAATGGATCTTGCCAAGGTGCCCGGCTCCTAAAACTCCGATTTTCAGCATGTTGAAATTTTCTGCAAAAGTAACCAATTTTACCTACCCCGAAATGATTATTTTTGCTGCTGCGTGCGTTTGCTATTTTTCTTGAATTGGTTTAACTGTATCAACCCCAATGGATTCACATTATGATTATCGATAATTTCAAGCATCAGGGCATGCGTAAAAATCTGGTTGAAGGGTTGCGCAGCAAAGGAATCAACAATGAACGGGTGCTTCAGGCAATTGCTGAAGTTCCCAGACATTTATTCATGGATAATGCTTTTCTGGAGATGGCTTATCAGGACAAAGCATTCCCAATTGAAGCAGGACAAACTATTTCGCAACCGTATACTGTGGCCTATCAAAGTCAATTGCTCCTTCCCGAAAAGGGGATGAAAGTACTTGAAATAGGTACCGGATCAGGGTATCAATCCAGTGTGCTTTATAAAATGGGAGCAAAGGTTTTTTCAATTGAAAGGCATAAGATTTTGTTCTCAAAAACCCAAAAACTTCTCAATGATTTGGGCTATTCAATTAAAACTTTTTATGGCGATGGTTTTAAAGGTTTACCCTCATATGCTCCTTTCGATCGAATTATCATCACCTGCGGAGCCCGCGAAGTGCCTCCCGATTTGCTGAAACAACTTACTAAAGGTGGTATTATGGTAATTCCTCTTGGCCCTGAAAATGAGCAGGTTATGACTACTATTTTAAAAAAGAGTGAAACTGAGTTTGAAACCATCACTTTTGATAAGTTCCGCTTTGTTCCTATGTTGGAGCATAAAGCGAAGTAAAAATTGTCATTGAAAAAGGGTCATTAAGTCATTTGTTATTGGGTCATTTGACGCGCTGGCGAACGCCGCGTATGTCATTCGACTGTCGACTTCCGACAGCCGACTGCCAGCTGAAGACTTATTTTCTGCCGAAAATGTTAATACTATTCTATAGATTATCATTTTTTTGTAAATTTTAATAATTTATAAAATACAGATTATCAATTATTTAAATTATTAACACCTGTTCATAACCCTGAGTATAAAATAAGAGACGGATAATGTGATAATCCTTTTGGGTGCTTTAATTTTAATCTGAATTCTAAAAACTCAATAAACATGAAAAAAACAATCTTTATGGCGGCAACTCTGCTTATTGCGGGGTTAGCTCAGGCACAAGATGAAAAAATGTGGCTCAGTGGATCTGCTAATTTCAGAAATTATAATGATGATGGCGATACCAAAATTACGGGTGGTAATTTTAGTCCTGCATTTGGGTATTACATCAACCCTAAAATTGCTGTCGGAATAAGTTTAAATATTTCCGGCCAAAAGCAAGAAGAGGATGATGGGAATAATGAAACTATTGAATACACCACAAGTGAATTTTCGGTACAACCATTTTTCAGATATTACAAATCGGTTGGTGAAAAATGTTCTCTTTACGGTGAAGTTTATGTTGGTTTTGGAGCCGGTAAAACGGAAACTGAAGGGGCCGATAACGAAGATACTTATGGATTTTTGCAAACAGGGATTGCACCGGGCATTCAATACTGGTTTCACAACCGTTGGAGTGTAAATGCTGAATGGGGTGCTTTGAGTTACAGAGCCGATAACGACAAAGGCGATGGCGATGGTGAAGATGATTTTAAATCTTCTGAGTTTAATGTTGGTTTAGATCTTTCTGCTATTTCTTTTGGATTGAATTTCCACTTCTAAACTAAACTAATTAAAATAATAAAAGGAAGCCGTTTAATTATGGCTTCCTTTTTTTTCTTAATGTTATGACTTTGCATTTACTTTTTTTAGTGATGGTGTTGCAGATACCCATTACTTCCAATTTATTTACAAGCACTAATGCGAGGTTGGAATGGACAGACGGTGCCAACAACACGTTTGCTTCCACCGCTTATCAACAATGGAGAAAATCTGTTGTAAAATCATCCATTGCACTATCAAACAATGAGACCATTATCCTAAATCAAAATGCTCCCAACCCATTCAAAGATAAAACTGAAATAACATATACTATTCCTGAAGCAGTTAAAAACGCAGTTATACTATTTTATGA
>Ga0105044_10013736_pt1 | contig 10981 bp, 9 predicted proteins | sample MAT01_FD_78092 | JGI IMG/M metagenome (GOLD analysis project Ga0105044, IMG submission 78092) | Freshwater microbial communities from Lake Fryxell liftoff mats and glacier meltwater in Antarctica - MAT-01 | ecosystem: Environmental > Aquatic > Freshwater > Ice > Liftoff microbial mat | place... | reverse complement strand
GGGCGGGGCGTCGGGCAGATCGACGGCGCCGGCGCGCATGCGTTCAAGGCGGACCTCAAGCAGGGCCAGGCGGGCCGGCTCGCTGACCGTGGCGCTGCGGGCCACCGCCACCTGGGCGGTCAACTCGGTGATCACCCGCTCGCGCCAGCGCGCCACCACGGGCACGATGGTCAGACGTTCGGTGACTAGGCGCTGCTGCTGCGCGGCCTGGGCATCCAGGCGCCGGCGCAGATCGCCGGCCTCAACCCGCTTCTGGTCCAGCATACTGGTGTCCACCGCCTCGTTGCGCAGCAAGCAGAGCAGCTGTCCGGCCTCGAGTTTGGCCCCCGGTCGCGGCAAGCCCTCGACCTGGTCGCCCGCCTGTCCCGGCGGCGCCATCACTGCGCCCGAGATCGGCGCGGTCAGTTCGCTGATCCTGGCATCGACCCGGGCCTCAGCCACCGGCCACGACCCCAGCAGCGCCAGGCCCAGACCCAACAGGATGCCCGCGGCCACACCGCCCACGGCCAGTTGGCGCAAGCGGCGCGACGCGCCGGCATCGCCCTGACCCAGCCCCTGGGCCATGCTGCGCACCGTCGCCGAGGTCACGGACATGCCCGCCGACATCGGCGAGGCGAAGCCCGGACTGGTGAAGCCGGCGGGGCCCTGACTGCGCACCTCAAGATCCAGCAAGCGGCGTTCAAGCTGGGCGGTGTGTTCACGCAGCAGCCGGGACTCGCGCTGGTGCTCGACTTCCAGATGCTGGATCTGGCTGGTTTTGACCTGCAATTCGCGTTCGAGCTGATGGATGCGCTCGGACATCTCGGTGGCTAACTCGCGGGTGTGGCCCTGGGCTGAGGACGCCGCGGTGGCGGGCTTGGCCGTCAGGCCCGTCGTGCCCCGTCCCGGCGCCAGTCCCGCGGCCACGTGCTTGGCCTGCTGCTGCCGGCGATATTCCGAGGGCGGTTCGACGCGTTCGGTCTTTTGCTCACGTCCGCCGGTGTTGGCTTCCATGGTGGTGCAGATGTCGCTGAGTACCGAGACGATCTTGTCCACGTCCGACGCCTGGGGCCACGCCTGACCATCCACCATCAGGCCGACCGGCGAGGTCGGATCGATCCCGTCCTCGCGCAGCGGCGCCGGCATGGTGGTCTCGTCGTCCATCCCGGGCCGGGTGGTCTTCGAGCGCGGCTTCAATGGTTCATCACCCTGAGGCATGGTCGGTCATATCACCCACCGGGGCGTCGGGAATCAAGCCCCGGTACGCCCCCGTTGCACCACCACCCAATCACCGTCCTCGTCTTCCTCATACACTGTGAAGCTGGTCCACAGCCCGGCGGTCTCGGCCCAGCGTCGGAACGCTTCGGGCGAGGCCCATTCCTCATCACGCTCTTCGCCGGCCATGGTGCGGTAGTTGATGCGGTACACCCGTACAGCCTGCGGCATCTGGTATCCCTCGTCCAGCCTGCAAACTGCCGCACGCCCGCCCACCGCCCACCGCCCGTGCCCACCGTGTTCGACCCCTACCCGCTGCTGCGCCCCTGCCTGTTCCAACTGCCCGCCGAGACCGCCCATGACCTAGCCGTGTGGTGGCTGGCGCACATGCCCGCCCTGGCGCGGCGGGTGAACCAGCGCCTGTACGCGGTGCACGACCCGATCCTGGCCCAGCGGCTCTGGCAGCTGGATTTTGCCAACCCCGTGGGCATCGCCGCCGGCCTGGACAAGAACGCGGTCGGCATCGCTGCCCTGGCTGCCTTCGGGGTCAGCCACGTAGAGGTAGGCACGGTCACTGGCCAGGCCCAGGGCGGCAATCCCCGGCCGCGCCTCTTCCGCTTGCTCAAGGATCAGGCGGTGATCAACCGCATGGGCTTCAACAATCGCGGCGCCGTCGCCGTCGCTGCGCAGTTGGCCGCCGCCTATGATCCCCGTGGCGGGACGCGGCGGCCGCCCAGCGTGCTGGGCATCAACCTGGGCAAGACCAAGTCCGTGCCCCTGGATCAGGCGCTGGATGATTACCAGGCCTCGGTCGCGGCCCTGGGCCCCTTCGCTGACTATCTGGTGGTCAATGTCAGCAGCCCCAACACGCCCGGACTGCGCGATCTGCAGGACGAAGGCCGCTTGCGTCCCTTGTTGGCCGGCGTGCACCAAGCCCGCCAAGTCGCCTGCCCGGGCACGCCGCTGCTGCTGAAGATCGCCCCGGATCTGGCCGATGCAGGAGTCGATGCCGCCGTCGATGCGGCGCTTGAGGCTGGCTGCGACGGCCTGATCGCCACCAATACCACCATCTCGCGCGACGGTCTAAGCACGCCCCCTGAACGCGTGCAGGGGCTTGGCGCCGGTGGCCTGTCCGGCCCGCCGGTGCGCACCCGCAGCGATGCGGTGTTGGCCCGAGTCGCCCGCCGCTTGCGTCAGCGCGGCAGCTGCGCGCCAGTGATCGGCGTGGGCGGCATCGACTCGCCCGCCGCCGCCTGGGCCAAGATCGGCCTGGGCGCCAGCCTGGTGCAGGTCTACACCGCCTTCATCTACCACGGCCCGGCCCTGCTGCGCAGCATCAACCTGGGTCTGGCCGCCCGCGTGCGCGCCGCCGGCCTGCCCTCGATCGCCGCGGCCGTCGGTCGCGATTTGTGAGCTTCCGGGGTGGCAAGCGGCGCCCTTTTGCAATTACTATCCCAATAGTCCGGTAATAGGTTCCCGCTCCGTGCCCTGCGCCAGTGAGTGACGACCCGGTTTTCGGGCGACTCTCAATTGCTCATCGTCTGCGCGGCCCTAAATGATGGGCTTCGCCACGAGGGGCCCCATGCAGTTCAATAAGGTCATCCATCCCGTCAATTGTCGCTTTGCCGCCGTGCGGAAGGGCGACCGGCTGGAGATCCCCGGCAGAGAGGTCCGACTACGTCTGGACGACCTTGGTGACGAGATCTTCCGCGTCGAACTGGGTGGCCCAACCCCCTGGCGCGAACGGCTCTGCCTCAACCAGATGGTCCACCCCGAGCGCAGCGCGCCCAGCAAGTACCGCCTTGAGGTCGACGAGCACGCCACCCTGAAGGTGAGCTCGGCAGACAACAAGGTCCTGCTGGCGGGTCGGCCCGGCCGCACCTTCGGCGCCACCGGCGAAAGCTGGGTGCTGAACTTCGAGCACCACGCCGACCACCGTTTCTGGGGCTGCGGTGAGCAATGGTCCGGTTTCGAGAAATCCGGCCAGCGCTTCCGCATGACCAACACCGACGTGTGGGGCGACCACCCCATGGCTGCGGTGGAAAAAGGCCAGGTCAGCCCGCTGTATCTCAGCGTGCCCTGGGTCATCATGCGCCACGGCGGCACCTACGTCGGCATCCTGCTCGACAATCCCTTTCCGACGTTCATGTCGCTGGGCTCAAGCTTCAGCTTCATGGGTGCGCAGCCCGGTGATCCGCCGGAAGAGAACTTCTTCCTCGGCGCCGATGGCGGCAAGCCCATCGCCTATGTGATCGTCGGTCCAACCCTGCGCGACGTGGTCGAGAAGTTCCAGCGCTTGGTCGGCACCTCGCCCTTGCCGCCGCTCTGGGCCCTGGGCCACCACCAGTGCCGCTGGGGTTATGCCAGCCGCAAGGACCTGGAAGAGATCGACCGCCAGTACAGCAAACACAAGATCCCCTGCGACGCCCTGTGGCTCGACATCGACTACATGGACCGCTACCAAGTCTTCACCTTCGACACCAAGCACTGGCCCAGCCCGGCCAAGGATCTGGCCAGCCTGCGCGCCAAGGGCCGCCGCATCGTCGCCATCCTGGATCCGGGCGTGAAGCGCCGGCCCGGCTGGGCAGTCTATGACGCCGGCATGCAGGCCCGGCACTTCTGCCGCAACACCGAAGGCGAACCCTTCGTCGGCTTCGTCTGGCCGGGCGAAACCGTCTTCCCCGACTTCAGCCAGGACAAGGCCCGCGCCTGGTGGGCGGGTCACGCCAAAACCTTCTTCGCCACCGGCATGGACGGGGCGTGGCTGGACATGAACGATCCGTCGTTGGGCGCGGTCGAGAACGACCACTGCCGCTTCCGCGACGGCACCCAGCCCCACGCCGCCTTCCGCAACCAGTACGCCCTGGGCATGGCGATGGCGACCTTCGACGGCTTCCGCGCCGCCCATCCCGACCGCCGCCCCTTCCTGCTCAGCCGCAGCGGCTTCACTGGCCAGGCGAAATACAGCGCCAACTGGACCGGCGACAATGTCGCCAACGAGGCCCACCTCGCCGCCAGCATCCCCTGCAGCGTCAACCTGTCGCTGTCTGGCATCCCCTTTAACGGACCCGATGTGCCCGGCTTCGGCGGCGAACCCGACGACGACCTGGCTGGACGCTGGTACAAAGCCGGCTTCCTCTTCCCGGTGCTGCGCAACCACTCGAACAAGGACAACAGCCCGCGCGAGCCCTGGCGCTTCCACGCCAAGACCCTGCATACCATCCGGCACTTCATCCGCCTGCGCTACAAGCTGCTGCCCTACGTCTATAACCTGTGGATGGATCAAGAGGAGAAGGGCAGCCCGATCCTGCGCCCCCTGCTGTACGAATTCACCCCCGCCAAGGGCCAGGACTTCGACCGCATCGGTGACCAGTTCCTGGTCGGCCCAGCCCTCATGCAGGCGCCCCTGCTGCGCAAAGAGGACAAGGCCCGCGACGTGGTCCTGCCCCCCGGCAGCTGGTATGACGCCGCCACCGGCAAATGGCTCGCCGGCGGCCGCACCATCACCGTCAAGGACGCGCCCGAGTCCACGCCGCTCTTCGTGCGCGGCGGCACCATCATCCCGATGCAGCCCGGCGAACGGGAAGACCACGAGAACGACCTCTCCCAGGTCGAACTCCACTGCTTCCTCGAACCCGACACCGAAGCCGGCGCCCGCTATCGCTGGGACGCCGGTGACGGCTACGCCTACAAGCAGGGCCAGCGCAGTGGCTACGTGATCAAGGCCCGCAGCCGCGACGGCGTGCTGGAAGTCGACCTCAGCGACGTGCAAGCCAACGCCGGCACCGGCACCGTACGCATCGTCGCCTACGGCGGTGAAAAGAAGCTACGACTGCGCGTCAGCGGTGTGCTCAAGGAAATCGCCCTGAAGCCCACCACCTGGACCATCGCTGGCGTCCCGGTGAAAGTCGGCAGCGCCGGGCCGGTGAAGGTGGGGTAATCGGGTTATGGTGGATGGGTATGGGATATGGTGGACAGCCGACTCCTGGGTCGATGGCTGTTACCATCCCCCATAACCCAACCACCATAACCCGTGTCGATCCCTTACCGATTGCCCCCGCCCCCCCATCGGGGATGATCCAAGCAGATCAGCTGCTTTGACAATCCATAGATGGGGGCGAACTGGTATCGACAGGTATGTACCGGCGTTTGCTGCATGCCGTGGTGCGGGAGGCCACGTAAAAACCCGCGAAAAACTACGTGCCGACGATCATGTCGAGTACGCGCTCGCTGCTTAATTAAGTAGCGTGTCCGAGGCCTAGCGCATGCCGATGTGCGTTAGAACCCTCGTCATAATCACCGGCTGGCTGATGGAGCCGTCCGATTACCATCAGCAAGGAAACGGCGGACTGGTCTTGTGCTCGGGCTGGCAGTGGCCGCGGTACAGGACGAGAAACTAATTGCTGCCTAAGCATGGAGACGCGGCGCACGAGCATCTCTGGACCCGGGTTCGATTCCCGGCGCCTCCACCATCGGGCCTACTTAGGCCCACAACGCAACCCGCGGCTTACGCTGCGGGTCGCGTTGTTTCTGCTGCTCGCTTTATTAGCCTCGGGCAGCATCGTTTCGGAAGGCTGCGGATGTGATCCAGCCTCATTTGATTTAGTAGCTATTTAATTGATAAATGTGCCTTGTCTATTAGCGTGCGCCATGCTTAGATCCCGTTCTCCCTACCTAAGTGCTTGGGCCACAAAGATGGACCGCAAGCCACTCGTGCTACGTGGTGCCCGTCAAGTCGGTAAATCTTGGCTGGTCCGCACCTGGGGAGAGCAGCAGTTCGGGCGGGTGGTCGAGGTCAACCTGGAGCGGCGTCCAGAGGCCGCAGCCTGCTTCACCGACAACGATCCGCAGGTCGTGTTGCAACGGCTGGAAGTGCTGCTTGGTCAACGCATCCCGAGCGATGGCTCCGCTCTGCTCTTCCTCGACGAGATCCAAGCGGTGCCGGAGGTCCTGGCGAAGCTGCGCTGGTTCGCCGAAGAGATGCCGCAGGTGCCGGTCATCGCGGCTGGCTCCCTGTTGGATTTCACGCTGGCTGATCATCGCTTCTCGATGCCGGTGGGTCGCATCTCGTACCTGCACCTGGAGCCAATGGGCTTCATCGAGTTCTGCCACGCGTGCGGCGAAGAGCCCTTGGCGCGCTGGTTGGACGACAGCCTTTCTGTGGCTGCTATCCGCAGTGGCGTGCCGGCAGTTCTGCACGACAAGGCCAGCGCGCTTTTCCGCTCCTGGGTTCTGGTTGGAGGCATGCCGGCGGCGGTCCAGGCCTTTGTCCGTGAGCGGTCCTTCCTGCCGGTGGCTGATGTGCACCGCGAACTGCTGGCGACCATCCGCGACGACTTCGCCAAATATGCGGATCGCGTCCACCATCGTCGGCTGGCGGCCGTGCTCGACAGTGTGCCGAATCAACTCGGCAAGAAGTTCACCTACGCCAAGGTCGATCGCGATGAGCGCGCCGTCACGCTCAAGCAGTCCCTCGATCTGCTCACCTTGGCGCGAGTCTGCCACCGCGTTGTCTCGACCAGTGGCAAGGGGCTGCCACTCGGTGCCGGGGCCAATGCGAAAACCATCAAAGTGGTGCATCTCGATATTGGGCTCGTCAGCTCAGCGCTGCGCCTCGACCTAGCTGCGCTGGAGCGAGCCGAGGACATTGACCTGGTGAATGCAGGTGCGATCGCCGAGCAGGCCGTGGGCCAACTGCTCCGCCTGATCGGCCAAGGGAATGAGGAGCCGGCGTTGTGGTACTGGTCTCGTGAAGCGCGATCCTCATCCGCCGAAGTGACCTACCTCGCTGCGCCGACAAGCCATGTGCTGCCGATCGAGGTGAAGGCTGGAGCCGGTGGAGCCATGCGCAGTTTGCACGTCTTTATGGCCGAGCAGGGCCTGCCCTGGGCTGCACGCTTCAACAGCGCTGCTCCACAGCTCCAGGACATCGACACGACGGCCGCGACTGGCAAGCCGACGCGATACCGCCTGCTCTCGCTGCCGGCCTACGCGGTGGAATGTTTGCCACGTCTGGCAAAAGAGCTGGACGCCGAGTACAAGTAACCCTGATGTCATGCCCGAAAAAAAGAAAGATCCGCGAGAGAAAAATAAATGCCACGACTCATGGATCACCGTGAGCGATATTTGGTCGAGGATCAGCCAACTACCCAGGCGATGAATCTGAGACCCTATGAAAACCCGTGATAGTGGCATGCCCGAGGAAGCGTATTGGTCCTCGTTTTTCGATCCCGACGCCATCCTTTGCACTCTCGGCCTCGACAAGGCCAAGGGCACCGTGGTCGATGTGGGCTGTGGCTATGGCACCTTCACCCTCCCAGCAGCCAAGCTCACTCCGCAACGCGTGATCGCGCTTGATGTCGAGCCCTTACTGATTGAACGACTTACCTCGCGAGCACTGGCTGCCAACCTCCAGCACCTGATCGAAGCCCGACATCAGGATGTTGCCGCACATGGATTGGGTCTACCTGATCAGCGAGCCGACATCGTCCTGCTCTTCAACGTTCTCCACTGCGAGGATCCGGCGGAGCTGCTGCGGGAAGCGTTTCGCGTCCTGGCTGAAGGCGGTCGGGTTGGCGTTATCCACTGGCGTAGTGACATCGCGACGCCGCGTGGCCCGGATGCGTTAATACGGCCGAAACCAGAGGGCTGCCGGCGATGGCTGCTGGAGGCGGGATTCGAGGTTGGGCAGCAATCCGTCACGTTGCCGCCGTACCATTTTGGTTTGGTGGGAATCAGACCGCCTCGAACCCCATGACGATTGAAATCCATGTCGACAAACGAACAGCGACGATCGTCGCAGCGGCCTGCTGGACCGCAGTGCGGCACTCGTGCGATCCCGGCATGGTTCATGCCAACGACGCGAAGACGGCAGAGTGAGAATCATTACTTGTCAGTTGCCAGCGCTATCTACAGCGGAGGCTGGCAGCGCGGTTGCCAATAGGTCAGCATTACGTACAATATGTTGACCTACGGGGGATAACCATGTCGACCTCTCAAAGCGTCAGCTATGTGAAAGCCCACCTAGCCGAAGTCATCCATGCGGTGAACGCGAGCCGCAATCCCCTGGTGGTAACCCAGAACGGCACCAGCACGGTCGTCATCCAGGACCACGACTCTTATCAGCGAACCCGCGAGGCGCTGCTCATGCTGAAGCTGGTAGCGATGGGCGAAGCCGACGTCACTAAGGGTCGCACCACTTCTCAAGCAGAGGTTTTCAGTTCCCTGAAGAAACGACTCAAGGCGCGCATCACCACTGAGAGCAAGGCCAGGAAGCCGGCGTGAGTCGAGACACCGTTGAGTGGGCCTTCACCGCCCGCGACGACTTGGAAGCGATCGCCTCCTACATTGCCGAAGACAGCGCTATCAATGCGCTGAGTGTCGTTGAGCGCATTGAGGCACGCGCTGAAACTCTGGTGACGCCGCCTATGCGGGGCCGGATCGTCCCCGAGCTGCGTTGGCATGGGATCATGACCTTCCAGGAGCTGATCGAGAAGCCCTGGCGTCTCATCTACCGAATCGAGGCACACCGGGTCGTCGTGGTGAGCGTGCTAGACGGTCGTCGGAGCCTGGAGGATCTGCTGCTCGACCGCTTCGTGCGCTGAGAAGCCTGCCCTGCACGAGGCTACGCCGCGATTGGGCAGACTCTGTCTGCCCAATCGCGCGCTCGACGTAAAAGAAAAGCCGCCCGCACCCTTCGCGAGCGCGGGCGGCGACCTTCCTTCCGCTGATCATGATCACGCTTGGCGTGCTCGCGCAGGCGCGCCGCCCCGACCCTGCCGGTCTTGATGCGTCGTGCCTGTCGGTCCGTGATGCCCAGGCGCTTGGCCAAATCGCTCGATGACAACTCGCGAATGGACTGGAGCCACAGCTCTTCAACGACCTGTGGGCCAGGGTCAAGTTGGAGGGTCTTGCGACCCTGGCCATCCCGAGATAAGCCTGTGTTGACGCTGAAATCATGGCTTTTTGCGTCGCTTCTCGATTCCTCCACCATCGGGTCTTCATTGGCCCACAACTCGACCCGCGGCTTATGCCGCGGGTCGAGTTGTTTACTGCGGCCTGCTGATCTGGATCCGGGGTTGAGTCGGTCACGGGTCAACCAAGGTGCGCCCCGGTCGCTGTCCTCTCGTGTCGGAGCCGGTCATGCATGCCCAAGCCCAGATGGATCTTCGCGCCCGCGCACACGCAGCCTTCGGCCGGTTCGCCGCTGATCCCGTCCATGCCCCGGTCCTCGCCCGCCTGCAGGCGGATCTCGGGCTGAGTGCGGCGGTCATCGAGGCGGGTTTCCTGCGTTACACCTGCGACTCGTTTGTCAGTGCCAACGACATCTATGCCGAGGCGGTGATCCACATCGCCATGTGGATCGAGTACCAGACCCACGGCGGTATCCACGCCCGCCGCCAGTCAGCGGTCCTCGATGCATTGTGGCGATACCGGCCCGCCGCCATCGCTGACATCGGCTACGGCGCACCGACCAGGTATGTGTACGACTACGTCCTGGCCACGCCTGGGGTGCGCGTCCTGCTGTGCGACAAGTTTCCGGCGGCGCTGGCGGTTGGTCAGAGCCTCCTGCGTGGCACCAACCCGTCCGCCCACGACCGGGTGGACTTCGCCCGCCATGATATGGATGCCGATCCGGTCCTCGTCGGCCACGACTGCTATCTGCTGCTCGATGCGATTGAGCACACGGCAGAACCCGGGCGGTACCTGCGTCAGACCGTTGCCGTTGCCGCGCCGCAGGCGCTGTTTCTACTCCACATCCCGATCGGTCCATTGATCGCCAGCCATGCCATCGCCTGGCCCAGTGCGGCGGCGGCGACCGTTTGGCTCGCTGATGCCGGCCTTGAGGTTTTGAGCTCCGAAGTCATCACCCCCGATCCTGCGGTCGACCTGTTCGCACAGCAGCAGGACGAATCCGCCATGACCGACTTGTTTGTCGTGGCGCGTACCTGCCGAGGCTGAGCGTGCCGGCCATCGGTGATCTCCAGCGCACTGGCCGGGTGAAGACACTGGGTCTAAGTCCTGGAGCCTTACCGTCGCTTCCCTACCCGATTCAGTCGTTTTATTGTTGGATTACGACTTAATGTAGCCTCTTTTCCAACAGCATATTGGCATGAAGAGAATCGCAGAGGCCCTCCTGGCCACCTGGGCGGACGGCTCCGGACGAAAGCCTCTGGCGCTCCATGGAGCGCGACAGACCGGCAAGACCTGGCTGATCAAGCATGTGGGCGAGCAGTTCCACGGTGGACTTTCGCACTTCCTGACCCCCCGTCAGGCGGCTCGCGCCAGAGCGTCGAGCATGGAGTTGAGAATTTCATCGCTGATCGGTCCGTGAGCGGAGTTGGTATAAATCCGATTCCGCCAAAATACCGAGCGAAGCGCTGCCATGGCATCAGCGAAGGGCGGGGTGGCCTTGGTGGTGTACCAGGGAGTGGGCTAGACTCGTTGCGCTGCTCTTGGCAAGGCTAGGAACCACCACCAGACGAGTGAGTAGGGAAGGAATCCGAGCATGGCAGGACGCGCTGGTCCTTCGCGGCCCAAGATTGTGGGTACTGGACGTGGACGGTCTGCTTGGTGGCGCGGAAGGTGTCTTCTATGGACCAGCGACCGGCATACGCGCTGACTACCTCGGCGTGCTCGGCGCGCCACGTGCCGCGCAGCGCTTTGGCGATCGTCGCCTCGTTTGACTTGCACCGGTGGTCTCGCAGCTTCGCCAGGCGCGTGCAATCACGCTCGCCGCCAAGGATCGCCTCGATGATCTGCATGCCCGTCGTCCCGCCGATGTCCG
>Ga0105044_10013731_pt1 | contig 10983 bp, 7 predicted proteins | sample MAT01_FD_78092 | JGI IMG/M metagenome (GOLD analysis project Ga0105044, IMG submission 78092) | Freshwater microbial communities from Lake Fryxell liftoff mats and glacier meltwater in Antarctica - MAT-01 | ecosystem: Environmental > Aquatic > Freshwater > Ice > Liftoff microbial mat | place... | reverse complement strand
TGCCGCAATATCAGGGAAGCGCAAAAAAATATGGTATCCTTTACCATTGTGCTCGTGGCTGTCAATCTCGTTTTTCTGGTATTGGGAGCGCTGCTTTATATTTTTGCGGAAACGCAGGGCATACCCATCCCGACAAAAACAGACGAACTTTATCCCATGCTCGCAGTCACCGGATATCTTGGATCGGCCGTGGGCGTTCTTTTCATCCTCGGGCTTATTGCAGCGGCGTACTCCAGCGCAGATTCTGCCCTCACGGCCCTCACCACCTCGTTTTCGATCGATGTGCTGGAAGTCGACAAACTCTCTGAAGCCGAGGCGACCAAAAAACGAAAACTGGTGCACATCGGCATGTCATTCGCGCTTATGATTGTCATTCTCATTTTCAAACTCATCGACAATCCGAATGTGATTTCGGCGGTTTTCACTGCTGCCGGATACACGTATGGACCGCTGCTCGGGCTCTATGCCTTCGGACTTTTCACCAGGCTGGCGACCTGGGACAAAGCCGTGCCTTACATTGCGGTTGCCTCGCCGATAATCTCATATTTTCTTGATGTCAATAGCGCGCGGTTTTTCGGGGGTTATGAAATTGGTTTTGAAATCCTGATTATCAATGGGATGATCACTTTTCTGGGATTGTTGTTGAGCGGTCGGGGCCGAAAGATGGCTTCTGCCAATGTGGTTTAGGGAGACAGGTTTGTATTTCACTTTCGTGAAAAAAAGATCTGACCGAATTATTTAGGCTCCAAGTCTTTTCTGGGCCAGGGCATCCACTTTTTTGAAAAGTGCGGAGGGCTTGAGGGTGCGCCAGTCCATCTCATTCAATGAACCCCCGAGCAAGATGTAATTATCAATATTCGCCCTGATAATTTCTTCCATCACGTGGTCGTGAAAATTCAACATCGCAATCCAACCATCGGCGTCGGCCACGTCGTCAAACCACTCTTCGTAATAACTGTCGTCCGAATAGTGGAAATTTAGCACGTTTTCGCCGATGATGATGAACCTTGAAATACCTTCCTCCAAAAGCGGATCGGCGATTTCTCTTTTGAAAAACATGATATCGTTGTGCAGGCAATCGTTCCATTCGCCCATCACTTCAATGACGGCAAAACCTTTGTCATAATCGGCAAAAAGGATTTTCGCGAAAAGCGTAGCCGAACCAAAATCATCCCACTGCGGATGGATATAATGATCGTAGAGAGCCAGGGAATATTCAAATTCACTATACTCCCGTCCATAAAAGGGCGATCTTTCGTCGTCTTCGGCGATGTAATATTGTCGCCAGTTGTAATGTGGTTCTATCTGATGCATGTGGTTTTATCCATTGGCAATGGCGTCGCGCACGTTGCCATGTGTTTTCAGCAAAGAGTTGGCTGCCTTGTAATCGAGCCCCAAAACTTCCATGACCATTTTCGTTCCCCGGTCGATGAGTTTGTTGTTGCTGAGTTGCATATCCACCATGCGGTTTCCCTTCACCCTGCCAAGGCCAATCATCACGGCTGTGGAAATCATATTGAGTACCAGTTTCTGAGCGGTGCCGGATTTCATGCGCGTGCTGCCAGTTACGTATTCCGGACCGACGGTTACTTCGATGGGATATTTGGCGACAGCTGCCACCGGGCTTCCGGTATTGCATGTGATGCACCCGGTGAGAATGCCGTTTTCATTGGCTTTTTTGAGCGCTCCAATCACATAAGGTGTGCTTCCTGAGGCTGCGATTCCAATGAGGGTGTCATCCTTTCCAATTGCGTGCGCCTGGAGATCAATCCATCCCTGGTTTTCATCATCTTCGGCAAATTCCACTGCTTTGCGGATGGCGGCATCACCACCGGCGATAAGTCCGACCACCAGCCCGTGGGGTACGCCAAAGGTGGGTGGACACTCGGAAGCATCCACAATGCCAAGTCGACCGCTGGTTCCGGCGCCGGTATAAAACAGACGGCCCCCTTTTTTTAATCGCGGCAAAATAGCTTCAACCAGGGAAGTGATTTCCGGAAGGCAACGCGCTATGGCTGTGGCTACCTTCTGGTCTTCGCTGTTGATTTCAGTGAGAATTTCCAGCGCTGATTTTTGCTCGAGGTGATCGTAATGCGATATAGATTCTGTTGTTTTTTCCACGGTTACAAAGGTAAAAAGAAAGCCCCTGCGCATGGCGCAGGGGCTTGAATAATTGAATGTGCCTTTCGACTAGTTGAGAAGCACCTTCTTGGTGATTATTTGGTTATCGAATGTGATTGTCATCATGTACACCCCATGACCGAGGTTACCGCGTTCCATACGGAATTCATTGGCGTTTACCACTTGACCACTTACCAGTTTTCCAGTAATGTCAAAAAGCTCTACCCGACGAATCATGAATTCGCTGTTTCGAATGGTGAGCGCGTCATTGGAAGGATTGGGGAAAATCACAGTGGCATTGGCTTGCGGTGTATTTTCAGTGCTCACCGCTTCGCAAATGGCTCCTTCGAGGTCGAGGACGCACATGATGCGGGGGTTGGCATAGCCTTGAATGGTATCAATGTAAGCCTTACCCTTTACTGGACCCATTCCCGGGTTACCTGCCAAACCTTGTGCGTTGTAGGTATCTGCATTATAAGCTGCAGGCGTACCTGTAAGTCCGAGGGCTGCATTCGTACCTGCAACTACTGCCTGGAGCGTGGCAAAATCCCACCAGTCCCATGGGCCACTTTCATTGGTAAAGCGATTGCCATTGATCGTGTTAATTGGAACCAATATCGGGAAAAGACCTTCAGGTGATTCACTTACAGTAATAGTTGGTTCAGAATCCAGAATGTAATCAAAAGTTTCTCCATATAATGAACGAGCCCGGTTGGTGTATGGGTCGTTGCTTGGAATGTTCTTGAATGCGTCATTGTTGCCGAGATCTTTTGCTTGTTGAATGAAAACATTCGCACCAGAAACAGCAACCACATTTTCATTGGTTGTAGGAACGACAACGATTCCATCGTCAAAAGGCGCAAATGGATCGCGGATAGCATGAATTGAAACCATCGGTGGCTCTCCGGCATTCAACCAGGAAATATCTGCAAGTGCGCCACCGGCATTGATCGACATGCTGATGCTGCGATCAATACCCGCAATTTGAAGTGGATCAGGAAGCCGAACGACGCCTGGTCCTCCATCAATATTGCCATCTCTGGCTTCTAAAACATAGGGTAAGCCATCCTCGCCAATAAATTTATCAATAACTACTTCGGTATTGTAATCATTGAGCGTGGCATAGGCTTGTGCTACATAACCGCCAGTGCCCTGTCCGTATAATACGATTTGTTCCGGATTGATGCCAAACTGATTTGTTCCGGCAACAGTTGACCTTAGGAACCGAACAGCAGTTTGTGTATCGTGAATAGCGCGGTAAACTGCCTGAAGCAGTGTTCCTCTCCTTACATCTGCAATTGTAGAAACCGGATTCCAGCCGAGTCTGTAACCAATAGCAGCAACTGTATAACCGCTGCGTGCCCATTTTTTACATAGGTTTACTACAACACTGTCAGCTTTAGACCCTGAAATTCCGCCATTGATAATTGGAGGAAGAAAATTTCCAGTGTGCAAATAGATAATTACTGGTCTGTCGGTGATCACATCTCCGGCAGGTGTGTAAATATCCATATTCAACGGAAACAACTTTAAAGCTGTTTGCAAGCCTGGTTCGAGCGAACCATTGCTTAAAAAATAGTTCGTTGGAACAGGATTTCCGGCAAGTATGAGTTGACTAACAGCCGCATAATCGGCGCCGTATGCAGCCTGATTTGCGAAATTGGTGCGAAGTGCATCCACGTTAAAGCCGAAGGGTACATTGGCCTGAATAGTTACCTGGTCAAAAACCTCATCAAGGTAACGGGTTTGAGCCTCACCTTCAATAGCTATTCCGAAGAGAAAGGCGCTCAAAATAATGGGTAGATTCTTTTTCATAAGCGAATTTGTTGTTAGTGTTTCAAATTGTGTTCAGATGACATTTATTGCTGAAATGTAGAAAATATTTGGGACTTCTTAAGATGAAATACGAATTGATTACAAATAATGAACCCTTGAAAGCTTTCAGTTTCTATGAAGACCGAAAAAGATCCCGATGTGGGCTGGGAAACTTTCGATTCAAAGGACTAAATAAAGAACATTTACTAACGGTCCAACCATTCATATATAACAGATATATAGGCCATTCGTCCGATAAATGGGCCGCCATAAGCGGTGAACACCCTGTTATCTGTTAGATTGGATGCTCCCAGCTTTACGGAGGTATTTATTTTTTTGAAATTTGCCGTAACTGCTGCATCTATCATATAATAAGTGGGTACAAAACCTGTAAACTGCGGACTTCCTTCAAATATAAAACCTTCGATCCATTTGTAATTCATCCCAAATCCCCAGTTTTTTAATCTGAACAGGCCGAGATTGGTATTCAAATCCCTTGCATTAACGCCGATATTTACTTTGTGCTCGGGTGTATTGAAAGCTGGAATAATTGGATCGTCTTCGCCACTCAAAAGTTTGTTCCATGAGTAATTGGTGGTCAAGGCATAATTTTTCAGGAAATAATAATTCACACCGATACCTGCTCCCTGGGTTATTACTTTTCCAACTGCATTTGCGGCTACCCGCAGTGCACGGAAATTGGAGGTTGGCAGGAAAATATCCGGCGTGTAAGGCAAATCCAAACCTACATTAAATCCTATGAAATCAGTGTATTCACTATAATAATAATTCAGATCGACATAAAATTTATTGGTATATGTACCGCGGTAGCCTAATTCGAAGGTTCGCACCCGTTCAGGTTTTATTGGCGCAACATCATAATATTCAAGCAGTGGCCAGGCAAATGAAGTACCCGAATTCCTTGCTAAATCAAAAGACTCAAGCGTTGCCAGAGAATCAAAACCATTCAAATTTCCAATCAGGATAGCTCTGCCCACATCGTAATAAAGGTATTGATCGGCAAGGGTTGGATTTCGGACGGCTGCCGAAACACCCCCGCGCAATACATGGTCTTCATTCAGCAAGTAAACGAGAGAAGTCGCAGGAGAGAATACGGCATCGAAATTCTGATTTTTATCCACCCGCAATGTTGCTTTGAACGTGAGCCGCTTGTCGAGAAATTGTTTTTCATAACCCACATATGCACCCGCTTCATAATTGGTAATCGTTGCGAAACTCGAATCAGTGCGCACTACCCTGGAAGTCATTTCACCTGTATCTGGATCTGTTTCGAAAATGGTCTCACGCGTATATGTGAGGGTATCCTGGAAGATTGTTCCCCGAGAGTCCGGACGATACAAGCGGCCACTCATACCCGTAATGATTTTCCCGAAACTCAGATCAAAGATGTATTCCCCTTGTCCATGGTAGAGTGCCGACTTGTCGTAAAACTTCGACCCGTTGTCCGTAAACAATCGCCCGGTCACATCCTGAAAAAGTGAATCAAATCGGGCCGTTCCGGGCTGAAAAAACGGCTCTCCATTTACTGCACTATTTTCCACCTGGCTTCGAATATCCGCATTGTAGCCTGTCATGATGTCCGGATTGTCCATCGCCCATTGGTTTTGAGCACCCCGCACCACTGCACGCCAAGCGATGTTAGCTGCTCCGAATCCTTCTGTGTCCAATTGTCCATTGACAATGAAGTCTGTAATGCTAGGTCTGGTATCAGAAAAGTCAGATAGCTCCGGCATACCTTGAGTATAAAGTATATCGGAATTTAGGGAATATAAATCCGCATAGGTTTGATAATAATTCGCCTGACTCATGGCCAGGTCCGACATAATATTGGCAGTAAGCACTGCGTCGTATGAATCTCCGGCATCTTCATGTGTGCTGTAAACTCTGAAAAAAAACTTATCCTGTTTTTTGATCTCCACCTTGTTTTGCAGGAATTGAATACCCCGCAGACTTATCCGGTTATCACCCTGATAAATTGTGGTCCCATTGCCATAGCTGACATTGTAATTTAGAATGACATCTGGTCGCAGTTTATAGTATAAGCCCATATTGGCCTTGGTGTTTCGCGTGTCATAGTCCGCGATATCTTCTTCCCGATACCCGCTTCTGAAAATTCGCGTGAGCCCAGGTGTATTTGTCTCCAGCTCAGAATTATTTCCTCCCGTGGTTACCTCATCTCCATAAACATTTACTGCGTCATAACCACTGTAATTGTCTGCCGATACCGTTGAACCATCCACAGGATTGTAGTTGGTCGCCTCCCAATCCAGTGCTGAAAAATGAAATAAGTTGAGCTTATACCCAAATCGTTTCTCCCCTTTTTTATTCTCTAAAACCTGAGCCCAACGCACGGCACCTTCAAACAGTTGGCGCTCTCCAATTTTTATTGATGTGGTAAGACCGGGAAACAAAAATGGGTCTTTGGTGCGCATGTCGACCACGCCATTAAAAGCTCCCGGGCCATAATAGGCCGAACTCGCCCCTGCAATAATGTCTACCGACTGTACATCAAGATCTGAGGCTCCAAGAAAATTTCCCAGTGAGAAATTAAGTCCTGGCGATTGATTGTCTACGCCATCAATAAGTTGAAGGGACCTTACTGGAGAGGTTGAATTAAAGCCGCGGGTATTGATAATCTTAAATCCCATACTCGCCGAGGTGATGTCGACGCCCTTGAGGTTTCCCAGACTTTCGTAAAAATTTCCGCTCGGAGCATCTCTGATCGCCATCACATCCATCGACTCCACTGTCAATGCAGCCTGTTTGGTTTTTTCGCTGATCCGGCTTCCCACAATCTCCACCTCACTCATCATGATCTGATCAGACCCCATTTTTACCCGGATGGGATCGTTGAAATTTTGAACAGTGATTTCCTTGTCTGTATATCCCAAAAATCGGATTACAATCGTAAAAGGAGGATTCTGGTTTACCGGTAGGCTAAAATTTCCATTCACATCGGTTGTGATACCGATGGTGGTGCCTTTGATCACCACAGCGGCCCCTATCAACGTTTCTCCTGTAGTTTCGTCAGAAATCGTACCCCTCAATGTTCCCTGAGCCACTGCTTCTTTCGCAAACATCAATATCAATAACGTGAAGCAAATATTGACAAGGCGTGTTGTTAATTTCATTCTTCTAAGACTGGTGGTTGTGTATTTCCGACACCAACGCCAAATTAAAGAAATAACAAGGTATATATGCACAACTTGCGAAAAAAAGAAAGAACAGAAGTAAATTGCACGTGAATTACGTATCGAGAAAGGATAATTTCTTAGGTGTTTTCCTCTACAGGACTTTTAATTCCAATGGTTTATGATCAAGTAAACCTGTTATGCCTTCCTGCGTCTGTTCCTTTCATAATCGCTAAAAATCCATTCACCAAGTCCGCTCAAGCCTGTATAAATCGCCCGACCGTTATTTGCTTCGGTAAATTCTTCCACGAATCGCTGCAAATAGGGATCCTCCGCGATCATAAATGTCGTGATGGGAATGTGAACTTTGCGACATTCTGCTGCGAGGTTGAGACATTTGTTTACTATTTCGGGGTCGAGCCCAAAACTGTTTTTATAATAACCACCTTCCACTTTCAGGCATGAGGGTTTTCCATCGGTGATCATGAAAATTTGTTTGTTGTTGTTTTTGCGTCGACGCAAAAGATCCATGGCGAGCTGAAGGCCAGCCACGGTATTGGTGTGGTAAGGTCCCACTTTCAGATAGGGAAGGTCTTTGATTTGAATCTGCCAGGCATCGTTTCCGAAAACGACAATGTCCAAAGTATCTTTTGGATATCGGGTGATGATGAATTCTGCGAGGGCCATGGCTACTTTTTTCGCGGGAGTAATACGGTCTTCACCATAGAGAATCATCGAGTGGCTGATGTCGATCATTAATACAGTCGAAGCGGCAGTTTTGAGTTCTGTTTCGCGTATTTCAAGGTCTTTTTCGTGCAGGCTAAACTCACCAACCCCTCCGCGCACCTGGGCATTGCGGATGCTGTCGGTAAAGTCGATCTGATCGGCTCCGTCCCCAAATTCAAACGGCCTGCGGTCGCCGGTGATTTCGTCGCCCTGTCCGGCTTGTTTCGTGCGGTGGCCGCCCTGTGCACCTTTTTTGAGTTGTCCGAAAACCTGATCCAATGAACGTTTTCGGATGGCTTGTTCGGTTTTTCCCGTAAGGGTGGCACCACCACTACCTTCACCCTGTCCATCTCCGGGCTGCTGCAGGTATCCCTTCTGGAAAAGATCTGCGATGAAATCATCGATGGTATAATTCTCGTCTGTGAGTTTATGCTCCTTGTCCAGTTCGCGCAACCAGTCGAGGGCTTCATCGACATCGCCAGATGTGTGAACCATGAGCTCCAGAAAAATCTCCAACAACCGCTCGAATGGGGTTCGTTTGTCTTTTTCCGGTATATATTCTGTGAAGCTGTATCCTATCATGGGTCAAATTTACGAAACACCGCTTGTATAACTCCTCAGCCATTCACCTTGTTTTAGCGATGCGCTCCCTGAGGTTTTTTTACTTTTGCCCTTATGGAAAATGAGACTGCTTTTGCAGCATTTATAGAAGTGTGGCTTCACGATCAACTTGGGGTCAATCAAGTGCTCACAGAATTGTTGAAATTGGTGATTCTGGTAACTCTGATGTTACTTATAGCTTTGATTTTGTGGTTTCTTGCCCAGCAAATTATCAATCGATTTGTCAACCGACTCGTCAAAAGAACGAATACCAATTTTGACGACATACTGCAGGAAAAGCGCGTTTTTCGCAAGTTGGGCCACATCATTCCAGTGGTGGTAATTAGTTGGCTCACGCCAGTTGTGTTCACAGATTATCCTGAATTTATTCCAACAGCAAACAGAATCACCTCGGTTTTCAACGTTTTGATCATCATCAGGGTATTGCACCATTTTATCAACGCCCTTCAGGTTTACCTCGCGCAATCGCACAAATACCATGATAAACCTATAGCTAGTTATACCCAGCTTGGAAAAATCCTCATCTGGGCAGTGGGTACATTGATTTTAGCCAGTCTGATCATCGGCAAAAATCCGCTTTACATGTTTACCGCGCTGGGTGCGGTTTCCGCTGTGCTTATTCTTGTTTTTAAGGACACCATTCTGGGCTTTATTGCGAGCATCCAGCTTTCGGTAAACAATATGATCCGTATTGGCGACTGGGTGTCGATTCCGAAATACGGTGCCGATGGTGATGTCATAGAAATCAATCTCACGACGGTAAAGGTGCGCAACTGGGACAATACCATTTCGACAGTGCCTACGTATTCATTCATTTCTGACAGTTTCAAAAACTGGCGCGGCATGCAGGAAAGTGGCGGCCGGCGTATCAAACGGGCTGTCAATCTGAAGATCTCATCGATTCGGTTGGCTGATGAGGAAATGTTGCAGCGTTTCGAAAAGATCGAATTGGTGCGCGAATATATCAAAGATCGCCGCGTACAAATTACCAGGCACAATGCCGAAAACCAAGCGGATACGGAAGCCTCTATCGTCAATGGTCGACGGATGACAAATATTGGCGTATTCCGGGCCTACATCAGAAATTATCTATCGCGAAATTCCAATCTCAATCAGGAGATGATTCATATGGTACGGCAAATGGATCCCACTGAACATGGCGTGCCACTTGAAATTTATTGTTTTTCCAAAATCAAAACCTGGGTGGAATATGAAATCATCCAATCCGACTTATTCGATCATATTCTGGCAGTGGTTCCATACTTCGATCTGGAGGTATTTGAAGTTCCTGCCGGTTCAGACTTTCAAAAATTAGCCAATCTTAATTCAAATTAAATATGAGCTTTCCGCAAAAAAACCACGAAGTCGACTTTAAAATAATCGGTGAAGAACTCCAGTGTGTGGAGATTGAACTCGATCCGCAGGAATCGGTCATTTCCGAAGCAGGATCATTTATGATGATGGATGATGCCATTGAGATGAAAACAATTTTTGGAGACGGATCGGCCCAGGAACAGGGTCTTTTTAATAAATTTCTATCAGCTGGCAAAAGGGTGTTGACAGGTGAGAGCTTGTTTCTCACGGCATTCACCAACATGGGTTATGGCAAGCGCCACGTCACATTTGCGGCCCCTTATCCGGGAAAAGTGATTCCGCTCAATCTGAGTTTTTTGGGTGGAAAGATTGTATGCCAGAAGGATTCTTTTCTGTGCGCTGCCAAGGGCGTTTCTGTTGGAATTGAATTTCAAAAGCGCATCGGTGTTGGCCTCTTTGGCGGGGAAGGATTCATCATGCAGAAACTCGAGGGCGACGGAATGGCTTTCGTTCATGCCGGGGGTACCGTTATCGAAAGGAAATTGATTCCGGGCGAGATTTTGCGGGTGGATACCGGATGTATTGTGGCCTTTACACAAACAGTCGATTACAACATTGAAATGGTCAGCGGTATCCGAAGCGCATTTTTTGGGGGTGAAGGATTGTTTTTTGCGACACTCCGAGGCCCGGGTACCGTTTGGATTCAGAGCATGCCCTTCAGCCGACTCGCTGATAAAATCATTGCAGCTGCTCCAAAAATGGGCGGAAAGCGCAAAGGAGAAGGAAGTATTCTCGGTGGTTTGGGTGGTTTATTGGATGGGGATAATCGGATTTAGATTTTGCCTGCCTGAAGGACGGCAATCAGGGTTTTTAGTTTTTTGCCTGTCCAACGGTAATAAGGGTTTTTGGTTTTTTTGATCTGGCGAATTGGTCAGACAAAGCGATCGGGCGGAGTCGTGGCCGTAATTGGTCGAATCGTGTTACTTTGTATTATATTTTCTTTTTACTTGTTCAAACTTTCAGGATGCGGTATTTCACATTGATTCTTTCGGTGTTTTTGGTGTGGGCAGTTGCTGGCAGTCTGCAGGCCCAGGATTTATTGGGTGATCAGTTTCATTCAGAAATTCATTTCCGGAAAACGGGCATGCTCGTACTGGGTTCCTGGGCTGCAGCCAATATTGCAGGGGGATTGGTATTGCGGAGTCATACCGCTGGGCGCGACCGTTATTTTCAC
>Ga0105044_10013730_pt1 | contig 10984 bp, 9 predicted proteins | sample MAT01_FD_78092 | JGI IMG/M metagenome (GOLD analysis project Ga0105044, IMG submission 78092) | Freshwater microbial communities from Lake Fryxell liftoff mats and glacier meltwater in Antarctica - MAT-01 | ecosystem: Environmental > Aquatic > Freshwater > Ice > Liftoff microbial mat | place... | reverse complement strand
CCGCAGCTGGCATAAACTTTTTGTTGGCAGTAGTAGGGCCCTTCTCCGTACCTTCATTTGTAGCCTTGTCTTTCGTTACTCGCTAAGGTTACACAACTCTTAATAAGTTAGTCGTGCGGTGGGGCATTTTCATTAATTACTTTGTCCACCTACACCAAGCTAAGCACACTTATTGGCTGGCTTTGGAGTGTGGGCCGAATGTGTGGCCAGGCAATGTGTGTGCGGGTCTTAATAGCCCAATTTAAGTTTGACTATTACTTACATTGTATTTTTACCACATTTTCTTAAAAGAATCATTACTAAAATCACTGCGGCTTTCTTTAAATAAACTTTGCTCTGTGTTATTCATTGTTAGCTGATTCTGTTCTCCAAACATTCTATAAAAGTATGCCAATGGAACTAAGACAAGGAAATATACGAGCGATAAAAGAATATTTGGAACTATCAGGCTAAGTACCCAAGTCATTTTCAACCATAAAAAATGAATTATTTTTGATGCTGAGTTTGAAATTAATCCAATTATTCCAACGATAATAGAAATATTGATTGCCAACTGCCATTTAGTTAAAACATATACTAGTATAAAGCCAACTGTTACAACTAATACTGTTTTGGTTGGTTCTGATTTCAAGTTCATTGTAAACATTTGATTAGAATAATGTATAGATGAATGGAGCAATAGCATTGCTACCGCCAAATACAATTAGGAAGCCAATTAGTAATAATATTATAATGATTGGAGCTAACCAGAATTTTTTTCGATCCATTATAAATAGAAACAAATCTTTGAAAATTTCCATTATTATTAAGTTTTAATCCATCTTAAATTTAACGATCCATTTACTATGATTTTGCCAATCGTCTTGTTCCGTTTTGGTGTACACAAAATCTCCAATTACAAGATAATCCATTTCAGTACTCATAAAACAACGGTAAGCATCATATGGCGTACACACAATCGGTTCTCCCCGAACATTAAAACTTGTATTTATTAATAGGCCGTAATCTGTTTGCCTTTTAAATGTATTTAGTAGTAACCAAAAGCGCATATTTGTTTCTTTTTTAACGGTTTGTATGCGTGTTGAAAAGTCTAAGTGAGTGACCGATTGAATGTCACTTCTTTCATAGTACAGCCTCTCCCAAAATGATAAATTGTAATAGTTGACGGGTTGCACTCTTCGCAATTCTTCCTTAACGGTAGTTGTAATAAGCATATAAGGAGATTGTATTTCTAAATCAAAATAATCAGAAACATTTTCTGAAATTATTGAAGCCGCAAATGGTCTGAATCCTTCACGATGTTTTATTTTCAAGTTAAGTTTTTTCTGCATTTCATAATTTCTTGCATCGGCCAAAATGCTCCTGTTTCCTAAAGCTCTTGGTCCAAATTCCATTCTGCCCTGAAACCAACCTACTACATTTCCCTGTGCGATTTTTCCTGCTATAAATTCGGTCAATTCGGAGAAATTATCGTATTGTGAAAATACAGACTTTGTTTTCCTGTTCATCAACTGAATTTCTTTTTCAGAATAATCGGGACCTAAATACGAGCCGAACATCTGGTCGCTTTGATGATTACAAAATCTTTCTTCATCGAAATACATACAACTTGCCGCCAAAGCCGCTCCCAATGCTCCGCCTGCATCACCTGCCGCTGGTTGAATGTAGATGTCTTTGAAAATATTTTCGCGCAGCAGCTTGCCGTTGGCAACACAATTTAATGCCACTCCTCCCGCCATACATAAGTAATCCGCGCCTGTTATCTTTTTTGCTTCAAGCGCCATTTTAAGCACAATTTCTTCGGTAACAATCTGTATGGCTAATGCGAGATTGCAATGCTTTTGCTCAAAATCAGCTTCCGCTTCCCTACGTTTAAAACCGAATAATTTTTCCCATTTTTTATCGTGAATCATTCTCAATCCTGTGGCATAATTAAAGTAGCGTTGATTGAGCCATACGGAACCGTCATTTTTTATATCAATCAACTCTGATTTAATGATTTGAATATAATCGTCCGTTTCTTTGGCGTTGGGATTTCCGTAGGGAGCAAGTCCCATCAGTTTGTATTCGCCCGAATTAACGATGAAGCCGAGATAGTAAGTGAACGCACTGTAAAGCAAGCCCACCGAATGGGGAAACTCCATTTCTTTTAATATACTGATTTTTCCCCGCTCGCCAATTCCGATAGATGCGGTACACCATTCGCCAACTCCGTCAATGGTGAGGATAGCGGCTTTTTCATAAGGTGATGGAAAAAATGCGCTAGCAGCATGAGATAAGTGATGTGCAGAAAATAACAATTTTACTTTCTTCTTTTCGTAATTTCCTACTTCTTTCAATCCGTCATAAATCAGCTTTTTAAGAAACATTTTTTCATTCAGCCAAACGGGTATCGATTTCAAAAATGAAACCAATCCTTTAGGCGCAAACGCATAATAAGTTTGCAGTAGTCGCTCAAATTTTAAAAGAGGTTTGTCGTAAAAAACAACGGCATCTAATTCATCTATATCTAAGCCTGCTTCTTCAAGGCAATATTTTATTGCTTTCACAGGAAAATCGGGAGTATGCTTAACGCGCGTAAAACGTTCTTCCTGCGCTGCCGCAATAATTTTTCCACCTACCGTAAGTGCAGCCGCAGAGTCATGGTAAAGGGCTGATATGCCGAGTATTTTTTTCACTTATCAGGTCTAAAACTTAAAATACAGAAATTCTTGTCCGCCAATGTCGCCCAAAAGTATTACTGCAACTAAGCAAATACAAACAAAAGTAGAATCAGTTATTGTCTGCTGTGTAGTAATGGGAACTGTGTCCGTAAATCGGGAAACAATTTTGGTCTGGGCAAATAAAATTGCTGTGAAGATAATAGCGAGGTAGAGCATGTTTGTTGTCGAACAGTAATGGCTAATTGCTGTTTCACTTGACCAATCGGAAAATGAAACTATGGTTTTAAGCAATGAAGTCAGTTCATGAAAGCTGTCAGTCCGAAAAACTAGCCATGTAAGAGAGATAAGAACAAAGAATATAATTGTCCGCATGGGTTGAATAAGGAACTTGTAATACCGTAAACTGTCAAAATAAAAATGTCTCGAAAACAAGTCCTCTACTAAATACAGAAACGCATGGACAGCACCCCAAAGAACGAAATTGAAAGTCGCACCGTGCCAAAATCCGCTTACAAGAAATGTAACCAAAATAGAGACGAAAAAAAATAAATAATGCTTTTGATTCTTACCGCCTAATGGAATGTAGATGTAATCTCGCATCCACTTAGATAAAGTGATATGCCAACGATGCCAAAATTCCTTGAAAGATTTTGCGGAATATGGATTTAGAAAGTTGATATTAATGGTATATCCTAATGTTCTACCAACTCCTATCGCAATTAACGAGTAGCCCCAGAAGTCAAAGTAAATTTGAAATGAATAAAGTAAGGTAGCTATGGAAATGGTAAAACCGTCAAACTCATGGAATGAACTGAATACAGGTGATACAATTAAGGCAATCTTGTCTGCAATAATTAATTTACAGAAATAACCCCAAAGCATTGTTTTGAAGCCAAGAGTTAAATTTTCAGGATTTAATTTTTTTGCAACTGAAAACTGTGGTATTAACTCATTCGCTCTGTGAATTGGACCCGATATTGATTGCGGAAAGAAACAAAGAAACTGTGAAACACTTTTCAATGAAGCATCGCCCTTATACTTTCCACTTCTGACATCTGATAACAAACTGATTGCTTGTAATGAGTAAAATGAAATACCAATTGGAAGGATAAAGAGATTGAAATACGAAAATTGCAAAGTGGAGATTGCAGAGTAATCAGCAAAGAATACATTTGAATACTTTGCAAAAAGAAGTTGAATCAAAATGAAAGAAATGCCAATTAACAACAAAACAAGTTTACTCGAATAAATCAACTTGTTAGCAACAATGTATGTTACAAATGTTGTAGAGAGTAGAAAGAAAAGATTGAAAATGTTGGTGTAGGCGTAAAAAAGATAGCTCCCCGTCAAAAGAAGAACCGATTTAATCTTTAGATTTTCAGAACAATAGTATAGAACTGTAAAAAACAAGAAAGAGAAAACAAATGATAGTGAGTTGAACGGCATCTTCTGCTTTTCATTTGAGTTTAATTCTGAAAATCCCGTTACGAAGTCCGAAAGTGGCCGAGTAGTAAAGGTATTGATTGCAAGACGAAAACGCAGGATCCCACTCGTTGCCAATGGTTTTTGTCAATTGTTGGATTTTACCTGTTTCCAGTTCAAGTAAAAACAAATCCCAATTTCCGTCTTTATTGGCTGCATACGCTAAATACATGCCATCTTGTGATAAAGCAACATCCCATTCTTCAAAATCTGTTTTGGTCAAATTCCTTTTCTGATTTGTTATTAACGAATGTTCAAATACATCAAACTGATTGTTGTCTTCCTTTGAGATATAAAACAATCTCTTTTCATCTACTGAAAATATCGGTCGCCAATGCTCAAAGTTATCGTTGGTAACAACTGTTTTCGTTTGATTTTGAAAATCATAAACAACAATGTAAGGGTTTGACAACAAACCATTTTTCGGGTCTTTCTGCCATTCGGCATATGATATTTTTGAACCATCGCTATTGAATGAGGGTATTGAACCGTAAGTATTATTTTCATACGTGATGTATCTTCGTTCACTGCCATTAATATTCATTACAACAACATTAGTTTCATTTTCTGCTTGACTCCCCTCAGTAAAGACTAAACGCTTGCCATCGGGTGAAATGCTCGGATGAATTTCATCTACTTTATTCCAAGTAATTCTCTTTGAGTTTTCCATTAAGCTATCAGCAATAAAAATTTCCATATTCCCATCTCTGAACGATTGATAGACAAGAGTGTTGCAATCATTTTGAGTAAAATTGGGATAACGGTCGCCCACATTCAATGAGCTAATTAAAGTTTGCTCATAATTTCCTTTCTCCTTTTGATTTAGAAAATCAAAGATGCTTCCAGCAATCTGTTGGTGTCCATTTGTGTTCAAATGCTCATCATACTGAAAAAATAAATCGCTATCGGTGTTTGTGAAATCAGAGAGTAAATCAAGATGCTTTATGTTATTTATTCTGCACAATGAATCAAGAAATCTATTAGGGTAGTGCATGTCTAACTTTGAAACGTCTATTTTGAAGTCACTAACAACCTCATCAAAGTATTTATAATAGACCTGTTCCTTAGTTGGAATCTGTATTACAACTAATTCGCCACCATTTTTAATCACTACATCATTAATTTTTTTTAGAAAAATACTGAAGCTGATTAAATCCTTTTTTTTCTGTTCAGATTGACTTTTGTAAAAGACATTGTATGTTTCATTTGACTTTTCATCAGGATAAAATGGTTCTGTCCACCTGCCTAATGGAAGTTCGGCAGGGTTTGCATATTTAAAGCCATACAATACGAATCTTGCAAAATTGGAATAGTGCATCAGGTAATCAGAAAAACCTGCTGTTCGTTCACCTACATTCATGAAATCATTGAAATTGCATATCTTCAAAAACACTTTTTTGGGCTTTAGTTTTTTTCCTTCACTGATGTAATAATTGTATTCGTCCGCTATACCCATGCCACTAATACCAGCATTTACTATCACCTTGTCAGGGAAATAATTGAAAAGTTTGCTTGTGTATAGTTGTTCAAACTGAACTTGTGCTCCTTGTGTATAAGAATCACCGATGAATAACCAATCTGATCTTTCTACTGTTGTTTCGGGTTCATCCTCTTCACCAATCCTAAAACCTTGTGTATTTGTTTTGTATTGAACAATGAACTCTTTATCCCGAAATGTTTGATTGAGATACGGACGATTGAAGTAATACTTGTTTTTAACTGAATAGAGGTCTTCAATTATGTATTCGCTAAATCTGAACGTTAATACTGCTTCTGCATGAATAAAGAAGGAAATAACCAAGATTAAGTTAAATAGAAGAACGCTTAAAGGATTCAGTTTCCGATTTTCTCTAAGCAAAAAGAAAACTGTAATAAACAAGAATGGCAATAAAAAGCTTAAAACAATACTTCCTGAAATCAAAAACAAAATAACAGGATTGAGTAATGCTAAGGAAGCTAATAAGATGACAACTCTTTTCAGAATTTTATTAGACCTTATGTTAACATTATTATTCATTGAATTTCACGATTACCGATTCCATTTTTGCTTCAATCTCATCATCAAGTAAGTCAAAAAAATCTTCTCCAGCTATTTGCTCAATAAAATCAACTGTAACCTGAAATTCAGTAATGTCTCCATCATATCTTTCAATAGTGTTGTCGAACATAAAAGCGAACATTTGTTTTTGCTTTTCAAAATAGGCAATCTTAAAAAACGCTACGGGCACACACATTCTATTTGGCCCGATTTGCTCTCTATACTCCGGGTTGAAAATAACGCCCGTAACTACATAAGCATCTGCTGATAACTTCAAAATTTTATCTCTAATTCTATTTTCAAGATTTGCCCATATACCTCTGTTAAGGGTTGGAATTTGTGGGTTGATATTCACATAGTAGAATGTTTCATCTTTCAACTCTTTGTTCCAAACATAATCTCCTGCTGGAACCATGTGTCCCCTGTCATAACCGCTTTTTCTGTAATCAGCATTGGTAGCAGAAAGAGTTCCTTTAGGTAAAGTGAATGGATAAAACGAACTACTACGCTTTACAGGCGGTCTGTTCTCGTTAGAAACAAGTTGGTCAACGGTGAGCAGGTTGAATACATATCGGGGAAGATTATAGGTATAACTAAAGATTACAGAATAACCTTTGAAATAGAGAATTGAATCACCTTTGTTGCTTTCATAAGCAAGATGCTTTCTGCTTACCGTATCTTTATTTCCATCACCAATCTTTAGGGTTTGCGCAAACCCTGATTTGGAAAACAGAAGCGTGAAAAATAAAATACTATGTAAGTATCGCCTTAATCTCATTACTATGCTTTTTTGAGGTTGCAAAAACACCGCCACACTCCTTTAATAAATTACAGTTGTTACATTCCTCTAAATACTCTCGTTTCCAGTCGGAAATTGATTTCCTTGCAAACTTCCATAGTGTTGGTTTCAACAAACAAAGCTGTAGGTTGTAAATTGAAACATTCATATCCATGCTGTCTAAATAATTAACGGCTTCTTCCAATTCATTTGAATATTCGCTTGGCTCCATCCAAAGTAAATCAGAATTACGTGGAGTGTATCCTGTGTATTCTAAACCCATAAAAGCAATGTGTTCAACAAACGGAAGATTCATGTAAATGAACTTTGCTAAAGAAGGAAGTCGCTTATAAGTTTGCTTATGCAAAACAATTCTGATTTCAATTCTTTGATTGTATCTCGCCAAATTGTGCAACCCTAATACGGTTTGGTTAAAAGCATTTTTTGCCTGAACTACATAATCATGTTGTTGGTAATAGTCAGAATAAAGTGGTATTCCAAAAACAACATTACGATTGCCAACCCTGCTAAGTTTTTCAGGAATATTTTGCCATGCAAATGAACGTCCATTCGTTAAAACATGAATATCTGTATCGGGTAAATTCTCGGTTATTAAGTTTAAGAGAGTAATAAATCTATCGCCAAGTAAAGTTGGCTCACCGCCTGTAATTCCTAATTCTCGTGTTGATTTTGGAATTAACTTTAATAGTTGTGAATTGATATTGAAGTAGTAGTCCAAGTCATCAGTATTCCTTGGTGGTTGCGAACACATCAAACAGTTACTATTGCATCTGTCAGTAATAAACAAAGCATTATGAGGCGACTTTTCTCTAAACAAACTATAGACAGTTCCATTTGGATTGATAAGAACAATGTCGCCAATATCAAGGTGTCCTAAATCAAGAATTTCAGAAACGCTTTTTAATTCTGCTAACTGAGTTGTATTATTTGAAAGAACTATTGATTCATTTAATTCATAGGAAAAACAATTAAGCGTGTTGCTTTCTTCCGAAACAATTTTAGCAACGACTGTATCGGTTATGTTGTTGGCTATTCCTCTTGTTTTTAATTGAATCATATTCCTTTAAAATCTTGGACGGTTATTTATCCATGAATTGAAAATTGGGAGCAATTCTTTTCCGTTGTTATCTATCAAATCGAATAGGTGGCGAATTATCTCCATGTTTTTCTTGCAAAAATCAGAGGTCGCTCTATGTCCTTCATAATCACCTTGTGAAGCATAGTGAAAAACAGGGTCAGCACCGCAATAACTTTGAAGTCCACAATCCGCACAACCTGCTAAACTTTCGTTTGACCAGAATTGAGAAAAGAACTTTGCCTTTTCGCCATAAAATATAGAGTTGTATTCCTCCTTTATATGCCCTAAACGAAAAGTAAAATCATTGTTCTCGGCTAACATTCTTGATTCATCAGTTGCATATACATAGCCGTCATAATTGAAAACCACAACATTGTTTATCATGCCAGCAGGCGATTGTAAATCAACATAACTAACGGGAAAAGGTGTAAGGATTTTTTTGAGAATTACAGTAGTGTAATCTTCAACAAAGAAATGCCCCTTTTTATTTAGTTCAAGAATGTAGTTTAAACCTGTCTTGTAAAATTCAAGATACTTGTCTGTTTCATACTTATTCTTATTAGTGTTCTTCAAAGCAAATCCGTAAGGACTTATTGGTCGCAAAAAGATGTTTGAAAACCCATTCTCGATATAGTTATTGATAATCTCTATTGGGTAATCTAAACTTAGCGAAGTGGTTGTCATTAAAGCGGAAACATTATCGTGTCCAAGGATTGAACGGGCTTTGTTGATTCCTTCAATAACCATTTCGTAACTTTTTGCACCTGACTTGGGTCGGTTGGCATTGTGCAGAAATTCGGGGCCATCTAATGATGTTGAAATTATGATACTATGCAGTTTGCAGAACTCTACTATATCATCTGAAAAAACGGTTGAGTTTGTGCAAACAACAAATGTTATCTCTTTTTTGAAATACTTGTTTAGCTCTACGGCACGTTCAACTGCAAATTTCACGTTGTCAAATGCTAATAGAGGTTCACCACCTTGAAATTCCATTGTAATTGCGGAAGCAGGAGATCGAAACATGTGTTGAATGCCCGCTTCCAAATTTTCCATAGAAATATCAAAGTCTTTTCTGTTTTCTGAAACTCTTGAAACTTGGCAGTAATGACAAGAGTGGTTACATCTAAGTGATACTACAAAAATGTGTAACGCAGTGAACTCATCTAAGAAGGATTTTTTAGTTCTGTATCTCGTAGCCAATACATCAATTAAGTCGGGAATGGGTTTGTCTGAAATAAAAAAATTAGCAAACAAGTCTTTGTATAATGGTTCTTCTTCGCTTAATTCTCTGTTTGCAATTCTTGTCGCTGTTCCGAGTGGAGCAATAATAAAGTCACCAACTTCATTAACTAAAACTTCCTTTTCATCATTGATACGGTGAAACCGAAAAGGCAAAAGGTGATACTTATCGTTTGACTGCCGATAAAACTCAATGCCTTTGAATTTCCTGAAATTCTTTATTGTCAACGCATCCATAATTCATAACTATATTTTGGAGGGTTCAAAACCAATAGGGTCATTTACATTACCTGGTGGCGTTTCGTCAAAATCGTCATTATTGGCAAATGCTTTTGCAATCAGTATTTCCCTGATGTTTTTCGTCTCGTTGGAAATTATTTCTCTGGTCTTGAAGTCAATAAGGTCTGTTTTAATTTTACTTACGATGCTGTCAATATTCCATTCTTTTTTTGGGTCTGAAATAATTACGACAAAATAACTCTGTTCCGTATTTATTTCAACGGAATACTTACCTCCATACCAATAGAAACATTTATGAACTACCCCTGAACTGTATAGGGTGCTGTCAATTTTTATTTGGATGCTTGTTTCATCAATCGGGGTAACTACCATTTCTATTTATTCTTTAGGTAGTAAATGGTTGTTGAGCCACAAACGCCATCACTTGTTAAACCGTTGTCAGATTGGAATTTTTTTACAGCACCTTCTATTGTTTCGTCAAATGCGTATGAACCAGTCACCACAGTGCCGCCATCATCAAGTTTCAAATACTCTTTGCGGAGAAGAATGTTAACTAGTTCTGTTACGTCAGTCCCAGACATGCCTTTTTTCAAAGTTCTTGCACCAAGTTGTAGTGAATTAGTGGTGGAGTTGGGTTGGTTGCTAGGGTTTGCTTTTGGGGTGCTAGTGCCACTTCCTCCGCCTGAACTTGAATAGTGCGAGCGATGTGATTGATGAGAGGAATGTGATCGATGGCTACGATGGGCCATAAAGGTCCATCCGTCATTTAGTATCTTTTTAAGCAGAAGTTTGGGACTTAAATCGGGTTTCAAATTTAAATAAGATTCAAATCTGTTTCCGTTTTTATTTGGTTCAAAAACTGTCGGATCATTAATGGCAGCGCTTGTATTGTTTGCTGCAATACCTGCTAATGAGCTTAGGAACACTTTTCTCAGCAGTTTTGTAAGTTTATTTGCCATTGGTCTATGAGTTTAAGGGTAGGTATCACAATATACAGAAATTATCCAAAAAAAATCTGCGTGAGTTTATCGCTGGCTGCTTAGGTGTTGCAGATTTTGCGCGTTAGGATTTGGCTCTTGCCATAGCTTTGGTGTCGCGGTGGGTTTGTGCGGCTATTGCATGTGCCAAATGCGCGGGGCATTCGCAGGAGAATCTTTTTAAAAATGCGAAGGGTCGGCTGTATTATTTTTTAGTCTGTCCAACGTTTTAATTTTTTAAGTCCAAGTTGTCACGAAGCCGTTCACTTGTCCGCGTGGGAAATCTTTGTTAGTAGAGTGTCACCCGTTAGATGACCAAATTGTCCGGGCCCTATTACTGCCAACGTCTCTATATAGGAAACTCCGTTTCCTATATATCCCTATTATCATTCTAGTTTAACCCCCAAATTCTTACCCAACAGTTTAAACTGTTCCGCCCACTCTACTTCTAACTCTTTGGACGTT
>Ga0105044_10013728_pt1 | contig 10984 bp, 8 predicted proteins | sample MAT01_FD_78092 | JGI IMG/M metagenome (GOLD analysis project Ga0105044, IMG submission 78092) | Freshwater microbial communities from Lake Fryxell liftoff mats and glacier meltwater in Antarctica - MAT-01 | ecosystem: Environmental > Aquatic > Freshwater > Ice > Liftoff microbial mat | place... | reverse complement strand
TCTCTCCCGGACGGCCTAAAGGCCGGACTCCGAACGCTACCGTCCGAGCTTCGTCGGGGGGCGGGACGGTCTCTGGAACGTAGCCCTCCATCGGAGATCGCGACGCGAGGGCGACGTCAGGGGCGTTTGCCGTTCTTCTGTAACCAACGAATGGTGACGTCGGTGAAATCGGTGAAAAGTCCGTCGACTTGAGCGACCGAGAAGAGGGCCGCCTGAAGTTCGTCGGCGGACGGACACAGCTTCGGCAGCACGTCCGTGCGGAACGTATAGGGATGGACACTCAGGCCCCGAGCGTGAGCTCGGGAGGTCAAGTCGGAAACCGTGGACTGCGAAGAGGTTGTCCAGGTGACAATGCGATCGAGCGCGGGACCGATCCCATCGACCACCCCGGCCAGTTCGTCCAACCCGGCGTTCGAACCGAAGAAATCGTAGTCCGTGCCGTCGTCGCCCTTCTCGGCACCGCCCATCAGAAAAATCAGACGTCCCTTCCAATCCAGCGTCTCGCGCAGACGTCGGACCTCCGTGTATTCGAAGCATTGCAGCCAGCACGGATCGGATTTGGAGGCGTATCCGTACTTGGCCAGAAGGGGCAGGACGATCGCGCCGAGATCCTTCCCCTGCTCGCGGTGCCATCGCGGCTGCTTGAGTTCAGGGTAAATGCCCACCCGCCGGCCGGTGCTACGGTTGAGACCTTCGATGAGCTGCAACTCCTCTTCCAAGGTGGCGATTTGAAAGGCCGCTTTCCCGCTGGGAAACCGATCTGGAAAAACGGCCTTTCCGGTCTTCGCGGAAAACCGCTCCATCACGTTCAGTCGTTTGAGCTCCGCCAGAGTGAAATCGATCGCGTAGTACCGCCCGTCGGCGCGTTTCCGATCCGGAAAGCGTATCGCCACATCGGTTACCGTATCGAGAAAGATATCGTGCAATACGACGGGCACATCGTCCTTGGAGAGGACCAAGTCTTGCTCAAGGAGGTCCGCGCCCAAAGCGTAAGCGAACGCCTTCGCCTCCAGGGTATGCTCAGGAAGATATCCGCTGGCTCCGCGATGGGCGATGACCAGTGGACCGGCGGGCTGCGCAGCGGACAGCAGGCTGGAAAAAACGACAACGATAGCGACGGATTTCATGGTTGAAGCGGTTCCCCGAAGGTTCGATGGGCGAGGGTCCGCGCACTGAAGCCTATCGTCAAAATGCAGCACACCGCTCTCGTGGCAAACACCCCGTTCCAGTACCGGCGATCGACGGTTCGACCGACGCCGGTTCCGGCCGTCCGCAGCTTTGCGGCGTGCCGCGCACAAGCAGGCCACAACCACGCCGCAAGCGGATTGTACTCTGCATCGACCCGCTCCGCGGGGACCGGAGGCGAGAGGGTGGACGGTCTAGAGGACGGAAGTACGAATGGGGAGAAAAGCGTGGCAAAAGGAGGCGAGCGTCTAAATCGTTGCTGATCGACCTCACCGGTGCGCCCGCTTTGATGACAGAGTGAACATGGACGTCACCCTGCGTAAAGCTCTCCCGCGCGACTCGCGAGAACTCGCGCGACTTTTCTTCGAGGTGCGACGCAACGCATTTACCTGGCGGGATCCCGCGACCTTCGCCCTCGACGATTTCGAATTCCAGAGCGCCGCGGAAAACATCACCGTGGCCGAAGATCGCGCCGGAGCGATCGTCGGATTCGTCTCGGTGTGGGCACCGGATTCGTTCGTCCATCACCTCTTCGTCGCGATCCACGCACAGGGACTCGGCGTGGGGCCGAAACTTTTGCACAGCCTTCATGACTGGCTCCCGTTTCCGCATCGCCTGAAATGCTCCGCGCCCAACTCGAAAGCGGAAGCGTTCTATCGAAAACGGGGCTGGACGGAAATTGGACGCGGCGACTCCAGCGACGGCCCCTATCTCTCGATGGAGCTTGCCGCCCCCGCCGCCAATCGAGCTCATCGCATCGCCATCGCGGCTTGTCCCTCCCCATTGGCAGCGGGCGGACCCGATGCGATCCATTTCCTTTCCACCATGAATTCCACACCGATCGATCCACTTCAGAAAACCGGCGGGATGGTCTATTTCGCCCGCATGCTCGATAAGATCCGGAAACACGCCGGCGGAGACTTGCGCGCGGACTTCCACGATTCCCTCGGAAAAGGGATGGATGGACGGTGCACCGACTTTCTTCGCGTGGACTACGCCGACCTGAAGGAGCGCGTTTTGAAAGGAGGCACCGACGAAGAAATCTTGAAATGGTGCTTTGTCACCGGACGGGAACTCAACGACGGGGACATCTACACGTGGAATCACTTCATCGGCAAGCTCGGCTGGCGGGACCCTTCCTCCGAAGTCCTCGCCCGCAGAAAACGGGAAAACAAACTCGCCCATCGGGATGACATTGTGACGATGTTCGAATTTTTCGACGTGGACGAACAACGCGCGCCTTTAATAACATAAGTTATTTCTAATAAAAAATTTATATAAACATACGCCATCACACTTCGACCTATCCGAAGCAGCTGGACTTTCCACGTTCGGACCCGTGGCGCGAAAAAATCCAGTCTATAATTTCTTGGATTGTCATTCGGCGTAATTCACGGAGAGCCTCGCCTAACGAGCAGTCGCTTCAAATCAATGAACCCAAAACCACGTTTCTCTCTCATCTGCGCGCTGGCGTTGAGCGTGTTACCCGCCGCTCGCGGTCAATCTGCGATCGCAGTCGACGTCCTCGTGCCCTTTGTCCGTCCGCCCGGTGTAACCCGGCTGCTGCTCGCGACCGACATTCCCAACGGTTTTGTGCCACCCGAATTTGCGGGACGCGTGCGCGTTCCTCCGCTCGAACGCGTCTGGTTGCTCGCACCGCAAAACTGGCCCTATCCGGTGCAGTGGACGAAAAACGGGGCTCCCATTGCGGGTGCAACCATGAGCCCGCTGGTGCTCCGCCAAGTCACTTCGTCGGATAACGGCCTCTACGCGTTGTCCGCCGCTGGGACGCTCGCCGCGGGCGCCGTCGCCGTCGTATCCACCCGGGTACAGTTGGACGTCGTCCGGGACGGTCACTTCGGAAACTTTTCGGCTCGCGTCACCCTGAGTCCGGGAGCGGATACGCAAATCGTCGGTTACGTGGTCGACGGGCGTAGCCCGAAGCGCCTGCTGATCCGGGCCGTCGGACCGTCGTTGCAACAGTTCGGCGTGGCCAATCGGTCGGCGCTGCCGCGGTTCCGGCTTTTCAAATCCGACGGCACCGAATTTCTGGTACCCCGAGTGATCACGATTGTCTTCCCTCCCGCCTATTGGAGCGCGCTCTTCAAACAGGCGGGAGCCTTCCCGCTGACGAAGGAGAACGCGGAACGTCCGCATATTGCTTACGAGACGTATGACCTGCCGGCGGGTACCTACACGGTTCACGTGAACGACGACTCCGCCCGCGGAGGCCAGGTCCTGGTCGAAGTCTATGAATTCGATACCTATCCACCCCTCTTCGGCCTGGACTTACGAAGGCAGGCTCCATTCGAGAAACCGTTCGGCGATGCCGACGGGCAGAAAAAACGCGCGCTCGTCGCGGGCCTCCGCTAAAAACGTCCGCTCGCTCGCGAATTCGCCCTCGCGCGCTCCGTCACCGAGCGCGCCCGTGTTTTCTCCACCGCCGTGTTGAACGTCGATTTCCTCGAACTCGTCGCCCTCCAACGTGGCCACCCCGGCCGAAGTTCTCATCACGCTCGAACCGCGCAACGCACCGCCCGCCCGGCCCACGGACCCGGTGGTGCTGCGCGGTCCGTGACGCCGGCCCCCGCCGCTAACGGATTTCGTAGACCTCCGCGAGCGCAACTCCCGTCGAGCCGCCCGCACCTCTCACCAGCACGGAATAGCCGCCGGGGTCCAGCTTCATCGTGAGCGCGGCATCTTTCGAGCCGAGGGGAAGGGCGAATGCCCCCACCCGCACGGACGCCTCGTTCACGTCCCCCGCATTGGCCCAATCGTCGTTCTGGGCAATCAGGGTCGCTCCCCGATAAATCTCGAGTCGTGGGTTCGTCAATACATTGGTCAAACCGAATTGGGCGAGGCCCGGGCCGACTCCCCGAATCAGCACGCTGCGCGCGCCATCGCTGACGGTGAATCCCGCGATAAGCACCTCGTCGCCCGCACCGGAACGGGCCCGCACGGAGAGATTCGAGACCCGCAAGGTCCCCGCGGCGACCGTTGCCGCGGGCGTGCCGTCGTAAACTTCGGTCAGAACGACGCCGGAACTGCCGCCGACGGAGGTGACCTGCGCCGAGTACTGACCGGCCGAGACGGATACGATCGACGCGGCGTCGAGGCTCGTCGGCCCCGGCAGCGCAAAGGCGCCGACCTGAGCCGCGAGTGCGGCCACCTCGGCATTTCCGCCCCAGTTATCGTTGGCGGCCAAGACCACGCCGTCCGGATTTCGCAGGACGAGAGCCGGATCGTTCAAACGGCCGGCCACACCGAACGGGGCCAATCCCGGACCCACCCCGCGAATGAGCAACGTTTTGCCTTCGCCACCCTCCCCGCCGACGACGAATCCGGCAATCAAGGTGTTTTCGCCCGAACCGGCAGCCGTCCGCACCGACAAATTAAAGAGGCGACCCGTACCGAAATCCGTGCCGAGAACAACCGGATCGTCCAGGCCCGAAATCGCGCGGCCGGTGTGGCGCACGTTTTGACGATGCTGCGGCCAGAAGGCCGCCGCGCCGTTGGCGGCGCGCAACCCCACCTCGAGCGCATAAACGCGCCCGTCGTTGTTGCCGATATAGAGTCGCCCGCCCGCCAGCAAAGGCGACGAGCGGAACCAATTGGCTCCGGTGTAGGTTCGCCGGAGGGTGCCGTCGCCATTGACGTGGTGGACGCGCCGGTCGTAACCGCCGACAAAAACCGACCCGTCCTGCGCCACGGCCGGCGACGACGCCCTCACCTCGTCGCCGAGCGCGTAGGTCCATTTTTGCACGCCCGTCGCCTGGTCGAAAGCATAGAGCCGACGGTCGTAGCTCGCGAGGTAGGCGGTGCCATTGGCCAGCGCGAGCGAGGAACTCACGAAACCGCCGGCCGAGGTTCGCCAGCGCTGGCCGCCGGAGGGCGTCAGCGAGAAGACGCTTCCCCCGAGCGAGGCGATGAAGATATTGCCCTCGCCATCGAGCGCCGGCGAAGAATACACCTGTGTATCCGTCGCGAATCTCCATTTGCGTACGCCCGCAGGCGTGACCGCGTGCAAGGAGTTATCGCCGCCCGAAACGTAAACGGTCCCGTCGGGAGCGAGACTGGGAGCGGCATAACTCGCCTCCGGTCCCATCGAATAGCGCCATCTGACCGCTCCCGTGGCGCCGTCGACCGCGACCAGCTGCGACTCGGCGTTGAGTGCGGTAGTGCCACGTTCGATACGGATATAGATCGTGCCGTCCGCCGCGAGCGCGGGCGCGTTGGTGATGGGGCCGCCCAGCGGCGCGATCCAGCGCGGGGTCGCACCCGTGCCGCCGTCGATCAAAGCGTAGAGGCTGCCGTTCGAGGCACCGAAATAGACGGTACCGTCCGTTCCCACCGCGGCGGAGCCCGTGTCGACGATCGTCGTCGGAACGATCGCGTAACGCCATTTGAGTTCCCCGTTCACGCCGTTCAAGGCGTAGAAATGACTGTCGTTCGAGCCGACGTAGATCGTCCCATCCGCCCCCGCGGCCGGGGAGCTCGTGATATTGTTGCCGGTGCTCGCGATCCACGCCGCGTCGGTCAGCGTGAAGGTAAACTCCCCGTTGATCTCGGTCGTCCCTACCACTGCGGAGTCGACCGCGATCGCATAGCTCGTCCCCGCCAACGCATCGAAACTCGCGATCGCATTGTCGATTTCCGCCTCGGCGTTCGTGCTGACCGCGGAGGCCACTGCGGTCAGACTGGACAAAGTCGTGCCCGTGTAGACGGCGACGACCGGATTGAGCTGGGCGCTGGCCGCCGCGGCGTGATAGCGGGCGGTGACGGGAGCGGTCCAACGGTACCAGAGCGAACGGCGGGCGGCGCGGCCAGCATGGGCCGGCTCGCCGGGTTGGCTCGAGGCCTTCGCGTTGGTCGCGGTGACCAGCGCGTTGGGCTCGGTGAGCACGGTCGCCGCCGCAAAATCGTCGTTCGCCGGCGCCGCTCCGAGGTTCATCAGAATCAATCCGCCCGCCGCGTTCTTGCCCCCGACGGCGATCTGATAGGTAACGCCCGCTTGCGCGGTAAACGTCACATTGCTGGTGACGACATTGCTCGCATTGTCGTTCTCGGCCACGAGAGCGAGCGCTCCGAGGGCATTGCCCGTATAGACCGCGATCGCCGTATCGATCGCACTTCCCTGGGTATCGAGATTGACCAAACCGAAAGTGGGTGCGGTCCATGTCCACCACAACGTCGCGTTCGCGCCGAAACCCGCATGCTGGGGCTCGCCTGTCTCGGCGGTGGCCCCCTGCGACGCCGCACGGACCTGGATCAATTCGCCCTGCAGCCGGGCGCGCGAAGCGAAATCGTCGTTGAACGGGCGCGTGTCGTTCTGCGCGAGCGCCTTTTGTACGTTGAGACGCCCGCCTGTCTGCACGCGCCCGCTGTATTTGGCGACTGGATCCACCGATCTCAAGAGACGGTTGATCGTCTGCCGGTAAGTGTCGGTCGGAAAGCGCGCGCGCAACAGCGCCACCGCTCCGGTGACCAGCGGGGCGGCCATCGAGGTGCCGGTCAGCTGCACGTAACCGCTATCGCTCGTTTGGGAGAGGGAGAGAATCTCGGAGCCCGGAGCGAACAATTCGACGGCCCCCGAGCCGGTGTTCGAGGACGTGGCGATGTCCTCGAGCCGCGTCGAGTTACCCACCGCGACCACATTGTCGACCGCATAGTTGGCCGGGAACGTGCGTGCGACGTCGAGATTGAGGCCGTTGTTTCCGGCAGCCGCGACAAAAACGATGCCCGCATCCCGCGCGCGCTGGATCGCGGAGATTTCCGTCTGCGAGGGGCCTTGCCCGGTGCTGAGCGCACCATAGCTCGCATTGATGACCTGAGCGCCGTTGGCGATGGCGTAGTCGATGCACTCGGCGGCATCGGAAACGGCACCGCGCCCGTCGCTGCCGAGAAACTTGAGCGCCATGATTTGAACGCGCCAGGCGACACCCGAGACGCCTCGACCGTTATTGCCGACCGCACCGACAATTCCCGCCACGTGGGAGCCGTGTCCATTGTCGTCGTTCGGCGTACCGCTGGTGGCCGAACCGCGGGCGACGATCGAATTGATCCCATTGAGGTCGTCGACGTATCCATTGAGGTCGTCGTCGCGGCCGTTTCCCGGGACCTCGCGACCGTTGCGCCAGACATTCGCGGCGATGTCCTCGTGGGTGACCCGCAGCCCGGTATCGATCACCGCCACGATCACGGGGGAGGCGTCCGACAGGGTGTCCCACGCCTCCGGTGCGTCGATGTCGGCATCGGGAACTCCCGAGCTCTGACCGGTGTTGTTGAGCGCCCACTGTTCCGAGAACCGCGGGTCGTTGGGAATCGCTTGGGTGACGCGGATAAAATCGGGTTCCACGAATTCGTAGAGTCCGCTCTCGCGCAGTTGAGCCAGTGCGGCGGGTACCGACGCAGTCGGGTCGAGTTCCAGGACATGCTGCCGCTCGAGACGACGAAACGAACGCCGCGACCGCACGCCCGCGCGCCCTTCCGCCCCGTCGAGCGCAGCCTGCCGCTCCGCGGAAGAGAGCGAGGGCAGTTCGCGGGTTTTCACCATGACACGCCCCTGGCGGTAACCACGCTCCATTTCTTGCGCAGAAAAGGTCGGCACAGAGGACGAAGCGTCGGAGGCTCCGAAGAGGGCGACGGGCGCCGAAGAAAGCAGCGAAGCCAGCGTCAGGAAGATCGCGGCGCGGGGGAGACGTAAAACGTACACATTATTTGCGACCGGTGTCGCCCGGAGAAAGTTGCTGAAAAACCCGCCGATCCTGCCTTGCTGCCGGTCATGCCCAAACAACCCACAACCGCCGAGCTTCGCCGACTCGAAAAAGCCGCGCGCTCCGCGGCGGACAAAGCCTACGCGCCCTACTCCCGCTTTCGGGTGGGTGCAGCGGTTCGCGCGGGCTCGGGAAAAACCTACACCGGCTGCAACGTCGAGAACGCCTCTTACGGTCTGTGCAATTGCGCCGAACGAACCGCGATTTTCAGCGCGATCGCCGCAGGGGAAACGACCATTAGCCATGTCGCGGTATACACCCCCACCCCGACCGTGACAACACCGTGCGGTGCCTGCCGCCAAGTGATCAACGAATTCGGCCCCGAAGCGCGAGTCATCTGCAGCTGCGACGGACCCGATCGGATCGAGACGTCACTGGATGCACTCCTGCCCGGTGCCTTTGGGCCGGCAAATTTACTCTGACCGACGTCTGCAGCTGCCCGGGACGGAACGCTCGAAGCGGCCGGTTCTCGGTCGTTTGTCCTCAAGCGCCACCGCGGAAATACGCTTGCACTTCGGTCACCACCTGAGCGCGAGGCACTTCTCGCTCGGAGCGGTTACCGAGATCGCGAATCTTGACGACACCCTTCGCGAGTTCGTCGCTGCCGTAAATCAGCGCGAGCTTTGCACCGGACTCGCTGGCCGCCTTGAACTGTTTGCCAAATGCCAATTCCTTGAGCGGATAATCGACCCGGTAGCCGAACGAGCGCAGCGACTGAATGTCGCCGAAGGCCTCCAAGCGTTCCTTGGGGCCGCCTATGACCCCGTAGACGTCGGGAACCTGCACGATCGACGGCGTGAGGCCGCGTTGCTCCAAGAGTAAGGCGAAGGTCATATCGCCGATCGCAAAGCCCACGGCGGGTAACTCCGCATAGCCGAGTTTGCCGACCAGATTGTCGTAGCGACCGCCACCCGCCAGCGCACGCAATTCGCCTTTGCGGTCAAACGCCTCGAAAACGAAACCGGTGTAGTAGGCGAGCCCTCGCACCACGCCGAGGTCCACCTCCAGGTATCGGCCAAGGCCCATTGCATCGAGGTTGGCGAGAAGCCGCCGCCACTCCTCCAGGCGTGCCGAGAGCTTTTCGACCGCGACCGAGGAAAGGGTCGCCTCCAACGCCTCCAAGGATTTGACGCCGAGAAAGGCGAGGACCTTCCCTTTCAGACCGGCGTCCAACGCTCCGAATCGAGAAACGTACTCCTTGAACGCCTCGTCCCCGAGCTTCTCGAAGCGATCCACCGCGCTTAAGATACTGCGTGCCTGGGCATCGTCCAAACCGAGAGCTTCGAGATAATAAAACCAGAGGTTCCGGTCGCTTAGCCGAATAGAGAAATCCCGATCGGTCAGCCCGAATCCGCAAAGACACTGCGCGAGCAAGGCAATCAGCTCCGTCTCAGCCTCGATCCCCGGTTCGCCAAAGATATCCGCGTTGAATTGGGTAAAACAGCGGCCGCGCCCTTTCTGCATCCGCTCGTAGCGATAAAACTCCGCGATGCTGAACCACTTGATCGGACGTTTGAGGGAGTTGACCTTCTCGCCGACAAGACGACACACCGTCGGTGTCATCTCGGGGCGCAGGGCGACTTCGCGTCCGCCCTTGTCCGTGAAGTTAAAGAGCTGCGCTTCGATCTCCGAGCCCGACTTCGTGCGATACAAGTCCAGGGGCTCGAGCACCGGCGCATCGTATTCAACGAATCCGTACGCGTGCGCGGCCTGACGCCAAAGGCGGAAAATGTGGTTCCGTTGGGCGAGCGCCTCGGGATAGAACTCGCGAAAACCGGGAAGGGTCTGGAACGATGCCATGAGGGGCAGGAAATGCCGAGACGGCTCGCACGGTGCGAACAAAAAGGTTCCGATTCGTCAGTCCGAGCGCCGCGGACAAAAAAAAAGACGCCGACCCCGAGGGGTGGCGTCGCGAGGGACAGAAGAATAAAATGGGGAGCGCGCTTAGAGACTTTGAATATCGAGTTTCTTGAGCAGCTGCTTGAGAATCTTGCCGGATTTGAATTTCACAACGGCACGTTCCGGGATAACCACTTCCGTTTCCGGCTTATTCGGATTGCGCCCGATCCGGGCCTTTCGCCGTTGCACCTCGAGCACGCCGAAATTGCGAAGCTCGACATTGCGGCCTTCCGCGAGGGCACGCATGACGATGTCCAAGGTCATCTGAACGGTATGAACGATCTCTTTTTGCGGAAATCCGGTTTTCTCGTAAATCTCAAGAACGATCTCTCGTTTCGTGAGGTTGGTCAGGTTGGTCGCCATGGGAGTTATCCTTTTGTTTGTCTTCTGTTTATGTGAGAGGTCCTAGAAGCGTTTTCCGTTCCGTCGAATCGTCAACAACTAAGGTTATTTTTCCGAAAGAAATATGAGTCCGGGAGAACCGCAAAGTCCACTAGAACAACTGCCTAAGCAGATTCAAGATCTGCTCAAAGGTTCCCCATTTCGTGCGGTATTTACAAATCCGCCCTTAAATGCCGAGCCTGGAAGCAATTCCGAAGCGCCACGACCGGACGATTCCGCGGCTGAAGTCTTGGAGCGAATTCGTCGCTTCAGTCTCAAGCCGAGGGAGATCCGGGATCACCTCGACCGCTATGTGATTCAGCAGACAGAGGCGAAAAAGGTCCTATCGGTGGCGATTTGCGACCACTATAATCACGTGCGCGCATGCATGGAAAAGCCGGAACTTCGCGAAACCGACTACGCCAAACAGAACATTTTGCTCCTGGGACCCACGGGCGTGGGGAAAACCTATCTGATGCGCTGCATTTCCCGGCTCATCGGAGTGCCCTTTGTGAAAGCGGACGCCACCAAATTCTCCGAAACCGGGTACGTCGGCGGTGACGTCGAAGACCTCATTCGCGACCTGGTAAAGGCCGCCAACGGAGATACCGAACTGGCACAATACGGGATCGTTTACATCGACGAGATCGACAAGATCGCCACCAGCACCGGCTCGGCTACCGGCGGGGGCGGTCGGGACGTTTCGGGACGTGGCGTGCAAATCAATCTCCTCAAGTTAATGGAGG
>Ga0105044_10013727_pt1 | contig 10985 bp, 8 predicted proteins | sample MAT01_FD_78092 | JGI IMG/M metagenome (GOLD analysis project Ga0105044, IMG submission 78092) | Freshwater microbial communities from Lake Fryxell liftoff mats and glacier meltwater in Antarctica - MAT-01 | ecosystem: Environmental > Aquatic > Freshwater > Ice > Liftoff microbial mat | place... | reverse complement strand
GGATTCGGCTTTTGATCTGCGGGTAGCTAATACATCCGGTCTGAACTGCGGTGCCGACCGGATTCGGCTTTTGATCTGCGGGTAGCAAATACATCCGGTCTGACCTGTGGTGCCGACCGGATTCGGCTTTTGATCTGCGGGTAGCTAATACATCCGGTCTGAACTGCGGTGCCGACCGGATTCGGCTTTTGATCTGCGGGTAGCAAATACATCCGGTCTGAGCTGCGGTGCCGACCGGATAGAACACTTTCGGTATCGACTGGTTGCTGCTAGTGACCTGCGGTACCGATCGGTTGGCAATCTGCATTTACTTCTTGAGCAACTGCACGATCCTGGGAAGATTGTTTTGTTTTAAACCTACATACATTTCGGCGGTGGCACCAAAGCTGCTGTAGAAAAATGCAAGGCTGCTGACATCACTGCCTTCAAAATCGAGCAGCAGATCTTTGCCTGCATTGTCTTTTATAAAGGCATTGATGAGGGCATGTGAAGCTCCAATGGTTTTGCCATTCGGGTGATTGCCTACCAAAATATAATACACCCTTTTGTGACAGAAAAACAAGGCGCAGGATGCCACCAACTGTCCGGAAGGCAAATAGATTCCATAGGTGGTAGCCTTTTGCTGCTCATGTAATTGCTGGTATAATTGTGCAAAGCGTTTGTAGTCTTCCGTTGTTGCCGGAGAAAATTCTTTGCCTTGTTCCAGCGCCAAAGCAATCACTTCATCGATTGCGATATTTTTGCGGATTTCACAATGTAGCTTTTCCGCTTTTTTGATGTTTCTTTTTAAATTGATCCGAAATCCGGCACACAATTTTTCGTAACTATCATCAAGTGGCAGCACATAATTAACCCGGTCGTACAATTGAAATTGCTTTAAATAAAAGCGGTTACCGGCATTTAAATAGATATCCCAATATTTAAATTTTGTAGGTATAGCCAGTAAGAAATCATTTACAAGGGTGGCTGATATGTTGGTGCCAAACACACCCAGACAGGATGTGAAAAAGGGCTGGTACAAATAATGAATGCGATATTTTTTGTTCCAGGTTAGTGGCATTACGGCTTCATAATCGTTTAATACGAGGGCATCCCAATAGTGCGCCATCGTATCAAGGTAAATGGAAGTGCCATAGATTAAACCATTGTCTGAATGATTGATACAGGCATCCCATTTAACTTTATCTATCTGGTGATATGGCAGGTATTGTATGGCCATATTCAAAAAGGAATTTGAGGAACCAGTTTTTTAAGGCTGATGCTTTGTATATCGAAACTAAATGAAATGTTTTTTAAAAAGCGTTTCTCTGTTATTGTTGATTTGAAATAATCCTTATACACTTTACTATATAAAACCGGAATAAAAACATTCACCGTATTGCTAAACAAAGAGATCTGCAGGCCCGCATCATAAATAAACTTCCCTGTGCCTGCATCGTTTTTCCAGGCTTCTGCATAAGTGCCAATATCAACAAATAGTTTCAACGGAATTTTAAACGGCAGCACTTTTAAAGGGTTAATATTTTCAGGTATATCTGTTGTGAAATTGGCTGCACTGAGCCAGTTATCAGTCTTACCAATTTTGCTATTTAAGAAATCTGTTCTCACTTTAAAGAAACCATCCCGTTGCATAATTTGCTGAGAGGAGTACCCTTCAAATTCATTTCTGCCAACAAAATAATCGCTGTAGGTATAATCCTCATAGCCTTTTGGTCCTGTCATGTTTAAGTGGTAGCGGTCGGTTTCAAATTGTTTCAGGAATGTTTTATCACCAAGGTAAAAGAATTTGCCGGCAAAGACGCGGACATTCATTCCTCCTCCTTTGCTGTAATTAAAAAAGTAATTGCCGGTAAAAGCAAGGCGTGCAAATCCTTTACCTTGCTCCAGTTGCAACTCTCCCCGGTAAGGATACAACACTCGCTTGTTATCCACCACAAAACGCAATTGATTGACATACCTGTTTTTAAAAGGATAGGAGATGAGTTCAATTTGATTGACGGTATCTCTTGAAAAAAGCAAACCCTGTTCCCTTATTAAAAAAGTTTTCCATTGCAGGTATTTCAGCATTTGGCTGCGTGGATTTTTATTTGCAAAAACAAGTTTAAATGAAGGTACCAATTTACTAAAGCGCTGGTAGTTTATTTTACTGGTGGAGTCCGTAAAAGAGTCGCCGTTAAAAGTTGCTCCAGCCAAAGCTAATTCAGCCTTCATGCCATCATTGCCCGGAAGCCAGGTATAGCTCATTCGTCCCAGGCCATTGAGTCGCTTGCTGCTTGTAGCATATAGCGGCGCTACTAGAAACTGAAATTTTTCTGCCGGTAAAGTGTAGTTGTGAATCAATCCGCCCAACATGGCTTTGTCGTAAAAATTAAAGCCAACCAGTGGTGCAATAAATATGTTGTGTTTTTGATCGCTGTTATGTAAATTAAAAAAGGAAGAAAATTTAAATCCTTTCTTTACAGGGGTTCCTGGTAGCAGCCCTTTTTTTAAAAGTAGTGCAAATAGCTGGTCAAGATTTTTTCCACTCACTTCTTCCAGCACTTGTTTAAAATCTTCCGGGTAGGGATGTTTAAATTGCCAGCGTTGATAATATGCATGCATGCAACTGTCAAACATTGTTGTGCCCAATTCTTTCTCCAGAAGTTTTATCCATTCGGCGGCTTTATAGTAACTAATCAAACCATAATTTGCTTCACTGAAATTTTCTGAGGGTGTTTCAATTGGCTGATCTTTCTTTAAGGAAGCCATTGTTTTGAAACCAACCTCGTACAAATCTTTTGGAATTCTTTTTGAAAAAAAAGTTGGTTTATCTGTAGTTGCGTCTGCCGTAAAACTGGCTGCTGCATTGTACCGGTCATCATAGTAGGTATTGATCCCCTCATCCATCCAGGGATGCATTCTTTCATTGGTAGCGAGGATGCCCTGGTTCCAATTATGTCCCACCTCATGTTCTATTACACGCTCTAAATCCGATTCGCTGTCGACCGGCGATATAGAAGTAATGGTTGGGTATTCCATACCGCCTGCAAAACCCATTTCAGCTTCTACCACACTTACAATCTCGTAAGGATATTCTCCCAGCCAGTTGCCTCTGGTAAGAATTGCCTGCTTTATAAAGGGAATACTACGGCCCCAATAATTATTGTCGGTGGTTTTTGGAAGATGATAACTATACAGGTTGATTTTTCGTCCGCTTTTTAATTGCAGCGTATCATGATAAACTATAAAACGCTTATCGGCAAACCAGGCAAAGTCGTGGATATTATCCTGTTTAAAGTGAATGGTTTTTGTTGTGTTAGATGAACCGATTTCACTTGGCTCAATCACTTGTTTTTTAGCTTCATTGCAATCAGTGCAAATTACCGGCTTCTTAACTCTTTTTCCGAGCCAGCTTTTTTCTTCTTCATCCTGTAAAATTCCGGTGGCAGCCACTACATAGTTTTGCGGCAATGTAATTTGTACTTCATAGTTGCCAAACTCGTTGTAAAACTCGCCCTGGTCAAGGTAGGGCATAGGATGCCAGCCTGTCCGGTCATACACTGCGGGCTTTGGAAACCATTGTGTTATTTGGTAGGAGTCGCCAACATGACCACCTCTTGAGAAATTGACAGGTAATTGTTCATGAAAAGGCGTTTGTATTTTGATATGACTTTTCGGGGCTAAGGGCTGTGGTAAAATGATTTTAATGATATCCTGATGCAGGGGGTGATCTTCCATTTTTGCTACTGTTCCGTTCACTTTAAAATCAAGTCTGTTTATATAGCCACGCTGGTCATTATCGCTGAAATAAAAATCAGTCCGGCCATTTTCCAGTAGCTGATCACTCAATGCCGTGCGGTCGTTTTTATAAGCATTGGGCCATACGTGAAACCAGATAAAATATAATGTGTCGGGTGAGTTATTGTAATAATCCATTTTCACAAAACCATTGAGTGTATGATTTTTGTCGTTTAAGGTAACATCAATGTTAAAGTTGACCTGTTGCTGCCAGTAGGAGGATTGGCCATTTACCAGGGTGAAATGGCATAAGAGTATAAAAAAGAGAAACAGTTTTTTCAAAACGATTGTGTTTTCTCAAAAATAGTAAAAATGTTTTGTACGATGTTCATAATATGGTTGTGAGTTTGACGATGTTTGATTTAATGTTACTGGCGTTTTGTTTTTTGGTTCACTGGTTTATTTTGGTATCCGGTAAATTTGGGGGAATTGGCATTGACATATTTTGGTAAAAGTTCAATAAAGATATAAAGTACAAGGGTGATTATTCATTCTTTTTACTAAAAAAAATGAATAATAAAATCACATTTGCCACTCAAGTTTAATAGATTTTATAAAGCCGGGCTCAAAAAAAATATTGTTCCAATACGAACAAAATGTTGGTCTTTTAATCTGGTGCAGTTTGTTTAAAAGTTTGTATTTGTTTTTTTATGTGCTTTCAAAATTGGCAATGCCAAACTACTATAAAATTTTTAACATTAAAATTGGTAATCAGGATTTCTGAAGCGGCTAATAAAATCACCCGTTATTTGCCTTTCCCTGCCATGATGATTCTGATGGTGTGTATCATGATTTTAAGGTCGAGTGCTATGGATACATTTTCGATATACATTAAATCAAAAGTCATTCTTTCAATCATTTCGCTTACCGAAGAGGCATAACCAAATTTTACCATGCCCCAACTGGTGATGCCGGGTTTTACTTTAAATAAATAATTGTATTCAGGATGTTGCTGTACGATTTGATCGATGTAAAATTTTCTTTCTGGCCGGGGGCCCACTAGGCTCATTTCGCCTTTTAAAATGTTGATGAGTTGTGGTAATTCATCAAGTCGCCATTTGCGCATTACTTTACCCCAACTGGTGATGCGGATATCGTCATCACTGCTGAGTAAAGGACCCTCTTTTTCTGCATCTTGAATCATGCTTCTAAATTTGTAAATGGTAAATGCCTTACCCTTGTATCCAATTCTTTCCTGAAAGAAAAAGATGCTGCCTTTGGATGATAATTTTGTGCGTATGGCTGCATATAAATACAGGGGAGAAAGCACCACTATTCCAATCGCTGCGGTAATGATATCAATAAACCGCTTGATGTTTTTTTGCCAACTGGGCAGCAGGCCACTGTGTACATCAATCAGTGGTACGCCCATTACATTGCTGGTTTGAACAGCGCCGCTTATGATATCGAGCACATCGGGCGTAATTTTTATGTTGACATCCTTATCACTCAGGCGTTTTAGGATTTCGGTCAGCAGTGTGCGTTCATTTTTTTCTATCGTTATGATTACTTCTTCAATAGAGTTGTCTGCAATGATGGCTTCTATTTTATCAAGATTATTGTATTTTTTTATGCTAAGTGGTAACACCTCCGTTCCGTTGCCGTTGATATTTAAAAAGCTATTGATGCTATACCCGGAAATCTCATTGGTATTGGTAAATGTTTTATAAAACCGACCAGCGTTTTTTTCGGATCCGATCAGCAATACATTAAAGAACACCGTCTTGTTTTTTAATTGCTTTAATCCAATTTGTAAAAAAAGCAAACGAAGGAATACGGTGGTTAAAAATACCGGAATCATTAAGCTGTAAAATTCTTCATAGTAGTAACTGCTTTTTTCGTGGGGGTTTTTCAAAATAAAAATGAATAACAATACAAGGCATCCAATAATGCAAACAATCAGTGTTCTTAATATTTCAGTTATACCTGATTTGTGATATACCATTTCATAGGCTCCGCTTAAAAAGTGTAAACTAAGCCATCCAAGGATGTATAATATAGCTCCAAAATAGAAGCCAGTGGGCATGAAAAACTCGTCGTTGTATATTACGGTGCGTAAAAAATAAAATCCTATCCAGGTGATGATTGCGCCTAAAATATCACCAAGTATATACCAACTAATATTTATACGGGGCTGATTCAAAATACGATTTTCGGGTATTGGGTAAATAGATGAAAAATACAATTACGCATGTGCATTGCCAATCTTTTCAAGAATTTGGTGCGCAACATCCATGGCCCTGAAGCCATCCAACACGGTAACAGGTGTTTCTGTATTTTGAACGATTGCATTTTTGAATGCCTGTAATTCAAGTTTAATCGCATTGCCATCTTCTACGATAGGATTGGCTATTGCGATTGTTTTTTTTCCGTTGTTGGTTTCAATGTCGAAGGTGAAAACATTTTTATCTTCCGGACTATTGAGTTTTATAACCTCTGTTTTCTTTTCTAAAAAGTCGATACCGATGTAGGCATCCTTTTGAAACAAACGCATTTTACGCATTTTCTTCATAGAGATTCTGCTGCTGGTAAGATTGGCCACACAACCATTATCAAACTCAATGCGCACGTTGGCAATGTCCGGGGTGTCGCTCATTACTGCTACACCATTGGCGGAAATAGACTTTACATTGCTTTTTACCAAACTAAGGATAATATCGATATCGTGAATCATCAGGTCAAGTATCACACTTACATCTGTGCCACGTGGATTAAACTGGGCCAACCTATGCACTTCTATAAACATTGGATTAATGTTATGACCTTTCAATGCTAAAAATGCAGGGTTAAAACGTTCTACATGGCCAACCTGAAATTTCACATTGGCTTCTTTGGCAAGTTTCACCAGTTCTCTTGCTTCATACATGGTGTTGGCCAATGGCTTTTCTACAAAAACATGTTTGCCTTTTGTGATGGCTAATTTGCTTAATTCAAAATGATAAGTGGTAGGGGCAATAATATCCACCACGTCGCAGGCATCCATCAATTTTTCTGCATCAGTAAAACGGGTAAGCTGGTATTTTTCAATTACCTCTTTGGCATTCTCCTCACCAGGGTCAAAAAAACCGACCAATTCTACTCCTTCAATTTCTTTCCAATTATTCAGGTGAAATTTACCAAGGTGACCAACTCCAAAAGCACCGACTTTAAGCATAGCATTTTTCTTTCATCAAAGATAAGCCCCATAGCCCTAAGGGCGAACCATTGTGCGATAAAATAATAAATTTGGCAGGTGTGGTTTGCTTTGTGGTAAAGGTATTAGATGCCTGGAACTTATTTGCGTTAGGTGCTGCAACTCTTGTAGAAACAACAAACCGGCATTTTTGCAAATGCCGGTTTGTATTCTTTTATTTAGAAGGATTCAATTGATCGTAATCCAAAATATAAACTTTTATCAATCTGTCAACCAGAATGGTATCTAAAAATTCCATTTATTCTCCAATTGCAAAGGGCGGTTGGACAGAAGAGATCACTTCGCTTGAAACAGGCAGCTCATCCCAGAATCCCATTTTGCAAAACTTTTCTATTCGCTCGTCGCAACGTTGCTGTGGATTCATTTCTTTTAATGTTTCAATGACAGGTTTCAGGTATCCTTTCAACAAGTCTGCCGCCCCCTGGTAATCCCAGTGTGCACCGCCATCTGGCTCAGGTATCACACCATCTACGAGGCCAAATTTCAGCATATCCTCGCCGGTTAAACGCAGTTGTTGTGCGGCGGTTTCTTTATTATCCCAATTGCGCCACAAGATGCTGCTGCAGCTTTCCGGTGAGATCACCGTGTACCAGGTGTTTTCCATCATAAAAACACGGTCACCCACGCCTATGCCCAATGCGCCACCACTTGCGCCTTCGCCGATGATGACGCAAATAACGGGTACTTTCAGTCGAAGCATTTCATAAATATTTCTGGCAATCGCCTCACCTTGTCCTCTCTCTTCAGCTTCCAGTCCGGGGTATGCACCAGGTGTGTCAATAAGGGTAATGATTGGTTTATTAAATTTTTCAGCCAGCTTCATTAAACGGAGGGCCTTGCGATAGCCTTCCGGATTTGCCATTCCGAAATTGCGGATCTGGCGCATTTTTGTATTGATTCCTTTTTGCTGGCCTATGATCATTACAGTTTGACCGTCCATGTCAGCAAAACCACCCACCATGGCTTTGTCATCTTTAAAATTCCGGTCGCCATGCAATTCAATAAAATTCGTACACATTTTATCGATGTACTTTAAGGTATATGGTCTGTCGGGATGGCGGCTTAATTGTACTTTTTGCCAGGGCGTTAGGCTTTGGGTAAGTTCTTTTTTGGTTTCAATGATGCGCTGCTCCAGCGAATCGATGGAAGAGCTCATATCGGTTTTACTTTTTTCCTGGGCAGTCTTTAATAAGTCTATCTGGTCGTACAGATCTTTGATTGGTTTTTCAAAATCCAGGAACTGACGGTTCTTTAATTCGGGCATATTGCTAATTTACAATTTGATAATTATACTGTGAAAGTAGTAACTGAGTATGTAAAATTAAGCGGAAAGACTTTTTAATAAAAGTTTTGGTTATAAAATATTTATTCCGTTATCTTTGCACTCCCGAAAAAAAAGCATGGAATCTGAAGTTGATTTCTAAGCCCAAAAAAGGGAAACGGATCGGTAGTTCAGTTGGTTAGAATGCCGCCCTGTCACGGCGGAGGTCGCGGGTTCGAGTCCCGTCCGGTCCGCATAAAATTGGTTGAAACCCGCTATTGTTGTTATAGCGGGTTTTGTATTTTGGGTCTATTAAGGTCTGTTTTTATAAAGAACTTTAATTGTCTTTACCTTCAGCTTATTCAAGTTGATAGATAAACCGAATTAGGGTAGATAAAATCAATGCTTCAGTATGAGCATTGGATTTGTTGTTTTCCAAAAAAAAGGGAGTGAATTATGCCCTGCTATTCTTCTCGATTCTTCGTTGCATTGACTATCTGACATCTGTATCCAGAAAATATGCCCTTGATCCTATTTTCTCCCTTTTCAATTTCCCATGTTTTATTTAATGATAAATGGTGCGATTTGCAAACGTAAAAAGGGAATAGATTTTTGCTGATTTAAGCAATGATTTTTCGGTAAGTGCAGACCTCTCCACTGCGGAGGCTTGATAATTCGCATGCCGTTGACTTATGAAAACTTCTTTCCGAATTATTATTCTTATTTCAGATCAGCACTTTTTATCGGAATAACTGAGGCACTACAGCCCCTATAGAAAGATTGTAATTAACGAGGATTGGGATTTTAGGTTTTCGAAATGAGCGTAAAACAAAGCCAAAATACTGACGGTGGAAATAATGATAATCAGTGTATATTTGAAAAGAAAGCGACACCAAAAATATTCGTTAGCTACCATTAAAATGAAAGACATCCCAATAAGAAAAATTATGGCATCCCAAAAAGAACTAAATTTTTCGGAAGAGATTAGCATACGCCTTGTGCAGGATTTACTTGGTGGAAAAGACCTGGTTCATGAACTACACAGGCATGATTTCTTTTTCATCCTTGCTTTGCAAAAAGGGCAAGGGGTTCATGAAATAGATTTTATTAAGTATGATATTTATGATAATTCAATTTTTATTCTTCGCCCGGGCCAGGTACATAAACTAGAATTACAAAAGGATTGTACTGGTTACCTGATGGAGTTCGCCCCAGCTTTTTATCAACCAAACAACAATGTATCAAATCAGCGATTGACCCGTGTAACTAAAAAGGATTTTTGTGAGATGGAGGCTGCGAGGCATAGCAAATTGATTTCTCTTTTATCTTTCATTTATAATGAATTTAATGAAAAGCAGGAAGGCTACATGGAGGTTATAAAAGCTAACCTTGAAATATTCTTTATTGAATTTATCAGGCAAAGTAAAAGCCCACATGGCGCTTTAAAAGAAACCAGTGCTTATTCCCAGGAACGCCTGGAAGATTTTTTAGAGCTGCTGAGAACACACATAACCACTTATAAACAGGTTTCGCAATATGCTGATTTATTGAACCTTTCAACCTACCAGCTTAATGCAATTACCAAAGCCACTGTTGGTAAACCTGCTTCTGAACTCATTAATGAACAGATTGTATTAGAAGCAAAGCGATACCTGCTGGCAACCCCCAACCAGGTTAAAGACATAGCCGACCACCTGGGCTACGAAGACATTTCTTACTTTATCAGGTTCTTTAAAAAACATACCGGCCATTCACCAGAAGCCTTTAGGAAAATGTTTCAATAAGTCCTATTCAACTGCATCTTCGTCCTACCACCCAGCCTGCTCTAGAAATTACTTTTGTACAACATAAAATCATTGTAAAAAACTAATTTCTAAAGTATGAATTCGAAATTCAAATTATTAGCAGCTTTAAAAACCTGGCTCGTAATTTATCCATCCATTACGTTGTTTCTTTTCTTGTTTGGAAAAGAACTTTCTCCTTTGCCTCTATATCAACGAACCTTAATCCTTACTATTATACTTGTTCCATGGATGATGTTTGTGGGTATGCCTGTTGTAGATTTTATGATCAACCTTTTTTCTTTTAAAAAAGATAAAATATAAAAGCATGGCAGATAAGAAACCTTTTGATGTAATAATAATAGGCGGAAGTTATTCAGGTCTTGCGGCAGGTATGGCTTTGGGCAGAGCATTAAGAACCGTACTCATTATTGACAGTGGTAAACCTTGTAACAGGCAAACGCCTCATTCACACAACTTCATCACGCAAGATGGTAAAACGCCAAATGAAATCGCAACACTGGCAAGGGAGCAGGTTGAAAAATATGATACCGTAAAGTTCTATAATGGCCTGGCAATAAAGGGAGTTAAAACTGAAAGCGGTTTTGAAATTGAGACAGCATCCGGTGAAACGTTCAATGCAACGAAATTAATTTTCGCCACGGGGATCAAAGATATTATGCCTGCTATCCCCGGGTTTTCTGAATGCTGGGGCATTACTGTAATTCATTGCCCCTATTGCCATGGTTACGAAGTAAGAAACCAAAAAACCGGCATTCTCGGCAATGGAGAATATGGCTTTGAATTCTCTTCACTTATTTCCAACTGGACAAATGTCCTTACACTTTACACCAATGGAAAATCTACGTTAACATCCGAACAAACAGCAAAACTTATTAAGCATAACATAAGTATTGTAGAAGATGAAATCGAAGAGTTAGGGCATAAGAATGGATACCTGAATCAAATCGTT
>Ga0105044_10013726_pt1 | contig 10985 bp, 14 predicted proteins | sample MAT01_FD_78092 | JGI IMG/M metagenome (GOLD analysis project Ga0105044, IMG submission 78092) | Freshwater microbial communities from Lake Fryxell liftoff mats and glacier meltwater in Antarctica - MAT-01 | ecosystem: Environmental > Aquatic > Freshwater > Ice > Liftoff microbial mat | place... | reverse complement strand
GGCGAGTTCAAGTGGTGACGTCTACAGCCTGAGGTAGAGGTTGAGTCTCCACCGGTCAGATCGTGATGCGGGCAAGACTGCCCGCTGTTCACACACGCCCCGACCAGTGGAGACCAACAGCATGCCAGTCCACCCCTTGACCGTCTACGAACGCGAGGAAATCCGCGCCGGGATCGAGTGTCAGCAAACGCTGACAGCGATCGCCGACTTGTTGGGACGGCACCGCTCCACGATCTACGCGGAGGTACGACGCAACGGCGGACCCGACACCTACACAGCGACCCGAGCGCAGGCTCGAGCAGGCGCCCAGCGCTGGCGTCCCAAGCCCTCGTTGTTCGAGTCCGACACGGTGTTGGCGGAGCATGTGACAGCACGGTTGAAGGCGAAAGACTCGCCGATGACGATCTCGATTGAACTCGCTCGCGGCACCCACGGCACGACCGGCCAAGTGTCTCACGAGACCATCTACCAGGCCATCTATGCCCACGGCCGACGCGGTCTCGATGCCGGGCTGCACACGGGGCTGCATCGTCGACGCAGGTGCCGCAAACGGCGGGTGTTCGGGCCGCCCGCACCCAAGGCCGGCCCGTTGGGGTTGTTCAACCTGATCGGACTCAGACCCACCGAAGCTGACGGCCGTGACGTCGTCGGCCATTTCGAAGGCGACCTGATCGTGGGGTCGTTCAACCGCTCTGCGATCGTCACGATCTTCGATCGGTGTTCGAGGTTCAACCTGTTGGCCGACCTGCCCGAAGGCCACAGCGCGCAAGCGACGTTGGCCGCGCTGGTCGAGTTGTTCGAACGGGTCCCGCAGCATCTGCGCAAGACGTTGACGTGGGACCAGGGCCGCGAGATGGCCGCGCACAGCGACCTCGCTGAACTCGTCGGGATCGACGTGTTCTTCGCGAATCCTCACGCCCCCTGGGAACGGCCCACGAACGAGAACGGCAACGGGCTGCTACGCCGCTACGTCGGCAAGGGCACCAACCTCGGCGTGTACACACCTGCTGACCTGTTGGCCATCGAACATCGGCTCAACACCATGCCCCGCCGCGTCCTCGGCTGGGACACCGCCGAGCAGGTCTACACTGCCGCTGTCGCGATGACCGGTTGAACTCGCCAACAGTCGGGTGGCATCAGGGAACCGGTTGACGCCGATGGTGTTCCACCAGCGTCGGATCGCTTCGACAGCGAACTCGGCGGTGTCCGCTGTGTCACCGACTGAAACCCAGCCTTCGTCGTTGGCGACGTCGTAGACCCCATAGGGGATCGCTTTCGCGAACTCGCCCAACAACGGATCCGCGAAGTCGTGCACGTTCGTGCGTACCGGGTCGCCGGCCGGACGCCAGTCCCGGCCCCCATTGGAATAGTTGCCCAACAACTCCTTCTTCTTGGTGTCGACCGAGATCACCGGCTCACCCGCACCGAGATGATCAGTCACCTGGCTGTTGAGATGACCGAACTGGCCGTCACGATCCGGGTGTGTGGTGCCCTCAGCCTGTTTCGACGGGGCCTGCAACGAATAGCCCATCTGATGCAACAGACGCCGCACCAACTCAGCCGACACCTCGAACCCCTGAACCTTGAGTTGACGGGCCAACTCATAGGTCGACGTCAACGTCCACCGCAACGGCGACATCGGATGACCACGCGTTTCGGGCCACACCAACTCATCGAGCGCCGCCAACAACCCCGGCTGCTTATCGATCGCGGGCTTGTCACCAGCACCCGGCGCGCGAACCCGATCAGACGGCGCTGCGCCTGCCTCGACCTCCGCCGCACCCTTGGCCACCGTCGGCCGAGACACCCCCGACAACTTCGCCACCCGAGTCCTGCCCCCGCGCCCCAGCATCAGTGCCGCCGCACCCACCATCAACCGCCGCTGCCGCTCATCAAGAAGCGGCAACACCGCCCCAAAGAACCCGGCAATCGACTCCTCAGCGACCTCCGCCCCCACACACTACACCGCGAACGTAATCGCGTGGCGGACCCTTAGGTCGCTGTTGTTGATGGGGTCGGTGGGGTAGACGTAGTCGTTGGGGGTGCCGCCTTCGACGGGGTCGACTTCGAGGAACCTTCCGAGGACGCTGGAGTACTGGCGGGCGCCCATCTCGATGACTTCGGTGAGGCCGGAGGTGTGTTCGAGGGGACGTTGTTGTTGGCCGTGCCACGCGTAGTCCCACGAGGGGGCCATGTTGTCGGGTGGGCCACCGGACACCGTCGTCCCGTGCGGCTCGTACACGATCGTAGAACCCTGTCTGGTCCCGACCTGGTTGGCGGTGGCACCGATGTCACCGTGCAGGGTGGGATAGGACCACACGTTGCCGACTGTGCGGCTGGTCAGCAACGCCCCGCCGGTCAGGGCCAGGGTCGCTTCGAGCAGGACGTTCGACGCTTTCATCGCGAGCGAGCTGACATCGCCGCTGGCCGAGTGGCTGCAGCGGTTCACTCCGCCACCGGAGTTGGTCCGCTCACCACCCGGCCCGACGCGTCGCGCACATACGAGATGGTGGTCGTTCACTTGGTCGTGGCCACGGGACGGTCTGACATGCCGTAGGTGTGAGTTTCGCCGTTCACGGTGGCCATGTTCCCATGAGCGTCATGGGTGATGCCCGAGAACCCGGACTGGAGGGCGGACACCAGCCGGTCAGCGCCCCGACTCACCGACGGCCTCGTGGTCACAACTTGGTCACAGACGAGCTGGCTTCGGCCGGTATCCGACGATACCGGCCGACACGCCCGACACCGAGAAACCCCCATTTTCATTGACTCAAGGGCACTCGACGGCACCAGACGGGACCCCTTCGAGCGGAGTTCGAGTCCTCCCCCCCGAGCTCAACGGCGGCGTTGGACTGCACGCCCTTGACAATGTGCTGGCAGCGTACGCCGGTCTCAGCGCTTCCAGAACGAGTCGGTATGGAACGGGAGGCCGCCGGGGCGAGCGACGCTCAGGTCGTGGTCGGCAACGGTTCCGAGGCTCATGAGCTACCGTGTAGCACATGAGTCAGGTCGGAGTCCGAGCCTTGAAGCAGAACGCCTCGGCGGTGGTGGCAGCAGCGGCGTCAGGCGACGAGGTCACGATCACGGACCACGGTCGCCCAGTCGCCCAGATCATCCCCCTCCCGGCCAGCCGACTCGAGGCCTTGCTGGTCTCCGGTCGTGCGAGACCGGCAAAGCGAGACATCCGCAAGCTCGAGCCGCCGCACCGTCGTTCGCGTGAGCGTCCGCCGTTGTCCTCCACCCTCGCAGCGATGCGTGACGCCGAACGCTACTGACCGGATCGATTGAACCAGTGGCCTTTTACCTCGACACCTCTGCCGCGGTGAAGCTCGTGGTCGAGGAGCGGGGCTCCAAAGCCTTACGAAGCTGGATCGCAAGAACCCGCGCCAGCATCGTGTCGAGTGACCTCACCCGAACAGAGCTCTTGCGCGCAACGCGACGAGGAGCGCCAGAGCGGATGCCCCAGGCCAGGGCTGTCCTCGATTCCCTGATCCTCATCACCCTCCCGACGCAGCTGTTCGAGCGGGCGGCCGACCTCGAGCCGGATCTGTTGCGAAGCCTCGACGCACTTCACTTGGCCGCAGCGCTCGATCTTGGTGATGACCTCGACGGCATCGTGACCTACGACGATCGGCTCGGCGCCGCTGCGGTTGCGCACGGAATCACCGTCGTCGCTCCGGCGTAACCCCGCTCAACGCGGACTGTCGATCTGGGCGAGGCTGGACGGAACGGAGTGGTACTACCTGGAGCGCCGGGTGAGTCCGCCTCAGAGCTCAAGCTGTTGCGCCGGGCCCGAACCGGTGGCGGGCCTCGCGTTCCAGGTGTTCCCGATGATCCGGGTGCGCAATGTCGATCAGGGCCTGAGCCCGTTCGCCCAGGGTCTTGCCATGCAGCTCGGCCACCCCGTACTCGGTCACCACGTACTGAACGTGCGATCGGGTAGTCGTCACGCCGGCACCCGGTTGGAGTACCGGCGCAATCCGTGAGTGGCCCGATCGAGTGATCGACGGGAGAGCGATCACGGGGCGACCACCTTCGGAGAGCGCGGCGCCGCGCATGAAGTCCATTTGTCCGCCGACCCCGGAGAACTGGCGTGTGCCGATGGATTCCGCGCAGATTTGGCCGGTGAGGTCGATCTCGATGGCGCTGTTCACAGCGACGACCCTCGGGTTGCGACGGATGACGTGCGGGTCGTTCACGTAGCCCACATCCAGGAGTCGAACCGCGGGGTTGTCGTCGACGAAGTCGTACAGCTTGCGTGATCCGACGATGAACCCGGTGACGATCTCTCGGGGGTGGATGGCCTTGTCCTCTCCGGTGATCACCCCGGCCTCGACCAACTCGAGGACGCCGTCGGAGAACATCTCGGAGTGGACGCCCAGTCGTCGGTGACCCGTCAGCGCGGCCAGCACGGCGTCGGGGACGTTGCCGATGCCCAGCTGGAGGCAGGCCCCGTCGGGGATCAACTCCGCCACGTGCCCGCCGATGGCTCGCTCGGTGGTCGAGAGTTGGGTTCGCGAGACCTCGGGCAGATCGTCGTCGCACGACACGAGGGCGGCGAACCTGCTGACGTGGACATGGCCGTCGCCGTGGGTCCGTGGCATGTTCGGATTGACCTGGGCAATGAGGATCGGCGCGGAGTCTGCTGCGGCCCGGGAGATGTCGACCGAGACGCCGAGGCTGCACCACCCATGAGCGTCTGGAGGCGAGACGTGCAGCAGCGCGACGTCGAGGGGGAGTGTCCCGGTCCGGAAGAGGCGTGGTATCTCGGACAGGAACACCGGCACGTAGTCCACTTGCCCGTCGCCCACCGCCGAGCGGATGTTGGCGCCCACGAACAAGGCTCGCACCCTCAGTCGGCCGACCAGCGCCGGGCTCACATAGGGCACCGGCCCCTCGGTGTGGAGATGGGTGACCTCCACGCCGGTCAGGACTGTTGCTCGCTCGGCGAGGGCTTCGACGAGCAGCCGTGGAGTGGCTGCTGCGGTGTGCACGAAGACGCGCATGTCGGACTCGACCAACTCGAGCGCCGCCTCGGCGGTGACGTGCGCGGGAAGTGGTGACGAGGACACGAGGCGCAGTGTGTCAGGCGCAGGTAAGAGTGATGTGGTTGTCGATCAGACGACACCCGCGCCGCTGAGCGGTCTCCCGATGGAGGTGTCAGCCGAGCAGGGCGGTTTTCTGGGCGGCGAACTCGTCGTCGCTCAGTACCCCGGCGTCGCGGAGCTCGGCCAGTTGCCGCAAACGTCCCATGGTCTCGTCACTGAGCATGCCTGGTGAGGCAGGTGGGGTAGCAGCGACCGGCTGGGCGGCGACCGGCTGGGCGCTCACTTGTTCAGCGACCGACGCGTCGGTGGAGGCCTGCTGTTGCACGTCTCCAGCTTGGCGACGGGAGTTCTGTCCCTGGACCACGGCGCTCGCTGTTCCGGCGACCACCGCTGTGCGGGCCATGGTGCCCAGCAAGCCCGGGCCCCGGCGTCCCATTCCTCGACGTCTCATGATGTGCCCTCCTGGCTGGTGGATGAGGATTCGACCCGGGCGACGGCGGCTTCGGCGACGTCTCGGGCGATGCGTTCCCCAATGACCAGTTCGCCGCCGGCGCCGCCGATGGCGAGGGCCAGATCATTGGCCCACAGGCCCTCCCAGACCACGAACAGCGCCGAGGAGTCCGGCTCGAGGGCCGACGCGGCGATGGCGATGTCGTCGTCGTTGAACATGCCGTCGGCGTGGCCGTCGATGTCGGCGAAGTCTGCGGTCTCGGGCAGGTCGCTGATCTCGAATGTCGCGATGTTGCCCTCCGCGTCCTTCTTCACGAAGGCCATGTCCAGGATGCGGACCACTCCTCGATTCACCAGATCGGCGATGGCCGGAGCAATATCGCCGTTGAACTGGTTGCCGGGGAAGCTGATGACCAGGTACTCGACCGGTCCGAGAGCCATGGGACGTCCTTTCGTGGCGCACCGAGAGGTGAAGCGCAGACCAATTTCTGGCGCGTTGTCGAGCGCTGTCGGATCCAGGCGAGTTCCGCAGTGGGCGACGACGTTCACCCCGCCTACTGTGTCGGCGGCTCAGCCTCGCAACAGTTGCTCGAGGTGGGCGTCGGAGGCATCAGTGACCGAGTCGATCGTCTGGGGAAGCGTCGACGGGCGGGAGATCAGCTTCCCCATGGAGGTGCCCGACTTCAATGGGCTCACCGTCCTGTACACCGTCCCCCGTCCCGCCGCGCAGGCGCTGGTGCCGGGGGAAGCCTTCGACGTCCTCGAGATCGCGCCAGGTCTGGCACAACTGATCGTGGCCGCCGTCGACTATCGGGACAACCCATGGGGTGACTACAACGAGCTGAACCTCGGGTTTCTGGTGCGGCCGGTCGGCGCGGCCGAGGAGGTCATGGGATCATTCGTATTCCGAATGCCCGTGGACCAAGCCTTCACCAGCAAGGCCGGCAACGAGGTCATGGGGTTCCCCAAGACCGTCGAACACATCGAGGTCACCTATACCGACGACTCGTTCGCCTTCTCGCTCGAGTCGGGTGGCGCGTTCGCCATCAGGCTCCAAGCGCCGCTCGTTGCGCCAGCTGGCGATCGCGCTCGTGTCACATCGGTCAGCTACTCCTATATCGACGGTGTTCCGCACGGAACCGAGCTGGACATCGAGTTGGGCACCGGTCTGATCGACCCGGCTGAGGTGGTGCTGGAGCTGGGGACCGGCGTGTTCGCCGATGAGCTCCGCAGCCTGGGTCTGCCCAAGCGGGCCGACCTGGCCATGTGGGGCGAGCACCTCTCCGCCACCTTCTCCCTGGGCGCGCCCGTTCAGATGTGAATCAGAGTGGGCTCCTGCGACGGACTGGTCGCAGCAACTGGCGTCGCTCCATCCACCTCACGGCGAAGAAGCCCCAGAGTGGGGGGATAGAAGGTTGCCGACCGGTCGAGCAGGGCGGGGGCCAGTGCTGGGCGCCGTCACTGTGGGACGGCGAACAGGATCACCACTGAGAGCAGGGCCGAGCCGACCACGATCGTCACCAGCCGGCCGAGGCCGCTGGACGTGGAATCGCCCAGGTCGAGGTCGAGCGAGAGCGGTGTGGCGATCAGGATGCCGCTCACCGCGCCGATCTGCACCACGAACCACCACACGCTGTCCAGGCCGCTGACGGCCAGCGCGGAGCCGAGGGGCAGACCCTGCTTCTGGAGGAACCGGACGTTGACCGCGAACCGTGCTGCGCTTTCGGGGATGACGAGCGCGATGTAGGCCATCGCTAGTTGCAGCACGTAGACCGGTCCCAGCGGGACGGGGCGATGCGACGCCCCAACGGTTGACACCGCAGATCCCACTCTGGCGACCCGGGCTGCCGGGAAGCCGATGGCGATCAGCCACCAGATCCCGCCTCGCACTGCTCCGGCCAACAGTGCGAAGTCCACGGCGCCGAACGCAGCCGACAGCGCGGCGAAGGCCACGAAGAGCAACACCACGGAGGGGATCGATCGGCCGGTGACCCGACGCAGCTTTCGAAGCGCAGGCGCATCCCCACCGGTGAGCTCGGAGGCTCGTTGTCGCAACTCGTCCAGGTCGAGATCTGCCGCGTCGAGCTCGGTGCGTTGCCGTCGGGTCTACGCCGGCTCCTGGACGAACGGCAGGAGGCGGGCGAGGTGCTCGTGACCGAGTTGTTCATCGGCGATCTCGACTGATCGGTCGATCCCCGGTCCCAGGGCGGTCGTCACCAGGGTCTGGGCCAGGTCAGTGTGTGCCTGATCGGACTGGGCCGGAGCAAGTGCTCCGCCGTGGAAGTCCGTCATGGTCAATCCGCCCTCGGCCACCAGATGGTGGTCGTCCAGGCGACCGTGGGTGACGCCCGCTGCGTGGAGGCGGGTGACCATGCTCCAGAGGTCCGCGGCCAGGTCGTCGGACCACGCCGACGGACTCGAGGCCAACAGCGGGCCCGGGGAGGTGAGGACCAGCAGGGCGTCGCCCGAAACGCTGACCCGGGCGGTCACCACACGGTGGGTGCGCACGTCGGCGGCGGCTGCGGGAAAGGTCAGCGAGGCTTCGTGTTGCACCTGTTGGATCCGGCCCGAGGAGCCGCTGCGGGGGAGCCCCCGATTCCACATCGCCCGCCAGGCGCTGCGCAGGACCTGGGCATCGACGGCATCGCGCCCGTACACCTTGAGCACCAACGGTGCTCCCGCCTCATCGACTGCGTCGAGGAGGAACCGGCCTGGGCGTTGCACCGGGGAGGGGGTGAGGTCGAGCGCCGACACGCCCAGTGAGGCGAGGTCGGCGATCACAGCCTCGACACTGGGACGTAGGCGGGTCGAGCCCAGCACCACGTGGGCTCCGGCGGCGCTGACCACCGCGATGAGCACAGCGGCGGTGGCTCCGGCCGGTGTGGCGGCGCCCAGGGCGATCACCGAGAAGGTGGCGAGCCCGACGATCCATCGGAGGACCCGCCCGAGCGGACGGATCAGCGCCGGTGCAATGGTGAGGGCCGCGGCCGAGGCCACGGCCACGACGAGGTCGATCACCACCGAGGTTCGACCACGGATCACCACGCCGATGACCAGGACCACCGCGGTGGCGGCCGGCAGGTCGCTCAGGGTGCGCCACACGCCATCCAGTCCGGGCGGGAACGACGTGGCGAAGGCGGCGAGCGATGCCTCGAACCCCGAGCGCGAGGAGGTCACGCCCCGGGGATGATCAGGCCCAGAAGCTCGAAGATCACCGTGAGGCCGTCGCCGGCGCGCCGGTGCCGGCCGGCCGGGTCGATCGAGGCGAAGAGCCTCACGAACGAGGGGTGGCGATCCGCAGCCGGTTGTTGTCGGGGTCGCGCAGCTCGATCTCCCGCCCCGCCATCCCGTCCTCATCGACCGTCGCGCCGAACTCGACGGCGATGGCGTCGACATCGCGGACGACGAGGTGGATCAGTGTGTCCGGCCAGGCGTCGCCGGCATGCTCGGAGAGGTAGATCTGTAAGTTGCCTCGGGCGATGGAGACGAACCAGGGGAATCCCGGTCCGAACTGATGCTCCCAGTCCTGGGTGAAGCCCAGGCGCTGATACCAGGCGACCGCGTGCGGGGCATCGGCTACGTGGAGGACCGGGATGACCGCTTCGTCCATGGGTCGGGACTTTACCGGGCGTACGCTTCCTCGATGGCGGGAGGACAGGCGCGCTCGGTGTGGCGATCTGCGGCGGCGATGGTTGTCGCCTTGGGCCTGAGTTGGGTCGGCGCCGGATGCTCCGAGAAGGCAACGTCCTCGACACTGCCAGCCGATGGGGCCTCCTCGTCTGTTGCGACGACTGAGGCGCCGGTGGGCGAGGCACCGGTGGGCGAGTCGCCCAGCACGTCGCCCAGCACGTCGATCCCGGTGGCCGAGGTCACGACCAGTGACGAGGCCTTCTACGCGCCGATCGATCCGGTGCCGGTCGTCCCACACGGCACCTTGTTGCGCAGCCAGCTGGTGGAGCCGGGCCTGGCCGGCGGCGGCGCCAGCTATCGGATCATGTACGCCTCGGAATCCGTCGCCGGCGAACCGATCGCGGTCACGGGATGGGTCGACCTGCCGACGCCGGGGAGCCCGGTCCGGGCCGACGGGATCCCGGTCATCTCGTGGGGTCACGGAACCACGGGCATGGCCGACGCCTGCGCTCCCTCCAAGTTCCTCGATTACGGCGGCGCCGGAGCGGCTCTGCGTGACGACGGCTTCGCCATCGTTGCCACGGACTACGAGGGTTTGGGGACCCCTGGCCTGCATCCGTATCTGGTAGGGGAGAGCGAGGGACGTAGCGTGCTCGACGCCACATTGGCGGCACGGGAGTTGCCAGGGGTGGTGCTCGGGGACCGAACCGTGCTCTGGGGTCATTCCCAGGGTGGCCACGCCGTGGCGTTCGCCCATCAGTTGGCCGCCACCTGGGCGCCGGAGCTGGAAGTGGTGGGGACCGTGGCCATTGCGCCGCCGGCTGTGCTGTCCAAGTCGCTGCCGGCCGCGGCGGCGATCGGGGCGAACATGTTCATGTTGATGGCGATGGCCGGAGTCAACGCGGCCCACCCGGAGGCTGACCTGTCGGCGATCCTGAAGCCTGAGGCAGTGCAGGCGCTCGGGGTCCTGGACACGGCGTGCGATCTCCAGTTGGCGAACGAACTGCCGGGCGGGCGTGACCTGTTGATCGCCAACCCTGGGATGGTCGAACCGTGGGCGACGCTCACTGCGGCCAACGATCCCGGTGGCGTGACAGCGAAGGCTCCGGTGCTGATCGTCCACGGCGATGCCGACAACACGGTTCCGCCGGTGTTGAGTCGTGCATTGGCCCAGCGTTGGTGCGACGGAGGTCAGGTGGTCCAGCGGTGGTTGGCGCCCGGTCTGGCTCATGCGACGGTGCTGACGTTGGCGCCCCAGATGCGACGGTGGGTCCTGGACCGATTCGATGATGCGGCGGCGGTCGATGGCTGCGGCGACCTGGACGCTCGGCCACCCCGTGGAACCTGATTGGTTGGCCGGGCCAGACCGGCAGCCGGTACGCTCGCCGGTCCAGGCCCCCATCGTCTAGTGGCCTAGGACACCACCCTCTCAAGGTGGCGGCACGGGTTCGAATCCCGTTGGGGGTACTCGCGAAAGCCCTGCAATTGCAGGGCTTTCTGCGTTCTCGGCCGCTGGCAGCGAGGATGATCTCGAAAATTGGTAACCCATTGGTAATCCCGAGGGTTACCGTCGACCCATGGGATCGGGACACATCGTGCGGCGCGGCGACGCCTGGCGGGTGATGGTCTACGCCGGGCGCGACCCGGTCACCGGTCGCAAGCGGCAGGTGACCCAGACGGTGCGAGGCACCAAGAAGGACGCGGAACGGGTTCGCAACGATCTGCTCGTCGCCGCCCAGCAGGGTCGCTCGGCCGGCTCGTCGGTCACCTTCGGCGAGCTCCTCGACGCGTGGTTCGAGTCGGCGTCGCCCGACTGGTCACCCCGCACCGCGCTGGAGCACCGCCGCATCATCGACT
>Ga0105044_10013724_pt1 | contig 10985 bp, 14 predicted proteins | sample MAT01_FD_78092 | JGI IMG/M metagenome (GOLD analysis project Ga0105044, IMG submission 78092) | Freshwater microbial communities from Lake Fryxell liftoff mats and glacier meltwater in Antarctica - MAT-01 | ecosystem: Environmental > Aquatic > Freshwater > Ice > Liftoff microbial mat | place... | reverse complement strand
TGTGAGCGTGGTGAGCAGCGCCGCCGCAGAGGGGTGCTTGGCTGCGCTGCGCACTCCTCTGCGGCAGGAGGAACAGATCCAACTACGGAAGTAGAATGTGGTACGACTCTGGGGGGCAGGTCACAACAGCGAGCTTCAGAGACTTCTAGAGCTTTGGCCGCGGCTGTCTGATGGGGTGCGAGCCGCGGTGCTCTTGCTAGTGTCGGCCGAGTTCAAAGACGTACACAGCCAACTTGAACACGAGCAACTTGGGTCACCCTATGAACGAGCAAGTGCTCATTTAATAAACATGTAGTCGGTTCTGTTTGGAAGTTGGATCTGTGGCAAGATGCACTTCGCGACCTGTTGCCGTCGCGCCGAGCCGGCAGGCTTACGCAAGGGCTGCACAACGTGCACGCTCATAGTCGAGCTATGCTCGCTTGCCGCCGCGCCTGGCTCGGCGTCAGAGGGGCCTCTGCCATGCGTCACACCGAATCTCACCGCTCCTACCGGATCGGCTGGCTTCGCGCCGCGGTGCTCGGTGCCAACGACGGCATTGTCTCCACCGCGAGCTTGATCGTCGGCGTCGCCGCGGCCGATACCGCCCGCAGCGGAATTTTCGTCGTGGGGCTTGCGGGGCTGGTTGCGGGCGCGATGTCAATGGCCGCGGGGGAGTATGTGTCGGTGAGTTCGCAGGCCGACACCGAGGGCGCGGACATGGCACGTGAGCGGCACGAACTTGCCACTCAGCCTGAGGGCGAGCACGCCGAACTCACAGCGATTTATGTGAAGCGTGGCCTCGACGACACACTCGCGGGCGCGGTCGCTACGCAGCTCATGGCCAATGACGCCCTCGCCGCCCATGCGCGCGATGAACTGGGCATCACCGAAGAACTCTCGGCCCGCCCAGTGCAGGCCGCCTTCGCCTCAGCAGCGACGTTCACCGTCGGGGCCTCGCTCCCGCTGCTGCTGGTGCTCGTGCTGCCCAAGGCGTATCTGGTCTGGGGCGTGAGCGCCGCATCGTTGATATTCCTGGCGGCGCTTGGTGCGATCGCAGCTCGCGCGGGCGGCTCCCCGGTGTGGCGAGCCACCGCTCGCGTGACCTTCTGGGGCGCGCTGGCGATGGGCCTGACGGCAGGCGTGGGCGCGATCTTCGGGGCGAGGGTGTAACCAAGCTCGACGGCCGCAACCCTTTAGTCGTCGCTAAGCGCCCGAAGACACCGAGCGCGGCTGCTCACCGTGGGGATGAGGCTTCATGCGCGTTCGCGTCCGCTTTGGTCTTGTGCACGGTGCCCTCGGGGTGGTTGGGAGGGGAATAGATCGTGTAGAGCTTCATCGGCTCGGTTGTGGACGAATTGATGAAGTTGTGCTTCGTGCCCGCAGGTACGACCACGGCTGAGCCGCTCGAGAGCGTGTGCTCTACCCCGTCGAGCACGCACCTGCCACGTCCCGCTTCGACGCGAAAGAACTGGTCGATGCCCGGGTGTGTCTCGCTGCCGATATCCTCGCCCGGGGCGAGCGACATGACCACCAACTGGCAGTGCGTCGCCGTGAACAGCACCTCACGAAAGTACGTGTTGCTCTGTGTCTTTGACTCGATGTTGCTTATGAACCCTCGCATCGTCAGATTCCCTTCTGCGCTCTCGCGCAACGCTCACGCCCGAGTACTCCTTCGCGTCGAGCTCCACTCTGTTTGGCCCACGCCGGATCAATCTTCGTCATCCTACGTCGTTCCTCCCGCACAATCGCGCTCGCCGCCAGTCTTGTTTTCGCCATCATTCTCCGCTTCGCCCAGTTGCACCGAGGTCTCAAAGAGAGACAGCGTTGTTGACTGAGTGGCCGGGTCGAAGTTGAGGACCAGCTCGAAGGCCCAAGACCCGGCGATCGTGACAAAGACGATCGCGACGATGGATCGGGCCGACGTGATGCCGTCGGCCACATAGGGGTTTGTTTTCTGTGGGTAACGCTCGCTATGACGTTCTCGCGTTGGCGGACGGCGATGCTCACGCCTTCCACCGAGGGCATTGCCACTGCCTGCGTGCGAGTGCGAGGTTTCGAAACCGATCTGGCTGAATGCGCTTGTGGGCACGTTGAGAGCGTAGAGCCACGCCCAGCGCACAACGGCCGCCGAGTGGATGCACACGCGGATGAGGGAAGTATGCTCGGACGAGACGACTTGCGGAAGTTCAAGTCACGCTAGAGAGTTGCAAGAAGTGAAGTCATTTCTCGCGGTGGCAACCATTATCTCACGTCAGCGGGAAACGATGCGCTCAGCCAGGTTCTGGATGACGCTGAGGTGCTTGACGATAACCTTTCGCTGGCTCATCGCGACAGCGCCTTTCGATAAGCAGACTGTGACAATTGTCGGCAGCATCTCCGGCGTCAGCCCCACGGCGACGGCGAGCGCGAAGAAGAACGCCTGAACCCAGTTGCCCTTGGTCAGTCCGTTGATAATGAATAACAGCGGCACTATCACCAGCATGAATCGCAGCATGAGCCAGGTGAACTTGGAAATGCCCTTTTCAAACGCGGTCTCGTTCGTCTCCTCTTGAATAGATTCGGCCATGCCGCCGAAGTAGGTCTCCTTGCCGGCGGCGACGACGACGGCTGTGGCCGATCTGTTCACGACGCTGGTCCCCACGAACGCGATGCTGGTGAGCGAAGTCGCGGCCGGGGCATTCGACCCTGGCGCGGCGGGTTTCTCGATATCAAACTTCTCAACCAGGTAACTCTCGCCGTCAGCGATCCTTGGATCACGAACAGGTCCTTGGCCGAGACGATCCGTACGTCGCCGGGCACCATGTCGCCCGCAGCGAGCTGCACCACGTCGCCGGGGACGAGCTGCGACACGGCGATCTTGACGGGAGTGCCATCGCGCACCACCGTCGCGGTCACCGAGATCATCGCCTTGAGCTTGGCGGCGGCATAACCCGCCTTGAGCTCTTGACACAACTTCAGTCCGACGCTCAGCGCGATCATTAGCACCATCATCGTTCCCGCACGCACGTCATCCGCCGCAAAGAAGATGGTGGCCAGGACCGCGAGCAGGATGCCCAAAGGATTTAGGATCGAGCGCCAGAGCATTTTCAAGAGGCCTGGTCGCTAAGTTCTTGGCGAGCACGTTGAGGCCGTGCTTGGCGAGGCGTGCCGCGGCCTGGGCGATCGTAAAGCCGCCAGCGCGTGCCGGGAATGTAAGATACACGCCCGCGTTACCGCAACCCTGAGCGACGCGGCCTTCACGACCGCAGGCGACACGCGGACCTGAGGCTCGCCGCAGCGAATCGCCACGTAAGCGGCTTTGGAAAGGATGGCGCACGGAGAGATCGACATCAGTGTTCGGGAACTGTACTGACGCTGGCGAGGCGGGCAGATGTTCGACAGAGAATGAGGAAGCATTCTTGTGATTGCACGCGCCCGGCAATGTGGGAAGTTTCCGCCGTTGAGAACATCCGAGGGCTCAACAAAGGTGTTTCAGATCGTTGAGAGGTGAGTGCGACTCAGATTGCTGGCGACGACGTGAAACGCGACCTACGCGAGTGAAGGAAGTCTCGAATGTTCGACGTAAACTCCATGGCCGCGATCTTTGCCGATCAGGACCAAACCGAACACGCCATCAAGACGCTTCAGGCTTCCGGGATCGCACTCATGGTGGGGCGAGGGTTCCGCAGCGAGCAGGATGTCGTGAGCTTCTGCACTGCGGGCGACCGCATGAAGGCTTGGGGCGGGAGCGGCGCTCTCTGGGGCGGTTTGTGGGGCCTGCTGTTCGGCTCGGCGTTCTTTTGGGTGCCCGGTGCGGGGTCAGTGACGCTCGCTGGCCCGATTGTCTCGTGGATCATCGGCGCCCTGGAAGGCGCGCTAGTGGTCGGCGGCCTGAGCGCGCTGGGTGCTGCGATTTACACCATCGCTATCCCGAACGACAGCATCGTCGAATATGAAACCGCCCTCAAGGCTGGCAAGGTAGTGGTGGTCGTCGATGACACGTCGGAGGATGCAAAGAAGGTTCAGTATCTGCCTCGGAGAACGTCAGCGACTCGGATGGCACTTCACCTGAACACGCGGGCGACAGTGTGAAACTGTGAGGAGAAGCGTGCGCGCGTTGTCCCTTATTGTAACTGGCTGGATAAACACATATGCCAATCACATCTCAGATCGTTCGGACTCCAAGAAGGCGGACTCAACCCTACGTCGGCACGGTCTCGCTCCGGAGCGGCGATGCGCGCGATGCACGCACTCGGCCTCAGACTGCAACTGGACAAAGCATTGTCTTAAGGGACGTGTGCGCGGGCCTCGTACAGCTCCTTGCCGACACCATGACTCTTCGAGATCTCTACGTCAAGCACGGGTCGCAAGCTTCCGCGTCGCTGGCACCAGTTTTTCAACAGATATGTGAACGACATCAGATTGAGCAGACTCGCCTGATTGACCTTGTGGTCGGATTGATCTACGAGTTCGACGGTACGCCGATCTTCATGGCCGCGGACGTGGCGGCGGTCACCTCAATCCCCACCCCGCCGAAGGGCCGCGAAGATTCGATGGGTCAATGCCATCGACTCTTGAACGCTCACGACCTCGTTGCCGAGAAGGCGATGGCAGTTGGCACTCGAGTGAGCACGCTGGCCGCGGCGGGCCGCGGCCCACTCGTGATCGCTGAAATAGTCCTCACCAGCACTATCCAGATCTGGCTTCTCGGGCAGTACATGGAATCAGAGATCTACCCATTTGATGTCTCACCGTCGCAACCTGCTCTCGGCTGCGCGCATGTCATGCCTTCGCGGACGATGTTTATGTAGGTAAGGCAAGCCGGCGCGTAGCCGGAGTATCCCCCCTCACAGTCGTACGTCTGGTGTCTCCTTTTATAAGCGAGTCTCTGATGTCTCGTCACAGCTCCCGCGCCCATCAACCTCACAACGCGACGCCCGCCACGTCCGGCACGCTTTCGGACCCTTCACCCGCAAAGCCAGCGCTTCCTGCGCGGAATTTCTCAAGAGCCGGGCGTTCTGCTGACCAAATTCGCGTGCGAGCCTACGAGATCTCAAAGACCCACAACGGCAGACCCGGTGACGAGGCGAGCAACTGTTCTCGAGCCGAGATGAAACTCGGTGCCGTGTACGCCGTAAAATACCGACACGCGCGTGACGTGCGGTCGGCATCACGCCCATTGTCCTGACCGTCCTTGAAGATCACACGTAACTTCTCACTGCGCAGGCCGCGTGCTCTGCGCGGAGTTACCACACCTTGGTAGCAAAGCTTAGCAGTGCTTCCACATACGGAGTCGATGCATGACAACGACGATGAATCACGGCCAGTCCACCGCGCAACCAGATATTCTCAAACTGGGCGACACGAACTTTACGCTCGCGTCCACGGGTGATGACATTCGTGGACGAAAGGTGGTGGATACCGAGGGTGAGGCCATCGGCGAAGTCGATGAACTCATGATCGACGCTGCTGAGAAAAAAGTACGCTTTCTTCGTATTACCTCTGGTGGTTTTCTGGGCATGGGAAAGTCCGTTTTCCTTATCCCGGTCGACGCCATCAGTTGGATCGACAGCAAGGTGGTTCACATCAACCACGATCGCAAGAAGTTCGTTGGAGCACCGGCGTATAACCCCGAGATGATCGATCGCGCCTACCTTGACACCATCTACGACTACTACGAGTACGACCCGTTCTGGGGTTCGACGTATCGGTATCCCGCCTACCCGCACTACTCACTAGGCCGGCGTTACTCATAAAGCATACCAACACAGTCCGCGAACGGAACGATATACGCGGCCGGGGCGCAACCGCGTCTCGGCCTGTTTTGCTTGTACGCCAATATGCGGCGCCGCTTCTGGAGAAACAATGCAAACTCACCTATTGACCGCTCGTCAGACCGCGTACGACGCATTGTTCGCACAACGTGTCTCGGACAACGTTTAGTGCCGCGACGTCCGCGCGACGCTCGGTCACTCTGAAACTGCCCTCGTTCCGCTAACACAATCTCGCCCTCGGCTACAACTTCTGAGGAATGAAAAAGGAGTGTTGTGGTAGCCGGAAAAGTTTATACTCAGTTTTAAGAAGTCGGCGATCAAACGGGTGATCGGCCTGCGGCATACCATCAGCTTGGTCGCCGCGCGGCTGGGCCTGTGCTAGGACACTTTCCGCAGACGTATCGAGCTGACCAAGTTCGATTCTGAAGAATCGTTCGCCTTGACTGAGCTCCCGGCCGAGCAGCGCTTCCGCGAACTCGAGAAGGATATCGCACGCCTGCTCATGCACCGCGATATTATAAAAAGGCGGCAGTCTACTTCGCGAAGGAGTACCTATGAAGTTCGCTTTTAGTTGCAACAATCGTTCTCGCTGTAGACGTCTATGGCATGTGCTCCACCTTCGCCACGAGGGAAGAGGCCCGCGACGCCGTGTTCCATTACATCGAGATGCTCTGCCGCCGCACGCGTCTGCGCGCCGCTCTGGACTACCTCAGCACCGAACAGTGCGAGGCTCGGCAGATTGGTCGGTCGATCTAGGTCGATAGAATCTGGGTTGGGTCAGTTGCGAAAGAAGCGGTCGGTGGCTGTGGCGCGTTACAATCTTGGTGTGGATAGGCACGACCCCAGCCCGACGCTCATTGAGAGGCTGCGCGACCCGGCGGACCGTGCCGCGTGAGGGAGGTTCGAGTCGACCTACTCCGAATTGGTGGTTCGTTACTGCCCAGCCAAGAGGCTGCAGGTTGCCGACGCTGAGGACACATGACAGCTCACGCTTGTGAAGCTCGTCGGTTCGATCGCAAAGCTCAAATATGACAGGACTCGAGGCCGCTTCCGGGATTATTTGTTCGTGGTCGTGCGATCGGTTCTGGCGAACGAGGCGCACCGGCTAGGTTCGTCTGCGGGCGTGATCACAATCGGAATAGCCAGCGACGACGGCACGTCGGACGAGACTGTCTCACGCGGGTGCGGCGATAAGGCTTGGGAGCGGGAGTGGCGAGATTTCCATTTTCGACACGCCTGGAAAACGATCTCACGTGACTTTGATCCACAAAGCTTGGCCGCGTTCGAATGCCTGCTGGGTGGGCAGGCGGTCCGGCAAGTTGCGGATCGTTTCGCGATGAGCCAGCCCGGTCTGCACAAGATCAAGCAGCGCGTCCGCGACCGATTGGCCGAGCAGATTCGCGCGCAAGTCGCCGAGGAGGACGGCGATGAGTGACAGGTCATCTTCGCAGGAAAGGTCCAAGGGGCCAGATATTTCCCGTTCGGTTTCGAAGACGGATCGTGGGAATCACGCCTGACCAGGGCGCGGAAGGCCGCCGAGTCGGGCGTGCTTGGAAGATTCAGTTTGGTTGAAATGATCGGACGAGGTGGGCAGGGAGCGGTTTACAAAGCCGTCCAGCCCGGCACGGACCGAACGGTTGCGATCAAGCGAGTAATTCTAGAGAGATCTGACGGCGACCGACGGCGTGAGCGATTTCGCCGCGAGGTCGAACTGGCCGCGTCGCTCCATCATCCGGGCATCGTGACGATCCACGAGTTAATCGACGATGACGCGGCCGTGGTGATGGAGTGGATCGACGGCGACGATGCGCACACTTGGGGTGATCGCGTCGGCATTCAAGAGGGTGGAGTGCGGCGGGTGGTCACGATGATGCGTCGGGCCGCGGAGGCCGTCGCTTACGCCCACGCGCGAGGGGTGCTCCATCGAGATCTCAAACCATCAAACATCCTGATCGATGCGACCGATCAACCGCGCATCGTGGACTTCGGGCTGGCCCGGCTGGTGGAGATCGAGCAGGGCGCGGGCGTGCGGCACGAGCGATCGGCGACGATCACGATGGACGGATCGTTCGCGGGCACGCCGGTGTACGCGCCGCCCGAGCAGATCGACTTGGGGCTGCACGAGGCGGACGTGCGCGCGGACGTGTACGCGCTGGGGGCGGTGCTGTATCGGCTGTTGAGCGGGCGAGAGCCGTTCGAGGCCTCGACTCTCGCGGGCCTTTTCGACCTTTTCCGCCGCGGTGACCCGCCCGCGCCGTCGGGCTTCAATTCTCGCGTCGATGACGAGCTCGACGCGATCGTGACGATGGCGATGCGGCCTCGGCGCGAGGACCGGTACCAGACGATGGAAGCGTTGGACGAGGATCTCGGGCGCTGGCTTGAGCGCAAGGCCGTGCGAGCGGTGCCGACCTCGACGATCTACCTCGCTCGCGCGTTTGTTCGCTGGCATCGCGTGAGCGTACTGCTGGGAGCCACCGCGTTCGTTCTTGTCGTGGTCTCCGGGATCGGCGCGGGCCTGATCGCGCTCGAGATCTGGCGCCAACGAGCGGCGTTGATCCGCACCGTCTCGGAGCGCGACGGCGCGTTGGAAGACTCCACGACCCAGCGGCAGCGCGTGCAATCAGAGCTGATCAAGTCCATCGCGGTCAACATGGGGGTCTTGAGAGTTCTCGACGACGTCGCCAACGCGAACCCAGACCATCGCCAGGCTCTGCTCGACGAGTTTCAGCGGCGTGCGGCGGCACTCGACGCGTCGCGCGTTCCAATGCGTGCCGAGATCGAGATCGGGAACCGGATCCAGCTCGCCTCGATTTTCCGTACCTTCGGCGACGACGACCGGGCGCGCATCCAGCTCGACCGAGCGCTGGCGATCGGGCGGGCCCGCGCAGCCGGATCGTCGGACCTTAGCCACGCGCTGGGCGATGCGGCCGTGCTGGCGCTTGATCAGCGCCGGTTCGCCCAAGCGGTCGCGTTCTTCGAGAAATCGCACACGAACAAGCGTGCCGCCTTAGGGGCCGTTGAAGGGAGTGTCGGCCAAGAACGCTTGCGGTATGCCGAGGCTCTCGTAAGTGCTGGCCGAAATGACGACGCCCAGCGCGTGATCGACGAGCTTTATGAACCACGCGCGGCTCAGGAGATCCGCGAGGGTGCCGCAACGCTGGTCGTCCAAACCTGTGAAAAAAGCGGGCTCGTGGTGCCAGCCTGGGCTGCCCATGCCCGGTCTGTCACGAGAAACGGCCCGAAATAGCTGTTGCGGGCCCACACCCGCTCTCGCTCGGCGCTTTCTGCATCACCTTGAAGTTTTTTCTTACGCTGGCGTCCAAACGTGCGGCAACGGCTGGTACTGAATGAGAAGACCTATCGGGTGAGAGAGCCCGGGGTCGGCGATCGCGCTGCGCTCGCGTCTGCGCGGTTGTTGTTGCTTGCCTCGTGTACCACAACTGGAAGGGAAGATTATGCGTTGCTTCGTTCGCTCGACCCGTGCGATGACCCTGAGCACCTCCGCTGGCCTGGCGCTCTCAACAGGGATGGCTGGCGCGTCCATCCTGAACTGTGCGAACGTCGCGGGCGGGGCCGCGTCCACCGCGGCCAACTGGTCTCCCGCGCAGGTCGCCGCGGCCGCCGACACGCTCACGTTTAATCTCAACAGCATCTACACCGTCACCTACAGCAACGTCGTCCCGCTCTCCACCGCCCACACCTTCAAGCGCGGCACCGTCACCCTCTCTCTCACTTCACCACACACCGCCAGCGGCAACTTTCGCGCCGGCGATGTCAGCGGTGACTCCGCCATCGCCACCATCACCACTGGGTTCGTCAACGCTGGCAGCGTCACCATCGGCAACGCCTCGGGCAGCACGGGCACGATCATGGTGACCGACAGCGACGCCGACCTCATCACCACCGGCTCGGGCGATATCATCGTCGCCTCCGCTGGCAACGGCACGCTCAACGTCACCGGCGGCGGGCGGGTCTCTTCCGCTGACGACGTCATCTTCGGCAGCGCCAGCGGCAACGGGACCGCACTCGTCTCCGGCTTCGGCACCACGCCTCTCCGCTTCTCCACGATCGCCACCAACGGCGTTGACGACGACATCGTCGTCGGAAACTCCTCGGGCACCGTCTCCAAACTCGCCATCAAAGACAACGGCTTCGTCAGCTCTTCTGACGATGTCCAGATCGGGCTCGTCGCTGGCGCATCCGGCACCATCGACGTGAGCGGCAACGGAAACACCGCAACAACTCCACCCTCACCACTGCTGGCACCGGCTTCGTCACCGTACTCGGCGGCGGAACCATCAACGTCACCGGCGCCATCCGCCTTGGCGACACCACATCTGGTTCGGGAACTCTCAGCTGCGTCGTTGGCGGCACAATCAACGCCCACTCAATCATCGTGGACGACAACGGCGGGTTCCTCAACCTTCTCGACGGCGTCATCAACGTCGACGGCGGAATCCTCTCCGCCGCCAACGATCAACTCGTCGTTGATGCCGCGCCACCGCTGCTCTCGACGGGCGTGCGGCTCAGGCTCATCAACGGAGCCACCTGCACTCTGAACGCCCCTGTCGCGCCTTTTCGCGCTCTCATGCTCGGCAACACACAGAACGGCAGCCTCGAAGTCACCGGTACTGGCTCAAAGGTCACGGTCACGGCTGGCGACATCATCCTCGAGAACGTGGCTGGCGCATTCGGCGACCTCTCACCCAGCATTTCTGGGGCGATCTCGTTCCCATCTACTCGCAACCTGACGGTGGGGAACTTTGGGCGAGGACGCCTGATCAACACCGGCGGAACCATCACCGGCGGTAATCTAAACATCGGCACCGGCGCCACCGGCGAAGGCCAGGTCGAGTCCTTTTTCGGCAGCATAACACTCTCTGGCTTCCTCGCAGTCGGTGGCACTCAAGCCGCGGCAGGAGGTACAGGGTCATTTGTGGTTGGATCCAACTCCACAGTCAACTTGAACACCGGCGCGACGGAAGCCGCACGCGTCTGGCCGGACGGAAGCCTCACCATTGCCGCAAGTGGCCTTCTCGATTCGTCCTTTGGCTCCATCGACGCCGACGGCGCATTTACGCTAGAGGGCGGCACACTCACAACCCTCGCGCTTCGCCTCAAGGGCACCACCTCGCCCTACTCGCTCCAAGGTGTTCTCAACGGCGAACTCCTGCTCTCCTTCACCACGGTCACCGCGAATCTCACCGGGCCACTCACCCTGAACCCGAGCAGTTCCGGTGGCGACACGCTGGG
>Ga0105044_10013723_pt1 | contig 10987 bp, 12 predicted proteins | sample MAT01_FD_78092 | JGI IMG/M metagenome (GOLD analysis project Ga0105044, IMG submission 78092) | Freshwater microbial communities from Lake Fryxell liftoff mats and glacier meltwater in Antarctica - MAT-01 | ecosystem: Environmental > Aquatic > Freshwater > Ice > Liftoff microbial mat | place... | reverse complement strand
GCGAGTGCGTTTGTCACGCCTTCCCACGTTGTGCTTCCCGCCGTGACGAGGTCGTCGTAACAGAACTCGTCCGGCTCTTGTTTAAATAGCCAAAACGCCATGAATAATTCTCTGAATTTGGGTAGGTTTTAACGATCCGCGAGTTTTTTGCCGAGGAGTTTCAACAGTGGTCGCTCGCGTACATCTGCTTTCTTGATCGCGGCCATATCGGCTTCGCGGCCAAACAAGATTTGGCGGCCCGTCTCGACTTGTTCCGGCGTCCATCGCACGAGTTTTTCGCGGGCCAGTTCGCCGATCAGGTTCACCGAATGGCTCGCCTTCATCGCGTCGAAGTGATTGATTGCCACGAGCGACGCAGGAATACCTTGTTTTTGCAGGTCTATGGGCCATTGGCTATCGAGGCCAACTAGCGTATCGCCAGGTATGCCGCGCACTTTGCAAACGACACAAACGAACTCGATCTCCTTAGATAGCGGATTCGCATACTCACTGATGTTAATTCGCGTTTTCGGGTCAAGCGATTTGATGATCGGGATTTGCAGTTTCGGCAACCCGAGGTTGATCGTTGCGAACTCCGATCCGAGGTTCGGCGCACAGACTTCAATCACTTTAGTCACGCCACTTTTCGGGTAGCGTTCGACGAAATGCCGCGCGATCATCCCACCTGCACTGTGACCGACGAGCACGATTTCCTTATAGCCCGCTGCACGCAGTTTCTCGATGTTCGACCGCACGCCCTCGCTGACGGAAATGCCATCGACGATAATGGTTTGCGCGTAACTGAGCGCATATACGTCGAAGTCGGCCGAAAGAGCCTCGACCAACAACGACTTCGGCATCTGGTAATCGTGCTGTTGCGGCTTCGCTGCCTTTTCCGGGCGAATCGGGTACAACTGCATACCGTGGATAATCACCGCCGCGCGCGTTTTGACGATCTTCATTACGACCGCTTCGCCATCGACGGTGACACGGTTGGTTGGCGAAACCTGCCAAAAGCCGATCGGCAGTTGGATCGAAGGCATCATGCACAAAAAGAGTGTCGAAGCAATCGCTGCGTTCATCGCAGGCCTCCCACGAAAGCCAAGAAACGGCCGAATCTGCCAGCCAAGTGGCCTTGTCTTTATACCCGTGAGCGAACGAACCTGCAAATTCTGGTTTCCGCCTACCGGAAGTCGATCAGCACACGGGTATTTTGCGGCCCATCGCAGGCCACGATCCGATATCATTCGGTGTAGAGGTTACCCCAATGAAGCAATACCGCGTCGAAGTCATTGACCGAACCTATGCCGCAATCCTGGCTGCGAAAACACCCGCAGAACGTGTGGCGATGATCGTCGATTGTTATCGTTCCGCACGCACCCTCCTAGCCTCCGGCGAGCGGTATCGTCACCCGGAGTGGACCGAGCAAGAAATCGCTGTGGCCGTTTCACGGAGACTCGCGAATGGAACAAATTGATTTATTGAAATATGCGACTGCGACTCTTGAGCGACTCAAGATTCTTTATGCTTTGGTCGGATCTTGGGGCAGTAGCATTTATGGAGAGCCGAGATTCACAAATGATATCGATATTGTCATCGATATGCCTTTACATTCCGTTTCTCAATTTTGCACGGCCTTCTCCAGCACGGAATACTACCTGAGCGATGAGTCGGTTCGAGACGCGGTTCGCAGGCGATTTCAGTTCAACCTATTGCACACTTCTAGTGGAAACAAAATTGACTTCATCCTCAGCGGTCTCGATCCGTGGTCGGCCGGGCAATTGAAGCGTCGACGACACGTGGTGTTTGGGTCAGCAGAGCAGTGTTTTTCCGGCTACGTGGCGGCCCCAGAAGATGTGATCCTCGGCAAACTCTGGTACTACTCGGAGGGAGGCGGAGATCGGCACTTGCGGGATATTTCCGGTATACTCCGCGTGACCGACGAGGGAGTCGATCGTGCCGAAGTCGAATGCTGGGCACGGAAATTGGGCTATCTCGAAATCTGGGAAGCGATCCTGGCGAAAGTGGATGCCCCCGATCAACCGCCAGGCCCAGGCGTGCCATGAGGCGTGTTCCAGTGATAATCACATCAACCGTTCGGATCGTCGAGAATTGTTTGTAGTCGCGGTGCCAACTCGATTGGCAATCGTGCGACCCACGATTCGTCGATCAACTCGACGTCGAGCATATCCCGCAGGTGCATCCGGTCTTTGTCGCGGAACGAGGTCAGCTTCATGCGAACGAGCGATTCGAGTTGCAAGATCCGGTGCGTTTGAATGTCCACGGCCTCGGCGACATCGGGAGTCGGTACGGGGTCTTCGGGCCGGACTTTCTCATTCGCGAACAGCACGTGGACCGCATCGCGGGCTTTGGAACCGGGCCCATCGAGGAACATATCGATGCTCTTGACGTGGCGGTAAATAAACCCCGCTCGCTCCATCGCTTCGACTGCCCGTGGAAAATCGGCCCGGCGCAAAAGGATGTCCACGTCGCGCGTCGTCCGAACCGCCGCCTCGTCGGCTTGTGCCACCCACGCACGAACGGCGTTACCGCCGATGATCGCGTACAAAATCCCTGCCTGCTCCAGGATCGCGGCGGTGCGCTCGAGGCGTTCTTGCACTTTTTCCACAGCACGCCCCATGCGTTGCCACAACGCGTCGCCCGTGAGATGAAATGGCGTCATCGGTTCACCCGTGTCGGGATCGCAGCTCGAAGTGAAAAGTATACCAGCTTTCTCTCGCGTTAGTTAAACCTTGACGGAGAAGCCGACACTTTCTTGCTCCAGTTCGAGATTTCACCCGGATGCGGGTGCGGGTCGCTTGACGCGAACGATTCCATCTGGATAACCTTCCAGTAGAGAACGGATTGCTGCGCAACGCGAAATTCATTCCCCGTATTAAACCGATGCAACTCATTGCCCCCGATATTTTGATGGAAGCCAAAGGGCTGTCGATTGGTGCGGCGTTCTTTACGCTGCTCGTCGGCTTTCTGCTTTGGGCGTTCGGCTGGCGTTGGCACCGCTTCTGGGTGGTGTTCGGCATCACCACGGCGGCGGGGGTTCTCGGTCTCAGTGCGGGCAAGGCGGCAGGCGGCCAGGTTCTCGTTATCGGCGTGCTACTTGCGTTTGCGGGCGGTGTCATGGCACTCGAGATTGCGAAACTGCTCGCCTTCGTGGCGGGGGGCGTCGGTGCGTGGATTGCCGTGCAATCGGTGTTGCCGCACGCCCAAGAGATGTGGGCGGTCTTCCTCGCCGGAGGGCTGTTTGGAGTGATTCTTTACCGGCTCTGGACGATGATGCTCGCGAGTTTTGCCGGCGTACTCATCTCTTGGCACGCCGCGTTCTTCATCGCGCAAAGTTTAGGAACCTACGATGCCGTCAAATGGGTAAGCGATCACGGCACCGCACTCAACGGCGGGGTGATTGTCGCGACGTTGCTCGGCATCGGGATGCAAGTTTTGACGACCGAGAAACCGGTTGCCAAATCCGAAGAGAAGAAGTCCAAGAAAGACGACAAGCACGACGATCACCATCACGAAGAACCGGCCTCCGCACCCTGGTGGCACAAACTCCCCGGCCTCAAGGCCGCTTGAACAATTTTTAGTGTATAAGTTGAAGTCTGTCGTGCGTTTCTCGACGTGGGCGTGATCCTGCAAAAATGCATTTCGTACTCGTCTTAAGGATTTCTTGCACGGCATTCAGAATCTCGATAAAATTGTACTCGATGCTCTTTCCGTTGCTTCGGATGAACGCCATGCCAACGCTGACACTGATCAAATTCCCCGGTTCGACGGGTGTGGCTGAAACGCACATTTTGAAACCGCAAGAGGTGATTCTCGGCCGCGAAGACAAGTGCGGGATCGTCGTTCCGAATCATGCGGTGAGTCGGCAACATTCGAAGATCGTCATAAAAAACGGCCAATTCTTCATCGAAGATCTCAGCAGCCGTAACGGTACTTTCGTCAACAATCGCGCGATCACGGCACCGCACCAACTGAAGCACGACGACCGCATTAAGATTTGCGACTTTCAATTTCTTTATCAAGATGAAGCCGCCGTATCGGCAGCTAAGCCCCGAATCAAACTGCCACGCGAGTTCGGGCCAGGCGTCGGAGAAGTTATAGACGGCGACGAACTTTCTGACCTAAGCAACGTCGAATCGACGGTGGCTTTACGACCGACGTCGGAATTACTCGGCGCGCAGCCGAACGACAAACTCCGGGCGCTCCTCGATATCAGCGTCGCGCTATCGAAAGCGAATGAACTCGACCCGTTGTTGAACGTGATTGCCGATAGCGTGCTCGGCGTGTTCCGCCAGGCTGACCGTTGCTTCATCATTCTCAGCGAAGGCACGAAGCTCATTCCGAAAGTCGTGAAGGCGCGACGCTCGACGCCCGGCGACGACCACCGCTTTAGCAAGACGATCGTGCGGAAGTGCATGGAATCGCAGACGGCGTACCTCAGCGAAGATGCTTCGTCTGATGCCGCGATGGGGGCCGCGCAGTCGATTGCCGAGTTCCGCATCCGGTCGGTGATGTGCGTGCCGCTCGTTTCTACCGAAGGCATCGCCATCGGCGCACTGCAACTCGATACGCAAGATCGCAGCAAGAAGTTCCGTGAAGACGACCTGAAAATGTTGCTAATTGTCGCAAACCTTGCCTCAGTGGCGATTGAAAAGGCGACGTACCAAGAAAACAACATGGCGCGGGAGAAGCAGCAAAACGAGATCGAAATCGCGAAGAAAGTGCAACTCGGCTTCCTGCCGAAAGACATGCCCGTCGCGAAAGGCTACGAGTTTTATGCCGTGTATAGCGCAGCCCAAACCGTCGGTGGAGATTACTACGACCTTATTACGTTGCCCGATGGCCGTATCGCGATCATGCTCGGCGACGTCGCAGGAAAGGGCGTACCGGCATCGCTGCTTATGGCGAAACTGAGTGCCGAGGCCCGCTACTGCATACTCACGCAACCGACCCTCGCCGGCGCGGTCAACCTCCTCAACGAGCAACTCATTCGCGGCGGGATCGGCGATCGATTCGTCACGATGGCTGCGATCATCCTCAACCCGATGACGCACAAAGTGACATTGGTGAATGCGGGGCACATCAACCCGAACCGCTACCGGCTTTCGGACAAATCGTTCGACGAAGTGATTAGCAACGATCTCAGCGGGTTACCGCTCGGCCTCGTGACGGGTTTCGAATATCAATCGATCGAGTTCGAGTTGAACGAAGGCGATAACATCTTGCTGTTCACCGACGGCGTCTCCGATGCGATGTCGCCGGCGGGCGATATGTTCGAAATGATCGGCGTGAGCAAATCGATCTTCGACGTATCGCCTCCAGGACCATCCAACCGCCCGGTCGTCATCGGAGAACGGCTGATTACTTCAGTGCGGAAACATGCGAATGGACGGCCGCAGAACGACGATATTGCCATCGCCTGTTTCGGCCGACTGATTCCTGAACTCACCGCTACCAGTTCGCGCGAAGTGCCGAAACTCGTGAACGGAAAGTAGTTCATTGCAGCACGGGCTTCGTCGGTTACAATGGGCTTTCACCCGCACGGTAGGACCAATGCATGAGCCAGACCGCAACGCTACCCGAACTCGAAACCGAAAGTGAAACGCGGACACGGCGTCAACCGCCGTACCACGTCATCCTCTTAAACGACGACGATCACAGCTACGCCTACGTGATTTTGTTGCTCAAGGAACTTTTTAACCATCCGGTGGAAAAGGGTTACAAACTCGCGGAGCAAGTCGATAAGCAAGGCCGAGCCGTCGTACTGACGACGTCGAAAGAACATGCCGAACTCAAGCAAGAGCAAATCCACGCCTACGGCCCAGACCCCACGATCCAACGCTGCGAAGGTTCGATGACGGCCATCATCGAACCTGCCGAATAGCCGATTTTTTGGTTTCACGATTAGCCAGTCGGCAGCATCAGCGGTCGTTCGGTACCGAAGGTATTGGCGAGCGATTGCGGGTTGAGCACTTCGGCAGGTGGGCCACTTGCGACGATTTTCCCGCCGCTCATACACAGTACGTTGTGCGCACATCTCCCGAGTACGGTAAGGTCGTGCGAAACCAGTACAACGGTCACGCCCGATTCGCGGTTGATCTCTTCGATCAGATCGTAGAAGCCGCGTTGGTCTTTGAAATCGATCCCCGATGCAGGCTCGTCGAGTAGTAACAGTTCGGGTTTCGGTTCGAGCGCGAGTGCCAACATGACGCGTTGCAGTTGCCCTCCGGATAGGCCTTCAATCGGTCGATCAAGTGTGTGTGCGACGCCGACCCGTTGCAACATCGGCAAGATCCGACGGACAGCCCACTTCGACACGCCGAAAAATAATGGCTTGGTTTGTAGCATTAAACCGATGAGATCGCGAACCGTAACCGGCAACGCGGCTTCGATGGTCAAGCGTTGTGGCACGTAGCCGACGTGGTCCGGCCGCGGGTGAGTGTGGTTCTGCCCGCAGGCAAACTTCACTTCGCCGCGATATGGGAACTCGCCGACAAGCGCACGCAACAGAGTCGATTTTCCGCAACCGTTGAGGCCAACGACTGCGGTAATCAGCCCGTTGGGAATGTCGCAATTGAGATCGAATAGAATTGGACGACCCCCGCGCTCGACCCGGAGATTCCGGATCGAGACCATAGGCGGCCGCGTGTCGGTGACCGCGAGGGATATCACGTTATTTCAGCACCTTGGCGAGCGCTTCGAGGTTTTCACGCATCTTCTTTTCGTACCATTCGGGGCCGAATTCAGCATCGGTTGATGTCTCAAGTGGATCGATCACCACGAACACGGGGTCCGCAACACCGCGCCGTTTCAGTTCGTCGAGCACGCTTTTCGCCGATGTCGTCGCGTTGTATTGCGGTTCGACGGCAATCACGCGAATCTTTTTCGCAACACAACGCTTGACGAGCGTATCAAGTTCCTTAGGCGATGGCTCGGAGCCGGCCACTTGTTGAATGACTTCAGGATCTTTTAGGTCGAAGGTCTTAGCGAAATATGCGAGCGAGCCGTGGAAGCTGATGAACTGCCGTTCGGTTTTCGCTTTCAGCATCGCGAGGCCATCGGCTTTGAGTCTGTTCAACCTGCTGGAATATTCGGTCGCGCGGCGATCGTAATCGGCGGCGTGCGCAGGGTCAGCGGCCTTGAGTTCGTCGCGAATCTTCTCGACCATTTTGTTGGCCTGGTCGATCCCCAGCCAGACGTGCGGGTCGTGGTCGCCGTGGGCTTCGTGCGCCGTCGCGTCCTCGGGCGTGCCGTGATCGTCGCAGCACGAACAGTTTCCTTCGATTAGCATTTCATCGGGGATTGCACTGCCGAGCGAGATCGGCGATAGCTTCTTTTTACCGAGGTTCTGCGACATCTTCCTGGCGACGCTATTATCGAGCGACAACCCATTTATGAAGAAAATATCCGCGCCTGCAAGCATCCGCGCATGCGACGGGCCCGCATCGAAGTGGTGCGGCCCCTGGTTGGACATGACGCCACGTACGGTGGCATACTCACCGGCCACGTTCATCGCGAAGCACTGGATCGGCGAGAACGACGCCAGCACCTTCGGGCCGGATTTGCCAGTCCAACCCTCATCGGGTTCGACGGTCGAACTCGCTCCGCAACCGATCATAGCGGTCAGTGCGAACGAGGAGATAATTAACGCAGACCAACGATACAGGACCATTTTGAATACTCCAGTAGTGGAGAATAACTTCGTATTACAATAGTAGTCTACTCTGGCCGAACGCGAAGTGCAACAGTTTTGGTTGACAATGCAGAAATGTGCGATGGCACGGAGTGATCCGTGCCATCGTATGATTCAATCGTTACTTCGTATTACACAGCGGGTGTGCCAGCGACTCGGTCGCGACGGACGGGGATGCGACGGCCACGCATCCGGACGCCATCGAGCCGTTCGATGACATCGTCGGCGATTTCCCCGGGCACTTCGACGATCGAGAACCGCTCGGTGACATCGATCGCACCGAGATCGCGCAGGTTCAGGCCGACTTCGTGTTCGATCGCGGCGATGATCTCGCGACGCCCGATATTATCTTGACGGCCCGCACCCACGTAAACGCGCGTCATACCGGGACGGGCCGGACGGCTCGGGGCGGGATTGATACTCGGAGTGGAATTCGAACCCATACCCATACTCGGGCGTCGCGGAGCAGCCTTCGCTGGCTCGGTGCGGGTCAGCGGTGCGGGAATATCGCGGTCGTCGTCGGCGTTCTTGTCGCCCTTGGCCGCGAGTGCCAGTGCGGCCAACGCGACTTGTTCAGCAGGGTATTCTGCCGTCAGGCCCTTGAGTGCGGGGCGATACTCATCGAGCGCACCCGACTTCAAAATCTCGACTAGGTTTTCGCGAATCCGCTCGACGCGCTTGCCGCGAAGATCGGCCGCTGTCGGAATGCGACCGGCCAGAAGTTTCTGCCCGACCATCCGTTCGATCGACTGAATCTGACGGCGTTCCCATGGCTCGGACACCGTGATGGCAACACCTTCGCGACCCGCACGACCGACGCGGCCAATCCGGTGAACGTACGCCTCGGCAGCGATCGGCACGCCAAAGTTAATCACGTGCGACAACTGGCGAATATCCAACCCGCGTGCGGCCACATCGGTCGCCACCAGCAGTTGAATCGCCCCGTCGCGGAACTTCCGCATCACGCGGTCGCGTTGCTCTTGCGACAGACCACCGTGCAGCGATTCCGGCTTGTTCCCACGTGCGGTCAGGGCATCGGCGATGCCGTCGGACTCGTCGCGGGTTCGGCAGAATATGATCGCCGAAGCGGGGGCTTCGAACTGGATAATGCGGGCCAGTGCAGCGATCTTGTGTTCGCGGCTGACGGTGTAAACCACTTGGCGAACTTTGGCGGCTTCACCCGCTGGCGTTTGCGCTTTCGCCACTGTAATACGCACCGGTTTCGTCAGGTGACGTTCAGCGATTTGCGCGATTCGTGGCGGCATCGTTGCAGAGAACAGTGCGGTTTGACGACCCTTCGGCGTCGCGGACAGGATTGACTCGATATCTTCGGCGAATCCCATATCGAGCATTTCGTCGGCTTCATCGAGCACGACGGACGTGATGCCATCGAGTGGCAACGTCCCTCGGCGCACGTGATCGAGCGCCCGGCCTGGCGTAGCGACGACGATATCGACGCCACGGGTGAGGGCGCGAATCTGTTCGCCGAAGCCAGCCCCGCCATACACTGGCACGACCTTGATATTCATCGGCTTGCCATACTTGGCCACGGCCGAGGCGACCTGAATCGCCAATTCGCGGGTTGGAACGACGATGATCGCTGATGGCTTCTTGCGATCGGCTGAAGCGGCGATACGAGTAAGAATCGGCAGCGCGAACGCAGCCGTCTTGCCGGTGCCCGTTGCTGCGATCCCGATAATGTCTCGTCCGGCGAGCAACGGCGGAATGGCTTCTTTTTGAATCGGTGTTGGCTCGGTGTAGCTCATCGATACTAGAGAATCGAGAATCCGAGAATCGAGGCCGAGAGTTGCAAAACCGTTGGTTGCGAGGACAGGAAGCGCGGTCTCAGGGGTCTTACCAACGGACGAAATCGAATCGCTCACTAAACGAACCTTCCCCCAGACGTAGTCCGGGTGCAATGCATCATGGAACATGACGCATTCGCACCAGCGGGTGCATTCCGCGTCATAAAAAACAGAACGACAGTACCCGAGTGAGCGACTGCGTCCCATTACAAAGGAGAGTATATGCAAACGGTGGATGAGAAGCGGTAATTTTGTTCAGAATTTGTTTGACAGCAGTCGGCGGTCAGGTTTAACAACAAAGTCCCCGGCACCGTCATCCGCAATCCGGCCTGCGTCGCAAAAACCTATCCCGGCTTCTGGGTCGATTTCGATCGTTGTTTTCGAGCGCCGATTTGAAGTAAGTAACTGAAATTTATTAACTGTCCCATATTGGGCTTTTTGGCACGGGATCTGGGTGGGTAGGTTCTGCGACTGGAAATCCCTTTCTCCTGGCAGGAAGCCCATATGCTCAACCCCTATTCCACTGTTATCGAAAACGCGATGCGGCTCACGTATGCGTCTCTCAACGAGCGGCACCGTCGCCTGTATGCCGCCGGCGAGGCACTCCAACTCGGACATGGCGGCGTCGACAGCATCGCTCGACTCTTCGGGTGCCATCGCAAGACCATCCAGCGCGGCTTGCTCGATTTGCGAATCGCCGAGGTGCCTTTGCCAGTCAAACGGGCGCGTAAAAAAGGGGTGGCCGACGTTCGTTCGTGTCTCAGTTCGCCGGTCTCGACGACGCCTTTATGAACGTCGTCGCTCCGAACACGGCGGGCGACCCCGATCGCGACGGCGTTCTCTGGACCGATTTTTCCGTTCGCAAATCGCATCCGAACTGTTGCGACTCGGTTTTTGCGTCAGTGTGACCGTGGTGGCACAACTTCTGAAACGGCATCGCCTAGGCCGTCGCAAGGCTTGCAAAACGCGGCCACTCGGACAGTTTCTGTGCCGCAATCGCCAGTTTGAAATCCTCGCCGACTACCGCGAAGAGTTTCAGAATTCGCCCGATCCCATCGTCAGCGTGGACACCAAACACAAGGAATTTATAGGACTTTTGTACCGAATCGGCCGGTTGTATACCAGACGCGCCCAGAAGGCGTTCGACCACGATTTCCCCAATTCCGCGATGGGAACAATCTATCCCCCGGCTTCTACGACCTCAAGCAAAACCTCGGCCGTTCGAATCTCGGCCTCAGCCACGACACCAGTCGCTTCGCCTGCGACCGCATCGCCTACTGGTGGGAAACGTACGGGAAACCCGCCTATCCGAACGCGCGTCGAATGCTCCTGTTGTGCGACGGTGGCGGCAGCAATGCCAGTAACCGCTACGTCTTCAAATACCACTTCGAACAGTTGGCGAACCGCTTGGGTCTCAAATTGCGGATGGCCCATTACACTGTATTGCTCGAAATACAACCCGATCGAACACCGCCTGTTTCCGCACGTG
>Ga0105044_10013721_pt1 | contig 10988 bp, 7 predicted proteins | sample MAT01_FD_78092 | JGI IMG/M metagenome (GOLD analysis project Ga0105044, IMG submission 78092) | Freshwater microbial communities from Lake Fryxell liftoff mats and glacier meltwater in Antarctica - MAT-01 | ecosystem: Environmental > Aquatic > Freshwater > Ice > Liftoff microbial mat | place... | reverse complement strand
GGGCGGCTGTACCTGCGCAACGCCAAGGGTGAGTTGGTGTGCCTCGATCTGCGGCAGTGATCGCAACGGCGTCCCGCCAATGCGGAAAAGATAAGCCGGCTCTCGCGGAAGGAGCGGCCGACTGGCGTTCCCAGGAAAAAGGATTCACCGCGACGCGGACCTACTTCACCGTCGGCATCACGACCACCTGCTTGTCCGCCAGCAGGCGTTCCTTGAGCGCCGCATACGGCACGCGCTGCACGTCGAGTCCATCACGCACAGCGATCACCGCGGCACTGCCGCACGCCTGGCCCATCGCCATGAAGGTCCATTCCAGGCGGATGGCGCCGTAGGCGACGTGGGTCGAGGACGGACATGAGCCAGCGAGGAGGTTGGTGCACTCCGAGGCCTTCGGCACCAGCGCACGATAGCTGATGCCGAACGGCGCCCAGTCCTCGCCGCCGAAGACGAAACCTTCGTTGTAGCAGAAACCATCTTTGACGATGCGGCGCACGTGATGGGTGTCGGGCGGCCAATAGGCCACGGCGATCGGGTCTTCTACCGGAGTCTGGTTGAATTTTCGCGTGTGATGTTCGGTGATGACGTAATCGCTCACCATACGGCGGGCGTCGCGCACGTAGAACAAGCGCGGCCAACCGTCGTTGTCAGCGAACTCGTCTTTGCAGGTTCCCCACGCTGACCAGATCTTACGCGTCGCCTCCGGAACCGCCGGATCGTTGGCGAGGAAATAACACAGGCCCTGCGAGAACACCCGGTGAAAACGCACGATGCGTTCGCGCGTGGCGTAGTCGCCGCCTGGGTACTCGTAGTTCATACCATAGAGGTTGAGCGAGAGGTCATGCCAGCTGCCCATATCGGTTTTGCCGCTCGGCAGATTGGCACCGGGCGAAAATAGTTTGCCGCCGGCCTTCAGGTAGCGCAGGTAGATCTCGTACTGCGCTGGATCGTAACCGTCCGGCTTGGTGAAAGGGACGCGGTTTTCTGGGACCTTAGTGAAACAAAAACGGAAACAGAACCCCTGCAGGCGATGGTCACCGTCACCTGGCGTACCGAACGATTCGTCTTGCACAGTCGGGATCAGTCCACTCGCCGGATTCCCAGGAATGCGATACGGATCGACCTTCACCTCGAATTGGCGGTAGGTGTTCAACCCACGGATGCCGTTCTTGGTTTCACCGTAGAGCGCGTTGGCTTCACGCCCGACCACCGTGCTGACTCCGGCACTCGACAACAGATCGCCTTCGAGGGTCGCGTCGATGAAAACCTGAGCGCGTACCGTCAGCCCGGACTCCAGATGGATGGCCGTCAGCCGCGTGCCGGTCTTCTCCACCCCACCTGCACCCAGCACGAGGCGCTCCTTGAAACGCGGCTTCACCTGGTGCTCTGCCAGCAGCTCATCGACCACCGTTTGTGCGATGTGCGGTTCGAAACGCAGGCCGAAACCATCCTTGCCATACGCCTTGCCGATGCGCCGGTAGAACTCCGCGGCTAACCCGCCGACGGCGACGGAGTTCTTGAAGTTGTGGTTGTCGATGTCGGTACCGCCGAGGCCGTCGACGCTGATGCCACCGGCGAACGTCCCAGGCTCTAGCAACACAACCTGTTTACCCTCTCTCGCGACCTGTACCGCCGCCATCACGCCGGCAGCGGAGGCACCATAGATGCAGACCTCGGTGTCCATGATCTCAGCGGCAGAGACCGTGCAGCAGAAGAGGGCGAGCAGGAATGGGCGGATGGTCATGGCGCGGTAGTACCTGACTTCAGGGTGTCACGATGGATGCCTGAGTCAGGGTGTCGCGTTTGTGCAAATCAACACAGCGGAAACACCACAGCACTTGGTATCATAGCAATTCAGAGATCGGCTGATCGACCGCGTGCGCCTTGATCAAGGCTTCCAACACCGCGCGCTCGTCGGTACCGATCTGCCGGACGGACTTGCCGAAGATCAGCTCAAGATCTTCCAGGTTGGCAGGGGGCACTTTTTCCCAACCGACGATGAACAACGCGTCGGGTTCCTCCCACACCGGGATGCACTGGTAGTGAAGCCACAGCGGCTGCGGACCGAGGGTCGCGAGGAGGCGTGGGGTTTCGACGTAATTCGTCACGGTTTTTTCCAACGCCTCGCCGCCTCATCCTCAGCCTGCGCGGGGTCGATCATTCAGTTCTTACTAAGGCTGCACGGCCTCATCCTCAGCCTGCGCGGGGTCGATCATGTAGTCACCGGCGCGCGCGACAATGCCGCCACCACCGCATCGGGATCGTAGACGCAGCCGCCCCAGGTTCCGCCGCCGAGATGCTGCAACGCCGCCCACAGCTTGGTGTCATCGGGCAAAGCCGGATGTGGGGCGAGATCCGCGCGCGGACTACGACGGAGCAGTTCCGCGCTGCCCCACGCCGCATCGTGATCACCAGCGGCATCACCGATCAGATCGACGGTACCTTCCTGGCTATCGCGGTCGACGATGATGCAGATCCGATCGCCATCGCGCAGCTTGCCGATCGGACCACCGGCGAGCGCCTCGGGACCGACATGGCCGATGCAGGCGCCGGTGCTGACGCCGCTGAAGCGCGCGTCGGTGATCAGCGCGACCTGCTTGCCCCAACTGATGTGCTTCAACGCCGAGGTCACCTGGTAGATCTCCTCCATGCCGGTCCCCATCGGCCCGCCACAGCAGAGCACCACGATGTCGCCGGCTTTCACCGGCTTGTCGCTGAGGCCCTTAATCGCCGCTACGGCCTCCTTCTCACGTACAAACACGCGGGCAGGGCCGGTCTTGCGGTAAACGTGGTCGGCGTCGACCACCGACGGATCGATGCTGGTGGCCTTGATCACCGCGCCCTCAGGGCAGCAGTTGCCCGAGACGAAGGCGATGGTGCCGGTCATGCCGCGGGAGCGTGCGCGTTCAGGTGCCATGATCACGTCGTCGGGATCCACGCCGTCCTTGGCCAAACGTTCACGCAGCACGTGGCGGCGTTCACTGGTTTCCCACCACGCCAAGACCTCGCCCAGACGCTTGCCACTCGCCGTCAGCGCATCGAGCTTGAGCAAGCCGAGCGCGCGCAGGTGCAACATCACTTCGGGTACGCCGCCGGCCAAGTACACGCGCACCGTCGGATGATTGCTCGGTCCGTTCGGCAAGGCGTCGACGATACGCGGCACGCGGCGCATCAGCGCCAGCCAGTCGTCGCGCGTGGGTCGCGGCAGACCGGCCGCGTGGGCAATCGCCGGCAGGTGAAGCAACGCATTGGTCGAGCCACCAATCGCGGCATAGGTCGCCATGGCGTTGTGGATCGCATCCGGCGTCAGGATCTGCGCCGCGGTGATACCGACCTTGCGCTGATGGATGATCGCGCGTGCCGATGCGCGCGCCAATTCCAACCACACGGCTTGGCCCGACGGCGCGAGTGCAGCATGCGGCAGGGCAAGGCCAAGCGCCTCACCGATCACCTGCATGGTCGCCGCGGTACCAAGGAACTGACATCCGCCGCCCGGCGTGGCGCACGCACGACAGCCGAGTTCCGCCGCATCTTTCAAAGAGATCGAACCGTGCGCATAACGCGCACCGATCGACTGGATGGTGCCGGCGTCCTCACCCTGGGTCGGCGGCAGCGTCACGCCCCCGGGCACAAACACGGCTGGTCGATCGCGGCAACCCGCGAGTGCCATCAGCATCGCTGGCGCACCTTTGTCGCAGGTCGCAATGCCAATCACGCCCTTACGCAACGGCAGCGAACGAATCAGCCGCCGCATCACCACCGCCGCATCATTGCGATACGGCAGGCTGTCGAACATCCCGGTGGTGCCCTGCGAGCGACCGTCACATGGATCGGTCACCGCGCCGGCGAAGGGTATGATCTGGTGCGCGCGCAGTTCCTCTGCCGCCGCCTGTACCAGCAAGGCGACCTCCCAATGGCCGGTGTGGTAGCCAAGCGCCAACGGGGTGCCGTCGGGACGACGCAGTCCGCCCGCGGTCGAGAGGATCAACACTTGATCCCGGTTAACTTCTGCCGGCGTCCAGCCCATCGCCGCGTTCTGGGTCAGACCAAACAAGTCGCCGCTCGGCGCATTCAGCAGCATGTCGTGCGTCAGCGGCAATGAACCAACCGGCCCGGCGGCGTGCGTGCGCAAGTCGCTCAGCAGGTCGCCACGGTAAAGCATGTCGAGATCGAGGTCGGTCATGATCGGCTCCGTAGGGAGCGCGATTGCAGGTTGGCCGCCGGCGCTGTCAACGAGCACACCGACTACATTGCCTGGCCAGGGATCACTCCACGACTGGCGCTTTCACGTCGCTCCACCAACTGTGGTTGGCACCCCACCAACACAACAAGGCCGGCAGAACTACCAACACCAGCACCACCTGGACCACCAAACCTGAAATGATGGCAATGGCCAAGGACTGCTGCATCGACGCACCTTGGCCAAGGCCCAAGGCCAACGGCAGCAGGGCAAACACCGCCGCCAGCACCGTCATGGCGATCGGCCGCATGCGCGAGCAGCCGGCACGGATCAGGCGTTCAGCCGGCGTATCATCGAGCGGCCCTTCGCTGCATTCGGAATAAAAAATGATCGCCACTTCGGTGACCATGCCGACCACCATGGTCAGGCCCATCAGCGCGGTGATGTTCAGCTCGGTGCCGGTCAGACGTAAACCAACGAAGATGCCACCGACCGACAGCGCCGTGGTACACATCATTGCCACCGCGACGCGGAACCGCTCATAGAGATAAACCAGCAGCACCAATACCAGCAACGCCGCGATGCCGATCGTCAGTCCCAGATCGGCAAAGGCGATCTGCTGCTGTTCGTAGAGACCGCCAAAACGATAACGCACACCGGCCGGCAGAAATCCTGCGGCATCCAACAACGTCCGGATCTCATGCACCACCGTGCCCAGGTCGCGCTGTTCGATACGACCGGTGACAGCCAAGGCACGTCCGAGATCATCGTGCATGATCTGCGGTTGGCCGCTGATGGTTTCAAGATGCGCGACTTCCAGCAGTGAGATCTGACGGCCCGCACCATTGCGGATGCTGATCGCCGCAACATCAGGGGTGACCGAACGGCGGGCCGGAGGCGTCCACACGCGCACGCCGACTAGACGTGGTCCCTGTTGTAGTTTGGTGGCGACCTGTCCACTCAGATGCGCCTCGAGCGCATGGGCAATGGTATCAGCGTCCAGTCCAGCCAACGCTGCGCGTTCAGGATCGACCACCACTTGCAACGCATCCCCGGCAAGATTCACCCCATCGTTCACATCAACCACACCAGCGACTTTGGTGATGGCGGCGGCAACGGCTTCAGCGCCGTGGCGCAATGCAGCGGGGTCCTCTGATTGCAGTACGATTTCGATCGGCTGAGGATTGGCGATGAGATCGCCAATCAGGTCTTCCATCAACTGCGCCATCTCGATCGCCAAGCCAGGAACCTGGTGTTCAATGCGATTTCGCACGTCGTCCATGATTTCTTCGCTGGGACGCCGTGGGAACGGTTTCAGACGCACGAACAAATCGCCTTCGTTGGCCTCGGTCAGGCCGCCGCCCAACTGAAGTCCGGTGCGCCGGGAATAGGTCTGCACCTCTGGCGTGCTGCGCAACACCTGTTCGAGCTGACGCACCAGCCGATCGGTCTCGGCCAACGACGTGCCTGGCGCAGCGCGGTAGTCGAGGATGAAGCCGCCTTCGTCCATGGTCGGCATGAAGCCGGTGCCGACCCGCTGATAACTCGACCAACCGAGCCAAGCCAATGGCACGATCAACACCAGTACCAGCCACGGCCGCGCCAACAGTGGGCGCATCACACCACGATAAGCGTTGTGAATCAGGCGGGTCAGACCGCCATGTTCATCCTGTTCGGCATCACGCTGGCGCAGCAGCAACGCCGCCAACAGCGGCACCACCGTCAACGCCACCAGGAATGACCAGACCAAGCTGATGGCCATAGTCAGCGATAAAGCCTTGAAAAACGTGCCGGTCAGACCGCTGAGAAAGCCCAACGGGATGAAGATGATCACCGTCGCCAATGACGAACCGGCAAGCGGCTTGGTAAACGAGGCCGCCTCGCGCAGGATCGTCAATGGCCGACCGTCACGGGTCGCACGCATGCGACGGACCAAGTGTTCGACCATCACGATGGCATCGTCAATGATCAGGCCAACCGCGGCAGCCATACCACCGAGCGTCATGATGTTGAAACTCATGCCCAGCAGTTTGAGCGTCAGTACGGTCGCCAACAACACGGTTGGCACTGCGATCAGAGCGATGCCGGTGATGATGAGGTTGCGCAGGAACACCAACAGCACCACCGCGGCCAAGGCCACGCCGATGGCGATGGCCTCGACCACACTCCAAGCTGAACCGGTGATCAACTCGCTTTGATCGTACCAGTTGGCGATGTGGACGTCCGCCGGCAGCTGGGCCTCGCCTGCCGCCAACATGGCGCGAATGGTGCCGGCGATGGCAACCGTATTACCACCGGGTTGCTGATAGACCTGCACCAACACCGCGTCATGGCCGTCAGCCGTGACGCGGGTCCACTGTGGTTCGACACCTGGGACGATGCGACCTACTTCACCCAGACGGATCACGCCGTTGGCACCAGCCCGCACCACCAGGTCGGCCAACTGCGTGGCATCGCTGATGCCGCCATCGGTCATCACCAACGCCAGTTTGTTGAGATCCTGAAGCCGTCCCACCGACGTCAGGACGTTGGCCTTCTGTACCGCACTGGTGATGTCATCGATGCTCAGTCCGAGCACGCGCAAACGATCAATATCTAGCTGCACCTGCCATTCGGCGTTTTCACCACCCAGCACGTCAACCGCCGCAACGCCGGGCACTTTGGCCAACAACGTGCGCAATTGGTCATAGGCCAAGGTGCGGATCTGTACCAGCGAACGACTGTCTGAAGTCAGGCTGTAGGCCAAGCTGGGGAAAACCGTCGGATCCATGCGCCGTACGCTGAATGCCGTGCCGATTGGCAAACGCGGCAAGCTCTGGTTGACCGCTGATTCCGTGCTGAGCAACGCACCGGCCATGTCCTCGTCCCAACCAAAACTGAGCGAGATCTCGACGGCGCCACGACTAGTGACTGAGCGGATGCGCTGCACTCCAGGCACAGCACGCAACACCTGTTCGAGTGGCGTGGTCGCTTCGAGCGCCATCAATTCCGCCGGATGATCGCCGGCTTCAACCGCTACCACCACGCGGGGAAAGGCCACTTGCGGGAACAAGGCCACCGGCGTGCGGAAGGCCGCGGCAATACCGCCAAGTGCGACCACCAACACCAGCATCAACAGCGAGCGCCGGTGCGTCAGCAACCACGTGGTCATGGTGCGGCCTCGCCAAGCAACTCCACTGCCATCCCGTCGACGAGTTCGGCGTTACCCTCGATGACCAGGGCGTCGCCAGCGTGCAGCTCTGCGCTGACGATCGCCACCTGGGTGCGGGTTTCGCCCAACACCGTCACCGCCTGCTGTACGGCTTTTTTTTCCGCGATGGTAAACACCACCCAACCGTCCTCTACGTGAACCAGCGCCTGACGTGGCGCGATCAATACATCATGCAGCGGCAATGATAACTCGCCGCGCACTGACTCGCCCGGCACCAGGCCAGCCGCCAGTGGCGCCGATGCGATGGCATCAAGCAGACCGGTTTCCGTTGACACCTGGGTGGCAAAGGCAGTCACGGTCACCGCAAAGGCTGCCGACGGCCCATCGCGACGTAGTGCGCTGATCTGAACCGTCTGCCCGACGGCAATACGCCCCACGTCACTGGGCGCCACTCCCAGGTGCACCTCCACCACCTCACCAACGCGCAGTTCGATGAGTGGCGTGCCAGCGGTTACCTGCTGACCGATCTGCACCAGCACCGCACCCACTCGTCCAACAACCGGCGCAACCAACTGACGACCAGCCTCGTCAAGGCGCTTGGCCCAGGTGTTCGCCTTCAGTTGTGCCAGCTCGACAGCGGCCTGTGCAACGGACAACTCCTGTACCGTGGCGAGGTGCAGATCCAGGCGCTGTTTGGCCTGCGCCAGATCGCGCTGTGCCGCAGCCAGCGTGATCACCGCTTCATCACGTTGGGCAATGACCTCGGGACCAGGTGTGATCGTCAACAACGCACCACCCACCACCACGTTGCCGCCAGCCGTGATCGCCAGCGTCTCGACGCGGCAATCATACGGGGCGGCGACCTGCACGATGCCTGCCGTTGCCGGAACCACGCTGCCATAGGTGGTGATCGGCAACGCCAGATCACCGTGCGTCAATGGGGCAACACGCACACGACAGACCGGCTTGATCTCGTCCTCGTCGTCGGCGTGCGCGTCCTCTGCGTGCGCATCCTTGGCCGACGAGCGGTCGTCCGCATCTGCCTCCTCATGGTGGTTACCACCAGCCAGTACCACGCCAACACCGAGTCCAATACCCAGGCCAGCGATCAGAAAAAGCAGCGCTGACCATCTCATGGTCGTTCCTTTGTCGGCAATGCTGTTGGCGTCGTTACTGGAGTGGTCATCGGCGCACGAGTTGGGATCGGCGCACGAGCCGTCGTCGGTGCCGCACCGACTGACGTTTCTCCCAACAATCCGCCAGCGGCAAGCTCGATGGCGATGCGGTTCTCTGCCAATTGCTGACGGAGATCGAGTGAGTCGAGCCTGCGTTGTAATGCATCGATTTCCAACGCCGCAGCCGTCGGCGCATCGATCAGGTGATCTGTTGCCGCCTGATGTACCTGCGCCAATGAATCGCTGAGCGTAGCCAGCATCTGGTCGTTGTGGGCGATGCGCCGCTCCAGCGACTCCGCCGTGGCGATAGCTTCCGCCAGATCAGCGCGCGCGATGAACAGCCGCTCGCCGTACTCCGCGAACAACCGCTCACGCGTAGCGGTTTCACTGGCGATGGCGCCCTGATTGCGATCGAACAAAGGCAGATCGATGGAAGCTCCCAGGGTCAAGGTCCGCACCTTGCCGGTGTCGGTCGCGTGGACGAGATCGAACGAGATACGCGGGAATTGTCCGAGCACCGCCACGCGCAACGCCTCCTCTTGGCTGTCATAACCGGCCCGCAACGCGATCAGATCCAGTCGACGCTGCGGTAGTTCTGCAACCATGCTCGCCGGAACCGGGCACGTGGTTGGCCACGCTGGGACCGCCACCGCCAGCAGCTGCGACGGCGGCAGGCCAAGCAAGCGATTGAGCTGCTGGCGCAGCACCGTGCAGATGCCATCACCCTCCAAGACTTGGCGCTCGACATCGCCCAGGGCCAGTGCGGCGGTGTGGGTTTCAAAGCGGGTGCGCGCACCCGCGGCTTCGCCAGCCACCAACAGATCGCGCTGCACGATCAGTGCGAGCACCAGACCATGCAACACCGCCAGTCGTTGTTCAGCCCCAGCCAATCGCACAGCGGCCTGAGTCGTGCTGGCTGCGATGAGCCATTCCTCCCAGGCGATGTCGAGCGCGACCTGTTCAGCATGCGCTTGCGCCGATGCGCGTTTGGCACCGCGCGTGATCAGGCCGGTGAAATCCCAGCCAACGCCAAGCGACGAGCCACGGCTCTCTGGGCTGCTGACCGCCAGATCAGCTCCCAGCGCCAACGTCGGATTGGGCAAGATGCCCGCCTGCAGCACCTGCGCGTCCGCCAAGGAGCGTTCCGCCCGCCGTGCCCGCAAACCAGGATTCATCACCACCGCCATCACCGCCAACTGCGCGGGCGTGAATGGCCCGGCGGGATCAATGGTGGTCGCGGGCAAACGCGGATGATGCAGATCGGCAACCCGCACGAGCAGCTCAGGCCACGTCGGCGGTGCCACGATGTCATCGACCGCTGCCGTCGGCAGCGGCTGCTGACGATAACTGGTACAAGCGACCAGCATGAGCGGCAGCACCATCCATACGACGGAACGCGACCATGCTGCGACAAGGAGTAGCCAATGAGGCATGCAGTTCCCGAACACCACCGTGAAGACGGTTCGCCGGCCAACTCAGCCGATGATCTCCGACCATAAACGTGCAGGGTGTAGCCTGGGCGCCGAAGCCGCGCCTACGCCAGTACAAAGGTACTCATCCGACTGGATGATGGTCGACTCGCCATCACAGCGGTCGCTGTGGTTTCCCGGCGCAAATGGGCCCGGACAAACCTGCCATGACCACACCGCGCCACTTACCCTCGCCCCATCCTGGATGCGCAAGCGCGGCATCAAACTTGGCCGCGATCACTTCGCCGTGCGGGCGCTGACCTGGAAGGCACCGGCGTTTATCGACTACACGGCGCAGTTGAAGACCGACTCGCTGCTTATCACTGACCTCGACGCCTTCGAAAAATGGGACGACGACGGCCTCACTACCACCGCTGCATCGTTGCGGTAGGGCAGGAGGTCGAGCATGCCGATGGTGCCCCGGCTGCGACGAGTCAACGAAACCGGTGCTGACGCTGGCGTATTCACCACCACCAATGCCAAACGCGGAAAGGAGAATGTCTCACCTGGTCTGCCAGGGCGCGTAGTCCCATATGTCGGCTCACAAACAAACGTCGCAGCCGTTCATCTGCTGGGCATGCACGCGAGTCAAATAGACGGATTTGCGTTAACGCCCAACGATTCCGGCCGTATCAATCCGCCGGCGCCAACGCTCGAACCGAACGGAACTGCTATGACCTTGCCTCGCTCTCTCTCGCATCAACTGCTCACTCGTCTGCTCGCAAACAGCTGGGCCCTCAGCACGGTGGCCTCCTGCGCCTTGTTCGCGCCAGCCTTCGCCGCCGACGACATCGTCTTTCTTGCCGGTGGCCGTAGCCACGGCCCAGGCGAACACGAGTTCAACGCCGGGTGCCAGATCCTGGCTAAGGCATTGAACGAGCAGAGCGGCCTGGGCATCAAGGCCAGCGTGGTGTCGGGATGGCCGCAGGACGACAAGGTCCTCGACGGCATCAAGGCCCTGGTGATCTACGCCGACGGCACCAGCGTGGTCGGCAAGGGCTGGAACAAGGTCGACG
>Ga0105044_10013720_pt1 | contig 10988 bp, 12 predicted proteins | sample MAT01_FD_78092 | JGI IMG/M metagenome (GOLD analysis project Ga0105044, IMG submission 78092) | Freshwater microbial communities from Lake Fryxell liftoff mats and glacier meltwater in Antarctica - MAT-01 | ecosystem: Environmental > Aquatic > Freshwater > Ice > Liftoff microbial mat | place... | reverse complement strand
GCGCAAGGTGGCGCCCGCCACCCGCACCTGCATGAGCTGCTTCCAACAGAAGCACCCCGACCAGTTCGTCGAGGGCTCCGACCTCTGCATCGACTGCCGCTGATTTCCTATCGGAGATCGGTCGGCCGCCTCGGCGGCCCGCCGCCGGTGGTCAGCCTGCCAGCGGTCAGCGGTCAGCGGTTCTCGGTGTCGGCGCTCGGATCGAGATCGGGTTGATCCGGTTCGTCGGGATCGATGCGGGTCCAGAGGGGAAAGGCGATGTGCGCGACCCCGAGGTGATCGACGATTCGGCCCCGGCCGGCGAGGCCGTCGAGGCAGGGCCGGGCCGTCTGGATGCTTCCGACCATGGCGATGTAGTCGGGGACGGCGAGCAGCAGGGGTCCGGCAGCGGCGTCGGCATCGCCCTCGCGCAGGATGGCCTCGACCTCGAGCGTGGGCCGACACGGCTGGGAGCGGTCGATGGGCCAGCAGTGGTACACGATGCCCTCGAACACCGACAGGGCCCGGATCCGCATGCCCCCATCCTCTCGCGTGGGATGGCACGCGCCCCGGTCGGCCCGACGACGTGGTCGGATGATGCGGTCGTCGGGCGAGGGAGCGCATCCGGAACCGCTGGCGGTCACCACCCGGCGGTGCCGGCACCGCCCTTGAACGGGCCGACGATCCGATCGGTGATCCACCCGCCGTAGAAGTTGCCCTCGTTGGCGCGCACCCGGTCCTCGCCCACCCAGCACCCGTCGGCCTTCTGGGCGTAGAAGGCGAGGTAGCCGGTGATGGCTTCGAAGCGCTCGGTGGGCGCGGGGTAGCTCCAGGCGGCGTCCTCGACGACCCGCGTGTCGGTGACGACGCTCCAGTACGACGCCTGGCCCTTCCACTCGCAGAACGTGCGGCTGAGCGTGGGGCGCAGGCGATCGAGATCGAGGTCCGCGGGCGGCAGGTAGTACGCGGGCGGCTGGCTCGTCTCGAGGACCCGGTACGCGGCCACGGTGTCGGCGACGACGAGACCGTCGACCACCACCCGGATGCGGTCGGGCACCGGTTCGAGCGCCGGAGGACGGGGGTAGTCCCACACCGATTCCTGGCCGGCACCCGGCTCGATGCGCGTCGGTCGATCCATCACCCCAGCATGGCGTGGTGCGCCGCTCCACCCCGGGTCGGAGCGGCGGTGTCCCGGTTCCAGCCGGGACGACCGAGATCGCAGGCCTGACAGGTCGGGCCGCGGTCGGTCACGATGAGGGGATGCCGACCGGGGACGACGATGCCGACGATGCTGCCCGACTCGTGCAGTACTCGGCCGATCTCGTCGCCGGGATCGAGGCGGCGCTGCCCCGCTGGGTCGACGCGCAGGTGGTGAGGATCATGCTGGCGTGGTCGGGGGAGGTTCCGGTCGCGGTGCGCGACGAGGCCGGCCGGGCGGGCCGGGCGGCGCGCGACGAGCTCGGGCCCCAGGTGCGGGCGTTGCTGGCACTCGACATCGACGAGCAGCGCTCCAACCCGATGACGATCGTGCGGCGCGCAGCGGCCTACCCGACCGCGGTGCTCCGATCGGTCGGGGTGCCGCCGGTGGAGCGCGACTCGAGCGCCGAGGCCCAGTTCCCCGACGACGACTACGACCTGGTGCCGACCCGGTTCGCCGACCTCGACCCGTCCCTGCACGAAGCTGGGTTGCTGTGGGGCGCGGCCAAGGCCCACATCCACCTGCAGCGGCGCCGGCGGGAGGGCCGGCGCTAAGTTCGGCCCATGCAGAGCGTGGTGGCCTACGTGCCCGATCTCATGGACCGATCGAAGGTGGCCGCCGCGGCCGAGGGAGCCGTCCGCTTCGTGCGGCTGCCGGCGGAACTGGCCGGAGCAGCCGCCACGGCCGACCTCGTCGTCGTCGACCTCGGTCGTCCCGGGGTCATCGATGCGCTGGCGGACGTGGCCGCCCTCGGCGTGCGGGTGATCGGCTTCGGGTCCCACGTCGACCGCGAGGTGCTCGACGAAGCCCGGGCCGCGGGATGCAGCCAGGTGCTGGCCCGGTCCGCCTTCTTCGGCCAGCTCACCGCCCTGCTCGCCTGACCGTGGCCCGATCCGGTCGGCGGTCGAGCGCCGCGCACGCGAACCGGCGCCTGTTCGCAGCCGGCGGCGGCAGGATCAGATCAAGGCGAGTGGTGCCGGCGCGCCGTCGAGGACATCGGTCGCGGGAACGCCAAGGACGCCTTCGAGCAGGCCGCCGTACACCGACCGGTAGTCGACCGTGGTGGCGAGATCGCCCTCGAGCAGCCCGTCGAGCGGGGGCGGGTCGCCGTGGTGGCCGCCGCGCACGTGGCCAGCCAGGAGGATCGTGCCGGCCTGCCCGTGGTCGGTGCCGTCGCTGGCGTTGGGCGCGACCCGGCGACCGAACTCCGAGTAGACGAGGACGGTCACCGGTCGGTCACCCATGCGGCCGAGGAACGCCCCGAGTGCGGTGTCGAGCTCGGCCAGGAGCGCCTCGTGCTGCGCGGGCTGGGCCGCGTGGGTGTCGAACCCGCTGAGCTCGGTGGCGAACACACGCGTGGGGAGGTCCGCCTCGATGAGGCTCGCGACCGTCGCCAAGCGCGCCGTGAGGTCGGATCCGTCGGCGGTCGAGTCCGCCACCACCGGCGAGACGGTGTCGACCACCGCGAGGAGATCGGCTGTGGACCGTGCGACCGCGGCCGACAGCGGCGGACGGGAACCGTCGACGGCGACGAGCTCGGTCAGGCGCCGACGCAGGTTCGGATCGCCCGGGAGGGCGAAGGGGCCGGTGGGAACCACGGCTGCGGCCCGGCGTTCGCCGCGCGCCAGCAGCGGCACACCCCGCCCGACCACGACCGCGTCGAGGGGGTCGGTGCCGGAGGTGTCGAGCCACCGCCCGATCCATCCAGTGGCGAAGGAGGTGCCGGCTGCCTGCCACACATCCATGCAGTGGAAGTGGCTGCGGTCGAGCCCGTCGAAGCCGACGCCGTGCACGACCGCGAGCTGCCCCCCGTCCCAGAGGGCCTTGGAGCGAACGAGTGCGGGGTGCAGCCCGAACCCTTCGCCGATGTCGTGGGTGGTGGCGGGGTCGAGCGCCAACGGGCCGCGCAACGACCGGTAGAGGTCCGAGCTCACCGGCACCACGGTGTTGAGCGCGTCGTTGCCCCCGGCGAGGGTGATGACCACGAGCGTTCCGTCCGCCCCAGACCCGCCGGGCTCGGCGCGGGCCAGCTCGGTCGTTCCGGTTGCTGCCGGCGAGGCGCCGGTCGGCCCCGGCCGGGCGTCGTCGGACGCCGAGGGACCCGCGCAGGCGGCGAGCGCGGCCGAACCCGCTGTGGCGCCGAACCCCTGGAGGAACCTCCTGCGGCTGATCGACATGCTCGACTCCTCGGGTGGACGGTGGTTGGTGGGCGGGGGCGGTTGGTCCCCGCTCAGTTGAGGACGTGCTCCGGGGCGACGAGCGCCAGGGTGAGCAGGCCGCGAGGGTCGTCGGCCACCGCCTGCAGGGCCTCGGCGGTAGCGGGTCCCCAGGCGTCGACTCCGAGGAGGCGGGCGGCGGCTGCCGGGCGGTCTTCGGGCGGGGACGAGCGGATCTGATCGAGGGCGGTGCCGGGGTCGAGGGCCACGGCGAACTGGAGACGCATCAGGGCCGAGGCGGTCGACAACCATCCCTCGTTGGCGGTCCAACCCGAGACGTCGGGGGGCGCGAAAGGGGTCTGGCCGAGGCTGTGCAGCACCAGCAGCGACGCGGCGGTGGGAGCGATGCCGAGGGTGCGGTGGATGCCGACCACGTACTCGACCGGCGTCTTGACCAGGCCGGTGCGGGTGGCGTCGGAGCGGAACTCCGGGTGGAGGAACAGGGCGCGCAGAAGCGCCGCGGTGTCGAGATCGCTCGCGTAGCGCTCGGCCAGCTCGACCACCACCTCGTCCTGCGGGCCCGCCGGTCGGGCCAGCCGGCTCCACAGCCGGGCCACCACATGGGGGGCGCACGCCGGATCGGAGGTCGTGATCGACACGATCTCGTCGAGTCCGAGCGGCCCGGTGGTTCCCAGGACGCGCTTGGTGCCCGAATCGAACCGAGCAGGGCGCAGGACCCCGCCCGCGCCACCCGGATCGATCGTCCATCCGGTGAGGGCTCGGGCTCCCTCGGCGACATCAGTCTCGGTGTAGGGCTGCGATGGCCCCTGCTCGCCGGCACCACCGTGGTCGTCGTGGTCATCGTCGGCCGAGGGTGCACCAGCGGCCTGGTGCCCGAGCGTGAACAGCTCGAGCAGCTCGCGGCTGAAGTTCTCGTTGGGTGCGGTGGCGCTGCTCTCGCGCCCGTCGAGCCAGATCAGCATCGCCGGGTCGCGAGCGACCGCGTGCACGAGGTCGTCGAACCGCCCGCCGCCGAGGTCGAGGAGGGTTCGGTACTGGATGTACATCAGCTCGGCGATCCTCACCTTCTCGATGCTCGTGGCGAAGTGGTCGTGCCAGAGGAAGGCCAACTTGTCCCGAAGGGGATGGTCGGCCCCCGCCATCCGCTCGATCGACCACAGCACCAGGGCGCGCTGCTCGTTGCCCGCCTGGAGGTTGGCCGCCCTGCGCTCCGCCGGGGTGCCGTCGCGGGTGGCGAGGTACCCGGCGGTGTCGAACACGGGCAACGCGACGGCATCGGCACCGGGATCGGCGACGGTCGAGGTCAGCGGCTGGCACACGGCATCGACCGCGGCCTCGTACCCGTCCAGCACGAGCGCGTCGACCGCGGCCGCGTTCGCGCCGAATCCGGCCCGGCGCAGGAGGTGGGCGACGTCGCGCCGCTCCTCGTCCGCGGTCGACGTGGGTGGCACCTGCGTTCTCCTCGGTCCGACGGAGCCCCACCGCGTCGTGCAGCGGAGCACCGGCGACGGTACAGGCGGTCCTTGAGAAGAGTATGAGCGCGTCGAAAGAACCAGGGGGAACCGCCGCAGGAGCCATCGAACCCCCCGCCATCTCGGTGCCTCTTGCGTCAGGTTCGAGACAGCTTCGGATGTCTGGCACCGAGCCGGTCGGCGGGGACCGACCCCAACAGCACCGTGCGTACACTCGGGCATGGTCCGGTCGCTGGAACGCGAGCAGCTCTTGGCGGACCCGGCGCTGGCGGGATTGCCGTTGTGCCGGGCCTACAGCGATCACGTCGACGCGTGGCTGGCCGACCTCTTCGCCGGGTCGCAGCCGCCGGCGGACACCGCGCTCATCGCCGTCGGGGGGTACGGGCGCGCCGAGCTGTCGCCGCAGAGCGACATCGACCTGTTGCTCCTGCACCGACCCGGCGTCGACATCGGCGCGCTGGCCGAGCGGCTCTGGTACCCGATCTGGGACGAGAACCTCAAGCTGGGCCACAGCGTCCGTACCCCGAAGGATGCGCTGGCCCTGGCGTCGGACGACCTCGACACTGCGACTGCGCTGCTGTCGATGCGCCACCTCGCCGGCGACGCCGCGCTCACCGCCGAGCTCGCCGACAAGGCCCTGGCGCTGTGGCGCAAGCGCGCCAAGCGGTGGCTGACCGAGACCAGCCGACGGGTGCAGGAGCGCCACCGGAGCTCGGGTGAGGTCGCCTTCCTGCTCGAACCTGACCTCAAGGAGGGGCGCGGCGGTCTCCGCGACGTCCACTCGATCCGGTGGGCCGATCTGGCGCAGTCGGTGATGTTCGAGGGTGACGACGCGGTGCTCGCGGCGGCGTACGACGTGCTCCTCTCCGTGCGGGTCGAGCTGCACCGCCGCACCGGCCGCGCCGGCGACCGGCTCCTGCTCCAGGAGCAGGACAGCGTGGCCGAGTCGCTCGGGTACACCGACGCCAACGAGCTCATGCGGGCGGTCTCGACGGCGGGGCGGTCGATCGCGTGGCGCAGCGACGAGGTCTGGTCCCGCATCGATTCCTCGATCACGGGCCCGACGAGCATCCGCCTCCGGCGCGACAAGGAGCTGGCGCCCGGGGTGGTGCTGCGGGAGGGGACGGTCGCCCTGACCGCATCGGCCGATCTCGTGTCGGATCCCCACCTCGTGCTGCGCACCGCCGTCGCCGCGGCCCGGGCCGGCGTCCGCATCGAGCGCCGCAGCCTCGAGCGGTTGGCCGCCACCATGCGCCCAGGGCTCATCCCGTGGAACGCCGAGGGTCGCCAGCTCTTCGCCGAGCTGCTCCTGGCCGGCCCGCCGGCGGTGAAGGTGGTCGAGGCACTCGACCAGATGGGCATCTGGGTGCAGCTCCTGCCCGAGTGGGAGACCGTTCGGTCCAAGCCCCAGCGCAACGCCTACCACACGTTCACCGTCGATCGGCACCTCGCCGAGACCGCAGCCAACGCAGCAGCGCTGGCCGATCGCGTCGACCGCCCCGACCTCCTCGCCGTCGGCGCGCTGCTGCACGACATCGGCAAGGGCTACGCCGGCGACCACACCGAGGTGGGCATCGACCTGCTCGATCGCATCGGCGAGCGCATGGGTTACCCGCCCGAGGACGTGCTCGTGTTGCAGGACATGGTGCGCTACCACCTGCTCTTGCCCGATGTCGCCACCCGCCGGGACATCACCGACGACGGCACCCTGCGCATGGTGGCCGGCGCCCTCGGCGACGTGGGGACCCTGCGCCTGCTCGGCGCCCTCACCGAGGCCGACTCGCTCGCCACGGGGCCGGCGGCGTGGAACAGCTGGAAGGCGCAGCTCGTGGACGAGCTGGTCGAGCGGACCGCGATCCTGCTCGGCGGCGGGAGCCTGGCCGAGGCCACCGTCGACTCGTTCCCGACCGATGCGCAGCTCGAGCTCATGGGGCGCGGCGGCGAGGTGTTCGAGGGGACGGGGGACACGCTGACCGTCGTGAGCACCGACCGACCGGGCCTGTTCAGCCGGGTGGCGGGCGTGCTCGCCCTCAACGGGCTCGACGTCCTCGACGCCGCAGCGATCACCAACGACGACGGCGTGGCGCTCGAGGTGTTCCGGGTGCAGAGCAGCACCAGCCCGGTGATCCCGTGGGACCGCGTCCTCCGGGACCTCGACCTCGCGCTCGCCGGGCGCCTGGCGCTCGCGGCGCGGCTCGCCGAACGGGCCCGGGTGTACCACCGACCGGTCTTCGTCCCCACCGGGCCGGTCGCGACAGCCGTCAAGGTCGACAACGAGATATCGGACAGCGCAACGGTCATCGAGGTCCACGCCGCCGATGTCATGGGGGTCCTGTACCGGATCACCCGGGCCATCGCGGAGCTCGAGCTCGACATCGGCTCGGCCAAGGTCCAGACCATGGCCCACGAGGTCGTCGACTCGTTCTACCTGCGCGACGGCGACGGCAAGAAGATCACCGACCCCGCCGCGCTGGGCGAGATCGAACGGGCCATCCTCCACGCACTGGGCGACTGACCCGCCGAGCCCGACAGGTGGCGAAGTAGGGTCGGCGGGTGGCCGAACGTCCCCCACCGACCCAGCAGGATCTGCTCCGCTGGAGCGAGGCTCTCGCCGGCATCGCCCGCACCGGTCTCGGGTTCACCGAGAGCCAGTACGAGCGGGAGCGCTTCGAGGAGGTCCTCGCCGTGGCGGCCGACATGCGCCACGCGGCCGGCAGCGAGTACGAGATCGCCGAGCTCGTCGACGGGTGGATGAAGTCGGTCGGATCCGGTGTCGCCGGGTACCAGACCCCGAAGGTCGCGGTCGGCGCGGTGGTGGGCAACGACGATGGCGAGATCCTGCTCGTGCAGCGCGCCGATTCCGGCATCTGGCTGTACCCGACCGGCTGGGCCGACATCGGCTACTCGGCGTCGGAGGTCGCCGAGAAGGAGGTGCTCGAGGAGACGGGGATCGAGTGCGAGGTCACCCAGCTCATCGCGGTGCTCGACGGTCTGCGCCTGGGCTTCACCCCGATCCCGCTGTACTCGCTGGTCTTCCACTGCCGGGCGACCGGCGGCGACCTGCACGCCCACCCGCTCGAGTGCACCGACGTCGGCTGGTTCGCGAAGGACGCGCTGCCCGAGCGCATCGCGGGCGCCGACCAATGGGCCGAGCAGGCGTTCGCCGCCATCCGCGGCGAGCCGATCGAGGTCCTCTACGACCGACCCCGCCAGCCGCCGTGGCAGGAGGGTCGCCCCTGATCGTCGCAGCGGTCAGGGCGCGTCGGGTCAGCCCTGGTCGCGCAGGAAGCGCTCGACCTCGTCGATGAGGTCACCGGTGGCGAGCATGCCTTCCTCGTCGTAGGCCTGCTCGAGGTGGCGGACGTAGTCGCTCGTCTCCTCGTCGGCGTCGACGAGCTCGTTGATCTGCTCCTCGTAGGCTGCGGACTCGGTCTCGAGGGTGGTGGTGTCGGCGGCGACCTCGAGCAGCCGGGCGGCGCGACGCACCAGCGCCAGTCCGGCCTTGGGCGACGGTGAACCGGGCAGGTAGGTGGGGACGGCGGCCCAGAGCGAGGCGGACTGCAGCCCGGCTTCGGCGCAGGCGGTGTGCAGCACGCCGGTGATGCCGGTCGGCCCTTCGTAGCGCGACGGCATGAGCCCGAACTTCTCGGAGACGTCGGTGTCGTACGCGGCGCCGTAGACCGGGGTGGGCCGGGTGTGGGGGACATCGGCGAGCAGGGCCCCCACGGTGATCACCAGGCGGGCGTCGAAGTGCCGGGCGAGGCCGCTGATCTGTTCGCAGAAGGTCCGCCACCGCAGTTGCGGTTCGGCGCCGACCAGGGTGATCACGTCGAGGTCGGCCGACACCGTGGCCGACGCGAGCTGGATCTCGGGCCAGTCGATCTGGCGGTGGCCCGCCTCGTCGAGGCGCACCGTGGGCCGCGTGGACGTGAAGTCGTAGAAGGTCTCGGGGTCGATGACCGCGAACGGGTCGGCCCGCCACTGCTCGGCCAGGGCGCGCACGGCGGTGGTGGCGGCGTCGCCGGCATCGTTCCAGCCCTCGAACGCGGTGATCAGCACGGGCCGGTTCAGGCGCGGTCGGCGGGTCCAGCGCACGTGTTCGAGCGGGGGCACCGCCTGCTCAACGGGGTCGTCGTCCACGAACCAACGGTACCGGCTCGGCCCGGTGGTGGCGCGGCGCCGCCGCGTCGCGCGCGTCGCATCGACGTGTCCGGGTCGCGTTCGGCACCGCCGCTACCGTGGCGGCCATGTCGGAGATCGAGATCACCGAGGCCACCGAGGTCGATGCCGAACTGGTCGCCGCCTTCGAGCGGCTCATCCCGCAACTGTCCCGATCCAACCCGCCGCCCACGCCCGACGAGCTCGCGTCGATCGTCGACTCCGCGGCGTCGGTGCTGCTCGTCGCCCGCGACCCCGATCGTGACGGCGAGATCGTCGGCAGCCTCACCCTCGTGCTCTTCCGCATCCCCACGGGTGTGCGCGCCTGGATCGAGGACGTCGTCGTCGACGACGCGTGCCGGGGTCGCGGCGTCGGCGCCGCGCTCAACCGCGCCGCGCTCGCCCGCGCCGCCGAGGCGGGCGCCAAGACCGTCGACCTGACGTCGCGCCCGTCTCGCGAAGCCGCCAACCGCCTCTACCAGCGCATCGGCTTCCAACCCCGCGAGACGAACGTCTACCGGCTGGACCTCGAAGCCGAGTAGCTCCGTGCCGGCGGGGCCGGACCGCTGATCTCGTCCGCACTAGCGGATAGAGCGCGCCCCGGACCGGATCCCTATGAGACGCTGCCGGGCAGGTGTCCGATCGGGATATCGGGACAGCCACTACAAGGCAGACGAGCCGTACACCTTGTATGCTGTCGACATGTCTGCAACAGGTGACCTGCGAGTTTCGGCTCGCGGGCAGATGAGCCTCCCGTCGTCGGCCCGCCATCGCTGGGGCCTCGACGATGGTGGTGACGTCGGATACCTCGACCTCGGTGACGCGATGGTCATCGTGCCCGGTGGGACTGCAAGACTTCGGCGTGAGCTCGTCGACGCGGTGACCAGTGACGACTGGGACCGGGCCCGCCAGGGTTTCGACGATGACGAGCTGGCCAACGAGTGACCGTTGTCCTCATCGATGACCAATTGCTCGGGGCGGTGTTGCGAGGTCGGCCGCCGCGGGTCTTGGTCTCGAAGGAGCTGTTCACGACGGGTTATTGGTACGTCCGGCTTTGCCAGGCGGTCCTGGGAGCCCAAGAGCGGACCGGTGTGTTGTCCCGACCATTCATCGATCTTCCCGCAGCGATGCGCGATCGCGCGCTCGCCGCGGTCCTCGAGCTACCGGCCGACATCGGGCTCATCAGTCTCCGCGAACTCGGTCCGACCATCGCCCAACTCCGCCAACACCACCAGCTGAACATCCTCAGCATCGAGGCCCTGGCCGCAGCGACGCACCTCCATGCCAACGTGCACCTGAGTGCCCCGTCACCTCAGCTCGAACAGGCACTTCGATCGGAGGGCCTCAACGTCAAGGTCCAGCCATCGTCCAGACGCCACTGACTCAGGCCTGCTCGACTCGCCACATGTCGAGCCGACTATCCGGTCGCCCGGACTGTTCGCTGGAGTGCCGCAGAACAGGACGCACGTCGGAGGCGAAGGCGCCCCGTACCGCCGGGACCGAGGCGGGTGGGCTGAGCGGTGACCCTCCTGGGTACCCGAGGATTGTGGCGTCGAAGGATGGTCGGGAGCGGGTCCGCCGAGCATCGGGTACCGAACTCGTGGCGTTCCTGGTAATCGGCGTCATGGGCTTCGTCATCGGTTGGCTCGTCGGGGGCCTCTTCAGCGCCGTCGTCTTCTGCGGAGGTGCTGCTGGCGTTTGCGGTGGAGTAGTCGGCTACCGACGGTTGAGAGCGCCGAGTAGGTCACCGTCTGGTCCTGCCAGGCGCTCAACTGGGATCTCGGGGGGCCCGACGATGAACGATTCAGACCCTCCCGAAGCGGGCGGCCCGGTTGGATGCGTTCTACGGTGCGTAGAGTGATTTGTATGACGACACCCGTTCCGACGCGGTTCTCCGACGACGAGCTTGCGATCATCGACGCGCTGGTCGACGAGGGCGTCGGCGAGAGTCGTTCGGCGGTGATCCGTCAGAGCGTGCACCACCTTGCCGACTCGGTCCGTCGC
>Ga0105044_10013719_pt1 | contig 10988 bp, 7 predicted proteins | sample MAT01_FD_78092 | JGI IMG/M metagenome (GOLD analysis project Ga0105044, IMG submission 78092) | Freshwater microbial communities from Lake Fryxell liftoff mats and glacier meltwater in Antarctica - MAT-01 | ecosystem: Environmental > Aquatic > Freshwater > Ice > Liftoff microbial mat | place... | reverse complement strand
CGAAGGGCTCCAAAACTTTTTGGAGGCTTTCAATTTTTACATTGGTTTCGCGAGCTTTCTCTGAATCGTTCCAAAAATCCGGAGAGAGGGTTCGCTCGGTCAGCGCGCCCTTTTCGTCTCGAAGTCGATCGACGTCAAAGCATCCCCCTGAGAGCCGAAACCCTCCCGAGCATAGAATTTAGTTCCGAAAGAAGATTCTTCTTTTCCGCGGGTTTCTTTTCCATAAAACAGCCATAGCAAACAGTAGAACCCAAATCCATTCCATCAGTGGATGAGTCCACACAAAAAAGGTTTTTCGGGGCTTGGACGATACACCAACCTCGTGGACACTCAAGCTCTGCTGAAAACTGGGCTGATCTTCGCGCTTGAGCGGGCTAATGACCGTCGAAACTCCGTTGTTAGTGGCTCGAACCAGTGGAAGAAAGGTTTGTAGTGATTGAAACTCTGCCATGGTTGCATGCTGAAACTGAGCGGAGGTTGTTCCGTACCAAGCATCATTGGTCATATTGACCAGGATCTGAGCCCCTCGCTTCGCTAAATTTACGCTGGATCGGTTAAAAATATCTTCATAACAAATCAAGGGTCCAATTTTCAGATTCTTTTCTTGGATCTCAATGAGAGGTTGGTCCCACGCACCCGGCTTAAAGTCGCCAACATTTGCTACCAATTTTTTGAACGGCAAAATTTCTTGCAAAGGCACATACTCGCCAAACGGCACTAGATGCGCTTTATCGAAGCGCTGTATAATCTGGTCTCCCTGCACAAGAAGCGCAGAGTTTCGGTTAGTTTGCCCATCTCTCACCACCGCTCCAATGAGCAGTGGAGTATTCGTTGAAAATGGCAGCTGTTTTTGCGTGGCTCCAACGAGTCGGGGATAAGCTGTCTCTGGCCAAACAATCAGATCTGCCTTTTGCTCGATCGCCCTGGAAGTCATATCGAGCAAACGTTCGGTGATCGGACCGATCTGCCCTGGATCCCATTTAAGTTCTTGCTCTACGTTGGGCTGAATCAGCGCCACCTTTAACTGCTGGTCGGTTTGGTAAAATGAAACTGAAAGTCTTGCACCCACACAGACCAAAACGAAACTAATGACAATTCCGATAAAAATCTTTCTCTCACGGCGATTCGGCCAAACTTGGTCCACATATAAAATAGATGCGATAAAAAATATCCAAAAGAAGGTGAGCCCATGAACGCCCCAAACCGAAACCGACTCTCTCACAAGCGGCATATAGGAAAAATGAAAACCCAATTCGCCCCAGGGAAAACCCGAAATCATAATCTGGCGAACCGATTCGAGTGCGGCCCAAAGGCTTGCCCACGAGACAAGCTTCCAGATCCCATCTTCTTGAAGCACCATTCTTGATCCGGAGATGAGCGCCCAAAGTCCCCAGTAGGCTCCGCAGTAACACCAAAGACTCGCCGCAATGAGAGTTGCAACCAAAGGGGGAAGGCCACCGAATACGCTGATGGCATGAATCACCCAATACATGCAGATCGCATAAAAAATCGAACCCGCAGTAAATCCTTTCAAGAATCGCACGACGGGCCGACCCTCTTTTAAAATGAGCGGGAATAGAAGGAGGAGTCCGAAGCTTGCAACTATAAATGTCCAAAAAGAATTTCCATGGGAATAGGACTCGAAGCGAAAGGGATGGGCAAAGGATATGAGAATTCCCGCAAAGATGATGCCCAGCCATTGTAGGATTTCAGTGAGGATCCGCACTCGCTTACTTTCGCTTGGTCGTTTTCCAAAGTCGATTGAAATGATTTTCAAGTTTCGCCATCGCTGCAGCTTCCTGAGGACGTTCGTGATCGTAATTCAAGAGATGAAGCACGCCGTGGACAAAGAGCTCCTGAATTTCGCATAGGGGAGAATGCTTGAATTCTTTGGCCTGGCGCCTCGCTGTCTGAATATCGATCATCAGGCTCCCTAAAAAGTCTTCACGCTGGCTGTGAAAACTCAGAACGTCCGTTGGTCTATTTTTTCCTCGGAAACTCTTGTTGGCTCGCTGCATTTCAGTGCTTCCAACAATTCTCAATTCCAATTCGGGGATTTCTTCCTTGGGATGAAGTGCCCAATAGATTTTTCGATAAATATTCTCAAAATCTTGCGATCTAAATTTGAAGCGGATTCTAGAATCCATTGAGATCGAAATGCGTCGAGCGATCATGAGTTGGTTTTTTGCTTTAAATGCGGATAGTCGATTCGATTGTGGTAGACACCCTGAAGTACTTGTAGAAAAGCGCTTCCAATCGCGGCCAAATCCTTCAGCGAGAGATCGCATTCATCCAACTGTCCGTCCAAGAAAAATCGTTGAATGGTCTTGTGAACCATCTGCCTGAGTTGATCCTCGGATGAATTTCCCATCGCCTTGGCCGTCGCCTCCACTGCATCAGCCATGAGTATAATCGCTGCTTCTTTGGTTTGAGGCTTGGGACCAGCATATCGAAAATCCTGTTCATTCACGTCACTCATATTCTCAGCAGATTTCGTGGCCTTGTCATAAAAATACGAAATCAACGAAGTCCCATGATGCTGCGGGATAATTTCGATAATATTAACCGGAAGCTTATGCTCCATCGCCAGTTCAATTCCATCTTTCACATGATTTGAAATAATGAGTGCACTCATTGTAGGGACGAGTTTGTCATGTTTATTTTCACCTTTAATATTTTCGATAAAATACTGAGGTTTTTTTGTCTTTCCGACATCATGGTAGAGCGATGCGACTCTCGCAAATAGCCCGTTTGCATGAATGGCGTCGGCTGCTTTTTCTGCCAACTGTGAAACCGTGAAAGAATGAAAGTAAGTGCCTGGTGCCTTGAGGATGAGGTCTTTCAGAAGTGGATGGTCCGTTCTCGAAAGCTCCATGAGACGAAGATCGGTTGTATATCCTAAATTCTCGAGCAGAGGTTGAATCGCCAAGACGAAACCAGCGCTTAAGACCCCAGATCCCAGCGAAAACAAAATGATTAGTACGACTTTGATCCAGGCACTCTCAAAAGCTTGGCCTTCGATTGTGTTCAAGCCCAATCCTATAAGAATCATTACGCAGAAGACTCCACCAGAGGTGAGCCCCGCTCGAAAAACATCCATCCGTTGTGAGATGCGGCGCATTCGAGCAGCTCCCGCAAGACAAGCGCAGAGTCCCATCAATGCAAAATAGGGATCCTTCATAATCCACGCCATGGCAATGCTCTGAAGAATCACACAAAAAGTTGTTATCTCCATCGAAGCAAAAAGCCTCAACGTCATCCCCGCGAAGCCGACCGGCAATAGATAGACGAGCATCGTTGCGACCATCGACGCTTCACGTGCAGATCGAAAAAGAAAATAAAGACCTGAAAGCACGCCACTACTCGCTACTAAAAACGATCCAACCACTAGTTGATCTCTCAGACTCATTCTGAATTTTTTGAAATTTCTTCGTCCGACCGAATAGAGGACGAGTGTAATAAACGCGAAGAGGGCTGCGAAGAGCAAAAACTCTACCACATCAAAGTGATTAGTTCTAGATTCATGAAAGCTTCGAAGAAGAAATACATGGCCCTTGTCCACACGTTGACCTTCTCGCAAGAGCATCTCGCCTTTCTTTACTTCCAAGAAGTTGGGTTCAACTTTGACCTTGGCCTCTTCTCGACGAGTAGAAGATTCAACGGGATTGAAGCTCACGTTCTCCGATATCAGTTTACCCAAAAGGGATTGTACGGCCTTAAAATGATTGGAAGTCCATTTGCGCGTCGACTTCAAGGCTCGAAGTGAACTCAAGACTTCAGCTCGCGCAGCCGCCGCCGTTTGAGCCTGCGATTCGATCATCGATTTTGTGAGCGTCGTTTCTTGTCCGGTCCCGATATCTCGCAAATTCACAGCGTCGGGCGGGTTCTCTCTAAAAATCCATGGGCGTCGCGAGTCAGAAAGTCGAGTGACAATTGTGGCCTTCAGAATCGCAAAGCGAACAGTGTTGGACAGGAAAAGTTTATCTTCGTTAGAGATTTGATCTCGAATCAATTTATCGTAGTTTGCAATTTTTGATGTCGAAGCCTCGGCATCAAAATCATAGACGTCGCGAATCGCAGCTCCAATGGCCTCACGTCGGCGTTCTGTGGATGCTTCGTCGATTACTTTTAAATCCGAGTGGGCCTTTATGTCCTGAGGCGAGACTTCACCCTCTTTGAGGGCCAATCGAAAGTCAAAGACGGAGCCCTGACTCAAGAGACCCATGAGTAGGCTCATTCCAATGAGAATAAAAAATGATCTGTAGTAACGACCAAGAACTATTCGAATCTCATCCCATAGCTGCACAAGAATCATTTTATCATTAGCTTATATTCCAAGGGGTGGGTGAGCTGATAGTGAAACTTCTCTTTATATTCCCGCGGCATTTTGTCGTTAAATAGCGCGCTGAGCTCGTGCAGTGTGAGAGGATATCGATCGTTTTTTTGTTTAAAGATCTCTAGAGCCTGTTGAAGCGGTACTTGGCTGATGTAGGGCGGCAGAAATCGCGCTTCCAAATTGTGAATAACGAGGAACACAAAACCCATCCCTAGACAGGTGACAAGCGCGAGAATTCCTTCCTTGATGCGAATACCCTTGGTCTTGACGCGAGTACTGGATTGAAAGCTGTCGTCGTCTTTCGGAGCGACGGCCCCTTTTTCCCAAAGGCTGACGAGTCTGCGAAGCGTCAAAAATTCTCCATCGGTCGCATCTCGAACTAGATCTTGAACCGTCTTTGTTCCGTCGCATGAACGCAGAATTTCAATTTCTTCAAATGTATAGGGAAGCCCCGATGAAACTGTGTCTTCCTTTTCCAAGAAGGCCATATCAATGGCATCTTGAGGCGCTGTGGAAATCGGAGGCAGCTCCACTTGGCAGAAAAAGAGTCGTTTGCTTGACCCGATTGTTTTTTGAATTTCTGGCCACTCATCAATTCGCTTGCGAGCTTCTTTCAGCAGTGTCGCAAGTTTTCTAGAAGAATAAAAACCGAGCTGAACTGGATCCGGTGGCTCAACATTAAATGGGCGCGGACTCAGCTCCACATTTGACCAAAAGAAGAGGCGAAAAAAGAGTTCCAAGCGATCGGTCTTGAGAAACCGAACGAGTTGGTTATAAGAATCAGGATTGGCTTGAAGAAGCAATTGAACGAAGTCCTCCCAGGACTTTGCGGTTTTCAAAATTGAATCAGGTGGCAGAACCAACCAACTAAATTTTGAAATTCTTTCAATGGTTCGATCGATAGGCCGATGCGCCCAAAGAAATTGTCCATCTTTGATCAGGATGCTTGCATTGCCCTGGCTTGAAGAAACAGCGATCTCTCCAGACCAACGATCTGTTTCCATTTTACTCAGGAGTTCAAAAAGTGAATTCACTTGAAAGCCTTTCTGTAGGAATCAAATAAATGCGCAGTTACAAGAAGCAAAAAGACGGTGATGCCTGGAACAAAAAAGCCCATAGCGCGGAGGCTTATCCATGGGTTCGAGAAGAAATCACTGGGCAACGAGAAGACGACGATCAAAGAAAGCAAAAGCAGCAGCATGAATGATCGACTGATGTCCTGATGCAGCACAATATTTCGAAAGAATGGGATCAACCAATTCCAATGTTGAATTCGCCTATAGAGTGCTCGCTGATAGCTCCTCATCGCCAGTTCCACCTCCTGCCTTTGAGGTTGAGTTTGTTTGGTGACACGCGTTTTTGTTGATTGATATCCGGGAGATTCTGAAAGCTCAACTCTCGAGGTGGACTCTCCCGTGAAATCGCATAATCCAGACGCTCGATTTCTCAGAATCATTCCCACAAGCAAAAGAATCCAAGGAAGCAAGAGGAAGGCACCAAGAGGATAGCGCAGCTTTTGAATTTGTTCTTTCCATGCAGCCCAAAAAATTTCAAAAGCGTTTTCCGGAATCTCAAGAACAAAATCAGAATTCGTTCTTCGGGAGATCTCGGACAATTGCGCATATTCAGCGGCGTCGATCTTTTCTTTCGCTCGATCGGCAGCAAGAAGATTCTGAGTGAGGATATAAACCTTAGAAATATTAAAATTCGACTTCGGAAGTGAACCATATTTTTGAATGAGGGCTTCAAACTCTTGCTGGCCTCTTATGGCACCGCTATCTTTCGCAGTGGCCACGGCCAAAAACAAATCTTTCGCATAGCCGTCGTCTGTCTTTTGGATCCAGCTTCTCGAAGCTGAGCGATCGCCATTAACATTCGACCAGATTGCAGATTGAAGCGAATTCAACCGCGCGAGAGATACCGGCGAATACTCGATTCTTGTGCGACCATTTGAAAGCGCCTCGATGGCACTTGCCTGATCGGCTGCGGACTCAAGACTTGGCTGCAAAATTCGAAGTCCCCAGAGAGCGGCGAGTACAAAGCCGCAGGCGAGTGGGATCGTCTGCTTTCGCGAGTACTGAAGAACAAAGGGGGCCAAGAAAATGGCGAGCAAATGCCATCCATGAAAAAAGGCCGCCATCACATAGGCCATCAGTAGAATGAGGCGAAATACCGCAGGGGACGGAGCGAAGCGCGGCCAATCTTTTGAAATTGGAGTTGCCCATCCCCACAGATAAAAAATTCCGATTAATAAGAATGAAAAAATAAATGCGATGCCCAGGAGCTCAACGAGACGAGAAAAGATTGGAAAGGACTCGAGTGGGTGGTTGATGACCGATTTTATAAAAGACAAAAAGCTCTTTAGATTCTCTGCGAATTTAAAAAAGTTTGAATGCAGATCGTAGGCCAACTTTAAATAGGCAACCTGTGGGCTTTGTATATGAAGTTCGGGTGAAAAATCAGGCTTTGAGTAATAGGACTCTGAGGCAGCGACTAAAAATCTAGACTTCATGAATTCTTCTAGGGACTTCAGATCTTGCGACTCGTTCAATAGTTGCCAGGCCTGTCGCAGTTCAGATTCGCCTCGTGAAGAAACGGGGCTCTCTTGTCCCATTGCCTCCCCTAAAAGTAGGGACATCAAAGCCCCAAAAATGATTGACCGCCTCATTTCTCCGAGTTTATTCGCCTTATAGGGCATTTCCAAGGCTTTCTTGCAGTGGCATGGGTCTTGCGTAGATGGGCCAGGCTGAGAGCGCACATTGGCTCTTAAGCGGGAGTGTTTGTGAGAGTATTGTTCTTTAAAATCTTATGTGCGATTCTTTTGCTTCAGCCGACTGCGGATCTGTATGCAATTGACCGAGCTGCGCTCAAGGAACTTTGCCGTAGTTCCCTGGTTCTATTGACGATTACATTTCAGAATCATATTTTGACTCGGCCCGTATTTGTAAAGACGACGATCCCCATGGGCCCCATGCCGATTATCTCAAGCGTTTATATTGAGACTCGATACATCAAGAAGCTCAGAGACGAAAAGCATCTCTCTCCGAGTCAAGTGGATGAGATTATTACCAAGCTTAAAGAGAAAATTCTGGAAGCTGTTGGATCTGAGGATTTAGTGTCGCATTCTTCGGCTGGAGACTATAAGTCCTTGCAGTTTAATTTTGTGGAACTGAGCCATGAAGTGCTCGTTCGCGCACTTGCAAAGGCTCAGGTGGATTTTGAAAATTACCTCATGCTTCGGTTTCCTGCGAGTCATGGGAGTCCGAGCGCACTCGATGCTCTTAAAAGCATACCCGGCTATCACTCGCCCTTTGGGGTTGGGATCGGCAATTCGATGACTCAAGCGGGAGTTGCGGCACGCGCTGCTTACGTTCTTCCAGATCAGGAAGCGGCGACGAGTCACAATTACATGAAAATCGAGCAGGCGCTTTATGAGCACTACAAAAATACGGACAAACGCCGTCTCAAGATTATAGAAATGGCGAACGAGACTCTAGGAGGCAAAACGTCGAAAAAGATTTTTACCAAGATATCAGATCAAGAAATTTTTTCTGTGAAACTCAATTCGATTCTCAGAAAAGCTGGCAGCGCCGAGACACAGGATTTAGCACGAGATATTCAAAGGGCATTTCATCTTTCGGAGGTTCCATCAAACGAATTGGTTTACGAAATGCGCGCTTACTTCAACGATGTTCGAGTTTTTGAACCACCGCTTGAGTATCTCGACTCAGAAATTTCAGAAGCGAGAGATGCGGAACCCGTACGTTCGGCCTCGGAGGTGTTTCGTAGAACGAGCTTCATCGTTTCGGTGGATATACGAGATGTCGGCGCTTATCATGCAACCGAAATTCAGTCTCAAATATCGGGCGCGAGCGGCAAGACGATCGAAAACTTTAGATCAATGGTTAGTAGTTTAAATTACGGCCGCTCGATTATTCGGCTGCGCGATCATTTGAAGTCCGCAGCGTCCGCGCTCGGAAATGTTTTCAACGAAGATAGCATCATTCTTTCCAAGGGCATCATGGCTAAATCTTCAGGCGACGAATTTGTTCAGTTTTTTGAAGGTCGTTATGAAGACCATTCCTTGGCGGCTTTACTTAAGCAGGCCACCCCAGATCATCGCATCACAATTGTGAAAACAGAAGGACTCGATCGATCCAATGAAAGTGCGCTGGAAGAAGAAGTAAATGATCTAAGACATATTGGTGAGACGATGGCAAAAGCTCTCAGCGAGAGCATTGCACTGTCTACATCAGCAGAGGTCTCCGATCAGTTTAGATTCGTCGTAGAGTTGTCGGCGTACCCCGGGGGGAATGCAAATGATGTTCAGGCTTTTATTTATCATCAAGCAATTCCCGAAAGCTTGGATCAACCCACGCGTGAGGCCATTCGAGTATCGATGAGCCAGCTTTTACGAGACCTTGAGAAGCGGGGGATTCCTCACAAAACCCTAAGACGCCTCAAAAATCTCAGCTTCTTTCAGTTGCCTTAGGTCGGGCGTAGTCTCAACAACTACTGAAGACGCGAAAGTAACCTTTCAGCCTTTTCAATCGGAAGATTTTCTTTCAGGCTCTCGCTAGTGACAAGCAAAACGAATCCCGACGCTTGAATCAATGCTCCAGGAAATTGATTTTCGAGGCTCAGAAGACTCTGAGGATAAGATGCCGTCTTAGAACTAAAGCCGTGAAAAACTTGAGCGCCATTATTTGAGGGAACTTGGCGGCTCACTCTCGAAAGATCATTGACTACGTTCAAACCAGTCAAGGCCAGTTTGCCCAGGTCTCCCGAGCGCGATTGTGTGGCCGGATCATCACCTCTCGCAATAATTCCAGGCACTGCCACTAAAGATCCCATAGGTGCAATCAACGAGGCCTGAATTTCAAAGCCGGTCCCGGTGACATTAATTGGGGGATTGTTGGCCAAATCCAAAAGCGTACCTGACTGATAGGCCTTTGCATTGTCTGGAATAATTATATTTGAATTGGTCGTAAAGAATGCCGTGTTTGCACTTTCTCCATCCTGCTGAATCAGTGACTGCATTAAATAAATCGGAGCGTCGGTGAGGACCGTAAATGGAAACTTTGGGAGGTATGCATACTGAGCATTGCTTTCTGAGACCACTGTGAGTTCGCCCATACCGGTCAAATCCAGAATCGCTTTGCGACTAAGCCTTGTGGGTGGGACGAGCACAGTATTGCTCTCACCTGGGCAGGTAGCGCCCATGCCACATAGGTAAGTTTCATTGATAAAAACTTTGAAGTCTCCCGGAACGCCCCCCACATCCAACATTCCCACATCCAACACTAGCGTCGCCTTTCGGTTGACAGAAAGAATAGCGGAATTCCTGCCCTCGATTAAGGCGGATCGATCTCCACCCGTGATTAAGGCGGATTCAACTCCACCCGTGAGTAATCCTTCTTGAGCCATTAATTCTTCTGTAACGCCATAGTTGAGGGGTTGAATGGGATTCATTGGAATGACGAGATCTGAATTTCTTAGACTTCCAATGTTGGCAACCAAATCACTTACAGAAGTTGGAGCAACCCCCGCTACAATTTGAGCCTGATCGGAAAATGTGGGCCCGGCTGAATCGGGGTCGGCGAGGGCAAGATTTTCCTCTGAAAGACCATTTGAAAGATAAATGGAATCTCGAAAGCTCGTCTGACCGACTCCAGGCGTATTATTAAAGGTCACGGCATTGGCAGGAGGATCAGTAAAGCCATTACCCGCCGGCATTCCTCTCCACTGAAATCCCAGCTTACCCGCATAGGCTCCGGGAGCAATCGTGAGTGGCTGCCTTTGCTCGAGTACCAATTGTGCAAAATCTTTGAGCGTTTGCTGTGCGTAAGTCCATGTCTGAGTAACGACGACTTGAACTCCCGATACATCAACTTGCTCACCCCGAACTGTATTTTCAATCCCCGTTTTTCCGTTATCAAAATATCTGACCTGAAATATTTTTGGAAAATCTGCGGCTTGAGAGTTTAAATTGCAATTTCGAAGACACTCCATTTGAGCATCGAATCGGCGCGCAGCGAAGAGTCGGGCAAATCCAGTTAAAGAGCGGTCGGCTGATCCCAGCATTGGAAGGTCAGGTGCATCTTCAATTCGGATAGCATATATGAGTTCATCAAAGAGCGCGGTTCTTCGAGCTTCATCTCCTAACATCAGGGCATCGAGGCTTACTTGAAAGCGATCCCTGAAGCTTGTCATATGCGCCCGAGCTTTTATGGTGAGTAAATCGCGCTGGGAGCTTGCCTGAGCAATTTCTGATTTCTTCCCGGCATTTCGCAAAGTAAAGGCTGCTGCAATTGTTGCAATCATCAGAGCCATGAGAACGAAAGCAACGGCAGAACCCTTCGTATATTTTTGCAGTCTATGTTTATTCATCGGCTTTTTCATCTTTGTTCTCCTTCGATTAATTGTTGTCGCCACCCGCGGGCGCACCATCGTTCGGTGGTGGTGCCGTTCCGCCGCAACCGAGGGGCAAGGGAGCTCCAGCGCCCAAACCCAAGATCGTTCTTCGGATTAAATTGAGTTCAGCAGTTCGTTGAGGGGCAGCGCGACCGAACGCGGCGGCACCAGTCCCACCCCAAGGTTCAGTACTACACCTGCTATTGCAGTAGGGCGCATAGGTTGACAATGCTGGCGG